>Ga0209475_10000486_pt1 | contig 81003 bp, 67 predicted proteins | sample tdDd471_FD_187128 | JGI IMG/M metagenome (GOLD analysis project Ga0209475, IMG submission 187128) | Marine sediment microbial communities from the Atlantic coast under amendment with organic carbon and nitrate - tdDd47.1 (SPAdes)... | ecosystem: Environmental > Aquatic > Marine > Coastal >... | reverse complement strand
TAGCAAAGGATTGGGAAAAATCTATCCAATCTGCAGAAGCATGGATATTGGTGTCTTCAATCAGGTTAATGTCGAGACGGCTTGCAAGGTATTGTTATGAAATGTGAACTTTTGAGTCAGACTCTGAGGTTTGAAATGGATCTTATCACAATACTTGTAGGGCTTGCTATCGCAAGCCTCTTCCTTTGGATGGTCACATCTGCCCTTGTGGGTACCGTTCAGTTTTTCATGCTTCCCACACAAAATAAGTATTTACGCAAACATCCAGATTGTAGAACCAGACGGGCTCCACGTTGTTGCCGTTGTGGAAGCAGTGCGATATGGCGCAGTTATTGTGGTGCGTCCCCAGGAGCGCGGCTTTTCATCCATTCCTGCAAGGCATGTGGGACAAAGCTTTATCGCAGTAGCGTTTGAATCCCAAAACTAAATCTTCTTGACTCTTTGATCTTTCCGACCTGCTTCATGAGCTTAGCCAGACCACCACGATCCGCAGCCGGACACGCACCCACCCGCGCAATATCTCCAGGGCCATTCCCCCACAAACCAAAACAGTGAGCGAACTTACCAAAGAAAATAAAGACCAAAAGGCCCCGTTTAAGGTCGATAGTCGGGACTTTCATTGAGGCAATAAAAGTGTTTATGTTTCACAACAGTTTTGTGTGGCCTGTTTTTCTAGGATTAAATCTCATCTGGAACGGGCGCGAAACTCAAAGAAAAGATGCGATTGATGACATAGGATCAAACAGAAGCTCATCAAACAATGAAAACTCGCATCACCTATGTCAATTCAGAGACGTCACACCTTGAAATTCACCCGCTTGCGCTGCCTTATGCTCAAGCATGGCAGGAACTTAAACGGCATTGGTCGCCAAGGCAACTGAGTGCCACCGACCTCAACAACATTCAGACATTTTCCATCATTTGTGCCGTGAAAATGCGAAAAAAATATTACTTTTTTTCCGATTTTGAAGTCGTGCGCATCTTGCGAGAACAACAGACAAAGACTTGGGCTCTTCGCGTTTTTGAAAACGTCAGCGATGACATTATCAAACAGATTGCGGCCAACTTCCTAACAAATATTAAAATCTTCAATCTCGACCGTAACGAAGGCCTTGCGAGCCTCCAATCCGCTGTCGCCTCCCGCATGGATGCAGCCATTTGCGAAAATTATTTTGGCCAGCCCCTTTTTCATGTCCGTCCGACGGCCAACGTCTTAGGTCTGACCCACAAAGAATTACGTAACCAGCACAAAAAATTTGCAGGAGAAAAAAGATGAACAGCCTTCTCTTCACTGCTGTAACGCCCTTCGTGCCTTCTGATCAGGCAAATCAACAACTCGTTTCTCTCGCAATTTTTTATATCCGTCGCGCAAAAAATAATTTTCAAATTCAACTGCCCCTCACAGAGCAATTCGTCAACTGGGATGAAATTGCACCGGAAACATCATCCATTGACCTATTTGCTCTTGCTCAAAAAATCCGCAAAGGGAAAAAGATCACCGACTACCCTCTCGCGGCAATGCTTGCGTGTAATTTTGAAGGGGTTTCACCACACCTCCAAACTTTGAACGACCTCAAAGCACTGGGGGTCATGGTTTTTGCTTGGTATTTGGCAACTGGCCGATCATTTCAGGATCTAAAGAAATTCTGTTACGCAATCCGAACCATGACAACAAAAAAGGGGCAATGGCTTCTAAAGCTTATTCCAAATTCCATTTCTTCACCCGATGAGCTCGTTGCCGCTTTAGAAGCGCAGCAAAGCAATGTGCCTTTTGGTGAAATCAGAAGATTTAAGGAATTTCTCCATCCACTCAAATCTTTGGTCGACAATCGCTCTGCCAACGGGAAAAGCGAACAGCAGCTGTCCGACAAAGGGGATCGCGCGAACAGGCCTCACATCGAAGCAAAGCAGGGAAAAATCTGGTTTGGTGATCAGAAAGTTACATTCTTGGTGGACCTGCCAGAACAGATAAACCCCTCAATCGCACAGGAAGAGCAAACCCACGACCATTCGAAACCCAGTCTCACTATTGAAATTAACGATCAGCATTCTTCTGAAAACAAACGAAGCCAGACCGAACGTGAAATTCGCGGGCAGGATATCGCCAATGCCATCACACGGAAGTCGATCAAAAGCATTTTCGACTGGGGACATCTGTCGGGTAACGAAATTTCAAGATTGTTCCGGCACCAATTCTACGCAGCCCAAGGCGGCAATGTCACCGCTTTATTTCTTTGCATATCGATCCTGACGGGCCGCAGAGTTGAAGACCTCATTCGCCTGAAATTGAAAAAGAGGGAAAAAACCTCAAAAGGCGATCAATGGGTTGTCGTCAAAGAATTTATCTGTCTTGTCTCCGTGCTGAATTTACCGGAAAATTCAGGTGACCAGTATGTTTCAGTAAGAAAAGATATTTATTTGCCCATCCCTCTTGCTTTGTCAGGCACATTGCGAGAGATCTTAAACGATGGGCGGAACAAAGATATTGATTTTTCTTCGCACCTGTCCCTGCTCAATCGGCATTTCAAAAACAGACTGTCACAAAACAGGTTGGCAGAAATTTCTCAGAGATTTTATATCCAGCAGGGCGTTCAAAAGCCGATAATCGCAGCGATCACGGGGCAAACCGCCAAACACAATCCCTCTCTTTTTTATTGTGGCTTGGAAAGACATACGGTTTCCTCAACCTACCAAAGGTTTATCAACTACATAAAAACACTTACACACCTGACAGAGCTCAGTCTCCCAGAAGCCAAATCAAACCAGCTCATCGGCAGCAATTCCATTGCTTTAGATAAAGTCGTTCAACAGCGCTTCATGACAATTAAAACGGCTGTGAAAAATGCTCGAAATTGGCATACCTGCCATAATGCACTGACTTTTTACACACATGAAGTTCTATCCTTGGCAACGGGCCACCGAGCTGTTGGCAGCCCCTTTGAAAAAATAACAGATTTTGATCTTAACCATGGACAAATCTGGATCTGCGACAAGGAAAATCGACAAGAACAATCTTCGCGGATTTTACCGCTCGCTCCAATCGCACGAAACCAAGTTCTTCAATATATCAACCATCTCCACGCCTCCCAATATTATCATTCCCTCTTGCAACCTGAACTCGCCACTGAGATTGACAACTCTCTTTCAGGGAAGAGTGACTTCCTGTTTTTCATCACGGGTGACAAATTACTGCCTGTTGCACCCAACATTGTTACAGAGATGGAAAACTTAGTTGATTTGCCGAATTTAAAAGGCAATTGGGCAAGACATTTTCTCTATAGCAAGCTGATTGCAAAAGATTGTTGTCCACATGCCATCTCCAACTTCTTTGGGCATGCTGACTTTGGGGAAGAGGCCGGTAATCCCTTTTCACATTTTTCAATGCAGAGATACGCTGATCTTGCGGCAAAAATCCAATCCCTCCTCACAGGGCTTCAAATTGAAAAAACCTCCGGCTGGCAGGAGACAAACATATGACCATTCGCAGAAACTCTCAGTCTGGCAGGAACGCGAGAAAGAAAAAACGGTTAAACGCCATTAAAAAATTTAAAGTCGCTTTCCCAAATATGCTGAAAAAGCATTTTCCCAACCTGCATCAACATCCTCGTTTAGCCACCAACCATGCGCAAAACCTCAAAGCCTGCGTTGATGAAATCCATCAGGCAAAAATAAGCCTGAATGCCAAACGCCTATTTATTAGCCAGCTCAACCACTTCATTGATAAGGTAAATCATGAAGAAAACTGGAACCTGCTTAAAGCACGACAAATCAACAGAGCCGTGCGACGACCCGTTCGGAGAACACTTGGCCATTTTATGCTGTGCAACCAATTTAGAGAGTGGTTTCAAATATTTGAAAGCATAGTCAAAACTACACCCTTGCACGACAATCCAGATGCCCTCGCGTGTTACCTTCTTTTAAGTGCAATGACTTATGGTGGCTTGGCAACGCTCCCTGCCTTGAAATCATTTTTGCGCGAGCTCAATGGCTCAAAGTTTCAACTACAACGCCATAACGGCCTTGTCTGGCTCAATTTAATTTATGAAGATTTTCATTCAAACCCAAATGTTCGACAGGATGACAAAGAACTAGTTTTAAAGCGTTGGTTTCTGGATGATTTGACGCTTTCCTTGCTTGATCAATATCTTACCCAAGCATCTCCAAAGCACCTTACACCACATGAAGATGAAATTTGGGCATTAATTCATCGCGTGACAGATCAACTCTGCCTCAGCCGCCTGAGAATTCCGGGCAAAAACAAACTCAAGACGCTATGCACAATTGCCTATGCCGGAGTTGAGTTTCAAGTTGGAATTCACTTGCCAGAATATTTAATTGAAACAACAACCGGTCGATTGAAAACATCATCCTTACCCACAAGTGATTTTAAAGGCCTATTAGGACTGAACACCTATACTCTTTGCGAAATTGGACAGAACGGCCTAGCCTTTACAAACGGTAAGCATCAAAGACAACAACAGAACGACCTCAACCGGGATATCGCGTTTCACGAGTTAAAATCTCTATACCAAATTCTCAATAAAGAAACACGCCCCAAACAAGCTGCCAATTCTCTGGAAAACACAATTTTTCAATCTGAAATTATCAACCATCTCAAATTATGGGCCATTTACCTTTTGAGAGAACGTGACATTGTTTTAGGCTCAGTTCAAACCTACCTCAGACAAATCTCAAAATTCCTCATCCTCGAAATTCACTTCGACAAACTGGAAAATATCTCGTCAGAAGATTGGCATGAAATCTACCAACAAGTTATTGAGAGAAAGACGAAGGTTTCAGAGCGTGACCGGACCGCCTTCCGCTTACTTGATTTTCACCGCTTCCATGCATCCCACAACCGCCTGATACCGCTAGATTTTCCTCTTATATCAGGTTCCCCCAATCGCCTGTCATTTGTAAAGGCGGGTTTCGTTGATGAAAGCCTTTTTGAAGCTTTGCGACTTTCTATTCGTCAGTCAAAGCACTTACCCAACAATACAAAGATACAATTGGAACTCTTGACAATTCTCGCCTATCGAACGGGTTTAAGAATTGGGGAATTGGTCAAACTGACAACATCCGACATTGAAGGAAAGCAACAAATCAACTTGTTTGTCCGGGATAACTTCTTTGGCCGGAACAAATCCAAAAACTCCCGAAGGCCTTCCCCTGTATGGCTGCTTTTACCCACAAAGGAATATGAGATTGTTTCCAGATTTCTGCTGTACCTACCTCGGCGTCCAAACCACCTTATTTTTCATCATGATGGCAAATCGGATCGTCAATGGAATAGCACAGAAGTCGGGCGCCTCATATCCGATCTGCTGAAAAATATATCTGGGCGCAAACATCTGAGTTTCCATCACCTTCGGCATTCAGCCCTAACCAGAATGCAGCTCATAATTACGCAAGATTCTGAGCTAATTTCACAATTCACAGCCTACAGCCAAGAAGAAGCGAAACGTCTGTACGACTATGCTTTTGAAGGTGGAAACCAAGGTATGGCGGCTTATCACCATCTGGCTAAAATGGCCGGACATGCAGAACCGGATACTACCTTTTCACATTACTTGCATTTAAATGACTTGCTTTGGTTCAAGACTATTCAAAAAAGATGTGATCGACTGGCGCCAACAGAAGTTGCAAACCTGTTTGCGCATTCAAAAAATCAATCAACAAGAATTACGAAATCTGACAATCAATGGCGAACCATCGCCAACTTGGCACTCAAGAACCTAACCGCTGCCAAGAAAGTCAAAACTTTGAGAAACACAAAAGCCAAACAGGTAAAAACAACCGCCCCCATTCAAGTCCACCAGTTCACAAAAGAAAACATGCAAACAATCTTGTATCATTATGTCGTCCTCGGACGGGATTTAGGGTCCCATTGGCCGGATGACATAAGAAGTCAAATTGAGGCTTCGATTCAGACAAGTCACAACCTGGCACTTCTGAAAACGACCCGTAAATCAAATCGCTTTCCTGTCGTCGTTAGAAAAGGCACGAACCAACCCTATGTCTTCCCCTTCACAGATCTACGCAATTGCGATCTTGAGGATATGCAAGACTTACACGCCGTTCTCATGCAGGAACATGAAAGATCACCTTCCTGCCTGACTGATTTCATTCAAGATATCATTTTGGGCAGCGATCAATCCAAGAGAGGTATTCAATTCAAGCATCCCACACGGCTGAAAAAATTTCTAAGCATCATTACAAGAGCTTTTCCAATCGAACGGCTACAACTTGAATATGAAGACCCAACAAAAGCCGACCCGAAAATTAGGGAACGTATCCGAAAAAACTGGGCAAGCGTCTTTCCCGGTAAAATGACGCCTCTTGAGGTCAACACAAAAACGCCAAGGTCTAAATTTATGAGTTCACGACTAAAACTCATGGAAGTCACAATAAAGCAAAATCAGGCATCTCCTCAAGTTTCATGGGCAACAGTTGTTACTGTCTTGGAGTTTACCATCCTACACCCTGAACTCTTGAAATCTTGTCTCACATAATGATGGAATTCGTTACAGCTCCCATTGGGACTGTGCGGAAAAACCGGATTATATCTCAATCATTTAGCTGGCCTTGTCAGACAAACTCTAAGACCTCTAACTGCCCCAGTGACGACAGACTTTAGGCTGCGCAAAGTTTCCGCCACTCAGCAAGAGCAGCATCGCGTTGTGCTTTAAAATTATCTCTTTTGGTTATATGTCTGTCAAAATTAAAGTGGTTATGGAAAGCCGAATGAACAGAAGTAAACTTCTGCAACTTCTCCTCAAGACGGAACTTGTACATCGCATTTTCTCGCCTTCGTATCGATAGATGGGAATCTTCCACTCTGTTATTTTGCCACCGCCCCGTATCCTGTTTCGGGCTGTTTCCTATCTCTTTCATGGCGGCTTCATAAGATGGCATTTTATCAGTAACAATAGAATGTGGCGTGCCATAGCGTTTCATCGATTTTTGATAAAAGCGAGAGCTGCCTTCCGGTTCCGGCTTTTGATTACATAGTTTTCCAGGATTTCACCGTCATGATCAACGGCACGCCACAAGTAATGTAATTCCCCATTGATTTTAACGAACACCTCATCCAGGTACCATCGCCATGATGAAAATTATGGCGTTGGATAAACCCGCTTTTTCCTAATCTGATGAGCGAACATTGGACCAAAACGGTTCCACCAAAAGCGAACAGTTTCATGCGTGAAGTCAATGCCCCGCTCATGAAGCAGATCGTTGCGTAAAGACAGATTGAAACGGACATACATCATCACGGCAAGCTGAATAACTTCAGATGACGTTCTAAAGTAACGGAAGGAGTTGGATTTTATCATAGCCAAGCTTATAAATTCAGAGAGTAGACGTCAAAACGATTTTAATCTGACAAGCCCTTTGAAGCCGCGAGACACCAGATTTTTTTAAAGCAGCTGGCTATAGCCAGAATAAGCAGGAAACGCTCTAGAAAGATACCTTGTCCAGATCGGTGAATTCTATAATTTCGCCCCCTTCAAATTCAATTTTCCCACTGGCATCACCGTCAAAGATGATGTTATGTGCATCCGTTTCATCTTGATTAAGCGTTCCGTTATCCAATGAAATAAAGCCAGACAGATCAGAATCACTTGCCGATGTCAGGGTCATAGAGCCATCTTCGTCGATGTTGAACAACCAGTCACCATCTTCACCCGCACTGCCGCGCAGGAATAACGTATCATCCCCACCACCGCCGTTAATGCTATTTACATCACCGAAGTTGATAATAAATTGTTCATCACCAGCCCCACCTGTCATGGTGACACCATTGATACCCCAATTCACGCCGGCCATCGCATCAGACGATAATTGCGCCCCATCATTGGAAATGGTTGTGGTTGTCTCCAAAGTACCCGCCGAACCCGCATCATCATAGACATTGATGGTAAAGGTTCGTTCGCCGCCTTCAAACTGGCCCGTGGAATTTGTGAAGACCACTTTTTCCGCCAAACTGGCGTAAGTATCGTGGTCTGCCGCCCCTTGAAAAGACAGGCTGGCCGTTGCCTGATCATAAGAAACTGAAATATCCGTTCCATCGATCAACAAATTCCCCGAAGTCCCCAAGGTAACATCGACCCCGTGCAGGCCCAGGCTATCGCCCATATCCACACCATCGGTAATTTGAATTGTCATTCCTGACAGCTCATTCCCATCTACATCCGTAATACCAAGTTGCAGACCGGCATCGGCTGCATCCGGTAAAATCGTTATAGGTTCAGCGACCAGCCCTGATAGACCCTGATCCTGATTTGCAAGGCTCAGTTCCGGGGCATCGTTGACAGCTTCGATATTAACATCCAGTTGTGCTGTCTGTGTGGCCGTTGTGCCATTTTCTTCGCTGCGGGCTTCTACATTCAATTGGAAACTACCGTTATAATTTTCCGGTGCCACAATATGCAGATCCGCCAATTGGTCGGCATCGACGATCCATTGGTTCTGCGCATTGACCGAGATCGTAACCCCGTTGGAAACAAACGTTGTGCCATCCGGTGCGCCCGTCAAAATAACCTGCAACGTTTCCGAACCATCCGTATCAACCAGACTGGCTGAAATATCCAGTGCAATTCCGCCGCTTTGATCTTCGTTTCCGACAGCATGGAAACCATCCAGTGCGTCAGTCAAATCCCCGATTGACAGGATCGGTGTATCGGCCTGCCCTGTCACACTGACATTGAAATCTTCCAGCAGGCTATGGGCAACACTGTCCCCGTCAACCGATGTGGCAACTGCATTCATGGTATAAATTCCAGATGCATGTGCTGCCGTGACAAAAAAGACGCCGCTGCTGACTTGTGCCGCAGTGAAATACCATGCCCCTGATGACGTACCATTATCAACCGGCACCGGTTGATTATTGGCATCCAGAACCGGTTGTCCGTTGCTGTCGATTTTGACCTCGACACCGATAGTATTTCCATTACCATCGGTAAAGCCCGCACCGCCCGGCACATCAGAGACGGTGACATATAATGTCTCGCTTGCATCGCCAAGCTGTTCATTCAGAACCAGGGCGATTTCGCTGTCTTCAACACCACTTACAGCAGACGGATCAATATCCGGCGTATCGGCAACGCCGACCACATCTACATTAAAGCTGACCGTACTTTCAGCAACCGCATCATTGGAATTTTCAATGCTATAGGCTTTCAATTCCAGCGAAAGCGTGCCACTGAAGTTACGAGGGGCCAGCAATTTCACATTGCTGATATCGCCGGTTGCAAAATCAATATTGGCGTTTTTAACAGTCCATGTGCCATCGTCATTATTGGTCGCCCCGATAATGACCGCGCCATCCGGTACATTCCCAATCACCACAGACATGTGTTCGGATCCATACTGGCCTGTTACATCCGGGTTGTAGGCGTTTAAATCAAGACTGATCAACTGATCTTCCGTCCCGTTAACATCTTGCGCCGTTAAATCAGCTTGATCCGCAACCGCTTCGATATCCAGCGAGACAGACCCGCTCACTGTTTTTGGTGCCCCTGTCTGATCTTGGAACGTGGTTTCAAGTTGCAAGGAAATATTGCCGTCAAAATTGGCAGGCGGTCGAATGCTCAGCCCATCAATATCCAACGAGGATTGCCCGTCAATACTACCAACATCCAGAACATATTCACCATTTACATCCGGCGTTAATTCAACACCGTTCAAATACAGGGTTGCGCCGTCCGGCACGTTGGAAATCGTTACCTGATCCGCCGTCATCCCTTCTGAGAGATCATCATCCAGTTGTGACAATGTTAAATCCAGATCGATCACACCGCCGTCTTCGTTCAGGTCACTGCCTGTTGCAGCCCCGCCGCTGAAACGGCCGCCATCTGTAACCGGGGCAACATCGGCAATCACGATGGTACTGTTTGCTGAAGAAACCGCGACACCGTCTTCAACGCTGACCACTGCAATATCGGCCTGCATTTCACCAGAAAAATCAGCGGGCGGTTTAATGGAAACATTGGCCCGTTCATCATAAGGCACGACCCAACTGCCATCGACCGGGTTATAATATGCCCCGCTGATAGATGCCCCGGCAGGCAAATTGGTAATGACAATTGCCGAGGCCGAAGCCCCCGGTTCATTCACCGTCATTGTCAAATCGTTCAGATTAAAGTTTTGATCTTCCACAGCGGAAATCGTGGATGATACATCAGGTGCGGCCGGGTCTGCACCCCAGGGGTTTGTATCCCAACCGGGTTCCCCACCACCAGTGGCATTATATTGCACATCCACACTGATGGGATCCATTTCATAACGGTCACTGCCGCTATCCGGGTCACTATCAACAACAACCGCGCGGACATCAAGCGTCACTGTGCCGCTGTAATCGGACCGGAATGCCAGCGTATTCAAATCAGCATCACCGGGCACGATCCACATACCGTTCCCAATACTGAAGCCCATATTCAGGCTGGCCCCGTTCGGCACATTTTCAACAACCAGATAGGCCTGTTCGCTGCCGTCGCTATCTGCATAGGCAACATTCAGCCCCAGCGACACATCCGTTCCGCTTGTCCCCGTTACGCTGTCGCTGATTTCAAACGTTTCCAGCGGATCGGCATCGGCTGTAATACGGACTTTGGACGTTACGTCTTTTGTCGCAGTTGATCCATCCACATCGGTTGCTTCCACCGACATGGTAATCGGGATATCTTTGGACCAATGGGTCGGGACACCTTCCAGCACAACGCCTTCCAGTTTACCGCTGGCACTGTCATATCCGGCGGTATTTGCATCCACATTGATCACAAGATCATCACCGGATGCACTGACGTCATAAGTCTGACCGTTGTACACCAGTTTTAATTCTGTCCCCGACGGCAAGCCGCTTTCATCCACATTAATGACAATCCGGGTGATCTCTTCCGGGCTTTCACTGGTTAAATCACTGGGTTTTGCCGTAATATTCAATTCAATTGAGGCACTGTCTTCAATCACAGACGCCCCGATCGAGGCAACGGGCTTATCCGCCTCGGCCTCAATCGTCAATTGAACGGTACGGGTCAGGGCGTTGACGTCACCGTCATTTTCCGTCGAGATAAACTTGACGGTCAATTCTTTCGTTCCGGCAAAATCTTTTGACGTTGACATCCGCACATCATCAAGATGATCTGCATCCACCGACCATTTGCCGTTACCGATATAAGACATATAGTCTTCGTTACCGGCGCTCATATACACATCAACACCATTGGGAATGTCTGAAATCACAACAGACATACTTTCCGACCCATCCGTATCTTTGGAGGCAAACTGTGCCAGATCGGGGTTGATTTCGCTATCTTCATCCCCGGTAATCACAACCGGACCATCGCCCACATTGGGTTGATCTGCATCCCCGATCACATCCACATGCAAGGTTGATGTCGCCTCGGCATAATCGCCGTTGCTGGCTTCTGTCGTGCGGGCAATGACGTTGATATCAAAATCTTCATTGGAATCTTCCGGCGGCTGTACAAACAGGTCTTCCCAATCGCCATTTTCAAAATACCAGTAATCCCCGTTGGCATCGGCAACAATATTACCGCTTCCATCTAGTGACACCCGTTGTCCTACACTATCACCATCGCTGTTGTAAAAGGCTGCACCATCGGGGATATTTTCCAAAAGGACACTCAGACTTTCCGAACCATCCGTATCGGTTCCCAATGCCGGACGGATTTCCAGTTCAATCTGGGTATCTTCCAGACCGCTGGCATTTTTGGTAATCACGCTGGGTGTATCGGCATCCGCAACCACTTTCACAGTAAATTCCTGTGTGGTGGACGCCTCTTTTGTTTTAACCTGCCAGCCGCTTTCCTGCTCAGTAGAATAGACTTTGAATTTCATCGTGACGCCGCTGTCGGTATGTGTATCGGCAGGCGCACGCACCACAACCTGATCCAGCTTATCCCCATCCAGATCCCAATAAGATCCCTTATCACTGGCAGAGGTAAAATCACCGGACCCGTCCAGATAGCCGACTTCCCAGCCATCCTCCACGTCATACAGATGGAATTTGGTCAACTCTTCCGACCCGTCCGTATCCACCAGTTGTGCATCCAGTCCCAGATCAATATAGGTATCTTCCGTTCCCGTCACCACACCGCTTGCATCGGCTTCATTCACTTGTACATTCGGCGCATCGGCAATGGCACGTACAGAAATTTTGCCGTTGCTAGTGGTTACACAGGGGTCACCTGTTGCGGTTTCCGTTGTTGTAACGGTGATCGTCAAATTGACATCATTCGCATTATGTTCTTCAGGGAAGAAATACAGGTCCGTCAATTTATATTGTCCGGCTGTTCCCGTCGAAGTCAGGCTGGAAACAGGGAACTCCCAGCTATATGTGCCATCGCCGTTATCTGTTGGTGTCAGGGTGTTGCCGTTCAATTTCAGCTCACCGGCCAGCAAATCACTATCGCTGGAGGTAATAACCACATTACCCGTCAACTCTTCCGAGCCATCGCTATCAATCATAGTAATTGTTGGCTGATAGCGAATACCCCCGCTTTGATCTTCATTCCCGCTGGCATTGCCACTGATATGTGTACCATCCGCATCCGGTGTCACAACAAGGGTCAGGGTTTCACTGTCGCTGATCGCCACACCTTCACGGCTCAGTCCCGTTCCATCCAATGCGCTGTCATCTACATTGGCGTCATCTTCAGTCGCAACCGCCTGTACATCAAAATGAAGCGCCGATGCCGCCCCGTTGGCACTGGACCAGTTTTCCGCCCCACCAACATACACCTTGCCGTCAAAGACATCTTGGGCACTGACCGTCCAATATCCTTCCGCCGGTAAATCAACCAGCTCATCACTACTGATATTTCCATCAGATGAAATGGCAAGACGGGCACCACTTTCTTGCGGCGTAATGCGGAAAGTCAGCGCCTCGGACCCATCCTGACTGCTTGCCTGATCTGCTGATCCTGCTTCGCTCAAATCCCCGTCAACAGCATATTCCCCGTTAAAGGAACTGCGCAGGTTGAAGAACTGGTCTTCCGTAATTAGCTTCGGGTCACTGATCACATCCACCGTCGGCAGGTCGGCATCCCCAAAAATCTGAACCGTGACATTTTTATTAGTTGTCGTGGTCTTCGTCGCCACATCATCGCCATCGGATTGTTCTTGTGTCGTGACCGATACTTTCAGTTGGAAATTTTCGTTACTGTCATCAACCGGTTTGATTTTCAAATCATCCAGATCGCTCAGTTCAAGGGACCATTTTCCTGTCGGCTGGTTCGACGCATCCAGAATTTCCGTACCATTATTCAACTCAACGCCGTCGGGCACACCGGAAATAATAATACTTGTAATAGATTCAGATCCGTCCGTATCTTTTAACGAGATATCCAGATCAAAATCCAGCCACTGATCTTCAACACCAACAGCCTTTGCCGTGATGTTGGCTTTATCCGCAATGGCTTTTACATCCACTTCAACAGTCGTCACACTTTCAGACGTATCAGGGGCAACCGCATCACCCAGCGGTGTATCGTTGGCTGTGCCGGCGTCCACATCGGTGACAACCGCGCGCAATTGGAAAGAAAAATCTTCTTCGCTATGGGCGTGCGTTGTTTGATTCCACCGGACTTCAATATTACCGATATTGCCCGATATATCATAACGTCCATCAACAAGGGGAACAGGATCCTTCGTATCTACATACCGGACATCCACACCATCAGGTAGCCCTTCGATATATAACGACAACGTCTCGCTGCCATCAGCTGCATTAACCTCAGCCTCCAGATCAAGGGCAATCCACTGATCCTCCCCGCCACTTGCACTGCCTGAGACAGTCGGATCCACGATACCGACATCCACATGGATGCTTTTCGGGCCGTTCAGGGCTTTGTCGTTATTGGCCCCTTCTGTGGTTTCGCTGTACACACGCAGGTCAAAATCAGCACTGACATTATCAGGGGATCGAACCTGAAGGGTATCCAGATCATCCGTACTAAACACCCATGTGCCTGCATCCAGAACGGTGCCGTCATCCAGTGTTACCGCGCTTGTCAGTTTTTCACCGGCGTTAAAGGTCACTCCATCAGGTGCATCCGCCACATAGATCGCAATCGTTTCCGAACCATCCGCATCCACAAGCGCGGAATTGATATCAACATCAATCCACGTATTTTCCATTCCCGCAGAATCACTGACACTCAGTGGGGCCTGATCCGCAACCGCTTCAAAATGAACAGTAAAATCTTTGGAGATAACAGCCGTCGATCCGTCATGTTCCTGCAGGTTAACGTTGATCGTCCAGTCAGAATCACCGCTGTAATGTTGCGGTGCCTTGACATGCAAACCTTCAATGTCGTCCGGCGCAATGGTCCAGTTGCCATCGGCCCCCTTGCTGCCCACCGGGTCACCTGCGGCGTTCTGGAAGGTGAAACCGTCCGGCACATCCTCGATCATATAAGACGTGATTGTTTCCGAACCGTCTGTATCGATCAGGGTCGCATCAATATCCAGTGCCATCGCGATATCTTCGGTGCCACTACCCGACACATCCAGTGTCGCCTCGCCCGTTACGATATCCACATTAACCGTGACAGTACTAACCGTTTCAGACGTATCAGGGGCAACCGCATCACCCAACGGTGTATCACTGGCGGAACCGGCGTCCACATCGGTGACAACCGCGCGCAGATCAAAGGTGATATCCGCATCCGACTGGCCCGTATAGCTATCGCCCCAGCGAACCTGAAGATTATCCAGATCACCCGTGACCACATAACGGCCATCACTGTCAGGGATCAGGAGAGTTTCATTATGGACATAACGCAGTTGCGCACCTTCGGGCAGGTCTTCCAGATAGACAACCATCTGTTCCGTACCATCTGCGGCATTGATGCTGGCATCCAGATCAAGATCAATCCATGTCCGTTCATCACCACCGCCACTGGCTGAGACAGTCGGATCCACGATACCGACATCCACATGGATGCTTTTCGGGCCGTTCAAGGCTTTGTCGTTATTGGCCCCTTCTGTGGTTTCGCTGTACACACGCAGATCAAAATCATCACTGACGTTATCGGGGGAGCGAACCTGAAGGCTATCCAGATCATCCGTACTAAACACCCATGTGCCTGCATCCAGAACGGTGCCGTCATCCAGTGTTACCGCGCTTGTCAGTTTTTCACCGGCGTTAAAGGTCACTCCATCAGGTGCATCCGCCACATAGATCGCAATCGTTTCCGAACCATCCGCATCCACAAGCGCGGAATTGATATCAACATCAATCCACGTATTTTCCATTCCCGCAGAATCACTGACACTCAGTGGGGCCTGATCCGCAACCGCTTCAAAATGAACGCTAATTGTTTCAGTGGTCGAGGCAACATCACCGCTTGTCGTTTCTGTGACGGTTGCCGTGATATTCCAATCCTGATCGCCGCTGTAATGTTCACCGGGAACGGCATATAGATCTTTTAATTCGTCTGGGGTAAAGGTCCAGATATTGCCATTGAGTTTCCCGACAGCCACCCCGGCCGCATTTTGGAAAGAAAAACCGTCCGGCACATTTTCAATCGTAATAACAACGGTTTCCGAACCGCCATCACCGTCCCCACCCAGAATATCAATATCAATCAACAAACGGTTATCTTCCACACCGTTTTGAATGTCGATTTCAAGTGTTCGGCCCTGTGCTTCCAGAATGATCTCGTCATCTTCCCGTGCAGGGATCGGTGTCGGAATAAATTCCGGTGTCGTCGGCGAGGTAAAGGTCGCACCTGTCGCGCTCTCACCACCATCGCCCTCAAAGACCGGGGCCGGATTTTCAATGTCCTCAGGGGTCGGATCAATCAGCGTCTCAATGTCAGCTTGCGAGGCAGCTTCTTCGTCATCGTCGCCCTCCTCGTCGGAGTTAAAGGCCGGCTGGATATTTTCAAAATCAACATTTACATTATCATCGAGCCTTTCAATACGGAAATCATCTTCAATGATATTTACGTCGTCTTGGATGACTTCTTGCTGACCTTCGGCTGCGCCTTCGTTATTGTGATTAATATGGCGATTGGACCCCTGAACATTGGCATTTTGAACAGCATCTTCCTGCAGCGGATCCTGCTGATTGACAAGGGAGTTATCTTCCGCATCTTCCAGAGCAGAAAAACCCTGTCCGTCCAAAGACAGTTCATCATAGGATGTATCCTGGTTTTGCCCAGTTTCTACATTCTGGTCTTGATCTTTATCAGCCATCTTTACCTCACCTGAATCGGTTTAGCGTTCTCTAAAGGACTGTTGAAGAGAAACGTAAATCGGTTTCAACAAGTATTGAAACAATGTTTTTTCACCCGTCATAATGTCCGCCTGAACAGTCATGCCGGGTACGATTTTATTTTGTTCGGGGTCCTCACCAACATATGGCGTATCCAGTTTGACAATCCCTTTGTAATAGGGTGCTCCGTTGGTTTCATCGATGTAAGTGGTCGCCGAAATATTATCCAGAACACCACTGACCGAACCGTAACGTGCAAAATCAAAACTGGCGACTTTGACCGTGACGGGTTGCCCTAAATTAACATGCCCGACATCTTTTGTGCTGATGCGGGTTTCTACACGCAATTCGTCATCAATAGGAACGACTTCCATCACGATGCCACCAGCTGGCACGATGCCGCCTTTGCTTTTAATCTTGATATCTTTGACATACCCACGCACCGGCGAGACGATCTGCAATCGGTTAAACCGGTCTTCTAATTGGTGGATAAGTTCCTGAACCTGAGAAGTTTCCGCCGTGACGGTACCCAATTCGGCGAGTGCGTTTTTTCGTTCGGTTTTTTCCAGATCAGCAATACGGTCTTCGATTTCTTCAACGGCCTCCATCGCGGACTGTTCCTGCCCTACCAAGCGGCTCAGCTCGCTTTGCATTGCCGCCATTGCACGTTTTACTTCCAGAAAAGACACCTTGCTGCCGTGACCTTTTTCGTACAATTCACCACGCATTTGCACTTCTTCTTCAATCAGGGCTAACTGGCGTTCAACAGCGGCTTGCTGGTTACGCGTTGCGTCAATTTCCTGAATTTTCTGATCGTGCTGTTGTTCAAATACATTGCGTTGGGATTGCAGGCGTTCCAGCGTTGACGTATAGATTTCCACCTGATCCTGCACCAGACTGAACGGAGCACCTTTCCAGTTTGAATAATCCAGTTCGCGGTCATAAGCCGTCGCACGCAAACGTTCTTCACGTAATTTCAATGAAAGCAAACGGGCGTTAACCTGTTGCAATTCTGCCCCAACCTGCGCCTCGTCCAGTTCCAGCAAAGGCTGTCCAGCTTCAACGATCTGACGTTCTTCAACATAGGTTTCTTTAACGATACCACCTTCAAGGTGCTGAACAGAGCGCACGGACCCTTTGGGCACAACGGCCCCAAATGTCACGGCAACTTCATCCACCTTCATAAAGTTTGACCAAACGACAAAGCAGACCAAAATCAAAGTCACCAAAGCAATAGCGGCACGCGATAAACCGGATATCCCCTGTTCTTCCAACTGAACATATTGCGCCATATAGCGAATTTGACGAGACGCTTTTTTCTTCTCGATGATGCCGGAAGTCATATTTGCTGCATTACTCATCGTACGACTTAAAACCCCCCTTGCGGTATGCGTTCCAGTACCTGCGCTGCAGGCCCGGCCATACGAACCACACCTCCATCTAGGTAAACAATCTTATCTGCTAAACGCAAGTGACTAGGCCGATGCGTCACCATTAAGATCGTTGAATTGCCCTTAATTTTCTTGAGGGTATTCATAAAGGCCTGATCGCTTTCAAAATCCAGCCCGTTCACCGGTTCATCCAGTAACAGAATGGGGGCACGTCTCAAATATCCCCGTGCCAATGCGATTCGCTGGATCAAGTTATCCGGTATTAAATCCGAACGTTCATCACCCAGACGAGTCATCAATTTTTTGGGTAGTTTCTGAATATCATCCCAGACATCTGCCTCGTGCAGAGCCCATTCCACTTCCGCATCCGATGCCGTCGGGTCCGACAATCGGATATTTTGCGCAATGGTGCCGAAAAATACTTCGTTCGTCTGCGGCACGTATGCCACAGTCTGACGCAACTGGATCGGATCCATCTGACGAATATCCACATTATCGATGGTAATTGCCCCAGCCTGAGGCAGATACATCCCCAACAGCATTTTTAACAATGTGGATTTACCGCAACCGTTCGGCCCGATCAAAGCAACCAGTTCGCCAGGGTTAGCCTCAAAACTAACACCAACGACCGCCGGGTCGGTTTCCGAAGTATAACGCATCGATACCCGGTTAAAATTGACATGACCTTTTAAGGTTTGGGTCAAACCGGGCGTTTTCCCTTCTTCACGTTCATTGCGCAAATCCATCAAACTATCGATTTGGCGAACCGAAGAGCGGACTTGTTCAAGCTGTGTCATCCCCAAAAAAATGACCTGAATGGGGCGCAAAATCCACCAGACCATAATCATGGAGGCAAGCAAAGCGCCGACGGTCATTTCCGCCGCAATCACCTTGTGAACCCCGAAAGTTAACGTTGCAACCCCGGCAACCATAATCACACCTTGTGCCAAAGACATGCACAATGAAGACACTTGCGAGGCTTCATATCCTTTTAAACAGGTTTCGGCTGACAGATTTCGATAACGTTCTAACCAGACATCCTGCGCACCGATATCTTGCAAGGCATCGCGTTTTGTAATGGCCTCCGTCATAAAATCATGACGACGGGTTGTTGCACGCGAAGAAACCGTCACACTTTCACGCAGGATCGGCAGAAATACTTTAAGCAACAATGCAAAAATCAACAAGGTTGCCAGTGGCACCAGAACCAGCGTGCCGCCCAACAATGCCATTGTAATGATGAAAATCGTAACGAACGGAGCCTCAAAAACAGTTGAAGCAATAGGGCCGGAAAAGAAATCACGCACGGTTTCAAAATCGCGCAACCTTGAAATTTGCGAACTTGTATTGGACATTTCCGTAAAAGACGGTGCCAGAAACAATAATTGCCGGAACACGGCCCGACCAATAATATGATCCAGACGACCACCGATATAGGCGATCATTTTGGATTTCAGGCTTTTGAGAAAGAAGTCCCCCAACAACGCAATGCTGACACCGGCGATCATCATATAAAGCATCTGATCGGAACCGGTAGAGACATATTTGTCATATACCGCCATAATAAACAATGGTGTCGCCAAGGCCAGAATATTACCGACCATGCTGATCATCAGAGTTCGCCAGACCAGACCCCGAAAACGTGCCGAAATTGCCGAGACAAAACTTTTTTTACCTCCCGCCTGTGCACCTGAGTGATCATCCGCTGCCGAAAAGACATAGGCAATTCCCTTAAGTCCGTCCGGTGTTATCTCGCAAACAGATTGTTGTGCCGGGTCATAAATTTTACAATGTTCGTGCGTGCGCCCCAAAACAACAATAGCCTCGCCATTGCGAGGTAAAAACAGGCACGGCATAATACGCGGGTCGATCTCATTCAACGAAATCGTAACTTTTTGGCTTTTAAAACCCAATTTCGCAAGAATATTGAGGAAATCGGTCAAATCCAGTTCATTGGCAAAATGGGGCAACGCTTCGGAAAGGGTGCGTTGCGTCCCTTCCCATTCCAGCGCCGTCAACAACGGTAAAAGACAGCCCGCAATATCGGTGACGGCCTTAAAACCGCCCAATTGCCCTGACATAATCTGGTCTTGAGACAACTCATCACGCACAGAGCGTTCATCCCAGGAAATATGTTCTACACTCTCTGTCATCTATTCCCCGCCCTTTAACTCGCTTTTTTTTTCGATTGAGAGACTTTTTTTGGGTCAACCGTCGCAGTCGGCACCGGCCCCAACTCCCGGGGGACAAGCGTATTTTCACTGATTTCATAGGCACGATCAGCAATGCGTAACAAAGACGGGCGCGACGAGATTAAAATCAACGTTGTGTGCCCTTTCAGGCTTTTCAGGTAATCGCGCAGGAAAACATCACCCGGTCCATCAATGGCTGCGTTCGCCTCGTCAAACAAGACCACTTTGGGTGTTTTCACCAGCGCCCGGGCAATGGAAATACGTTGGCGGATCCCCCGTGGTAATGAATCGCTGCCACTGTTGCCTATAACCGTTTCATAACCTTGTGACATCTTGGCCACAACCTCATTTAAGCCGAGGCCTTCGGCAAGTGAAAGTGCCTTTTGACGATAGCGTTTATCAAACATCGTCAGGTTTTCAAGGATCGTTCCGTTAAACACGGTTCCATTTTGCGGCAGGTAGGCTATCCCCTGCCCGCGCAAGGCGGCACCCGAATAGTGTTGAATATCCACCCCATCAATCAAAATACGACCTGCATTCAGATCGTGCATCCCGCGTAACAAGCCCAACAATGTTGTTTTCCCAACACCGTTGCCGCCCACAATCCCGATACATTCCCCGGCAGTGACATTTAAAGACAAGTCCTGAAACAGAGGGGGATGTTCCCCATATTGGAACGTGATATTTTCAAGAGTGACGTTGCCATGTTCGATACTTTCTTTTGCCCCTGCAACATCTTCTTTTACGGGAAGGTCAAAAATACCGCTGAGACGTTCGCGCGCGATCAACACATTCTGCAGACGGCTCCACAATCCTGTAAGACGCTGAAAAGGCTGCATTGCACGCCCGGAAAGCAGCGTACAAGCCGCCAACACACCAACCGTAATATCCTGACTGACCACAAAGGTACTGCCATAAGCCGCAACTGCAACCATCGTAAGCTGAGCAAAAATTGCACTGACATGCTGGTTGGCGGTATCAAGCTGAACCATTTTCTGATCGGCTTCGGCCACACTATCTTGTAATTTGGAATAGCGTTGTTCCATCTGGGCTTCGATGCCCTGCGACTTGACGGTATGAATACCGCCCAGCACCTCAATCTGGAAATTCAACCGTCTATCACGCCACACATTATACGTGCGGATGGCCTTGCCAAGCTGTCGCCCATAAAAGAATGATACCAGACCAAACAGCATCAACACACCGATTGGTACCCAAACAATCGGCCCGCCCAATATATAGACCATTCCCAGAAACACCAAAACGAACGGGATATCAATTAAAGAGGCAACCATTTGCCCACTGTAATATTCACGCGATGAACGCAAACTGCCCAGCCGTTCCAGTGTATCGCCCACCCCTTCACGTTTGGAATTATCGCGTTGACAGCTTAAAACCCGTTCAAAAGCCGCACACCCTAAACGGTGCTCATATTTGGTTCCGATCCAGCTGATGATATTCCCACGTGCAACACGCAAGGTCGTTTCCAGAAAAACCGCGCATAAAACGCCACTGACCAGGACGATCAAAGTCCCAAATGATGTATTTGGAATAATACGATCATAAACCTGAAGTAGAGATACAGGGAGCGCCAGGGACAAGATATTCATGGTAACTGAGGCAATTAATATATCCGGAAGCGCTTGTTTAAAGGATGAATATTTTGCCAATATATCTTTTGGATCTCGTTTCCCGTTCATTTCCAAACCAAACTTGTGGTACTTCCCCAATTTCACAGGCATACTACGACCTTAGCTATTTGTACAGTATCATTTGATAAAAAGCAGACAGAAGGTCGTAAGAGTAGAAGGTTGACAAAACCCAGTAAAAACGTTGGGTATTGTTTGATTTCCTACGAACCGACCCTCAAAATTAAACGTGCTTGTCACAGTACAAATACTCCAAAACGCTACCTGTTTAGCTAGATACAAAACTAAACCATCAGTAGTAAAGAAAACGTAAAACCACAGATATCAAATATCACGAACGCAATACGTTAATGAAGGCGCCGAAACATCTCATCCAGACGCCCTCCTTTGTGATGAAAGATTAATCTACCAAAGGTTATATAATAAGGTTCATACCAAACCCAAAAAGGCACGCCAGTTTAAACGGCGTGCCTTTGATTTGACGATAGAACCTGGTTTAAATGAGTGGAGGGGGCACCAAGTCTATCGCCGGGAGGGGGGTATAACGAACAAAACAGACAAAGTCGTTATCCCTGAAAGTGATTTGATGAATTTTTCAGTCTTTAACTCCTTACATAATTTGACGGCGTTTGGTGCGCACGATTTGATAAGAGCGTGACAAGTAGCCAAGCGGAACACTCAAAACATGGACCAAACGGGTGAACGGGAACAACAGCACGACAGTCATGCCGAAGAACATGTGAATTTTAAAAATCATATCGACATTGGCCAACAAGGACGGATCCGCGCGCAATGTCAAAACCGATTGCACCCAATAAGCCAACGCAATCATCACATCGGGGTTTTCATGTGCAGCATGGTTCAGGGATACCGGAATGGTGGATAATCCCAGCAACAATGTCACCAGCAACCAACTGAGAATAAAACTATCCATTTTGCGACCTGCTGCCTGTACGCGACTGTTGGTCATACGGCGCAACCACAGGATCGCCCCACCCAACAAACACATCAGACCAAAAACAGACCCGGCCATAATGGCGACATACTGGTGATCCATATCCGAAATACCGACCGCGAGAAACCAACTGTGCGGTGTCAACAAACCAACAGCGTGACCGCCGAGAATAGCCAGAATGCCGATATGAAACAGGTTGCTGCCCAGACGCATCCATTTGCCGGACAAAAGCTGTGTTGAGTCCGTCTTCCATGTATATTGTTCACGATCAAAACGTATCCAACACCCGATCGCAAACACGGACAAGGCAATGTAGGGATAGATGCCGAAGAAAAAATTTTCCAAAGCCATAGGGTCTCTCCTTAAGCTGCTTGTTGCGCGGCACCGCCACGACATTCAATGAAATGGATTAACGGGGCGTAAGGGCTTTTTACCTTTTTCAGGCTTTTGGCAAGGATCGCGATTGCAGGGGTGGCCTGCGTTAAAAACGCGTCACTATCTTCTTTATTCAAGACAGCGGCATATTCCAAAATCAAGGGCAGGTAATCGGGCAATTCGCCTTCTTTGGCCTGTAAATCCAGTCCTTTGAAATATTCGGTCAATTCAATCAGGGCCGGGCCGCGGTCCTTGTTATCATCCCCCAGCAGGTGATGGGTCAGATGCAGACTGTGATTAGGGACCATATCAAATGTATCGACATATTCCCCCTGAAGTTCCACCAGCGTTTTCGATTTAACGTAAATCAGAAAATCACGCAGAACTGTGCGTTCATAATCTGTCACGCTTGACAGGCTTTCAACGGCTTCTTCAACCAGTTCCAGATTTTTCATCAGTTCGTCATCCGGGTAATCCAGCAGACGCGATAGAACCATATATTCTTTCATTTCCATATCTGCCTCCTTTTAAGAAATCTTGGAACGTTTAACAAAGCTTTGCGGGACCAGTGAATTGGTGCGCTTGGTCGGGAAAAGTTCCGCACCGCCTTCGGGTTGGCCGGAACAGCCATCACAACTGGAATTCCCGAAACTGAAGCCCAACTGCCCCTGAACCGCATAAGGGTCTTCCAGACGCGTTTCTTCGGCAGATGTAGGAATGACAAAACGGTCTTCGTATTTTGCCAATGCCAGATAACGATACATTTCCTGCGCTTGCGTTTCCGTAAGGCCGGCCGGTGCCAGTGCAGACGGATCAGGCACGCCGTCCACTTCCTTGGCCCGGTAATAACTGCGCATTGCAAGCATACGATTAATCGCAGATGTAATCGGCTTGGTATCACCTGCCGTCAACAGATTTGCCAGATATTCAACCGGCATACGCAACTGGTCTGCCTTGGGGATCACCCCATCGGGCAAGGTTTCCAGATTACCCGCGTCCAGTTGAGACTGGATCGGGGATAACGGCGGGACGTACCACATCATAGGCAAGGTGCGAAATTCCGGGTGCAACGGGAAAGCGATCTTCCAATCCATCGCCATTTTCCAAACCGGGGAGTCTTGTGCGGCCTTGACCCAGTTTTGTGAAATGCCCTGTTTGTCGGCTTCTGCGATAACTTCAGGATCAAACGGATCAAGGAACACGCCCATTTGCGCATCATAAAGTTCCTGTTCCCCGCCGGTTGAGGCCGCATCACTGATCTTATCGGCATCATAAAGCATGACCCCCATATATCGGATGCGCCCGACGCAGGATTCCGCACAATTGGTCGGCATACCGGATTCAAGACGCGGATAGCACAGCGTGCATTTTTCAGCCTTGCCGGACTCCCAGTTATAATAAATTTTCTTATACGGGCAGGCCGATACGCACATACGCCAGCCCCGGCATTTATTCTGATCTACCAACACCACGCCGTCTTCTTCGCGTTTGTAAATAGAACCGGACGGACAAGCCGCCACACAGGCCGGGTTCAGGCAATGGTTACACAGACGCGGCAGATACATATGGAAAGTATTCTCAAACTGGGAATACATTTCCTTGGCAATACCGTCAAAGTTTGTATCTTCGGACCGTTTGGAAAATTCACCGGCCAGATCGTCTTCCCAGTTTGGACCCCATGTGATTTTTTCAATCCGTTTGCCGTCAATTTGCGAACGCGGACGCGCGGTCGGGGCGGCTTCGGATAATTTTGCCGTTTGCAGATGGGCATAATCCATATCGTATGGTTCCCAATAATCGTCCAGTTCCGGCAGGTCGGGGTTGGCAAAGATGTTTAACAGCTTGCTGATACGGCCACCGGATTTCAGTTCCAGTTTGCCGTTTTTCAGGGTCCAGCCGCCTTTCCATTTTTCCTGATCTTCCCAGTTTTTTGGAAAACCGATACCGGGTTTACTTTCCACATTATTAAACCATGCGTATTCCACGCCGCGACGGTTGGTCCAGACGTTTTTACAGGTCACAGAACAGGTGTGACAGCCAATGCACTTGTCCAAATTCAGGACCATGGCGATTTGTGCGCGAATTTTCATTTTTATTCTCCTTGAAAACCGTAGATGAAACGGCGATCCCGAATTTTGTTTTCAGGATCAGCCATTTGATCAAAACCTCAGTCCTAGTTATTGACCCCGGGAGGGTTCGGTGCATCTTCACGTTCTTGTGTGAGGGGGCGTTCCAGCCAATCGATGTCTTGGTCCTCGATCTTGTGGATAGCGACAAATTCATCGCGTTGAGAACCAACAGTCCCATAATAGTTAAAACCGTATGAAAGCTGTGCATAACCGCCAATCATATGTGTCGGCTTGACCACAACACGGGTCACGGAATTCAAAATCCCGCCCCGTTTACCCGTTGAAGGTGAGCCCGGAACGTTCACAATTTTTTCCTGTGCGTGATACATCAGGCACATCCCGTTGGGAACACGTTGGGAAACAACCACACGGGCCACAGTTGCGCCGTTGCCGTTGACCGCTTCCACCCAGTCGTTGTCTTGCAACCCGATGGAGGCAGCGTCATCTTCTGACACCCACATGGTCGGCCCACCGCGGAACAGGTTCAACATACGCTGGTTATCATTGTAGGTTGAATGAATACCCCATTTAGAATGCGGCGTGACAAAGTTCAAAATCATATGGGGCTTGTTTTTGACATGTTCCGGCAACCGGTTTTCCGCCTGAAGGTCCACAGAAGGACGGAACGCACAGAACCCTTCGCCAAAATCCAGCATCCATTCGTGATCCTGATAGAATTGCGCCCGACCGGTCAGGGTACGAAACGGAATATGTTCGTGAATATTCGTCCAGCAGGCGTTGTAGCTGACTTCTTCAGATTCAATCCCGCTCCAGGTCGGGGCGGTGATGATCTTGCGCGGTTGGGCCTGAATATCTTTCAGGCGGATTTTTTCATCCAGACGCGGATCACACAGATGGGTATGGTCGATCCCGGTCTTTTTACTCAATGCCTTCCACGATTTATGGGCGACTTCCCCATTGGTTTCCGGTGCCAGTTGCAAGATGGTTTCGCAGACTTCCTTGTCATCTTTCAAGGAAGGACGCCCATCAATGGTGGAATTCAACTCCCGCAACTGCTCGATTTCCAGTTCCGTGTTCCAGTCCAGACCTTTTACGTTATTGCCGTGCTGTTCCATCAAGGGACCAACGGTAATAAACTGGTCGTAGATTTTGGAATAATCCCGTTCCACAACTTTCAGAACCGGCAGGGTTTTGCCCGGCACAGGTTCGCCTTCACCTTTTTTCCAGTCAACCGTACCAAACGGTTGAGCCAGTTCCATCGGTGAATCGTGCATCATCGGGATGGCAACCATATCCTTGCGTACCCCCAGATGATCGGCGGCCAGTTCGGAAAAACGTTTCGAGATGGTCTGGAAAATCTGCCAGTCTGAACGACTTTCCCATGCCGGATTGACCGCTTCGCTCAACGGGTGAATGAAGGGATGCATATCGGTGGTGTTCAAGTCGGTTTTTTCGTACCATGTCGCTGTCGGCAATACGATATCGGAATAAGCCCCCGTGGAATTCAGACGGAAATTGATATCGACAAACAGGTCGAGTTTCGCCGTCGGGGCTTTTTCATGCCATTTGATTTCTTTACACAGTTTACCGCCTTCACCTTCATGCAGCACGCCGTTCTGCGCGCCCAGCAAGTGCTTGAGGAAATATTCGTGCCCCTTGGCCGAACTGCCCAGCAGGTTTGCCCGCCACACAAACATATTGCGCGGATGGTTTTGCGGCGCATCAATATCTTCACAGGCAAAGTTCAGTTCACCCAGTTTCAATTTTGATACCGTATAGCCAACGATTTCATCATCGGTTTTCGCACCGTTTGCAATGGCATCGGAACAAATATCCAACGGACTGCGATCAAAATGCGGGGCAGATGGTAACCAGCCCAGACGTTGGGAAACAACGTTATAATCTGCCAGTTGGTAGCCTTTGTATTTTGCCTTGGCATAAGGGGCGAGCAGTTTATCGGCTTCGACCTTTTCATAACGCCATTGATCAGTGTGATAATAGAAGAACGTGGTGCCATTCATTTGGCGTGACGGGCGATACCAGTCCCCGCCAAAGGCAATCGGTGCCCAACCGGCTTGCGGACGTAATTTTTCCTGACCGACATAATGGGCCCAGCCGCCACCGGATTGACCGATACATCCGCAGATATGAAGCAGATTCATAATCGCACGGTAGTTCATATCCTGATGGAACCACTGGTTAATGGCTGCCCCCAGAATAACCATAGACTTACCCTTGGTTTTTGCAGCGTTTTCAGCAAATTCACGTCCGGTACGGATAATGTCTGCCGGTTTGACGCCTGTGATTTTTTCCTGCCAGGCCGGTGTATAGGCACAATTGTCATCACCATAAGAGTCCGTGACGTTTTCACCGCCTAGACCGCGATCAATCCCATACTGGGCAACCTGAAGATCGAAAACGGTCGCAACCAGAACTTCTCCATCCTTGGTTTGCAATTTACGAACCGGAACGTTGCGCGCCAGCATGTCGTCTTCGCTGGGTGTAAAGTGCGGAAATAAGACCGGTACGATATCGTCTTTTTCGTCAATGGTGCTCAGTTGCGCCTTGATATCTTCCTGATTGACGGCGTTTTTCTCCAACAGGTTCCAGCGCCCGTCTTCTCCCCAACGGAAACCGACAGACCCGTTTGGACAAACATAAGATTTGGACACCTCGTCATAAACGACTGTTTTCCATTCCGGGTTGTTACTTTCCCCGAGCGTACCGTCAAAATCGGACGCACGCAGGAAACGATCAGACAGATACTTGTCACCTTCCTTGCGCAATGTGACCAGCATCGGGAAATCAGTATATTTGCGGGAATATTCCTGAAAGTAGGGTTCTTGCGACTTGATATAAAATTCTTTTAAGGCCACATGCCCCATTGCAAGGAAAGCGGCTGAATCCGTCCCTTGCTTTACCGGCATCCACAAATCGGCAAATTTTACATATTCCGCGTAATCCGGGGCCATAGACACCACCTTGGTCCCCTTATAACGGGTTTCGATGGCGAAATGCGCGTCCGGTGTACGGGTCATCGGCAGGTTAGCCCCACAGACGATGATATATGTGGAATTATACCAATCCGCAGATTCAGGCACATCCGTCTGTTCCCCCCACGTTTGCGGAGAGGACGGCGGCAAATCACAGTACCAGTCATAGAAAGACAGCGGCACCCCACCAATCAAGGACAGATAACGCGAACCAGCCGCATAACTGATCATCGACATTGCCGGAATGGGAGAAAAACCGGCGATCCGGTCGGGACCATGTTCTTTTGCAGTATAAACGTTGGCGGCGGCAATAATTTCGGTAACTTCGTCCCATGTGGAACGAACGAACCCGCCCAACCCACGAACAGCCGTATATTGTTTGCGTTTTTTTTCATCGGCCTGAATAGCCGCCCATGCCGCAACCGGATCCAGCCCTTTGGCTTTTTCCGCACGATAAAGATTAATCAAACGTCCGCGAACCAGCGGGTATTTAACCCGGTGCGGGCTATAAAGATACCAGGAAAAACTTGCCCCACGTTGACAGCCCCGCGGTTCATGGTTGGGCATGTCCGGGCGGGTTTCCGGGTAGTTTGTTTGTTGCATTTCATAAGCAACCAAACCATTCTTGACGTGAATTTTCCAGCTGCATCCACCAGTACAGTTCACCCCGTGTGTGGAGCGCACAACCTTGTCATAACGCCAACGGTTACGATAGGTTTCTTCCCAATTACGGTCTTCGTTGGTTACAATTCCATGTCCTTTGGAAAACGTTTCCACCACAGGCTTGAAGAACTTTAGCCGTTCAAGAAATAGACTCATTTTTTTATTGCTCCTGAAATCTCTAGGCCGCAGCCTAATCGACAATTCGTTATGGGTTCGCTGAACTCAGCACTGTATCTCGGCGTTTTTGCGCGCATACCACCACCATGTGACCACCATGCAGGACAGGTAGTAGCCCATGAAGGCATAGAGCGCGCCTTCGGGTCCGCCTGTCATGGCGATGGATGAGCCGTAAGCTTTGGGAATGAAAAAGGCACCATAAGCAGCAAGGGCCGAACTGAAACCAAGGGTTGCTGCTGACTCTTTATTCGCGGCCTTGATCACATCCAGTGCAGCATCCGGCGTGGGAGAGGCAGCCCAACGGCTGTGAAGGGTTCTGAAAATAACGGGAATCATGCGGAAAGTTGACCCATTGCCAATGCCCGTTGTGATAAACAACAACATGAACATAGCAAGAAAACCAAAGAAATTCCCACCACTGGCCCCCGAAGGCAGGAAGTAGAGAACGCCAACAACAGCGCCCATCATCACAACAAAGTTCCATAAAGTAACCTTGGCGCCGCCCAGTTTATCGGACATCCAGCCCCCGAGCGGACGGGTCAATGCCCCGACAAGTGGCCCAAGGAATGCATAACGCAAGGCATCAACTTCGGGGAACTGTGTCTGGATCAACATGGGTAAGCCGGCGGCATATCCAATAAAGGAACCGAATGTGGCGATATAAAGCCAGCTCATTAACCATTGGTGTTTGCGTTTGAAAATAACGGCCTGTTCTTTGAACGATGCTTTAGCAGACGAAATATCGTTCATGCCGAACCAGGCCAGAATGCTCATTAACAAAATGAACGGTACCCAGACAAAACCGGCATTTTGCAACCATAGTTCTTTGGTTTCCTCACCCACCTTGACCACTTGCGGATCACCGCTTATGGCAGCAAAAGAACCAACCGTAATAATGATCGGAACCAAGAACTGCATAACCGATACGCCCAAATTTCCCAATCCGGCATTGAGGCCCAATGCAGTCCCCTGAGAAGATTTAGGGAAGAAGAAACTGATGTTTGCCATAGAAGACGCAAAGTTTCCGCCCCCAAAACCACAAAGAAGGGCAATAATAACAAACGTCATATAAGGCGTTGTCGTATCCTGTACGGCAAGCCCCATCCAATATGCAGGTATCGCCAGAGACAAGGTTGAAATTGTCGTAAACAGCCGTCCGCCGAAAATCGGTACCATGAACGAATAAAAGATCCGCAAAGTGGCCCCGGACAGACCCGGCAAAGCCGCCAGCCAAAACAATTGGTTCGTTGAAAAGCCAAAACCAATACTGTTTAAACGAACGATAACCGCACTCCAGACCAACCAGACGGCAAAGGCCAGTAACAGGCAGGGAATGGAAATCCAGAGGTTTCGGGTTGCGATTTTCTTGCCCTTGGTGGTCCAATAGAGGGTATCCTCCGGGGCCCAGTCTGTAAGTAAACGCGTACTCATAAAATTTCATCCATTTTAAAATACAAACCAATCTGTTGTGCACGGATTGATTATTGTGCAGAGGCCTTAAGCGGTTCTGCGGGTTTTAAAGGGGGAATGGCCTGTTTCCTTTTTTCGCCTTTATATTGAAAGTGCATAGAAACCAACGACACACAGGTCACGCCATACAACAGCATAAAGACTGAACTGTTGACCCCGGTAAGGTCCAAAATCATGCCAAACATAATCGGCAGCAAGAAACCACCCATTCCGCCGGCCAAACCGACCATGCCGGAAACGGCCCCGATGTTGTCTGAAAAGTCGTCGGATATAAATTTGAAGATCGATGCTTTTCCCAGTCCCCAGGCAATCCCGACAATGAAAAGCAGGAAAGTGAAGAACCAGACGTTCAGTTTGATATCAAAGGCCAATGGGCCGTGGGTGGTTGTGACACTCAACGATGTCTGAGGGTAAGACATGATGAATAAACAGACCCAACACACCCACATCACCCACCAAGTAACGGTATAGGCACCGTACTTGTCTGAAAGCCAACCGCCGAGCGCACGAATAACACCGGACGGCAAAACGAAGATCGAAGCCAACAAAGCAGCCGTTTGAATGTCGAACCCGTATTCACTGATATAATATTTTGTCATCCAGAGCGACAAAGCCACAAAACCGCCAAACACGATGGAGTAATATTGACAATAACGCAGAACACGCACGTCTTTGAGGATGGCAAACTGTTGACGCAAACTTACCTGCGAGACAACGCGGTGGCTCCGGTCCGTATAGGTAAGCATCCAGAAAATGGCAGCTGTTGCCGCCAGTGCAATCGCATAAATCTGGGGCACTGACTCCCATCCCCACCAGACAACCAGCGTGGGAGCAACAAATTTGGTGACGGCTGCACCAGCATTTCCTGCACCGAAAATCCCCATCGCAAAACCTTGCTGGTTTTTAGGGAACCAGCGCGCTGTATAGGCAATTCCAACGGAAAAAGACGCACCACAAATGCCAACAGCCAACCCGACAAGAACCAAATGCCAGAACTGATGGGCCAGCGAAATTAAATATAAAGGGGGGATGACCGCACACATCAGCGCAAAAAATACAATTTTCCCGCCATATTTATCGGTCAACATGCCAAGAGGTAATCTAAACAGAGACCCGGTCAATATTGGGGTGGCTGCCAATAAACCAAACTCTGAATCGGACAGTCCCAATTCATCTTTGATCGGAATGCCGATGACTGCGAAAATAACCCAAACCGCAAAACAAACCGTGAAACCGATCGTATTTCCACTCAGTGTCGATAAGGCTTTCCCTCTTTCCGACAACATATTCGTTCTCCCCTGCATTTTCCCATCAAAAGCAGCGCGCTTTTTTAAGTTTTAAATCCCGCTTTTGAACTTCGTGGGACCTTCCCTTAAACGAAAGGTGCGAGGGTCTGCAAGTCATCCTTTAGGACGATTCTCACCCCTTGTACCTCCAAAGAGGTATAGGGGTATTAGGTATTTAACATATTGAAAATAAACAATTTAAATTAAAACATACCAAAGTATTACATTTTAATATCGTGTTATGCTAGGAATTAAGGGGTACCTAGAAAACAGTCGCCTTTTGGCTGGGAATTTCTAAAAATATCAGGGAATTATTCTGTTTATGTTGAACATCTCGAATCGCTTCACGTGGAAAGGCAACCCTTTTAAGCGCGCTTTAATGTTGCGTTTGGCACTTGCTATGGGAAGCATCGTCGGACTTGCTTTTGCCGGTATGTTGGCTTCCGTTTTTATTGCCGGAACGACACAGGGGCAAGGCACGGCAATCAATCAAGCCGGGTCGCTTCGTATGCAAGCCTATAGAATTAATGCAAACCTGATTGCACACCGGGAAAATGAAACGCAACTGGATGTGCGACTGCCCCTATTGGTACAGGAATTTGCAGAGCGGCTCACTAGCCGCCGTCTGCTGCATATTTTACCAACAAATGAAGAATCTGAACTGCGTCAGGCCTATGACGATATTTACCAATCCTGGCAGCAGGAGATTTCTCCACTGTTAAACGGATATGCACAAGCATTAGCCACAGGCAATATTAAAAATCCAAAGGAACTACACGAAGATATTTCTCAAAAATACAATGCATTTATCAGTGATTTTGTTTACCGGATTGATCACTTGGTTGCTCTACTGGAATATGATGTTGAAACCAAATTGCAGATGTTGACCTTGATACAAGGGATTATCTTGTTTTTAACCGTGATCATCGTATCGATTACCATGTTTATGATGCAGTCCGAAGTTCAGACACGCTTACAAGACCTTGTCCGCTGCGCTGAACATGCCCGACGCAGGGATTTTTCGGTACGCCCCAATTTCAAAGGTGAAGACGAGCTAGGTCGCCTCGCCTATGCCTTTGATTTCATGGCAGAAGACCTTGCCAAACTGTATGATGATCTGGAAGAACGGGTCAAATTAAAAACCCGCGATTTGGAACGGAGTAATAAATCCATCCAACTGCTTTACAATACGACACGACGTCTCAGCGGGTCTCCCTTAGTCTCCATTGAAAATGAAGAAATTTTAAAAGATATAGAAACTTATGCTCAAACAGGCCCCGGTATGATTTGTTTAACCAACAAACATCTTGAGAACGCCAAAAATCAGGCCTTGCGCTATAGTCATGCAGACTGGCTGACGAACCTCTGCAATGCCAAAGATTGCCTTGAATGTGAACAGAACAGTTCCGTTCAGGTCTTAAAAGCCAAAAATGGCTGCGCATTGCCCAAAGAAGTCACTGCTTTCCAAATTGCGGACCGCGACACCCAACATGGTATTCTTTTCATTACCGGAAAAGAGGGAAAGCCATTAGTGAAATGGCAAATAGAATTGATCGAGGTTGTCGCACAAACGATTGGAACGGCCCTTGGGGTTGCCGATAAAATTGTTGAAAACAGACGCCTGACTCTGCTCGAAGAACGTTCTGTTATCGCACGTGAATTACATGACTCTTTGGCACAATCTCTGGCCTACATTAAAATTCAGGTCAGCCGTTTACAAAAAAATCTGGCAATGGAAAAATCCCAAGAAGAAGTTAATGCCATTGCATTGGATATCCGCGCAGGGGTGAGCAAATCATACAAACATCTGCGGGAACTGCTGACCACCTTCCGCCTGAATATTGATGGATTGGATATCAATCACGCCCTGAATATTACAGTAAAAGAGTTTGTTGAACGTTATGGCCTTAAAATCAATCTGAACAACAGTTTGCCCAATCGCCAACTCAGTCCCAATGAAGAGGTTCATATTCTACAAATTATACGCGAAGCACTTTCAAACGTAGCCCATCACGCCCATGCGGAACATGTAGATGTCAACCTTTATCAAGATGTGGATCAAACTGTTTGCATGACTGTTAGCGATAATGGCATTGGTTTGCCTGTCAACCGCGAACGGCTGGATCATTACGGTCTTGCGATTATGGAAGAACGCACCCGCAGTTTAAATGGTACAATCACAATGACCAATCGCCCCTGCGGTGGAACATGTATCGAGGTGAAATTTGTGCCTCAATCCAATCAGGGAAATCCCTCAAAAATAAACGACGTACATATGAGTGAGATATAAAAGATGACCAATCAAGATTATTGGACTGTGATGGTCGTGGATGATCATCCCCTTTTTCGAAAAGGCCTAAAAGACTTATTTTCCTTGGATGATAGGTTTAAAGTCGTTGAAGAAGCCTCAAGCGGGGATGAGGGGCTGGAAAAAATAGCCGCCCGCGATATCGATCTGGTATTGCTGGACCTGAATATGAAAGGAAAGGATGGTATCGCAACCTTGAAGGAAATGCGCCAGACAAAAACGCAGGCGCGGATCGTTTTATTGACGGTTTCCGATGACGATGACGATGTCATCGCCGGTTTAAGAGCAGGCGCAGATGGCTACCTTCTTAAAGATATGGAACCGGAAAACATTCTGGACCAATTGGTACATGCCATGAATAGCCGTATTGTTATCAGCGACACGTTGGTGGAACTACTTGCCCGGGCCTTGCGTGGTGGATTAACACCACAGACACAAGAGGAGTCCGGTGTTACCCCCCGCGAACTTGAAATTATCAACCTGATTGCACAGGGAATGACCAACAAGCATATTGCCCGAAAACTCAATATCGCCGAAGGAACGGTCAAGGTCCATGTCAAAAAAATGCTTAAGAAACTAAACCTCAAAAGCCGTGTAGAAATTGCGGTTTGGTCAGTTGAAAAATTATAAAGAATAGTAAGTTCTTTTTAAGATCATAGCTCTCAAAACTAGGGTCAGGACTCATTGATTGAGATAAAAGATCACCGATGCGGCTATGCAGATCGTTGAAAAGAACGTATGAGCACAGCGGTCATAGCGAGTAGCGACACGCCGCCAATCCTTGAGTTTGCCAAACATATTTTCAACTTTATGCCGCTGCTTATAAAGCTTGCCGTTAAATTTGATTTTCTGCTTGCGGTTCGTCTTCGCTGGAATGCAGGGTTTGATGCCTTTCTCGCGTAAAGCATCACGGAACCAATCTGCGTCATACCCGCGATCAGCCAGAAGCCATTTTGCTGGCGGCAAGGCATCAACAATCATTCGAGCCCCTTTGTAATCGCTCATTTGCCCTTCAGATAAAAGCAGAATGACTGGACGACCATAACCATCGCAAACCGCATGAAGTTTGGAGTTTAATCCGCCTTTTGTTCGCCCGATACGACGGGGAACATCCCTTTTTTAAGCAAGCTGGCTGCTGTGCGATGTGCTTTCAAGTGTGTGGCATCAATTTGAAGCTGCTCAGGAATGCCTTTGTCAGCTGCAAGCCCTGCAAATATCTTATCGAAGATACCCATCTTGCTCCAGCGAACAAAACGGTTATAGAGCGTTTTATAAGGGCCGTATTCTTTCGGGGCATCACGCCATTGAAGACCGCGTTTCAAGACATGTATAATCCCAGAGACCACACGCTGATCGTCTACACGGGGAACACCGTGGGATAAAGGAAAATAGGGTTCAATACGTTTGAGTTGTTTGTCGCTCAGCCAAAAATGATCACTCATAAACAAGTCCTCCTGAGAGGAATGAATCACAAATGCGGCGATCATGCCAGAAAATTAATAGGTCCTGAACCTAGATATAAACATGCTGCATTCCAAGGTCTTCAACGTGCCAGTGGAATTTAGCCTGAAATTCGCTGCCATTATCGGTTCGAATCATCTTGATGCGGAATGGGAATTTTTCGACAACATGGTTCACAAAGTCGATGGCATTTTTTTGATTATTTCGCTCGTAGACTTTCAGGGTCCTGATGCGGGTGGCATCATCAATTGCTGTATACTGATAGCGACGAACCTTTTTGCCTGATTCATCTTTGAAGTTCAGAAGCTTAACATCAACTTGGATATGATGTCCGGGCACTTGTTTTTCATAACGTTTAATAGTCTTCACATGCCGTTTACGTAGGTTTTTTGGGAGACGATTTAAGCCATGACGACAGAATACGCTATAGACCCCAGAACTGGAAACTTTGAGGCCATGATAGCGTTCCAGGTACCAACTGATTTTAGCTTGCCCAAAATGATAGTTTTTCCGCAGATAAAGTATCTTTATGGGAGCAACTCGAACTGAGGGGTTTTCAGGGCATGGTTTACTATTGATCAAAGCCTGTTCACCATGCTTGGCATATTCCCGTTTCCAGCGATGAAAAGTGTCCCGTGAAATCCCAAAATAGCGGCAAGCCTTGGATGCATTGCCGATCTCGGCGGCGTAGTTAAGAATCTTGATTTTGTGATTTACAATACGTTCGTCTGCAGGTGTCATGGTGGACCTCAAAATACATGATGTAATTATTTACAATAATGTCAGGCAAGGTCCTAAGATTCACACCTAATATGTGTCAAGAATTCTATTAACCGCTCGTAAATCATAAGTTCTTCTTTTAAACTTAATAAACCTATTTCTTGATAATTGTTTTCTCTCGTAAGTGCTTCGGGGTTCTTGACGAGAAATGAAAAAGCGTGTTTTAGGTTTCAGGTTTTCATTAATTTTATTTATAATTTTTCTTTCATACATCTCCTTGCTCGCAATTCTTTGTCGTACCGTGATACGGCTTTGTCTTTGTGCATATCGGAGGGATGTTCCTAAGTGATTTCTTTCAAAATACTTCTGCCACTTGATAACATCGGCAATATATTTTTGAGTATAACTATGGGGATTATTGCCTTTAATAGTGCCACCATTGTAGTGGGATAACGCCAGATCCCAGCGTCCATTATATTGATGGTTCAATTGTTCAAGATACTTTACTCCAAGACGTATATTCAAACGTGCTTCCCATAACCTAGAGGCTGCAACCTTAAATTCCCCTCGTGCCGTTGCCGGCATAATTTGCATGACCCCTCGCGCCCCGGCATGACTAACTGCTTGCGGGTTAAAGTTTGATTCCACCCGCGCAACTGCCAAAGCCAAAGAGGGTGGAACAATCGTCTTAGACGCCTCTTCAACAACAATTTGTTTCACCTGATCCTTCCCGAGTGCCCAAGCTTTTGTTGATGCGGCTTGAAATCCGCAAAATACAAGAACAAGCACTATGTACATTCTTTTCATGATTGTCCCCTTCAGTTAAGGTAGGCCAAAGATCGATTATTTTTACGTATTTCGAAATCCGAGTTTGCCATCTTCATCTGTGCAGAGTGCCCCAGAAACGACAGGATTTGATTTAATTTAGAATCAATTACTCTGAGATGCTTATGGTCTCCGTACACGACATAGATTGCCTGGCCTCTGCCTTGCTTCACCAACGACACTTCTTGGATACCATCAACATCTATTAACCGATCTGTGACCGCCCTATGCTCATTTGAGAAAAAACCATCAAAAGTTAGGGTTATGCTATCTTCAGAACGGCTATAAGCAACTTGAGAATAAAAATTATCTTCAACAAATTCTGTTAACGAATTATCCATTTTCGTAAGAATCGTGTTGATGTTTTTGCGTACAACTGGCTTCAAACATTCCTTGTTGCATCCCTGTGCTTCTGGACGAAGAACGACATTCTCAAATATTTTTTGTTCCAATAGCTGTTGGGAAAAAACATCAAACAATTCAAATTTTGCGCGAGTAATCTCTTCTGTTCCTACGGCAGTTTGATTGCTGTCATGTGCCACAGAAAGAACAACCGCAAAAGTAAAATCGTTCTCTTTCGCCCCTTTAAGAACTCTCATTGCATCATCGGTAGTTTCCAAAGCGCTTTGGACTCCACGGGGATCTTCATAAATATCTAAGCCCAAATCCAAAAGACTTTCGCCTACATGGAAATAAATCTGTTCCTGTTGTGATTGCTCAATTTGAATAGATGGAACATCTTGCCCCACATACAAATAAAGGACTTTTACATTTTCTTGCCCACAAGCTGAGCCTGAAATAATTGAAATCGTCAGTATCATAATAAGACGCTTAAACATTGCTGTAGCCCACTCAAAAATCGTTACTGTTTATGATATGCAGACCACAGAGTTACTTTTTGCAAATCTAGAAAAGAAAAGATAAAATCAGACCACGCCCCCTAAAGTGAGGCTATTATCGCCTAGTCCCATAAGGTTTGACTGATATTATGTACAAGAATAAAACAGTACTGGGATTTGCTATATCCACTTTCCTTATAGCTGTAATGAGCTCGGCCCCTGCTGACAGTAATGATGATGTCGCTATAATTATTGGAAACAAAAATTATTCTGATAGGGGTATCCCGCCGGCAAGTTATGCATTACGTGATGCCAGAGCCATCCTTCATTTTGTAAAAAATATAAAGCACATTCCAAAAGAAAATATTATTTATGCCGAAAACGCGTCTCAAGCAGTAATGACAACCATTTTTGGGCACACTCGTAATCACAGAGGCAAAGCAAATCAGTATATTAAGCCCGAAAAATCAAATCTTATTGTTTATTATTCTGGACATGGATTTACTGGATTATCCGATCACAAAAAGTATCTAATCCCGACAGATGCAGACGTTTCTACCATTGACATTAATGGAATTTCACTTGAAACTCTTGTCGAAAACTTAAGAAAAATTGATGCCAAAAGCGTAACCCTTATTCTAGAAACCAGCTTCTCTGGCACGGCTCATAATGGCCCGCTTATTTCAAAAGCGTCAGGAGCCGTCATACTTCCTCGTGAAAAACAGTCATCCACAAAATCCAAAATAAATCTTTTCTATGCCGCTGCTTCTGGGCAAGTTTCAACCTGGGATGATACAACCAAACATAGCCTGTTCACATATAAGCTGTTAGATGGACTTTACGGTAAAGCAGACTTAAACCACGATACAAGTATCACACTTGGTGAGCTTAATTCATACATAGGGCAACGTGTTGAAAAAAAAACACGTCACATATTTTCCCGACAGCAAACACCAGTCCTAAATGGCAATGAAAATTTTATATTTTCTAAATCCCCATCCAAAAGGGTAGCTTTTCAGCCCAACATTGCAGATAAAATAGATATAGCCAAGACCGAACAAAAATTAATTGAAAGCCCCCCTGCTTACGAAAAAAAAGAAAACATACTCTTGAAACGTCTTGAAAAACGATTGTCCAAACTTGAAAAAACAACCAATAAACAATCTAAAATAAACGAAAACCTGATTAAAAACAATGACATATTTATACATTCTGCGGAAGATGGTTTAGCCAAGCTCATATCGCTCATTGAACATCAGAAATTCAATACCCAATCACCTGTCAAATCTATGCTTCGCTACAGTAATATTTTACGGGATGAAAACTCCTGCAAAATCCATGCTTCCATGTCATTTCATTATGATCAGGTTCTTTTTCGTAATTCCCAAGCAAGTTCCATTGACATTCGAAACCATGATATTGAGTTTGATGTTTTCCGAACTTATAAAACACGAGAAAGAGTCTTTAAGACACAAGGATTCAACGGGAACATAGTTCACAGTTTCAACCTATATAAATACGGTCCCTTATCTTTCATCTCTGAAAAACAGAGGGATATATTCATCCAAATTACGAAAAAAACCCAACAAAAATGCAAAAAGCCCTCATAAAAAACATGAAGGCTTAATGCAAAACACATTATATTCTTTTAGAACAATGACTTACCTGCTTTTGCGAGTGTCAATGTATCACTCCAAGTACCAACTAGTTCACCTTCAATAGAACTGAGCTTCATCTGCAACAAAAAGCCTGCAATTTCCTGATTGTTTGCGCCTTTCTGACGGCGTTCTGACAATTGCATATTCAAGATATAATCAAATGAAGTGGCCGATTTATCAACAACACGAACCATGCCTGAGTTGAAGATTGTTTCGACAATCTGGTTTTTAATATCAGCAACAACAATTGTCTCATCTTGAGTATTGTTAAGCATCTGCCCCGGAATCAGCTTCGGACGTTTGCTTCCCCAATTCTGAACTTGGCGAGAAGACAACATTTTATTTGTAAGGTTCTCAGAAAACGCTAAGAAGTCTGCCATTGTCAAACGTGAATCCAGGTGAGTTCTTTGTTTGCTGTCAACAACAGACACCCCTGTTTGCGAGCCGCCAACAATACCGGTTGTTTGACAAGCGGCCAAAGACATCGTTACGGCAACAACACCAAAAGCTTTTAAAAGTGGTTTAAACATTAGTAATCCTCTCAACATTCTAGTTTACGACCCAAGTTTTTGCACTGCTTTGCAATGTTAGCGTGCCATTCAAACTACGCCCATAAATAATTGATGGCCCCTCATTCGTTAAAGAAACCGTTTCTGACGTAAGTCTTTTACCGCTTTTGCTATAGGTGCTCACAGTTATTTCTTTCGCACTTGCAGGCACAATCAACCGGTTTGCTTTAAAAGAACTCGGCAGAGTCATCCATGCGCGCATATTTGGATTGCTCACGCTTTCTCTAACATTACTTATAATTTCACCAATGAAGCCAAAACCACTTGCAACTTTTTTCTCGGCAACCGTGCGCACAACATTCACCAGAGTGGTTAAGTCTTTCAAGGGGCGAGAATCTACGTCATGGCGAAGTGCAATGGCTTCTACGTTCGCCAAGTCTTCCAGATTTGAGCTTCCCCCTCGTCCTTTCACCGAAACGGTAACTTTTCCAACTTTATTCTCTTCAGATACATATACAGGCACCTTAATCGGAATAACACCCGTTGGTAACGGAAGTCCATACGTCATTGTTTTACGTGCCGGTGCAATTCCATCCGCAATAACAATATGCACAATTTTATGTTCCCCCCTTGCTATTTTTCTACTTTCCATGTCGGAAACAGCCTTTTTTAAAAATGATGCAGACGGGTTAAGCTCTGAGGCTTTTTTGTAAGAGATAAGGGCATTGCTGAGCATATCCCTATCACGATAACCATCAAGTTCATAAATCATGCCTGCAACATAATCACCAAACGGGTTTACGAACGCATCTTTAACAATATTGGCTTTCTTCACGTCTTCTTTATTAAATCCATCAAAGACTTTGCCCACTATATCGAATACAGAGGCATCTACAAATCCTGATGATTTTTTGCTATCTAAATCACTTTTTGCTTCAGCAATCTGTTTTTCAAAAATTTTACGTTCTTCGTTTTGAAGGTCAATGGCGCGTTGCGCAACGTTGAACGCTTCGCGTTTTCCCTCTAGCAGATAAGCGACTGATTTATAATTCAACAATAGAATGCGTTCAAAACTTTGTGGCGTATATTCGCCCAATTCCCCAAATCCAGCAACAGATGCAAGATTAGAAAGACCTGAATTGGCTAAATCAGCCGTCTGGGAACGCTGATCCCGTTCCTTCAGTGCATCTTCTGCATATGTTAGATAGTCTCTCGCCGTATCTGTATCGCCTTTATCAAGAGAAAGACTACCATATTCCATTAAAGTTAGCAGGTCTGCTTCTTCTGCAAACTCTTTTGTTGTCTTTGCGCCTTCTACCAACTCTTTATCGCGTTTTTTAAGCTCCTCATAGGCGCCATCTAGGTCACCACTCATCATTTCCTTCTTAATTGATTGGAAATCTGCGGAGTAACCTGCATAGTCAACACGACGTTCTAAAGGCATTACCGGACCTGCGACAGCAGCAGTCGTCAATTTATTTACCTGTTCACTACCTGCTGATGAGCTTGTACCATTAAGCTTATTCGTCATACCGTTCAAAAAACCAGCAAAACTAGTTGGAGTATCATCACTGGCGGCAGGCTTTGAAGTTGCGCGTACTGGTGTAGAGGCAACATTAACGGAACCTTCTTCAGAATTCACAACAACAAAATCATTGCGTATCCATCCCTCTTTATCACCCGCAACTACTTTGTACCAACGCCCATCTATGCCGTTTACCACAAGGTTAGAGCCTGCCTTAGCTATGGTCACAACCTTATGAGAGGTGCCTGGACCAGAACGCATCTTTACATCCTTAGCCACTTCTGCCTGGCGTGTCTGAGCAGGGGCAATATCTACAACTAAAAAATCATACCGAACCCACCCAACGGGCTTGGACGTATCTGAAGGGTTTTTTATTTGATACCAATTATCTTTCTCAGATAATATTTCAACTCTCTGATCTTTTTTAAGAGCATACACCTTGCTGTGCTCAGTTCCAGCATCAGCCCTAACATTCACATTTGATAATGCAATAGCTGTCATCATTGACAGTTTGACCGATGAGTTCCCTTGCGATGATGAAAGAGAATTCCCCCCCCCAACTCCCATCATTGGATTGCTCACACAACTCGCCAAAGAGAGCGATGAAACGGCACAGACCATCACCCCTTTACTAATTTTTTTGAATTTTTTATTTAACATACTGGATGCTTTCTTCATCAAACATTATCCCCTTTAAATAATTCCTACCATTTTGGTTGACGTATCTGAGCAGGTTGTTTTTCTACTTTTACCCCACGGACCTTATCCGCAGATGCTTTTGATAACTTTGCAAGATCACCTTTGGCCGGATAATCCCCACCAATAACAACCCCTTTTGAACGAGCTCTCTCTACAGAGACAATCTCAATTTGAGCAATTTTACTTTCCGCCCTTCCAAACGAAAGCCCGGTATCTTCGTCGATTAACTCTTCCCCAGGGCGCATAATATTAAAAATTTGCCCTTCTTTTACGTTTCCGTCTTGTCCCCGGTTTAAGAACACATATTCATCACCGGACATGCCCAGAACCTTAATAGGGAAAAGATTATTCACAACACTTTCAACGGTTGCTTCTGAAAACTTACTAATCAGGAAAGTAAAATCCTCATTCCGGTCTTGTGGGCGTTTGCCCGTCACTTCATCAACCATGGTTGGGTTAACGATGATTTGTTCACTCGCAACTACTGCCCCGGTATGAACATCAACAATACGCAATGTTCCTTCGCCATAGCCTTGATGTGCAACCTGATAGACATTATCCATATAGGGAACTGCCGTTGTTTTGATTGTACTTTTAAAGGCTGTTACATCCCCCATGATAAGATAATCCGCGCCTTCTAATTCCCTGAAACGAGATTTAAGCTTGCCCCCCTTGATAAAGGTCTCAAAGCCTTTTTCGTTCATCACTTCATCCAGCCCTTTTCGTTCCAATATCTGGAAACGCTTGGCTTGAGTCAGCCCGCTGACTAAATTATCTGTCAATCGATAGGACAGACGGTGGGGTTGAATGCCCATTTTCAGACCGGAATCAACTGTTATGCCGCCAATAGCCAGTGTAAATTTTTCACCTTTGGCACGCTTCTTTCCGATTTCCCCCCCCGAACGTTGTGGTTTTGCACTTGCAACTTGGTGTTTTTCTATCTTCTGTTTTGAATCGCGTTTAAGAATATCGCCAGGTTGCAAATCACCACTAGAAACCAATGTTCCTTTGGAACGTGCATCTTCAACCTCTGAAAGAACAATTTCCCCAACAAACGTTTCTTCGACCCCTAAAACAACACCCGTATCCGGGTCTTTAATAGGTTGACCTGCGCGATATGCTTTCAGTTTTTCCCCCGTAAACAAACCTCCATCATTACCACGATTGACATAAACCGTACCATCAGCGCCAAATGCGGCAACCTTTATGGGGAACAGTGCCCCCATAAGTTCACTGACCACTTGCTCGGAATAAGCATCTGACAAGGCAACAATGATTTCTTGGTTTGACGCGCTTTCCTCTAAGTCGATGTTAACCGCAACTTTCCGAGAAACTAAAATATCGCCTGTTCTCGCATCCACAATACGCATATTCCCATGGACAGACCCCGAAGTATCCGCGCCCATCATGGCCGTTATTTTTGACTGAATGCCACTGGTTTTCTTGTTCACATAAGTTGAAACTTCATCCTTAACACTTAGTGTGGACACACTGCCAATGACCAAATAATCAACCGCTTGAATTCCCCCAACCGCACTTGAAAGATCGGACTGAGTGCTCATGGCTTCCAAGGTCTGTTCGTCAAGTAACTGGTCAATCTCTTGACGGTCTGCAACTTGAAAACGCTTCGTCTGATTTAAACGGGAAATAAGCGTGTCGGTGAAATTATTAAAGCTGGCTTCTTCAAAACGGCTTGCCGTGGTTCCTACTTTAATAAGCCCTACAGCAATGCGCGGCCGCTGACCTTCCCCTCCTTCTGTATTCGAAACAGGAGGGGCCTGCCCGACAACTGTATTTTCCATGCTATTTCCAACATTTAAAGTTTCAGCAACTTCGTAAACAGCAACATCCCCCTTTTGTGGTTGTTGCCCGGATACATGTTGCACCACAGAAATAGCGCCCTGTAACTGTATGACCTTTACTGTACCAACATCCGATAGCACCCGCCCAAGTTCCAAGCCACTTGGGTCTTCGATCATTTTGCCCGGACGTTTAATTTCAAACCGATCACCAATTTGGACGCCTTCATTTCCACCACGCGTAATAACAAAAGGTTCTTCTTCAGCCACCGCTGCCGGATAGATAGCATCCAAAACTTTGGCAGCCGCAATACGGGCGATATAATCATAAGCCGTAAAACCATCATTCGTGCTATCCCGCCCTGAAAATAAATTCTCAGAAAGTTTTACACGCGTACTCATCGCCCCAAGGACAGTTCCTTTTTCTGTATCAATAACACGAAGACGCAAGCGGGCATCCACCGTTGCCTTCACAGATTTTCGGCCCATTGTACTGTAAGGAACCGCTTGGCTTTTCACCCCTTTTTGCATCTTTTCAAGATCACCCAGGAGTAAATAATCCGCTTTAACCGCTCTTCCTAAATCCTGAAAGTCCTTCAACTGGTCATTAAAGCTGTTGGCCGCAACAGTCACACCCAACACGCCTGTGTTTTCCAGCTTATCCATACTACTGATCGCCTTATTCAAGGTACGATCAAGGAAACCTTCGCCTTTGTTTTCTTCAAAACGTTGCTCCATAACAATTCGGCGTAACGCTTGACGTTCGGCCACAATGAAACGTTTACTTGCACTAAGACGTTCCATAATACGTTCTGCCAAGACATCCGGTAAACCTTGTCGAGTAAGGGCTTCCGCACCTGTTATATCTGGAATGAAATCACTCTGAGATATAATCGCAATGGTCGGGGGCTCACTTGAACCTGGTAAGAATTTTTCCCACCAGCTTTTTGCCTGGCTAACAGACGTGGATAGAATTAAAACGGCAAATACATACGAAAAAAAACGTATCATTATGAGCCCTTCCTCTACTGAACTGAGCTAGTGCTTTGTCTAGCTTGAATAATTATTACGGATGTCGGACAATGAAGCCGCTTTCAACGAACTCGCCTTCTTCAAGGTTGACGATTTCAGCAATCGTAAACTTTGGATTTACACGCGTCACTTTTAAGGAACCGACTTTACGTTCAGCAGACCCAAGGTTTTCTCCGGTGTCTGGATCAATCAAAACCGCACCGGGGCTAAACAGAATAAGGGTATTCCCTTTTTTTAACCCGCCGTCTTGGCCTCGGTTAATAAAGACAAAACGACCATCAACAGACATAACTTTCATGGGGAAAACAGCATCGACGATTTGATCGGCAGCCTGAGATGCAATGTTCTTTGCCATGGTTTCAAAATTTATTTTCGCAGGAACTCCACCTTTCTTGTTCACAATCTGCTCTTTAAGAGCAAACGAACTGACCAAATCATAGGCACCGACCACAACACCACTTGTCGTATCAAGAATTTGAAACTCCACCTTGAGACGACCTGAATCTTTTCGTTTATACTTGCTGTCAATATTTGGTATGGCTTTGACCTCACGCCAAAAAACAAAATCTTTTACGGTTGGCATAACCTTATAATTTGCGGCATCCAACCGTCCACTTTGTGCGGCATTCCCTCGTGACACGGCGGATTGGGAAAAAGCTTGCTCTTCCATAAGAGCGGACATCTTCTGCTTATCGCGTGTCACAACAGCAAACTTACGCGTTGTTTGAATGGATCGTTCAAGTTCACTATGCAACACATCAAGGTGTAAATGGGATCGAACCGATGCTGACACCCCTGCACTTACCGTAGGTTGAATAATCGCAAGACGAGGTTTTTCATTTGCGTCGGCATTTTTAAAAATAAATGAAGCAAGGATGATTAAGAATATACTGGCGATACGAACAAACAACTTTATTCCCCATTAAGTTAGTAATTAACTTCAATTGACTTTGCAGACTGGTCGAAAGAAAAATCGTTCCAGCCCTCAGATAATTTAAAATAGATACCGCGTTCTGTGTAATGTGCTCTCACATGAGCTATTTCCCCTTCTCTAATCATCAGATCGAGAGGAAAGCTGTTCACAGAAGAATCTCTAACCCTGTGATCCCCTGGCGGCATATGGATATAGACGACCTCCCCGGCAGATAAAGTCGCTATTGTTTTGCCATTGACAAGAACAATTAAGGGTCGCGTTAAACCTTCCCCCACAGACACCAATAGTAATGATTTACCTTTTTTTACAGCAGGGTATTCTGTATGCGTATTTTGGACAGATTGACAGGATGCCAATACAATCAAAAACACAAATGGAAGAACAAATTTTAAATACCTCATGCTAAACCCTTCACTCACTCCCTAAAGATATGCCTGTTGTCCCGATATTTACTGACTTTGACACATTCCTTTGATTGGAAATCACAACCCTGTTTTCACGATCCATAATTATTTGTTTTGTCGGCTTGCCTTCACGTTTAAAAGCATTAGGTAAAGGAAACAGTCCATTTGACTTGATAATTTGAACGTTTTGAACATCCTGAATTTCATAACGAATATTAATTTTCTGAATTTTTAGAAAACCAATTTTTCCAGAATTTGAAAGTTGTCGGATGAGTTGATCTTTTTCACTTTCTTTTTCAACGTTCACCGTTGCAGTAAACAGTATTGGAATTCTCCTGTCTTCCACCTCTTTTTGCTTAATACGCAAACGATAAGAGATAAAACGTTTACCACCATCCAAAAACTCCCTCTCATCCAGTTGCACAATTTTTCCGACGACATCATAGCTCTCGGCATGGACACTTTCTGTATAAATTGTTCCAGACACTAGAAACATCGCAAGATAGAATATTCTTCTTAAAAGGTTTTCCATTACCAATCCCTCCCAAAATACCCCATAGAGCAAGCTTTTCTATGAACAGAAGAAACATTCATTCCATAATCAGGAAAGCCTTTATTACAAATCCTATCCTGCTCACGCAGGTCAAGATTTGAGATAACATCAGAAAGGCCTGTCGTTAATTTGTTTCGAGTTCGTGTATCATTTTCTATACTTTCTTTATTTACAAGAAAGACTAAATCTACTGCAAAACTTGATGTTTTTTGCTCACTTTCACCATAAGCGTATTGCGTAATTAAAAAATCCGGATACTCATCCATACCGTTCACATCAAGCAACCTGTATTGATTGCCTACTTTCCCCTTAAGTGCAGCCAAAGGAGGACTCGCAAGAGTAAAAACCGCATCAACACTGCCACGATCAAGCAATTCGAGACATTTTGAAAAGCTTTCATTGGCCTCAACCCAAAAAAGTCCAAGTTTCGCCTTCATCTGCAAAGAAGTATAAAAACTGCCACTTGCTTGAGTGCCCACACAGGTAACACCGCTGGCTATGTCCTTGATACTTCTATAGGAGCTGTCTTTATTGACAATAAGATGGGCCGCCGCAATCTCAAGAGGCAAAACCACCTGTAAATCACGTAATTTAGCAGGTTGTTTTTTCACCGCACCATAAACAATATCACTTTGAACAACACCACCAATCACCTGAGGGTTATTAAGAAGGTTGTACAAATTTTCGATACTACCTTTTGATTTTAAGGGGCAGATAGTTTCACTGGAGCGATTGCTGATCTGTGAGGCAACAGCATATTCTGTCAAACCGACATTTCCTGCCGTTATCAAGAATTCACATTGACGCAACGCCAAAGCTTGAGCGGAAGTAAAAAACACCCCCACTCCAAGCAAAAATCCCGTAACTACACTTAACGACAGTTGAGCTTTTAAAACAGCCATCACGGGTCAATCACTTAAAAGCGGATTGCAGCAAATTATCAGCTTTATTTACAGTCTGATTACTTCTCTTCAAAGAAACCCCATCTGTCAAAAGCTTCATATATATTTCAGAATTGACACTCCCATCTGGTGGAATAATTCCGAATTGCTCCTTAGCAGCAGAAATGCGCTGTTTTGTATAAGCTGAAAGTTTCGCCTGGGCTGATGGTACAGATGGATCAATGCGATTTAAAAGATATGTTACCCAGACATTTTGCGATCTTTCTTCGGAACGTTCAAATTTCCTTTTCATCTGTCTCATAACTCTGTAATCAGGGTCAGTTCCCTTCATCGCCAACCAATAAGGGTAGGTTTTTGCCTGACCTATTAACTGAGCCATGCTATACTCAAGCATAAGGTTAATCACGTGATGAACAGGACTTTTTGCCGTAGAATTCCCATTCAACCCAAAACCATTTCCTAAAATAGAAAAATTGAAACCTTGGTTTGCTTCATTTTTCTCAAGCTTTGCTTTCGCTGTCGCCTTTACTCCTGGGACATAGGCGCCTGAGTTCATATCTAACAGCAAGAAGTCAACCGCAATTGTTCCTGATTGAAAACCAGAACCTGACTCTGCTCCTGCATCCAAATCCAGTTTATTCAGTGAAAACCCCAATTGTGTTCCAGAGCTTTTTGTCGTCGTGCCAGCATCAAATTCTGTTATTGCCCCATGAACCGCATAAATTGCCTTGCCTTGGCTTTGTGCAATGGCAACTGAATTATCGTTGTATGGCATCAACAAAACACTTTCGCCAATATTTTGAATAGCTGACTCCGTAAGCATAGTTACATCGCTGGGAATTTTTCCCCCAGATGCCGTATTATCAACAATAGGCTCAACCATCACAACAAATGGGGCCTCTTCATAAGCATACATCATTTCGCCGAGTTCCTCTAAAGCACCGGCATATTCACTGAATTTTGTTACAGGAACAGGTTTACTGACCTCCACTTTCGGAGCCATAGCTTGATGCGCATTACACCCGGTAAGGACTGAAACCCCTAAAATAAGTCCTAAAATTTTTTTCATAACTTTGCCCACTATAATTTACTTGAGTAATCCTGCTGCGCCACCCACACGGCTTTTATTTACTGTCACAGAATTCTTAATTGATTTACCAGTAAGAGAAACCCCTTTGCCACACCCCGTCACGGAAACGCCACTATTGACATCGGCACCTATGATTGCATTTTCGACCTTAGAGTTTTTAATTTTCACTGTATTTGAAACACTATGAACTTTCCGGCAGCTTGAAATGACACCTAAGTTTCGATCCGGCCCACTCTCTTTTCTCGCTATTGGATTTGCAGCTTTAAAACGTTTACCAATGCTACTGGATACACTACCAAGTTTACTATTGTTAATCTCAACCCAATTATAAACTTTGCCGTACCCCTGCACTTTTCGAGTATCTAGACCAGTATTTTTACTCCCACGTTGAACGACTCCATTCTTTTTTTCATAGTAATTATATCGATCACTAAATTTGGACATTTGCTTGATGCGATTTTTATTAAATTGCTCAATAGCATCCGCCATGGCACTTTTGTCAAAACCGCAAACAAAGAACAAAGCAAGAATCGCAATACTACTGAATTTATGCATGTCGCCTCCACAGAAAGGAAAAAGAGGCTTCACAAAAATCTTGCGAAACCTCTTTGACTTATTTGCCTAGCTCAACACCAGCATTACCAACATTGACAGCATTCTTAAGCTTCACTTTGTTATCAATTGTTGAGTTCTTAATATTCACTTTGTCAGCTTTCGCTGAAATACCTGTGTTCCCAATACTAATCGCATTTTTCATCTCAACATCATTTTTTAGTGTCGAGTTTTCCACATTGACTTCAGATTTATTTTTGTTAATCGCAGCACGAGCAACTGAACCAGCTTCTTGAATTGCTGCCTTTGCGACACCATCACCAATTGCATATACTTGACCGCTCACCATCATACCGGCAGTAAACACAACAGCAATAAACAATCTCTTCATAAGGATACCCCTTCTTTTCCCTCTTGGATTAAAAATTTAAAATCTTCGACGTGAACTCGTACTTTTTTCAAGCTCTATTACTTTCTATGGAGTAGTTAGAGCCTCATTTTTCATTAGTTAAAATTGTTTTCCAAAACTTTCACCTTGTTAATCTCACAGTGACTTGCATGCGTGCGGCATATTCATCTTTACCCAACGACTTAAAAGGTTTCATTTCACGTGGTCCCAACACAAACGGAAACCATACCCCACCGTCACCAATAAGAAATCCTTCATCGTCAAGCCAATCAAACTTGTAGTCCAATAGGAATTTTGCATCCGTCAAATTTTGAACGATTACTTGCCCTCTCATAAAATTACCTAACGGTGCTACTCGCGGTTTAATTATTTTAATTTTCCCAACAAGATCCGAATTACCAAGTACCAAGCGAGCCCTTGGGTGAGATTGATCAACAATGCCATCTTCAGCATATGCACGATCCAAAGACAGACCTAAAAAAGCAACTAAAAAGAAAATAAAACCACTTAAAATTTTAATTATCATCCTCCCTCCCTACATAAAACAAAGACTAACACGCGCCAAATCATTATAAATTTAAAATTTAGAGTCAACATATAATCACAACCACATAACCTAAAGATTAAATCTTTAGCGTGTTTTGTCTAACGTCAGCGCCCATGGGACATATTTAAGTAAGTTGCATAACGGAGGATTTCTGGTTCATCATAGAGAGCGAAAGCGAACGAAGATGAACCAGAAATCCATGACTACAAAAGACACGACTGAAAAAACCGTTCACGACAAGAGATGGTCCCCAAAAACTGGACAGGATGTTAAGGTGGAATAGCCGCTTTTAAAAGGACTATCCGATGGCAAAACGTCGTAATCATTCTGCTGACTTCAAGGCCAAAGTCGCTTTGGAAGCTTTACGCGAAGAATTGACGCTTCCCGAACTGGAAAAAAAAGGGCTTGTCAGACAAACTCTAACAGCCCCCTAACTACCCCAGTAACGATAGATTGAATAGTCCCTAGAACAGTAGACACCTTCTCGGTTATACAATGAGGCAAGGTGTCTAGAAATCTGGTCTTTTTAGCTGAAAGCGAACTTAAAAGGCGTATGACAGTTCCAATCCGACATTACGACCATCACCCACTTGAATATAGCTCGCACCGCTTTGATAAACTTTATAGTCTTTATCAAACACATTCTGCGCAAACAGTGCAAAGTTCAAGTTGTTCCATTCGTAACCCAAACGCAAATCAACAAGAGTATAAGCTGACTGGCTGTAATTATTATCAACATCCAAATGAGATTTTCCGTAATAATTTACATCAACCCGTGGAATGAATGTGCCCGGCAAGGATTGCGTCTCCAGATAATATTGAATGCCAAGGTTTGTCTTCACTTTCGGCGTATAAGGCGTCTTATTGCCATCCAGATTATTTGATGTCTCCAGCTCGCTACGATTAAGGCCAAGGCCCGCCATCACTTCAAGGTTTTGTAGTGGGTGTGCAACTACATTAAACTCAAGCCCCATTGATGTGCTATCCCCCACGTTTCTCAAGATTTGTTGTCCTCCAACACCTCTATAAAGCTGCATATCTTTGATATCGATATAGTAAGCAGATGCATCCAGTTTCAACTTGCCGCCAAACAGGTCACTGCGTAAACCGGTTTCATAATTCCAGCTATATTCTGGATCATACGGCACTTCCGCAGCTGTATTTGTTGCAGTTCTATTAAAACCACCAGGTTTATAACCACGATTAATCGTGACATATTGATTGAGTTGATCCGTCCACTTGTAGGTCCCGCCCACTGACCTGTTTCGAGAATCCCGGACCAGTATGATCTTTTATTAGGCCGTCTTCATGGTCATTTCCAGACAGGCTTGTAGAGGCGTTTTATATCCAATGGCAGAATGCAACCTCTGTCGATTGTAGAAGATTTCAATATATTCAAACAAGGCCGCTTTTGCCTGTTTTCGCGTTTTAAAATGGTTTCGATGGACACATTCTGTCTTCAGGGAGTTGAAGAAGCTCTCCATCGGTGCATTATCCCAGCAATTTCCCTTGCGGCTCATGGAAACATTTATACGGTGACGCTTGAGGGTTTTACGGTAATCCTTGCAGGCATACTGTACGCCACGATCAGAATGATGGATCAATCCTTTGGGCGGCTTTCTGTTCTGGATCGCCATATTCAAAGCATTTTCACACAGGGTGCTTTTCAGATGCTCGTCCATGCTCCAGCCAACGATCTCACGGGTGGCCATATCCTTGACAGCGGCCAGATAAAGCCAACCTTCATCCGTGTTTATATAAGTGATGTCTGCAAGCCAGACCTTGTTCGGCTCAAAGACTTCGAACTGGCGATCCAGCAGGTTCGGGGCAATGCGATGGTTGTGATTGCTGTCCGTCGTTGTTGGTACCCAGTTCTTGCGTTTTGGCTGGCGAATATCATGTAAATTCATCAGCTTGCGAACCATATAGGCTGTGCATTCAATACCTTCCTGTACGAGCTTGTGAAAGACCCGCAACGGGCCGTAGCAGCTTTTGTTTTCCTTGATGACGCGACGAATTTCTGCAACGAGGTTGAGGTTACGCTCCTCTTTGGCTTGGCGAACCTCTTCTCTTTTTTGACTGGCGTGGAACCACGAGGGTGAAACACCCAAAACGCGACACATGGATCGGATGGAATAAACAGTTTTATGGGCGGTGATAAAAGCATGCTTTGCCATTACGGTTTCCCCGCCCATTGTGCGAAAAAAGCTGACGCTTTCCTCAAAATTTCGTTCTCTTCTTGAAGTTTTTTATTCTCTTGACGCAATCGTTTTAATTCAGCCGCCTCTGCCTTCTGGCGGGCAAACGCCTCCGCGGAACCCGCAGCTTGCTGTTCAAGCCGCCATGTTTTTAATTGCGCGACAGATATGCCGAGATCGCGAGCAACCGCAGTCGGTTTTTCGCCCTCGCCCAAAACTCGGGCAACGGCACAGGCTCTGAATTCGTCAGAATAGGTTTTGCGTTTCGTCATCATAATTCCTTTCCAGTGATAAAAGTAGTTTATCAACTGGTCCGGGATTCTCGAAACAGGTCAAAAACCACACCCTGTTGATTGTCGGTGCGTACGGATTAACCGCCCTGTTGTTGGGTGCTTTAATTTACGTCGATCTCAATCACTTAACCATTATCTTCGCTCTGATTACTTGTATGGCCTTACTCTCTACTTTTGCAGATATCGCCAGTGACGGGTTGGCAATCGATCAGTTGAGTGAAAAAAATCGCGGAATTGGCAATATTATGCAGGTGGGTGGCTCCTATATTGGCGGTTTGATCGGCGGTGGCCTTTTCCTCTATTTCGTAGCCATGCAAGACTGGCAGTTTGCATTAATTATTCTGTTGATCTGCGTCCTTATCATGTCCCTACCCGCCTTCATGCTCTGGTCCAATCTATTTCAAAACTTGCAGCCACAAGGTACCTCGCGCCCTTCTCTCAAATATGCCTTTTCAAACCAGACCGTTTTATACGGAATTTTGTTTGTCGTAATTTCACAAATCGGTACTCGCCTCGTTCTAGCTATGATGATACCGTTTCTCGTAGATCAAGGCCTTGATCTAAAGAAACTTGGCCTGCTTGCCGCCGGTGGCGGTACGATGACGGCCCTTTGCGCCGTATTTCTGAGCGGTATCATTATCAGATATATCAACGTCAAGAAGGTGTTTCTGTGCGTCCTTCTACTGGAAAGCCTCTCCTATACTGCTCTCTATTTTTCCCCTCAGTTTTCATCAGCTATCACAGGCAGTATAGAAGCGCTCTACATCTTATGTTCCTTACTTTCTGCCGCCAAATTCGTTGTGCTCTATACGTTGCTGATGCGATGGTCGTTTGGCACTCAATCCGGTGTCAATTTTTCACTGTTTCAATCTGCTGATATGATCGTTGCGATCCTGTGTGCAATGGTTGGTGGCTGGTTGGTGACATTCTATGGATATAGCACACTTTTTCTCCTAGCGTTCGCCACAACCCTGAGCGCATTTACCATTATGATAATCACCAACAGAAAAATTCAAAAAAACAGCAGGCTTGAACAACAGAATACATAGCGTAATTTCGAATTTCCCTCTTCAGGTTAAAATTTAAACGAGAGGGGGGACGCCTCTGGTAATTTTTTCTTGTGATTTTTGTACTAAAACTGTAGTTAAGTATTGATAATAATTATTATTAACATTTAACGCGTACGTAAAAATGAGTTAAATCATGCAATCCCATACAGAAACGCTCGATATATATATTGTGCACAGGGGAGAGCTGGTCGGATATGCCAGAAAAATACTAGGGGATGACTTTCATGCAGAAGATGTGGTCCAGGATGCCTATTTTCAATTTGTCACAGCAACCCAGGAAAAACAGATTGTTGAACCGTTAGCATATTTATACGGCATCGTGCGCAATAAGTGTTTTGACCTTCAACGAAAACTTGCAAAAGATCAAAGCAGGGGAGATTTGGATTCAAATGCAGCCTTAAGCCTTTTGGAAGAAGAAAAACCGTCTGCCGAACGTAGGTTGGCTGCCAAACAGGAATTAAAGCTCGTGAAACAAGCTTTGCAGGAATTGCCCAAGCGAACACGAATTGCATTTGAAATGCACCGTTTTGGCAATCACACCTATCCTGAAATCGCTGAGCATCTTGGTGTTTCCGTCGGAACAGCACATTCTTTGGTTTTACATGCACTCGAGTATTGTAGTGCAAAATTATAAACTGATTAAGAAATTGAAAAACGGGCTCTGTAAAAACGTCTATAGTGTATAAAAAAAACAGGGCACTCTTGAAAGCGCGTTTTTAAATATTAAGACTTGTTGTCTAGTGAGAATTTGTATGTGTCAAATGACAGAACCAGAAAAAGCCACTGAATGGCTGCTTGCATTAAAAGATAATCCCGACGATACGAAATTAAAGGCGGATTTCACACGTTGGTATGATCAAACACCGGAACATGCACGTGACTGGATAAAGACTGTTCATACCTACAAATTAATGGGGGAAACTACGCCTGAATTCACTCATGAATGGGCGCCTCAAACAATAACAAACAACACATCAATCCATCCCGGAACAAAGATTGACTTTTTTAAGAAACAGAAATGGACAGGATTGGCTATTGCTGCCTCGTTACTTCTTATCGCCCTCTTTACCGAAACTCAAAAAGACACCGCAGATTTCAGCACAGGACAGGGCGAAAACCGTTCTATAAATCTTGCAGATGGTAGCCGCGTGTATTTAGGCCCGCACAGTCGCTTGAATATAGATTATACGGATAGATACCGGGACGTGGAATTATTGGAGGGACAAGCCTTCTTTGAAGTGGCAAAGAAAGTAGAACGTCCTTTTCACGTAATGGCAAATGGCACACAGGTATCCGTCTTGGGAACTGCATTTGATGTGAATTTATCTAACCACCAAACCGCTGTGAAGGTGAAAGAAGGGGTTGTCCGTGTAAAGCCCGATTTTTCCACGCAAGAAGATCAAATCTTAAAAAAGGGTGATGGCATTACCGTTGCAACCGATGGATCATACAAACGTTTTATAATTTCTACCGATTATGTTGCTGCCTGGCGTGAGGGGCGTTTTGTCGTAAATGACCGCCCTGCCGGAGAAGTCATTGATACCTTAAGAAGATATTATAATGGCATTGTGCTTGTGCACGGTGAAGGATTGGAAAACCAACCTGTAAGCGGGATGTACCTGCTCGACAAACCTGATATTGCACTAAAGGCAGTGGGACAAACCATTGGCGCTAAAACCTATCAAATGACACCGTGGATGCTTGTCATCTCTGCCAATTAGAGTTCTAAAAATAAAAATATATAATTTTTTTGAAAATTCCTGAATGTCATTTCGTCTCTATATACACAATTTTAAATGAGACGCATTCGCACTCATGATATGAAGATGACGAGTAAGGAATTTCTAAATGAGCCGTTTCAAAAGCAATCTTCGCAATAAAAATATATTGCGGGCAATTGCCGTATCATTGATCTTCAGTGGTACAGTTGTCATAACAGCACCAGTTGAGGCACAAAGTGCTGTCAACAAAGAGTATGATTTTAATATCCCCGCCCAGACATTGTCAGATGCCTTAAATCGCTTTGCTTTACAGACAGGCTTACAGGTTTCTGCACATGGAGACGCCATTCGGGGATTGCGGGGACATCCCGTACAAGGACGGATGACAGCACAACAGGCACTGGCACAATTGACAAATGGTCTAGGTCTTTATTTTGAAATCAAACCGGATGGTTCTGTTGTCGTCTCAAATGTAGCAAGCGATGCCAACGCTTTAACCTTATCACCGATTATGATACAGGACGCTGTTAATTTTGATCGTCATGCTGGCGGTGCAGACCGCGTTGATTCAAAATATATCTCAGGTACTGTTTTGGCTCGCCGAAATCCCACAACAGTCAAAAAGGTATTTGCCGGTGAGGCTGCTGTTTCTGTTGGCGGCGCAATTGCGTCTTCCCAAAAAGTCTTTGTTCGCGGTGTCGAAGAACATAATCTTGCCGTTACGATTGACGGTGCACGTCATAATAACAAGGTGTTTCACCATTCAGGCAACAATTTCATCGACCCAAGCTTGTTAAAAGCGGTTAGAGTAGACCCGAGTGTAGCTCCGGCAGATGCGGGTCCCGGTGCCTTGGCAGGTGGGATCGCCTATGAAACGGTTGATGTCGATGATTTACTGTCACCCGACAAAAACTTTGGCGGTTTTGCGACCGCTACTTACGATACCAACAGCGAAACGTTTACCAACAGCGAGTCCATGTATGGTCGTCTTGGTGATTTCGAAGCTTTGGGGTTCTTCAAATGGGGCAAAGGGGATGATTATGATAGTGGGCTTGGGGAACAGACCTATGGGACGGGAACAAACCTGAAATCCTTTTTAGGGAAAGTTGCTTATGAAGCCGACAATCACCGCTTTGAATTATCCGGTGAATCTGTAAAAGATGATTCAAACCGGCCATTTCGGGCAAACCTGCAAAACTTAACCAACCGAAATGAAGCACGAGAACGTATCTACACAGTAGAACGAACGAATGTCGTCTTCAATTACAACATGGAACATGCCCAAGGATGGCTGGACCCGCGCGTAACAATCGGATATGGCGTATCCAGTGTAAAAGTCCCTTCCCCTTATGGAAGTGACGGGGAGACCAGAAGCCTGTCGGCAAAGTTCGAAAATGATTTCCATCTGGATGTGCGAAACAAGATCACCGCTGGTTTGGATTTCTACAACGATGTGAACGCTTATCAGGACAACTCAACAACAGAAATTGACGAACGAGCCCGTAATTTCGGTCTCTTTACTCAGGCTCGCCTTCAACCGATGGAAGATTTGAAATGGTCAATCGGCCTGCGCGGAGATACACAGACCTTTACCGGATTAGATGGCACAGATATTGATAAAAACGGGCTAAGTGGCAACACATCCGTTGCCTATAAAGTAATCGAAAACACAACATTGAAAGCTGGTTACTCCAACGTATTTGGCGGGGTCGTCTTGTCTGAAGGGTTTATTTATAATAAGGGGGCATGGGATTACCGAAACAACGAGGTTAAGCCAACGCGGGCACAAAACTTCTCCGTTGGTGTCGAAACTACGCATAACGGCTTTACCTTTGATTTCGGTGTTTTTCGCACGGATGCGGATAATGTGCGCAACCCGACTTATTCCGGCGGCCCACATCTGAAGCATGATTTTATTACCCGTGGGTACGAAGTCGGTGCAGGTTATTATTGGAACAACGGTTTTGCAAAACTGTCCTTTTCTGACTCGACCATCAAGGTCGATGGTTCCGCTGCCAAATCAGACTCCGATACAACACAGTACTTAGGTGCACCGCTTGGTAAAGTTTTTGCGCTAGAAGCTGAACATACGTTCCACGATCTTGGCTTCACCGTCGGCGGGACCATTGATGGCGCCTTGAAAAACAAAGATACAACAAAGGCAGGGAATGCCGCACTGGACGGTTATACGACATACGGTCTTTATGCTGAATACAAGCCCAAAGAGCTGGAATTCCTGACATTGCGTCTCGAAGGAAATAACCTGAACGATCAGGCTTATGCAGACCGTGCAACATACGGTCAGGATTTTGCCAATGTCGAACCGATGCTTGAAGCTGGTCGCTCCTTCCTCTTCTCTCTGCGCGCTGACTTTTAAAGGGTTCTATGGACCATTAGCCCGGCCCTGATGGGGTCGGGCTAACTCATTTTTTACGAAGGTATAAGGTTTTGAAGTTTTTCATCGTAACACTGTTATCCGTCTTTTTTGTTCACGGGGCACAGGCAAAACCACTTGAATTAATTGATCTTGCAGGCCGTAAGGTTACCGTAGAGACGCCCGTTTCCAGATTTGGGCTGAGTGAGGGACGCTATATTGCAACTCTGTCCTTATTGCGTAAAAACAATCCTGTTGAAGGCTTGGTCGGAATGATGTCTCCTTTGAAATGGACGCACCCGGTTTTGGAACAAAAGCTGTTTTCAAAATTCCCAAAGGCCAAGAATATTCCGGTTTTTGGTACAAAGGGGGCCGATAGCGTTTCTGCAGAAAAAATCATCGACCTTCGCCCAGAGGTCATTATTCTGGGGTTGGGTGATCATGGTCCCAATAGCAAAGCTAAAGAATTGATTGATCAATTGGAAGCGGCAGGCATCAAAATCATTTTTATTGATTTTCGCCAAAACCCATTAAAAAACACCCTTCCGTCCTTAAAAATACTGGGGCAATTGTTCGGGGCCGAAGAACGTGCACAAGCCTATATTGATTTTTATCAGGATCGCATGGACACAATCCGCACCCGTCTGGAAAATGTAATAGACAAACCAAAAGTATTTTTACAAGTTCATGCCGGACGACGGGAATGCTGTTGGGGAATGGCCGATGGCATGTTGGGCCCCTTTGTAGAATATGCGGGCGGAAATAACATTGCCGATAAAATTGCACCCGGACCAACCGCACTACATACGCATGAATTCTTATTACTTGAAAACCCGGATGTATGGATTGCGACGGCATCGGGCACTATCCCGGAATTTGAATCTGGTGCCTTGCCTGTCACAACAGGGGCGGGTGTAACAGCACAAATCGCAGAAGAAAGCCTCACCCGTTATCTTACCACTTCAGAATTTCAGGCTATGGATGCAATTCGTAATGGTCGGGCCCATAGTTTTTGGCACAATTTCTACAATTCTCCTTTGAATATAGTCGTTTTGGAAGCCTTGGCAAAGTGGATACACCCCACCCTTTTTAAAGATATCGATCCACAACAAACTCTTAACACACTTTATAATCGTTTTATGCCAGTTGAAATCGACGGCACCTATTTTGCGACCTATCGCCATGACAAACTCTAATGACCTTTATACCGGATTTAGTCAACTCACCCGCAGACGAGTTGTCGTTCTCAGCAGCATGTTTATTGCCTTGCTCGTTAGTTTGTGGCTGGACATTCTTGCCGGACCTGCTGGGTTGAGTGCCGGACAAGTTTTAAAAGGACTGATACATCCTGATACGCTGGAATTACGCTATCAAATCATCCTCTGGGACGTTCGCTTGCCTGATGCCTTGATTGCCTTGGCTGTCGGGGCAGCACTTGGGTTATCCGGTATTGAAACACAAACGGTTCTGGACAACCCCCTTGCGAGTCCATTTACGTTAGGCGTATCTTCCGCTGCTGTTGTCGGCGCCAGTATTGCCATTGTTTTAATCCCGGACATACCCAATCTGCCCACCCAGTTTATCTTACCTTTCCTTGCGCTTAGCGGGGCTCTAGGAGCTTCTTTACTGGTCTTATTGGTTGTCCAGATATCTGGCGGCAGTCGGCAAACCGTTGTTTTATTTGGTATCTCGCTTGTTTTTTTATGCAATGCGATTTCGTCAGGGTTTCATCTCATCGCAGACGAAGATGCTTTGCAACAGGTCGTCTTCTGGACAATCGGTAATTTGACCAAAGCGGGGTGGCTCGAAGTTGCAATTGTTAGCTCCTGTTTCTTTATCATCTTACCGTTCAGCCTGAAACACGTCTGGTTACTAACCTTGCTGCGTGGCGGTGAAGCTCATGCGAGGAGTACGGGCGTCAATGTCTCAAGGTTACGTACATGGGTCATTGTCAGGTCCTCCATTCTTGCTGCTTTTGCAGTCTGCTTTGTCGGAACAATCGGTTTTGTTGGACTTGTCGGCCCCCATATCGCCCGCTTATTATTAGGCGAAGATCATCGCATGCTGGTTCCAGGCGCAGCCATTTGCGGGGCCTTGCTTTTATCTATGGCCTCAACTTTATCAAAAACACTTATTCCCGGAGTCATCATTCCTGTGGGTATTTTAACCGCTGTTGTAGGCGTGCCACTTTTCCTTTCCCTTCTCTTCCAACGTAGCAGGAGGCAATGATGCGACTAAAAGTACAGAGTGTCTCAACCACTTATGGAAAAAAGACAATTCTGCATGATGTCAGCTTGCCTAATATCCCTGCTGGCACAATCGTCGGCTTGCTGGGACCAAATGCGTCTGGCAAATCAACATTGATGAAATGCCTTGCCGGTGAAAAAAAATGCGACGGGCATATTTCATTTGATAAATTGAACGTGGCAGAAACAGACCAAAAGCATTGGTTCAACAAAGTCGCAACCATGCCCCAGACGCCCCCCTCGCCCACAGCCCTGACCCCTACTGAATTGATGTGGAGTACTGCACGCGCGCTCGCCTTACCCATTTCAGATAGAGAACTGGCACGTAATATTGAACGAATTTTCAAAGACTTGGGACTTGTCCAGTTTGCCCTTTCTCCCCTGCACACGCTATCGGGGGGCAAACGTCAACTGGTTGGCCTTGCCTTAGCTCTCATCCGCGAACCGGAGCTTTTTCTTCTTGATGAGCCTACCTCCGCACTTGACCTTCATTGGAAGATAAGTGTACTTGCATTGGTTCATGGCAAAGTGAAATCCGAAGGTAAAATCGCCCTTGCAGCGCTACATGATCTGGACTTGGCCGCACGTTATTGCGATATCCTCGTCCTTCTAAAGCAGGGGCGCATTGTTGCCAGCGGCCCCCCGTTCGAGGTTCTGACAAGCCAAAATATCGAACGTGTTTATCATGTAGAGACAGAAATCAGTGATACGGGCAAAGGTTATCCACGCATTGACGTTATTGCCCCGCTAAAGGAAAACCACGAAAATGCATAAAGACGATAAAGTACCGGGGTTAATTGGCTTAGGACTTTATTTAGGGTTATCCAATCTTGCACATATTGCCATTGGCGTCACCGATGTACTGATGGCTGGTATGTTGGGCAGTTTCCTGCTTGCCGCAGCAACTCTTGCAGCAACCCTGTTTCATGTTGTGATGCTGTCTTGTGTTGGTTTTTGCGCCGGTTGCGCCCCCTTGCTCTCAAAATATAAAGGGAAGGACAACCCAAAAGCCTACCAAACCCGCTTGATCGGTGTCGTCGGATGCCTATTGATTATTATAGGGCTTTGCATTGCTATCTTATACATTGGGGATGACATTTTACTTGCCTTTGGACAGGATGAAAGGCTCATAACGGCTTCACTTGACTATCTTTTTTACCTCACCCTTACTTTACCGGTTGCCGGTCTATTCAGTTTTTTATGGATCATTGCCTCCCTGAACGGACAAGGTTCCTCGCTGTTTTGGATTACCCTTGTGTCCATATTTGTAAATATGGGGCTAAATTCTGTTTTTATGTTCGGTTGGAGACCGATTGAAGCTTCAGGGCTCGCCGGTTTAGGGATCAGCACTTTTGTAACTTTCTGTCTCGAAACAATTTTTTTATTATTCTGGTTGCGCCTCAAATCCAATATCACAGCACTCCCTGTTGAAGGCATTGATCTGCAACAAATCATTTTACATCTGCCGGAAATCATTCGTTATGGCGTGCCCATGATGATCCTTGAATGTGCAACATTGGCATTTTTTGCTGTCCTGACATTTTTCGTCGGCCTTTTGGGTCCCACCCAACTCGCCATACATGCAATCACGTTACAAATGGCAGAAATCGGAACAGGTTTGGCTTTTGGTTTCAGCGAGGCAATTTCCATCGTTATCGCACGTTATATGGGACAACAAAACCAACTGGCATTGCAACGTTCATGTAAACAAGCCATCCTGTTTGGCTCTGGCGCAATGATTATATATGGTCTTTGCCTTATTGTTTTTGGACAGGAGATCACATCTCTTTTTCTTAATTTCTCCAATCAATTGGATATCCAAATCACACAAGAAGTGGTTAGTCTTTTAACAATTGCAGCAATTTGCCTGATCGTTGATTGTGCACGTATTGTTTTAATAGGTATTCTACGCGGATTAGGGGATAGTCATGCCCCTATCAGCCTCACAATAGGCAGCTTCTGGTTTATCGCGATCCCCTTTTCCTACATCCTCGCTTTCCAACTAGACTGGAGCATAAAAGGCATATGGTGGGGAATGGCTTTTGGGTTTGCAACCGGATCAGTCCTTCTTATCTGGCGCTTTCACAAAGTATGGACCCATCTCGTTAACCCAAAAAGAAAAGATATGATTTCCCCGCTTGCTCAAGAATAAATTTTCAAACCTTCATAGCGACGCATCATTCCAAAGCACCCAAAATTAAACCCTATCACCTGATTAGACCTTCCTACAGGTGACTGAGCGTCAATCAAACAAAAGCGATAACAAATCTGAATATCAGCATTGACAAAAATACAAAAAAATATACCATCTAATTAATAATGACTATCACTTGCATATTATAATTTCATCAGGAGCCATGCTGATGCTGCATAAAGTTTTTTCTCTAATGGATAGAATTGTGAAATTTGACGAAGTGAAAGCGCATTGTGACATTCCCTGCAAAGTATATGATCCCGGAACTGCACAGGTGGCTGCATTATCTGTTGTTCGTATGATGGATATCATGCTGGAAACATCGGAAAAAGAAAACATCAATCCGCTACAAACACAAAATACGATTTCGCGCTGCATTGCGTTGAAAGAACTCGAAGCGGCAAAAGTAAAGGATGAGGTCCGAATTATTTGGGGAGATTACATCAAGCAGGCCCAAATTGAACAGCACCCAAATGTGCATGACGTGGTTCACCAAATCATGATGAAGGCCAGTGCCTGCAAACAGGGAGTAGACCGAAAAGTAGGAGAAGAACTGGTCGAACTGGTAAATCGGTTTGCTGAAATATTCTGGGACACGAAGAATATAAAAACCGTGCGTAAAAAAGCGCCCTATCCACCGGAAATCGCAATGATTTATCCTGTTTTGTGAAACATATGTTCGGTTTGCATATCCTAAAAATTAAAGGCCATAGTATGGTTCCTACGTTGCACTGTGGTGACTTTATTTTGACCAAGGTTGCCGCCACCCACAGATTTTATGAGGTTCGAGACATCGTTATTATAAAACGACTAGGCGAGGCTATGATGATCAAACGAATTGTTTGTCGCAATAGTGATGGTAGTTACAAACTTGCAGGGGATAACGTAGATTCTATCCCTAAAGTCGATATTGGGAATGCACAACAACAGCAAATAGTTGCTAAGGCGCTTATCAAGCTAACCCCTACTAGCTTGTGTTTTCTTTAATTGTACAGACATATAAATGTAACATTTCAAACATCTGGGGTAGTAATTAGAATGATTGCCTTATTTGTTGAGAATGATATTCATTTATAAGCTATTGATTTAATTGACATATTTCACCAAACCCTGTATAAATAACTTATTTAGAATTAATAAATTTGAGTATTATGTCTCTTTCTCAACTTACTGCAAAAACTCTTCAGGAAAATCGACATTTTCTATCCACCCCTTCGCATGTTCCTGGTCGATTGCGGCTAAAATGTTCAACTAAAGCCATTAAACAGCTTGATAAAAACCTTTTATCAAACCTTAAGAAATCTTTGGAAGCTGTTCCCGGTATAAAATCCGTGCGCGTGAACTTGGCAGCGCTAAGTGCCATCATTGACTATGACAAAACAACTCTGGACCCTTCCATCTGGCAGGATTTTTTAAATGGTAGCAACCAACAAGCTGATTATGCCTTACGCCGTTTATTTGGCGAAGATGCATTGGCGGTAGAATAAGAGGATACAATTATGGCCTTTTCAATCTTTCAGAATATGGCAAAAAATAAAACGGCAAACGGCTGGCTCCCCCCCACCAACGAGATCGCCAAGGCCGGTGCTTTCGGTGCTGTTCTTGGGGTCGCCACCAGTGGCTTTGCCAACTACACGCGGGTTAAAGCTGGTGAAATCAATCAAGAAGATGCCATTAACGAAACCTTGGGAGATGGAGCCAAATCAGCGGCGACAATGGCCGCGGCGTCTGTGGCATCCCACATCGTACGTACGCGTCCCTTAATCGGCTTTGTTGCTCTTGCCGCTGTGGGTGCAGGCACCTTCTTGATGATGAAAAAAGCACAGGAAGATGCCCTCCTGCATGCGGCCAGCATGGAAGGACATACAGAAACACAACCAGATGAAGCCCAAAATACGGTGATTGAGGGAGAAGTCGAAAACGTGTCTATTGAGCCATCCAAGCCGAAACGACGGCGTATTCGTAGAGCTCAAACCGCAAATGCAGGCAATGAATAAAATAAGATAAAGGAGAAGAATTATGGCTACAGGATTAATGAAAAACTCAGGCGCATGGGTGAAGCCACCGTTTGTCTATGGCTTGGTGATTGGCGCAGCTGCCGCATATGTGCTGACCAACAAAAACGTTCAAAACACAATCTTTCGCACAGCCGCTGGCGCTGTCAACGCCCTAAAAGGAGGACTGGAAGAGGCTAAAGAACGCTTTAATGATGCCGAAGCGGAAATTCAAGCTGAAGCAGAAGACGAAACCACGGCGGCATCTTCTGAAGAATAGCCTATAGACCGTAAAACAGGATTTGTCGTGTGAAAGTTTATAAGCAAGCGAAAATCGTGCATGAAACACTAAAACGTCTTCGTGTGCGTATAGATTGGTTACAACGCAAACTGATCGATGCCAGCCACATTTCCACTTTGGTGGAACGTATGGAAGGTATTGAGACCGCGCGTGTAAACAAAGGGGCTAAGTCCGTCGTTATACGCTATGATGGAAAACCGGAAACTCGCCTTGCTGTCTTAGACTTTCTAGACAGGTTGGAGCCAACGAACCTGCCCTATGTTCAGCAATCCAACAGCGAAGAAAAGCACTTTTTTCATGCCAGTTTGAACGGCCTAGCACTTGCGGCCTCACCATTCCTCACACCAGGTCAACGCCTTGCTTTAGCCGGGGCGTTGGTTGCACCAACCATCTGGGAAGGGATCGACTCTCTTTTTAGTGGGAGTGTCAAAGTTGAGTTATTGGATGCAATTGCTATTGGAGTGGCCACGTCACGGGGAGATGCAATCACCGCTTTAAGCACCAATTTTTTTATCCATCTGGGAGAACTGTTGGAGGCAAAGACCAACAACAATTCCAATGCACTCCTACGTCAACTATTACATCCCGCACCTACGAGTGCCTGGAAAGAACAAAATGGCGAATTGACGAAAGTTGCGGCAGATCAATTGAAACTCAACGACGTCGTTGCCGTGAATCCCGGCGACACCATCCCCGTGGATGGGCAAGTGCTCAGTGGAACCGCACAGGTCAATGAATCTTCGGTTACTGGTGAAAGCGTTCCGGTCAATAAAGAATCTCATATGCGGGTGCTCTCGGGTACAATTGTTGAAGAAGGCACATTACGCATTCGTGCTGTAAAAGTCGGCGATGACACAACAACAGCACAGATCAGCCGATTTATTCAAGACTCGCTGGAAAACAAATCAGAAACTCAGAAAAAGGCAGAAAAAAAAGCCAACCAACGCATTCTAATTACATTAGGTCTAGGCGCATTGACCTTCCTGTTAACACGCGATTTTACCCGTGTGGCATCTGTCTTTCTTGTCGATTATTCCTGTGCGCTGAAACTAAGCACACCGGTCGCAATGAAATCAACCATGTATAAATGCGCAAAAAACGGCATCCTTGTAAAAGGGGGACAAGTGATTGAAACCTTTGCAGATATTGATACCGTCGTTTTTGATAAAACAGGGACCTTAACACATGGGGAACTGGACGTAATCGAAGTGGAATCCGTACAACCGGAAGAATGGCCGAAAGATCGCTTGCTGGCACTGGTGGCTTCTATCGAAGAACATTCCACACATCCGGTGGCAAATGCGGTTGTCACAAATGCGAAAGCACATGAACTCCCTCATATCAATCACAGCGAAGTGAATTTCATTGTCGCTCATGGGATGGTAAGTGAGGTAAACGGCAAGCGTGTAGTCATCGGTAGCCGACATTTTCTTGAAGAACATGAAAACGTCGATATCACCCCATATGAAGAGCTGATTATCCGACTGGAAAATAAAGGACTAATTTTACTTTATACCTCAATGGATAGCGTACTGACAGGCGTTATCGGATTACGCGATCAGTTACGCGAAGATGCAAAGTCAATGATTGATCGTCTTTATGCCAATGGCGTGGCCCGTATTGCCATTCTGACCGGAGACCGCGCACGTAAAGCCCATGCGCTGGCTGAACAGCTGGGGATTAAAGAAGTCTACGCCGATTTACGTCCTGAAGAAAAGGCCGTAATTGTTCAACAAATGAAAGATCAAGGTCGCAAGCTGGCCTTTGTCGGGGACGGTGTTAATGATGCCCCTGCCCTTGTAAATGCCGACGTAGGGATTGCCATGCCACAAGGGGCGGATTTGGCACGAGCCAGCGCAGACATCGTTTTAACCGATGATAATATTTCAGGCGTAGCCGAAGCTTATGAGAAATCAAGCGATACTATGAAACTAATCCAATCCAATTTCAAATGGGCCGTTGGAATCAATTCTGGTTTATTTGTCGGTGCCTCAATGGGATGGACGTCACCAGTAGTCTCATCTTTGTTACATAATGGAACAACATTGGGGGTACTTGCCCGTGCCCTATCAGGCGTGCGCGAACGATAATATTTTCACATACATAAACATGTTAGAAGCAATCTAAACTTGACGCCATAATTGAGAGTGATTATTAATATCTTACTATGTTTTTGTCAGGAGTTCCACATGGACGGCTGTGTTCATCATATTCCCGGTCGGGCGCGTTTCAAATTAACGCAACTTAAGGAGGATGTTTCATTACTCGCTGATATAGAAGGTCATTTTATGACCTTAAAGGGAATTAAACGTATTCAGGCAAATGTAAAAGCCGGATCCCTCGTAATTTTCTATGATGCAAAGCAAATGTCTTTAAACGTCATAGAGGAAAAATTGATATCTGCAGGCTTCTTATATCGTTACGGGTTGGTTAAAACTGAACGAAAGCAAACAAAAAGCCTTCCTCCACTTGTCAGTCATGTCAGTGGTGCCTTTGGTCGCGCTGTTGTGCATGCTTTATTGGAGCGCGCTATTACAAAAGGTGTTGGTTCTTTCCTTGCCCGATAAAGGATACAATGAAAGTCTATTGCAAATGAGAAAAAAAAGTAACAACCCCTTAAACAATACCACCCTGACAATTGGGGGAATGGTTGTTGCATTGGGAACCTTGCTCTACACAGGGTTTGTTCGTGGACCGGGATGGAAACGCACACACATTGGTGCGGGTGTCGCCCTAACAGGGTTGTCCCTATGGCATGCGTCACAACAGGCAAAATATGCGAGGCTCGACAAACAAGGAGCTGTGCGAGAATTGCGGGAATTACGCCAAAAAAAGAAAGAAAACGCACCATCTGACGAGCCTCACAACAAGGCTCTTCGAAAAACTTCTCGTCAATCATCCGCATAAGCCTGAGATTATAGGAATTCTCCCCCCTCGCAGACGGAATAATAGGTCGAAAGCGGCTACTTCACCTTAGCACCCTGTCCAGTTTTTTGGGGCCGTTTTTCTAGGATAGGAATTCAAACAAGTTCATTTTGCTCATGGAAACGGTCACATTGTAGCTCGCTTCCAAAAGCACTTGCAGTTGTTCTTGTTCTGCGATCACGGCAGCCAGATCGACGTTTTTGATATCCCCGATCATGGCATCCAGTGTCAGTTGATAGTCCAGTTCCATATCAATTTCCCTTTCAAGATTTGATGCCGTTGTTGAAAGGCCACTTTGCACGACCAGTAATTCATCTAACGCGTCATTTATCAGATCATACGCTTCAAGCAATGCATCTTGATCCGCAGGCGCTTCCGTCGCATTTGCCGCAAGACTAAGGGCACGTATGGACTTTTCAAATCCGCTTTGCGACGCCGTCACCCCATAAGTGATTTTGTCATTATCTGAGGTGTAAAAAGAAGCTTCCTGTTCGTCGCCCTGATAATAATCGTAACTTTCAACGGACGGGTACGTTTGGGCACTATAGGGCGGATCGGAAACATCAACCGGTGGCGTTGCCGTATTACTGCCACCAAATAGGTAACGCCCACTCATTTGGATATTTGCTTGTGAAACAAAACTGTCCAGCGCTGCTTGTGCATTTTCATTTAAAGCTGCACTTTCTGCAGTTTCGCCGCTAATCGCACTGCTTAAGGTCACCTGAAATTGCGCCAAAATGTCGACCATATTACCAACAGCGCCGTACATAGTATCAACACGCGCCGCAATTGTTTCTGCGTTTGAAACCATATTGTTGGATTTTTCCAAATCCCCTTCCAACGCCTTGAGGATAACTGTATCGCCTGCAATATCCTTGTAACTATCCGACACAAGTTCAGTCGAAACCTGCATCTGAACGCGTGACAAAGAGCTTTGCACCTTCATCAGGCTATTTACCGCAAAATCATTTTGGCCAAATGTGGAGACACGTGTCATGTTTTCCCCTCCCCTTTAGGCAACAGCGCTAATGAGACTGCTGAACATATCGTTCAACGTTTGAATGATCTGGGCAGAAGCGGAATACTGATTTTCCAATACGGTCAAACGTGCCGCTTCTTCATCCAGATTGACACCGGACTCATTTGATATATCGCTTGCTAGTGTTTCAGAAATTAATCCCTTGGTTTCCGCCTGCGTTTCTACACTGGAAACTTCCAATGCAAAGCTGGACAAAAGCTCGGCTGAATAATCCGCCAATGTTAAAGTCGTCGCCCCCATTGCACCGGCATCAGCAAAATCGATTGTCGTATTCATTGCTTCTTGCAAGGCCAAGGCAACCGAGGCATCCCCGCTTGTTAAAGCCACATCACCAACACTGAGTGTTGCATCCTGGTTCAATTTACCACAAGACAAGAGACTGGGATCATCCAGCAAATCATCACGGACCTTGATGGATCCAGCATCGTCCCCAACGAACAAATCGTTCAGCCCGAAATAATCACTGACACCCTGCGCATCACTGCCCACTTCACTATCCATTTCAGACAAGGCAATGCCGAGATCGGGATCATCGGACAAAATCGTCAAATGCCCATTCGCATCAATGGACGCAGAAACACCCGCAATTCCATCCAGTGCCGCCGTCAGATCACTGACCGTTGCGTATGTAGAAAGGTCCAGATCCGTTACCGATTGCGTTTCACCGTCTGCATCACTTAAAACAATACGAAATGTCCCACTGGCAGAAAACGCATCACTGCCATCAAAAACTTCCTGCCCTGTTATACTGTTTTGTGGTGGGAAAGGCGTCCCTGTATTCAGAACAGCATTCAAGGTATCGGCAAGTGCGCCGGCCAATGCATCTAATTCTTCCTGGCGCGCGGGGATCGTTTCATCACGCAAATCAACCAAAGCGCCGATTGTACCACCTGACAGTTGATTGGTAACATCGCGACCATCCAATGAAATGTCATCAAAAGATGTTGCCGCATTCACATTGTTTGTCGATTCATAAGATAATTCGTGTGCCCGACTATCAACAAGTGGCAACCCACCTGTCGTATAAACATGAAGTTCGTTGGTATTGGTTGTAAAATAGCTGACATTCATATTTTCACTGACCGTCAGCAAAGCTTGTGCACGTGCATCTTCCAAAGCAGATGTATTTTCACCTAACGCTGTTTTGACGGAAATTTCACGGTTTAGATCTTCAATTTCAGTCAAAGCCTGATTAACCGTCGTAACCGCGTTTTCAATATCACCATCCACATTTTCACGTTGCTGCTGCACGTCCGAAGACAAATCGTTTAATGTGGATGCCAATTGATCAGCAGCATTTAAAGCTGTGTTTTTTACGGTTTGGCTTTCTGGTGTGACACTCAGGTCTGCAAGTGCCGTTTCCAGATCCGTAATCAAATCCGCCAACGCCGAGCCGCTATCAACCGCACCGTATTGATCTAAAAGCTGTGATAAATGATCTGCTGTTGTTTGCGCATAAGTGGTTTGCGACACCGCTGAGACATAAGACTTAAACAGATTTTCATTCACATACGCCGATACAGAAGACACACCAACACCGACCGCTGAACCGTCCGAATAGGTTGTCGCCGTATTCACCCGTTGCGCGCTGTAGCCTTCAACATTGGCATTCGCAATATTAGTCGATGTAATTGACGATGCATATTGTGTTGCATTTAAACTGCTGAGGGCAGCACTGTATGCTGATCGTATGTCCATGATTTATCCTTCCTGCGATCCATTCAAGTTTGTTAGATCAAGCGGGATGTCGTAATATTGGGGCCATATTGTGCAGGTTCGGAACAACCGTCTCCCCCATAAGATGTCGCATTGTCTTCATGATGGCGTCGCCAGGCCTGCATGCCGGCTTCAATTCGGTTGGCACTACGCACCTTAGCCACGGTCAACAATTGCGCGTTAGTCTGCATGACCTCTTTTAAGTAATCTATTTTATCGCTCAAACGCGAAAATGCGTTCTGGCGTTTACCATCGGCATTTTTCAATTTGCTTTTGTAGTCCTGCCACTTGCGACGCAGCAAGAAAGACAAACGCCCTTTTTCATGTTGCAAGGATTGCAAAGTATGAATATTTCCAGATTTCAATGCTTCGTTTTCGATTTCAACGATCTCTGTCAAACGTTCAATCATACGATCAAAATCTGCCACGTGAGCGGTTTCTGACATCACCTGCTGGGACATGATGTTTCTCCCACCATATAGGCAACATTGGCACGTTTATTGTGTGTTTGTTGCTTGATCTGTTTTTCCACACGGGCTTGTTCAGCACGTAAACCTTCACGTAAACGATTAAGATCATCCATGAGTGCAAGAATGTCGCGTTGCTTACATAAACGAACGTCCTGCGGCATGTCAGCCAATTGTTGACGCACATTTTTTGCAGCTTCCAAAGCCGTCTGTGCCGTTAACTCTTCAACCCCAAAGACCGCATAGGCGCGTTGCAGAATACGTAAGTTTTCTCCGGAAATTTTCACATCCAACGCGAGTTCCGTTTGAGTTCTTCTTTTGGTCATTTGCCTATTTCCTTCCTTAACGTGTTGCGCTCATCAAGTCGTCAAACATATCTTTTGTCGTGCTAACAACTTGCGATGCGGCGGAATAGGCCTGTTGGGCGATGATCATATCGGTTAATTCTTCGGACGTATCCACAGTAGAACTTTCCAAGGCATAGCCCTGAATTTCACCAACACCGCCATAGCCCGGAATATTCAACGTGTAATCACCGGACGCAACTGTCATCGCATACACATTATTGCTGAAACCTTGTAATCCATTGGGGTTATTAAAGTTCGCCAACGGAATTTGGTAAATTGCCCGATTTTGGCCGTTATCGAAAACAGCAATCACCATCCCACTTTCATCCACATAGGCCTGTTCAAATTCACCAAAACGCAAGCCGTCTTGTGAAACCGATGTGATGGAAATTGTCGGTTCATCGCCATTTTCACTGGCAAATTGACTAAGACCGTCAGTACCGTCCACAGTTCCCAGATCATAAGTCACAACACTATCTGCGGCCCCTGTAGTCCAGCCGGTTACACTGACAGTGACGGGATCTACCGACGTTGAAGCCAGTGTACCATCTTCATTAAAGGTGATCGTCACGGGGCCACCCGCCGCTGTCCCTGTTGTTTGGGAGGTATCGGAACTCAAAACCGGATCGGAAAACGAAAGCGACCATGTATTTTCCGCTGTTTTTTCCCAGCTATAATCAATTGTATGACTAACGCCAAGGCTGTCAAATACTTCGGAAGACGTGGTAAAAACTTCACCTATTTCGGCATCAGCTGGCAGATTGGCGACAATAGAGACATTTTCTGTCGCTTCTGCCGACCCAGCCACCGCATTTAAATTAATCGGTTCCAGACTAGAAACAGAACCATTGTTGCCATTGATATAATTCCCTTCGGAATCAACAGCCATGCCCTGCAGATAATATCCGTTCTGATTGACAAGATAACCATCTTCATCCGTGGAAAAACTGCCCGAACGTGTGTAATAAAACACATCTTCATCCGGCGCCCCCGTCACAACAAAAAAGCCATCACCACTGATTGCCATGTCAGTTGAGTTACTCGACGCTTCAATCAGACCTTGTTGATCAATATGTTGTTGCGCACTGACCACTACCCCCCCGGAAGAACTAGCCGAGGATGAATAAGGGTCGGTAATCAGGGTTGAAAAATAAGCAGAACTTTCCTTGTAGCCCACCGTGCTGGAGTTTGCGAGGTTGGTTGAAATGATCGACAGATTTGTACTTTGCGCATTTAGCGCCGACGTGGCGGTATAGAGGGCTGAATTGGTGCTCATGGCTTCTTACTCCTTGAAAAAACTTACGCAGATCAGACGCCGGGCACATAAGCCAGCGTGGATTTCGATACGGACACCCCATCCATTACAAGAAGAGTTTCCGTTCCATCATTTGCGATATTGGTGACAGTGCCCTGGACATATTGGGTCACATCCAGAAGTTCCCCGTCATCGTTATAGGCAGAGATGGAAAGAACATAAGGTGCGTCTTCGGCAATTGATCCATCATCGCTGGTGCCATCCCAAGTAAAGGTATGTACGCCTGAGGATGTTTCACCATCTACCGTATAAACAACATTGCCATCTGTATCCTGAACCTCCAGAACAACACTGCTGGCATCACTGGGCAGATCATAAATCCATTTTGCCGTCCCATCAGAAAGTGGGGCGGTATCTCCAAGGGCGGTAATTTCCTCACCCAGATAGCCGTATGATGTATCGTTTTCGACAGACTGGAGGGAAACCAACAGACTGGACATGGTTTCATTACTTAACGTTTGTTGTTCCAGTTGAGAGATACCGATCAACTGATTGGTATATTCAGTCGTATCAACCGGGTCTGTCGGATCTTGATTTTCCAGCTGCGTTGCCAGAATGGAAATCCACATCTGATAACTTTCTTCTGCCGATGTTTGCGTCGTTGACGTCGTAGAAGATTGAACGGCTGAGGAGGCTGCAGAAACTTCGCTCATGATTTCACTCCGTGAATTCGAGTTTACCCCTTGGGGTGGCGTTACTCTTTCCACGGCTGATCCGACAAAAAACTGGCGCAAAAAAACCATCTTTTCAAAAAAAAGATGGCTAGCCCATTTAATGAATTGAAATTAAATAATTATTTCTTTGAAATAATCTTTTTCCTGTCCTCATCAGACAGTTTCGTTAAGGCAGATTCAACCAGTTGAGTCATGATATTGAATCTCTGTGACATGACATCGGATGTCTGTGCAAGGTTCTGTTTTAAGATTTTTTCACGCATAACCGTACGCGATATTTCTTGTTTCAATTCTATTTGCAGACTGTCAAGTTGGTTAATTAGTCTATCAAGTTTTGGTTTTCTCAAAGCATATTCTTGAAAAATAATCCGTGCCCCGTCATCGGATAACTCACGACTAATGCTTTCAATCATTTGAACTTCGCTAAAATCATTTTTCGAAGGCTGAGATTTTAATTCCCGAAGAGCTTGTGCAATCGGTAAATTGCTATCCATGTAGCCATGCGTCACATACCAAGAAACCCCGAACACATTGAAAGCCAATGAGGCAACAAGCAACAGCTTGCTCCACATTGTTTTTCGCTTTTCTTGTTCGTTATGGTCCATTGGTAAACTCACCCTAAATATCCTGTAATTCTTTTACAAGGGAAGTGCAGAATATACAAATTTTGCAAACAAAAAAGTGTCTTGGGCCGGTTCAAGCCAACTATCCCATAGTCCGATCACAATACCTGCAGCAGCACTGGCCCCTAAAACAGCAGAGGGACGGGTGAAAAAGTGGATCAAACGATCAATTCGCCCAAACTGTAGCGTAGGTGCTTCCGTAAACACCTGTGAAGTTCCACGGTTTTCTTCAGCAAGAGCATGACGGGCCACATCTTCAAATAGACTTTCCATTGCATTTGGACTGGGGACCGGAGCAGGATCCCCTGCTAAAACACTGTCCAGCATCAGCGCTTCTTCATGCATCAAAACGGCTTTATCATCCGTTTGCAATAACAATAAGGCCTGTTCACGCTTATCTTGCGGCCATGCCGAAGGGGAAGCACCAAACGTATCCAAAAGGTCTTGAAAGTCGTCTAACGTCATTCTCTCATCGTCTCCAACATTTCACCAGATGAATGTTTTAATATCTCGCGCAGCTTTTGTCTTGCTCTTTTCAATAATGATTCCATTGCATTGACCTTGATACCCAAGACCTGCGCGGCTTCTGCGTTGGATAATTCCTGTTGATAAAACAAGGCTAAAGCGGCCTGTTGTTGTTCGGACAATTTCGATGTCGCCTCTTTTAAAAGGCGACTGGTTTGTGATCGTTGGATCAAAGTCACCGCACTGGGGCTACGATCTTCAACTTCGGGAGCCATATCCAAATCTTCCCCAACAGGGCGACGTTTAAAATCAATACTGCGATTAAGGGTCACACGATAAAGCCAAGTCGAAATCTGCGCCCCTTCACGTTGCCAGTTTTCACGGTTGGTCCACAATTTAAAAAAGACATCCTGTGCAATATCCTCTGCATCTGCACCTTGCTGCACCATTCGATAAGCAAGTGCATACATTTTCTCGAAGTAACGTTTTACAATTTCACGATAAGCCTGTTGATCGTTTGCAACCACACGATCCATCAGGTCCGCATCATCCATGTCAGCCAAGGGAGCTGCCTCTTGCGATGTGGATACCTTTTTCACTCGATCTTGTGCCTTATCTATTGGCTCATGCCGCCCTTGGGCGCTTATACGGCCATTTAACGTTGCAGCGAGAAAGGTCATACCCTAACCCATAATCCGCATATTAGGCGACTGTGGATTAAGAGCGGGTGCCGTGTTTTTCAGTCCACTACGGGGTGATTTTCCGGCAACCTCGGCCCAAGCGTCACGCACATTGCGAACAGCCGACAATAGACTGCGAAATTGGTTATCTTCAAACTTTTTTTGCGGTTGTTGTGAAATTCGAATAATGCTGGAACCGTAAAAGCTATCCAGTTTATCAAACAAAGGCTGAGAAAGGTCCGCACGCAAGACCTGTTGCAAGCCAAGCAAGATGCCATTTGCCTTGCTGATCGATCGCATCATATCACCATGATGATGATTTTCAAACGCCTTGCGGGCATCTCTGAGATGACGCAAAACCCCGTCATATAACACAACAACATTGGAGGCCTGCGGCATTTTAGCGGCCGCCTTGTTATAGGCAGAGATACCATTCTTTAAATATAAATCATTCATATTATGTCCTAATCATCACTTGAAGTTATGGCGTCCAGATAATCGGACAAGGCATTTGCCACAGCAATTTTTGCCTCCAGATTTGCATAATAAGTAATCAGGCGCTCTTCTTCTGCTGCGGCTGCGCTTTCAATACTGGAAATTTCGCTTGTTGCGTTACTCAACCGTTCTTCACGAGCGCGTTGGGCTTCGGTCAAACTGCCATCCACAACGTTTGTGTAATCGTCCAATTCATTATACAGACTGTCTGCAAACCCTTGAGAAAACGAAATATTGACCGTTGAGCTTTCTGTTCCGGTAAAAACGAATACCATCCCGGCAAATTCGCTTCCGGCCACACCTGTCAAGGTATTCCCATCGATTTCAAACAGGCTGTTGTCACCGTCGACAGAGACATCGGTAATATTGCCACCTCCATCGACCGAAATATCCAGTGCATAGCTACCGCTTGCGATTTGCCCTTCGCGCGACAACACCATCAGATTTTCGTCATCGCTTTCATATTGAAACTCGAACATTTCGGCGACCACATCAATGTTGTCGAGTAAAAACGCATCCAAGACGGTCTCATCGACTTCCAGTGCATTTTCACTGTCAAACGTAATGCCAAGGGACCCGAGTGAATAGGTCACACCATCGACATCCCATGTATCGTTCAAGCTGTCATAAAGGGAATTATTGACACCACGCAACACATCGTCGCCAAACAGGGTCGCATCCTCGCTCACATTACCGGAGCTATCCACATCCTGATGGATAAGTGCAAACTCCCGATAGGCATTATAAGCATCTACAAAAGCCAGAAGCTCTTCTTTTACGTCACTGTAGGAATAATCAAGTTCAAGTGTAAACGTCGCATCCTGATTGGCACTGTACAAATCAAGAGAAACACCCTCAATCAAATCATCAATTGAATTGGTGGAACGTTCAACCTGAACACCATCAACGCTTAAAATCGCATTCTGTACAGTTTGCAGTTCATTTTTAACGCTGCTATCCGTATTCAGAATCCCCAACTTCTGTGCAATATCATCTCCGCTTACACTACTAAGCGAGATTTCCTGTCCCGTTTCACTGGCACTCAGAACCAGTATGAATTCCGTGTCACTGACTTGCAGGATCGAAGCGCTTACACCGCTTTCATCACTGCTGTCATTTATGGCGTTGCGAACATCTTCCAAGCTCATATCCGCTGTAATTGTAATATCAGCACTTGAACTTCCAGCCCCAAGGCTGAAAACACCATCCAATCCCAAGGCATCGGTTTCACTGGATTGTCTATCGCTGGAAATTTTATGGGCTGTTGCCAATTGCTGTATTTGAATTTCGTAACTGGTTGGTTCCGTATTTTCATCCACAACAACCCCGAGATAATTACCGGGTGTCGAGCTATCATCGGAACTGAGATAAGCCGCACGACTTTCAAACACGCTAGGATCACTGAGTGTACCAGGTTCGTTACGAAGCGCATTTAAGGTATCTTCCAATGTTTCCAGTAAACTGGCCATTTCAGAATAGGATGACAAGACCGCTTCATCTTCTTCCACACGAGCTTCCAGCACATAAGCCGGTGCAAGTTTCGCCTGAACCGCGGCCTCAATGAGGGCACTGCTGTCAAACCCTGACAAACCACTGATGTAAGTTGTTGAAGACGTTGTTACCAAAGTCGAAGAGACGTCATCTACCATATTCTAACCCTCATTCAAAAAGGTACGGGCAAAAGGTGCGGGAGATCTCTGGCGGGCATCGAAAGAGATCTCCCTTCCTTTAGGATCAATCGTTTAACGAAGCAGATCCATCAGGCCTTCTGGCAGTTGGTTGGCTTGTGCCAACGCCGCAATTGCCGCATCTGTTTTGACTTGGTTTGAAGCCAGTTGCGCCTGTTCAGCCGCAATATCTGCATCCATGATCGCCGATTGCGCAGCATCGATATTTTCAATTGAGGTATCCAGCATAGAAGCGCGATATTCAAATCGTGACATTTGCGCCCCGACATCTGCACGTGCTGAGGACACTGTATCAATGGCCGCATCAATTGCATCCATCGCAGCCGCACGTGATGCGTCATCCGTTTCCACGTCCAACGCATTGACAGTCAGTGTCGCCGTTGTCAAATCAGCCGTTGTCACGCTTAATGTATCTGTTGATTCCGTTCCAGCCAGAAACAGAACGCCTGTCCCGTTACTGAAATTATTCGTCCCATCCAACAACGCCTGGCCGTTAAACGCTGTTGCCGCGGTGATATCATCAATCTCGGTGACCAACGCATCAATTTCCGCCTGAATAAAGCCCAGTTCAGTCGCTGAAACCGTCCCGGAAATCGATTGAGCAGACAGGGATTTCATTCGTTGCAGAATATCTGAAATCGAGGACATCCCCCCATCCGCGGTTGAAAGAACCGACACACCGTGATCCGTATTGGTCCGGGCCTGTTCCAGCGTCGCAACATCTGTTTGCATCCGCGTACCAATCGCCAAACCAGCTGCATCGTCAGCAGATTTTGTAATACGCGAACCACTGGCAATGCGTGCAAGGTTTTCTGTTTGCGCATCAGTATTATCATTCAAATAACGCAATGCGGTATTGGCCGCGGTATTGGTTGTAATGACGGGCATGGTCATTCTCCTTTTCTAGGGTCACAACGGGGGACCGGTGGCCCTGCCCGTTATCTTCACATAGCGATTTTTCTCGCATACCTTTCTCACGCATGAGCTTTGAAAAAACTGGCGCACTTTTTTAATTTTTTTTGTAGGCAATTTTTTCCTATTGATCTCTTCGGACGAAATAACAATAATGCCTTCGTCGAGCACAGAACTTGCTCGCACTCTAGGGCATCGCCTGCTTTTTATGAAAAAAGGCAGGAAATACAAAAAGTTGACTGCCACATTGTGGCTATTCCTGCGGTCATCTGGTGGATTATTTCTACCGGACTTTGTCTAGGTGCGAGAATATGGACTTCAATGCATATTTTAATTCCGTCTTGAAAAACGGTTTTTCTTTTCTGGATTTAAATCTTCCGACATCTACAGAAAATGATATCACTAAACGCTATATCTCCAATTCAGAGAATATCGTCATTAAACATGCATTTAATGAACAGTCCGGTACGGATGAACATTATATCATCACCGGTGACAATGGTGGATCCGTCACCCTACACGATGTTGCAAAAATCTCGACTGAATTTCAAGGGACTATGCCTACACATATCAACCTGACAAATGTCTCATCAGCAGACATTCATACAAATGCAGGCAGCGACATTGTTGAAATTCAACAAAAAACAACCTCTTCGCATCCAGTTTCTCATACGATTAACGCCGGCGACGGGAATAATTTTATATCCCTGACAACATCCTACCCCAACTATGGCACGATCAAAATCATCACGGGCTTTGGCAATGACCGTATCATAAGCACAGGATACAGCAATGACATCATCCTAAGCGGCGCGGGACAGGATATGATCATGGCGGGTCGCGGGCATGATTTTGTAGATGCACAAGACGGATGGGACAGTATTGTCTTTGACGGTAATTTTAATGATTACACCATTCATTGGACAGAAGATCAGAACGCCACAATCACAGATACCGATGGCAATTTTGTAGAAACCATCAATGTGGAAGAACTGATCTTTGCGGACCAGACGTTTATCTTGCCTTATCAACAATTGGTCCAACTGGATGGATTTGATCGGCTTTACAATTACTTTAGTACATATTACGTCACAACCAATGACAATGAGAGTAATCTCACGACATGGCAATCCTACGATATTTCTTCCGTTTCATCGCAAAGCAGCCAATCTTTTACAATCGCAGACTGGTCCACTGCGGACTTATATGCCGATAACATAAGTACAGAAATTGAGCGCTACGATAGTCAAATTGACTTTTCGATTTACGAAGAAATAGATCATTTCGACTTTCAAGGTCGACCAGATAGCCGACTTCACGACTTTATACGTGATCACCTTCCCTTTGATCCACGTGATGCACTCACACAAATGTTTGAACATGCACAAGCAGGGCAAAGGTTTCTGGGCAGTGAACAGAACGATCAAATCCTTGGCACATACGGAAATGACCGCCTATTCGGTGGGGATGGACACGATTTTATGGCAGGAGGAAAAGGGAACGACCTGTTTATCGGCGATAAAGGCAATGACATCATGTTGGGTGGCGAAGGTATTGATACCGCCTTCTTTTTAGGGATGTCGTCCGATTTCCAATTTGATTTTGAACATGGTACTATGATCGATAAGAGTGGTGAACACGGCATCGATTTTCTTAAATCAATTGAACGTCTTATTTTTCTGGATGCGGTTTATAAAATCACAACAGATAATCAAGTTGAACTGGTTGATCAAAACCCATTCAAATTACTTGAAAGCGTTGAGGCCCCTCATCTTGAAATTATTGGCCTTCCCCCCAGACCGCCAATTCCAGACAATATCGCACAAGTCTTCCCACATCCAACAGCCGCTGAAATTGAAGCCAACCTGATGCGTGCCTATGAAAGCATGTCTCAGCCAGATGATCATTTGGTGAAATCACCCGGCATTGATATCTAGGAGCTTGCCAAACCTCCAGTTTTAGGGAACGGGTCCAAACCCTGATTGCGCCGGTTTCCGGTAAGGTTCAGCAACTTGCCATTCACACCGTTGGTGGTGTCGTCACCCCTGCTCAAGAACTTCTTTCCATCGTTCCGGCAGATAGCGGACTGGAAATTGAAGTCAAAGTTCTCAACAAAGACATCGGCTTCGTCCATGAAGAACAGGATGTTGAGATTAAAGTCGATAGCTTCCCCTTCACCAAATATGGAACGATTGAAGGCGACGTGCTCAGCCTATCGCGTGACTCCATTGAAGATGAACAACAAGGACTGGTCTATCCGGCCCGGATCTCCATGAGTAAAACGGAAATCCAGTCCGGTGACAAAATGGTCGATCTCACCCCCGGCATGTCGGTCACCGTCGAAATCAAAACAGGAAAACGCAAACTCATCGAATACCTGCTCGCTCCCTTACAGGAATATCAGGATGAAAGCTTGAGAGAGAGATAATCGCCTTTTCAATTAAAATACAAAAACAGGGGTCAAAGCGTTGCCCAAATGGGCAACTTTCAACATGACTTTTTGTGCCCAAAAACACCAAGAGCGGTATTAATTGACTTAGCATGGCTTCCGGCTTGAAGTTACTCAAACTAAGAGATACCCTACGTTTATCGATTAAAAACGTTCTTCCCCACACAACACTATTTAGGTCGACGAAGCTTCGGGAGGCAGGGGCCGGAGGTTCGAATCCTCTCTTCCCGACCAACAGAACCCCTTGGGAAACCAAGGGGTTTTTTGTTTTCTTAATCATTTGATAGACCGCGCAAAAACTAAATTGTGAGCATATAGTGAGCAAATGAAAAATAAAGCTCACTAAAAAGAAAAACTCATCTCCAGCAAAGCTTTTCGTTCCAGCCTAAAAATTTCAATCCGCAGCTTTTCATAAGTTTTGAAGTGCATCCCCTTTGGCTTGTCTCCCGTCATCCTCAGTGGGACAAATTAAGAGAGTTGCATAACAGAGGGTTTTGAGTTCATCGTAGAGACCGAAAGGGAACGAAGATGAAGTCAAAACCAAAGACCTCAAAAATCGAAGCGGAC
>Ga0209475_10000485_pt1 | contig 81160 bp, 72 predicted proteins | sample tdDd471_FD_187128 | JGI IMG/M metagenome (GOLD analysis project Ga0209475, IMG submission 187128) | Marine sediment microbial communities from the Atlantic coast under amendment with organic carbon and nitrate - tdDd47.1 (SPAdes)... | ecosystem: Environmental > Aquatic > Marine > Coastal >... | reverse complement strand
TCCGGCTGACGTCTACTTTGGCAGACAGCACAGCATCTTAAAACGCAGAAAGGAGATTAAATTAAAAACCATCAAACAGCGCCGCTTGCTTCATAAAAAACACGTGGCATAATCAACCAACATGATGAGCCAAAATCCTCTGCTATTTTAAGCACTCACATGTCCCAAATTATATGGCGACGGACATCCTGACCCTAGTTTGAAAACATTATGGTTATGGTGCATTGATTTATTTCGAAATTATAAGTACAAGCTTTGGTAAAATAAACATACAATTGGGAAATGAGTAAAATGCTTTCAGAGCATAATGAGCATAGTCAAATTGAAGGCCCTTCGGACCGCAGCTTTGGCCTGACAGTTGGTGGCATTCTTCTATTGATTGAGATTTACCGCTTATGGGGAGAATGGAAGCTTGATACAATTGGAATTATTCTACTCGCTATTGCTACTCCTTTAATCGTTTTTGGGTGTGTTTATCCATCTTTACTGGCTCTTCTCAACAAGGCGTGGACGAAGCTTGGCCTGATTATGTTTAAGGTGGTTAACCCTGTTATCATGTTTGCTGTTTATGTTCTAACCATTATTCCAATCGGTTTTATACTTAGGATCACTGGTAAAGACCCTATGCGTATGCAACTTGATAAAGAGGCAAAAACTTATTGGATTGAACGAAATCCGGCAGGTCCATCCCCAAAATCCATGAAAAATCAGTTTTAAGAGAATAAATGATGTCTTTCCTTATTGAACTTTGGGCTTTTATGAGAGAACGCAAGAAATTCTGGCTCCTTCCAGTCATTATTGTAATGGTTTTGTTTGGAGGATTGTTAGTTTTGGCACAGGGGTCGGCTGTCGCTCCGTTCATCTATACTTTATTCTAGGGGATAGTCATGCGTATTCTCGGCATTTCTGCTTTTTATCATGATAGTGCAGCCGCCCTCATTGAGGATGGCGTTATTCTTGCTGCGGCACAGGAAGAACGTTTTACCCGCAAAAAGCATGATCCGGGTTTCCCTTCCAAGGCGATTGAATATTGCCTTGAAGAAGCAAAGATCAACATGGCAGATGTCGATTATGTTGCCTTTTACGACAAGCCCTTTTTGAAATTTGAACGCTTACTGGAGACATACCTGTCTTTTGCCCCTCGGGGATTTCGGTCTTTCAAGACAGCTATTCCTGTGTGGCTAAAAGAAAAGTTATTCCAGAAAGATTTCTTGCGAAAAGAGTTTAAAAAATACGATCCAGACTTTGACTGGATGAATAAACTTTTATTCGCAGAACATCATCAAAGCCATGCCGCTTCTGCTTTTTATCCTTCTCCCTTTGAAGAAGCCGTTGTTCTGACCATGGACGGTGTCGGGGAATGGGCAACAACTTCTGTGGCGATTGGGCGACGTAACAAGATGGAAATGGTCAAGGAAATCCATTTCCCCCATTCTCTTGGTTTACTCTATTCCGCGTTTACCTATTACACAGGTTTTCGGGTTAATTCAGGTGAATATAAAGTTATGGGACTAGCCCCTTATGGGGAGCCGAAATATAAAGACCTGATTATGGACAATATCATTGATGTAAAGGAAGACGGTTCTTTCCGCTTAGATATGTCCTATTTCAACTATTGTACCGGGTTGACGATGACAAACGACAAGTTTGCCAATTTATTTGGCAAGCCTGTACGTAGTCGTGATGGGGATGATCTTGAGCAATTTCATATGGATATTGCAGCCTCAATTCAGGCGGTAACGGAAGAGGTTGTTCTGCGTCTTACTCGTTCTCTGGCAGACGAATATGGTATTAAAAACCTCTGCCTCGCTGGTGGTGTTGCTTTAAACTGTGTCGCGAATGGCAAAGTTTTACGTGATGGGGCTTTTGAAAATATCTGGGTTCAACCTGCTGCTGGAGATGCAGGAGGTGCTTTGGGGGCCGCAGCGACAGCCTATTATCATCATTTGGGGAATAATCGTAATATCGATACAACCAAGATGGATGCTATGTCTGGCTCCTACTTGGGTCCTGCTTATGAGCAAAAGGACATTGAGGTACGTTTGGCGAAGGCGGGAGCCGTTTTTAAAGTTCTGTCCGATGATGAAATAACAAATTCTACAGCAGATGCAATGGCATCAGAACGTGCTATTGGTTGGATGCAGGGACGAATGGAGTTTGGTCCCCGTGCATTAGGTGGGCGTTCTATCATTGCTGATCCGCGTTCACCGAAAATGCAGAAAACTCTGAACCTTAAAGTCAAATACCGTGAATCTTTTCGCCCCTTTGCTCCATCTGTACTTGTCGAGGATGTCGGGGAATGGTTTCAGCATGATCAAGAAAGCCCATATATGCTAATGGTAGCAGACGTTGCCAAGGCTAAACAGATTGCAATGTCCGAAGAACAAAAGTCCCTCTTCGGTATTGAGAAACTGAATGTGCCACGCTCAGAAATTCCGGCTGTCACACATGTTGATTATTCTGCTCGTATTCAAACGATTCATGCTGAAACAAACCCGCGTTTCCATGCGGTGGTGTCAGCCTTTAAGCAACGCACGGGCTGCCCTGTATCTGTAAATACGAGCTTCAACGTACGCGGTGAACCAATTGTGAATACACCCGAAGATGCCTTTAGGTGTTTTATGGGAACTGAACTTGATAACCTTGTTATTGGAAATTGCTTTCTGAAGAAAGAAGACCAAGATGAAAAGCTTAAGCTTGATTACAAAAATGCTTTTGAGTTGGATTAAAAAATGAAACTTATTAAGGTTGTACTCTTCAATGTTTTATTACTCTTGATTTTCATTGAAGGGGCTTCCTTCGTCTATTTTAGACTGGGGCTTTCAATTTCCAGTTACAGGCCTTCTTATATTTCTCAAACGACTGATTCAGAACAAGAATGGATGACCGAGTTTAACCCTTGGGGGGCTTGGCATAAAGTTAACGGTCGTGGTTATAAAGAATTAAGATGCTTTGGTGTTGAGTTAATTGCTAATGCTTATGGAGCCCGAGATAAAGAGAGAGACCTTAAATCCGATAAAAAACGTATTGTTGTTTTAGGCGATTCATTCGTTGAAGGCTTTGGGGTTGATGCCTCAAAGCGTTTTACGAATATCTTGGAAGAACGAACAAATTATGCATTTTTAAATTTTGGAACATCTGGTGACTTCGGTCCTCTTCAATACAGTATTTTGTATCAGGAACTTGCATCTGGCTTTGACCATGAGCAAGTTTGGGTTGCTATTCTCCCAGATAATGATTTTACCGATAATGACCCCGCATATTGGAAACGAGTGAACGAGGGAGCGTTTAAAAAAAGGTATCGTCCATATTGGCAAAAACGGGATGAAGGTGGTTTCAGCCACTTTTATACTGTAGATCAACCAAAACACGCTTTAACATTCGCAGATTATCGAGGCGTGGGGCAAAATCGTGGTGTCTCATTTAAAGACAAGCTGCAACGCTTGACGTGGACGTACGGTGTGTATCGCGAGTTACGCTATTATACAAGGGGCTCTAATTTAACTGCAGGTACCTATTCAGGGTATTTTGATTTCAATGAAGAACAGCTAGAAGCAACCTTGTTTTATGTGAAAGAAATTCAGAGAATAGCCGAGGGTAAACCCGTTACGATTTTTACAATTCCTAGACTTTCCGATTTGAAACGATTGCAATCAGAAACCAGTCCAATGGTTCAAAGAATGGCAGAATTTGCAAAAAAGAATAATATTCTTTATGTAGATTTATCTGAAAGTATGCTGAATTTGTCCCAAAAAAAGACGGACCTCTTTTTACCTTGTGATGGTCATTGGAGTGAAGTAGGCCATAACATAGCCGCTGAAACTCTTTACCAAAAGGTATTGCAAGAATGAAATATTTCCCTTCAGCACCAATGAAGCCGAGGATTACAAAATCATTAAAGCGTTCATGGCTAACCCAGATCATTTTCTTAAAGAATTGATGTCAGATTAGACCTTGCCGTTACTCAAATCATTTCTCAGCTAATTCAAACCGAATAACCCGATCAAACAAAGCTGTCTCGCAATAAACATAATTCCGTAGACGTTGATCAATGGCAACTCAGTATGTCAGGACCGATGCCATAACCTGATTGCGCGATAATGCAAACATGCTGAGCTTCACGACTTGAGAAATGATGATACGTTCTTGTACCTTCATCAGTACTGAATATCTTTTCTGCAAGCGATTTTGACAAGCCGTATTTTTTGTAAAGGCTTCCGACATCGGTCTTGAGTCTTGCGTATCTCATATTTGGGATACCACAGGCCGTTATGACCATAGCCGCCTGTGGATAGCTTTGCATAGCAGATGAAGCGATAATCGGGCTTTCTTAATATCTCCCGTTCTTCCTGTAAACCTCACTCTAACAGAAGGCGTTCACCAGCTTTTAAGAAACGGGTCCACTCTAAAACTAAAGAATGTGATTGCGCTCAAAGCATGTCCTTCACTATCTTTAGCTTCAAAGAACCAGATGAAGGAAAATCCCATGGCCGCGAAGAAAAACCCACTCAAACTGAATAAGCTGCAATTACGCACCCTTGCCCTGTCTCAGGTATTGGCGAACGAACCTGATTTATCTATCCGGAACGAAGAGAGCGGTGCTGTTACCATCAGGCACCTGCCCCACGCCCACGGTGATCATATGCATGTCGGCCCATTTGTCGTGTCGGCCAAAGATGCCAGTGGTTTTTCCAACCCGGCCGTTTGGGTGGCGTTGAAGCGTAAAGGTCTGGTCATTGACGGCGATTTCGGCGTGACGCTAAGCGCCGAAGGCCTCGCCTACGACACCGGTCTCGGTGAAAAATTTATCGCCCCATCAGATCATTGAGGCAAGATCGGACAAAACAAATGCTCCATTACGGCATGCCTCTATGTTGGCTAAAAAAGTTGTTTATTTACAACGCTTTAAACATTGATATTTTTTTGCGCTGCAAAAATGATTTGAGGCTGTGCGGAGCGAACACTAAAGTTCACTCCGCGAAGCGCATTAGCGTTTGTCTTTAACCAGAAAGGAAAAGACGCCGCCGTTTTTACGGAATACAGGCTTGCCTGTTCGCCAGTGTTTAAAGCTCTTGCAATGAATCCAGCGATATCCGTTTGGTGCAGATCGACTTGACATAATATGCCTCCAATTTTGGGCTTCTCTTGACTCCGAAACGTTTTTGCACCAAACTACATGTCCTTTTCAGCTGGATACATTCCGGCCCTAACACGGATGAAACCTTTGTCACGTGTTAAGAGATTTAGCCTAGCGTAGTTACAGCTGCGCTAGGTTTTATTTTATTCATCGTCAGCTAGCTGCAGTTCAATGTATTTAACCAATCGGTCTTTGTCGGCTAGCAAGAATGGCTTTGGGAATTCAATATATGCCATTCGGTTATCTTTAAGCGTTACAGGCAAGCGGATGTAATTGTCAGGGTCCGCTTGCGGTTGTGTCTGCGGCTGAATTTTTGTGACGTTCTGCTCTGTGGGAGCTGTTGCTAATTCAAGAGGTGTTGTTTCCTCTGCCAAATCCATATCCTCAGAATCCAAATCGATATCGGGTTCAATGTGTTCATTTTTTGGCGTGGTATCGTATGGTTTGACTAAGTCAACCGAGGCTCGAATTGACTTAATTACAGTATCAGCCGCTTTAGGAGAGAAGCTCTTTTGTACCAGTGTGAACTTTAATGTGTCATCTGAAGGCAGAGAGTTGATTCCTCGTTCTAACAGGTCTGCAAAGATGACAGGTGTATAAAGCCACTTCTTAATGATTTCGGCTTTTATAGTGTCGTTGGGTGCGAATTTATATTCCACATATTCTTGAGGTAAGGTTACAAAGCCTTCCTGCGCTTTTTCTAATAAGCCATAATATTTGAGGTTAGCGATAGTTGTGGCGGCAGAACCACTCTTGGCGTTTCTGTACCCCATATGTTTTGCAGCAACATCATTCGGAATTGGATGAATCCCTCCTTCTGCCACATAAATTTGTTCTGCTTTTGCTAAAGCAGCAACTAAAGATATAGATGGCGATCTCGGGCTTCTCTTCTTCATGATGCACCTGTGAATAAAATTTACGCTATATTGAAAGCTAATTTACATGAGTTTTACCATTGCGTCAAAGGTAATTTAAAAGTTTAATTATTACAAAAAAATACCTATAAAATAATAAGTTATAAATTAATTCTCCAAATATTCTTATTTTTACGCAATTTTTATTCTCCATTTTCAGAGAATTTTTAGGCGATAACGGGGATGCTGACGAAACTATCCTCCATCTTTGCTCAGGCAACTTTCATCCAACAGAACACCCCGACATTTTGAATGAGTTGCTGCACTTGGGCCTCTATGCTACCTATCGGGCACCGAAGCTATGAGAGGTGATCCGATGCTAAACTACGACATGCCACTTTATCGCCCGCCGTCTGAAGGGAATAATTTGATTATTCAGGCGACGTTGGGCTGTAGTTTTAATCAGTGTTCTTTTTGCTCTATGTATAAGACAAAAGAATACCGTGCGCGTGCGTTGCAGGATGTCTTTACTGATATCGAGCAAGCAGCCCGCGTTTGGCCTGAGGCTCATCGTATCTTTCTGGCGGATGGAGATGCCTTGACCCTGCCAATGGAGAGTTTGCGCGCGATATTGGATAAATTAGCGTCATGTTTTCCCAACCTTAATCGGGTTTCAGCCTATGCCACACCGGGTAATATTCTAAAAAAGACACCTGAGGAGTTATCCGAACTGGCGGCACGTAAAATGCCGTTGTTTTATGTCGGTATTGAGTCCGGTGCACCGGTGATGTTGAAAAAAATCACCAAGGGAGCCTCGCAAAAGGGAATTGCAGAAGCCTTGATCAAGGCGCGAGAAGCTGGCTTAAAAATCTCCGCAACGGTTATTTTGGGGCTGGGTGGTCAGAAATATTGGGAAGAACATATTGATGGAACAGTTGAATTATTGTCTCAAGCGCCAGTGAACTATTTGTCAACTTTGCAGCTCTATCTCGAAGAGATTGCCTATGACGAATTTATGACCAAGTTTGGCGAACCATTTGAGGCGCAAAGCGATATCGCTGTTTTGTTGGAGTTGGAACGCCTTCTGACGAACATCAAACCACCTGCACCGGTGATTTTCCGCTCCAATCATGCCTCGAACGCTTTGCCATTGGCGGGCAATTTGCCAAAAGATCAAGACCGCTTGGTAGCGCAGGTGCGGGCATCTTTACAAACCCAACAAGGCATTCGCCCAGCTTTCCTGCGCGGACTTTAAACCACCGCGCGATTATCGTTGTTTTTTTTCGCGATATCAGACAGACTATAAGAAAAATCTGGTAAGGGAGGCACACATGCCATTTGTTCAACGTAACACAAACGGCCAGATTACGGGCTTGGTCAAAACAGCACAGATCGGCTTTGAAGAAGAACTGGCGATGAACCACCCGGATGTTCTCACATTTTTGCATGCTTCAGGCGACGCGCATGAAGCTTTACTTGATTTAACCCAAAGTGATCTTGCAATGGTGCGCGTTTTGGAAGATTTAATTGAGATATTGATGCTCAAAGGCGCATTATCAATGGATGAGTTGCCCGAAGCTGCACGCAACAAGCTGGAACACCGTCGGGAATTACGCGGCAGTCTGGATGAAGCCCTAGAGGCATTTGGCGGGAGTAAGGTAATTTAGCCGCTTTACTTGATATAGAGAAAAGGCTATAAAAGTTGCAAATGTAACTAAATGGTCTTTTCAATGCTTCGCCCTGAATCATTTTTGTTTGCGGCTATCTTGACGGCACTCGTTGCCTTTGGCCCACTTTCAACCGATATGTATTTACCGTCTTTGCCTGCGATGAAGACGGATTTTGGTGCAACGGTCTCTCAAGTTCAGTTAACATTAAGCGTATTTTTAGCCGGATTTGCGGTTTCACAATTATTTTATGGCCCCTTATCAGACAGGTTCGGGCGCCGTCCGGTTCTTTTATTTGGTATTGCGGTTTATGGGGCGGCAAGTGTCGCATGTTTTTTATCAACCACGATTGAAGGCTTGATCTTAGCCCGATTTTTTCAGGCTTTTGGTGCCTGTAGCGGGCCGGTGTTGGGGCGTGCGGTTGTGCGCGATGTCTATGGACAAGAACGCGCAGCACAGGTGTTGGCCTATATGGGATCTGCCATGGCCTTGGCCCCGGCTGTCGCACCGATGTTTGGCGGATATTTACAAGTCTGGTTTGGCTGGCAGGCAAACTTTGTGGCCATCAGTATTTTTGCCTTCATTTTGATCGGTCTGGTCTTCTTCCTGATCCGGGAAACAAACGCACATCAAAACCCCGAAGCGCTGAAACCCGCCCGTATTGTCGGCAACTACGCGCAATTGCTCAAACATCGTGAGTTTCTGGGTTATGTTTTGCTTAATAGTTTTGTGTTCTCAGGGCTATTTGCGTTTATTTCGGGATCCTCCTTTGTCTTTATCGATATTTTCGGTTTGGAACCAAACATCTACGGGATTTGTTTCGGGGTCGTTGTGTGCGGCTATATCACCGGGACCTTACTGGCCGGTCGCTTCTCGCGCAAATTGGGTGGCCCCCGCATGTTACGTTACGGCAGCAGTCTTGCAATGGTTGCGGGGCTGTTATTGGCAGGGATTGCCTATATGGGTGGCCATACGGCAACCAGTGTGGTCGCCCCGATGGTTTTGTTTATGGTCGCCGTCGGTTTGGTGATGCCCAATTCAATGGCAGGCGCCATCGGCCCGTTTCCAAAAATGGCGGGGTCGGCCTCTGCCCTGATGGGCTTTTTGCAAATGACCATTGCCGCCTGTGTCGGTGGTTCGGTCGGCCTGTTACATAACGGGACGCATTTGCCAATGGTCAGCGCCATAGCGGTGATGGGAGTGCTGAGCTTTGTGACTTATTTTGTTTTTGTTCGTTCGAAGATTTAGGCTCGCTCGGCTTACTCGCGCCTTGTGCCTGCGTCCACATCCCGTTCTTTTTTAAATAGCTTACAATGCGTTTCAGACTGACCGCAACGCCTTGGGACTCGCCTTGGCGCGTGGTGGCAACATGAATATAAGCCAATGTCGGCAGACCGTTTTCCAGATAAAAAATCGGCGACCCCGAATCCCCATTAACCGCATCGCAATTGTGAAAAACCACATCGAGTTTAGCTTCATATTTTTTAAGCTGGCATTTGTTGTCGATACTCAGGATATGGGCTTTGTCCTGACTGTATCCGGCCTGAACGTAATGAATATTGCGCTGCTTTAAGCGGTTATAGGCTTGCGGGCTGGTTTCAGCCAAGGCAAAGGTGCCGACGACCGGGCTGATATCGGTTGCCAGTTCCACCAAGGCCCAATCATTTGCCGATTTGGGTAAGTTATTGATTTTTTTTGGATCATAACCGGGGGCAATATGAAATTTCTTGCCTTTGGCATGGGCATTGTAGCTGCCGCGTCGATAACCGGGAAGAAAATGTAACGTATGTGGTTTGAACCAGACTTTGCGTTTTTTGTTCCACAGGCAATGGGCCGCCGTTAAAATGAGTTTGGGCGCAATCAGGGTGGCGCTGCAAAACCCACCAATCTCAGAATTAAGCCGTCCAATAGCGCTCCAAGGGTATTGATATTTTTCGATTAAAACACGGTCATCATGGCCTTTAATGCCGCGCAAATGGATCTTGTCCGCCGCCTGTACGTTTTGGGTGCTGAATAAAATCAGCAAAGCGAAAAGAAACCAAATGCGCAACCGATTATTCCTTCTTATGAATGGATAAGTCGACAATTTCCGGGTGATCCCCACACAGCAAACATCCTTTGTCGCGTTTGACTTTGACTGTACGAAAATCGGTATAAAGCGCATCATAAATCATCAATCGACCAGACATGGATTGACCGATTTGCATAATTTCTTTCAAGACTTCCGTTGCCTGTAAAGACCCCATCGTTCCGCATATGGCCCCCAGCACCCCGGCTTGCGAACAGGTGGGCACCTGACCAGGCGGCGGCGGTTCGCGAAAGATGCAACGATAACAGGGTTTGTCTTCGCCCTCTTCATGGGCTTTGAAAGTGGAAAGCTGTCCATCAAACCGCAAAATTGCGGCAGAAACCAAGGTCTTTTTGGCAAAATAGCACGCATCGTTAATAAGAAAGCGTGTTTCAAAATTATCCGTTCCATCTGCGACAATATCGTAATCAGCAATGATAGATAAAATATTATCCGGTGTCAGACGTTCGCGGTAGACTTGAATATTCAGCCCCGGATTAATCGCCAGCATCCGTTCTTTGGCACTTTCGACTTTGGGTAAGTCAAGGGTCGAGGTGGCATGAATAATTTGGCGCTGTAAGTTGGATAAATCGACAACATCATCGTCAATAATGCCAATGGTGCCGACGCCTGCGGCTGCCAGATACATCAGAACTGGCGCACCCAAACCACCGGCCCCGACAACCAGAACCTTGGCGTTCAACAACTTGGCCTGACCTTCCCCACCAACTTCGGGCAACAGGATGTGACGTGCGTAGCGTTGCAATTGTTCGTCTGTAAAGTCCATTAAACACCCTTTTCCTTGTTCATTTTGTTGTCACACAGACGCAGTAGGCTTGCAAGTGTCAATTCGCGAGAAAATAAAAGACGAAATAGATATTTATACGTATTGAAATTAATACAAAAATATTCAATATCTTAATCAACAGTTGATAAAAACAACAATAACAACCTTGTAATTATATGTCCGTTTGACGCTAATCCCTTAAAAGTTCGTGTAAGAACTATAGTCAAAATATAAATTAGGTCGAGAAATAGAATGGCATTATCAGATATTCAAATTTCGAAGAAGCTACCTGTCTTTACGGTCCTTCTTATGATTATGACGGGCGTATTGCTGAGTACAATCATATTAACCGAGGTTTCTGACGGTTTTGAAAAATCAGAAGGAAATAAGCTTGTATCATTGGTCGCAGCCCGTGAATCAGAACTTTCCAACTATTTGGATATCATTTCCAGTGACTTGAAAATTCAGGCTCACAATCCCGTTGTGGCACAAGCGTTAAGTCGGTTTGAAGAAAGCTGGGTTTCCCTTGGCGCAGAACAAAAGCAGCGCTTGCAAACGGCTTATATTACCGATAACCCGAATCCATTAGGCGAAAAACACAAATTGGTAAAAGCTGCGACAGGGACGTCTTATGATGAAGTTCATGGAGAATTTCATCCATACTTCCGTACATTGCTGGAAGCACGCAGTTATTATGATGTATTTTTGATCGATCCTGCAGGCAATGTTGTTTACAGCGTATTTAAAGAACTGGATTTTGCAACAAATCTTAATAATGGGGATTGGGCTCAAAGTGACCTTGGTGTTCTTTTCCGCGATATCATAAAGAACCCACAAGATAACGGCGCCGTTTTTAAAGATTTCCGTCCTTACGCCCCCAGTGCCGATGCACCCGCCAGTTTTATTGGTATGCCGGTTTTCAATGAAAATTCCGATCTCGCTGGCGTGTTGGTCTATCAGATGCCAATTGGTGAGATTAACCGCATTATGCAATCGGCAGAGGGGATGGGAGAAAGCGGCGAAACCTATATTGTGGGTTCAGATTATCTGATGCGCAGTGATTCGCGTTTTTCCAAAGAAAGTACAATTCTAAAAAATAAAGTGGAAAGCCAAACGGTAAAAGAAGCCTTGCAAGGTGAAACCGGGGTCCATGAAATTCAGGATTATCGCAATATAGATGTATTGTCGGCCTATACGCCTATCGAATTTTTAAACACAAAATGGGCTATTATTGCTGAAGTTGATGTCGAAGAAGCCATGCAAACCGCAACTCGAGTACGCGATATCAGTATTGGCGTGGTCTTGGTTGTTTCGATTGTCGGTGCCATTATTGCGCTTCTGTTTTCACGAACAATTACCCGCCCTGTTAGCAGTATAACAGAAGCGATGAATGTTCTGGCAAAAGGGGATAATACGGTTGAGATCCCTTACCATGATCGTGGCGATGAAATTGGCGATATGGCACAGGCCGTCAAGGTCTTTAAAGATAATGCGATTGAGCGTGTCCGCCTGGAAGCAGAAGAAAAAGAACAGGTCATACGACGCGAGAATCGACAGAAGAAAATTGATGTACTGACCAAGAACTTTGATCAGGTAATCACCGATATGCTGACCAAAGTAAAAGGCTCGGTCGAAGAAATGCACGGTGCGGCAAACACCTTATCTGCCAATGCCGAACAAACCCAAAAGCAAAGCACGGCTGTCTCGGCCGCGACAGAAGAAGCAACGGCAAATGTCCAGACCGTTTCAGCCGCGAGCACGGAATTGACCGCCTCAATTGAAGAAATTTCCCGACAAATTTCCGAGTCCAGTTCCATTTTGACCGATGCCGTTCGTCAAACGGAAGAAGCCAATCAGAAAATTGAAAGATTGGCCGGGGCTGCAGATGAAATTGGTAATGTGATCAACTTGATTAATGATATTGCAGACCAGACCAACATGCTGGCCTTAAATGCCACCATTGAAGCGGCACGTGCGGGGGATGCAGGTAAAGGCTTTGCCGTTGTTGCATCCGAAGTCAAGATGCTGGCAAGTCAGACAGGCGAGGCAACCGAACAAATTCGCAATCAAATCAGTCAGGTGCAAGGCGAGACCAGCGATGCCGTTGGGGCCATTCGTGCAATTTCCAATGTGATCGCACGCGTAAATGAACTCTCAACAGCAATTGCAGGCGCGGTTGAGGAACAAAATGCATCCACGGCTGAAATTTCACGCAATGTGGAAGAGGCCGCGCAAGGAACGCAGGAAGTGTCGCGCAATATTCAGGGCGTGGCCCAAGCGGCAGGTGAAACCGGAACCATGTCACAAATGGTCTTTGATTCTGCCAGTGTCCTTTTGCATGAAAGTGACGAATTGCAGCAACATGTCGTGAAATTCTTGCACGATGTGCACGAAGCCCAAAATAGCTAGGCCGCAAATTCATAAATGGGACCGGTTCCCCATTGCGCCCAACACAACACCCTTTGCCAGTTGGACGTACTCATCTTTCTGACCAACAGGAGCGACATAATAGATGATGTCCGCCGCCGTTTGCCAATCCAGTGTTTTGGTAATGGCCCATGCCGCCAAATAATAAGACGCCAGACATCCCCCTGCAGAGGCAATATTACCTTCGGCGTAAAGCGGACTTTCGCTGATATGCATTCCTTCTTTTTGCAGGTGGGGGGCTGTCATGGTGTCCGTGGACATAGTCTTTTTCAACAAGCCCAAACGATTTAGAAACAAAGCCCCGGAGCATTGGGAACCGATCACTTGGCGCACGGGGTCCAGTTGCAAACGTTTTAAAAACACAGGATCATTGGCATATTCCGCCGTTTTCATTCCACTGCCGAATAAAACGATATCGGCCTCATTTGCATACTCAATCGGTTGTTGCGCCTGAATTTTCAGGCCATTCATTGATGTCACCTGTGTGTCCGGGCAACATATTTGTACTGTCCAATCCGCATGTACCACCCGATTGAGGATTGCAGAGGCGATAAAGCTGTCTAACTCGTTAAACGCATCCAATGTGATAATGGCAACTTTCATATCTTATCTCTCAATCAAGGTTACAGCATAGTTATGCTTCAGGGCGCCGTGGGCCATGCTATTGACACAATAAACACCATCCAATCCGCTTATATATAGATGAGAAATGTGGCGGTCGTCAAAAAAACGCGCCGACCTCTTGCCGAGCAAAAGCATTTATCAAATGTTTCATAACCTCGTGGCATATTTCGACATCTTCTAACCGGATATCTTGCTTTCTTTTGCTGATAGTACTACCCAACGCGTCAGGCAGATAGGGCTGCCTCCCCGCAAAAGACGGTGTCACCCTTTCATATACAGACGATCCTTTTCAAAGTGATCATTGTCTTATTTTTACTTTTAAGTTGGCAAAGCGGGCATGTCGATTTGACTTAGAAGTATTTGACGATGAACAGATCGATCGAAGAACTGAAAATCCGTGCAAAAAAACTGCAACAGGCTGCCCAACGGTTTGACCCACAAGCCCTTGCTTTTCTGAATGTAAAACCCGACACGCAGCACCGTTATCGGTCAGGATATGGGAAAGATCTGGTATGAGAACGCCTGTAGCGCACATCTTAATAACTGGTTCGCCAGTTATTAAGAAGCCAAACAATATCTGGTAGATCATCCCGATTTTTATCTATTGCCTTACAAGAACCAATTTATTGTGGCAGATAAAAACGTCGTTGCGGTCCTTGGTTTAACAGACCAGTGCGCTGGATATTGGCATTCCATCAAAAACAATCTGGTTGATGGATATGGCACAGATGGCTGGCATGACTTGGTATGGCAACTTATTTCCCGTCGCCCAATCCCGGAATTTACATCTTCTTAAAGTCAACCAATTCTGGACAATAAATCGCGTAACTGGGCGCCTTCTTCGGCGCTCAGTTTCTCAAGCATTTTGTCTTCTGTCTGTACATGAGAAACTACCATTTCATCAGCCAAGGCAAAACCGGCCTCGGTCAACATGATTTTGAGACCCCGACGATCATTCGGGTCCACAATCCGCTTGATCAAATCACGTTTCTCTAGCCTATCCAACCTGTTGGTCATTGCAGAAGTCGACAACATCATCTCCTTTGCCAAAACAGATGGCGATAAGGTTTCGCCCTTTCCTTGGCGGCGCAATGTCATCACCACATCGAACTGCGGAAAATCCAGATCATATCGGGCCAAATTCGCCATAACACCCCGGCGCAGCACGTCGCTGGCGCGCCATACATCACCACAGATTGCCATTGATGTCGGATCAATATCCGGACGTTCACGTCGCCATTGAGTCAAAATATCATCCGTGTTTTTTCCACCCGCTTCCCTATTGGAACAGACATTGATCACTCTGTCTTGACTCATCGTACAAGATACCCTATATAGCTTCATGTAAAGTAATTTGATATCAAACTATATTACATCAAATTACCAAAGCAGACTACCTGCCCCCCGCAACAAAGTAAAGGTTTTCAAACGATGACATCCCCCCGACAGTCCGCTCATCCCATTCATCCCGCATTTCTGCAACGTTGGTCGCCCCGTTCTTTTGATGCACAGGCTGATTTGCCGAAAAATGATTTACTGACCATATTAGATGCCGCACGCTGGGCGCCTTCTGCCTATAATATTCAGCCGTGGCGGTTCACCTACAGCATGCGAAACGATAGCCATTGGGCCAATTACCTTGACCTTCTCGACCCTTTCAATGCCGGATGGGCGCAAAATGCCAGCGCCCTTGTTTTTCTCGCCTCTGACAGTTTGGTCGAAGGACAAAATGGTGACACGCCGCGCCCCTCGCATTATCATCACTTTGACAGCGGCGCGGCTTGGGCGCAATTGGCATTGCAAGCCACGATCATGGGCTATAGCGCACATGCAATGGCTGGTATTTTCAAGGACAAAGCCGCTGAATATTTAGGTTTTCCGGAACGCTATCAGGTTCAAATTGCAGTGGCTCTGGGTAAAAATGACCATCCAGATAAACTGAACGAAGACCTGCGCCTGCGTGAACACCCAAGTGATCGCTTTACATTGGACGAAATTGCATTTGATGGAGTTTTTCAACATGAATAGAATCAGCGAAAATCCCATTGCCTTGCTCTTAATCACCGGCCTTTTGATCGGGTTTAACTTTCCTTTGGGAAAATTGGCGGCTGAGGCTGCGATATCGCCAACAGTCTGGGCTTTTGTCTTCTCGTTGGGTGCGTGTTTATTGTTGTTTCCCGTTTTGGTTTCGCAGAAAAAACTTATTTTTCCAAGGAAATCAACACTGCGCTATATCATTTTATCTGCAATTTTGTCTTATATCATTCCCAATTTATTGCTTTTCAGCGTAATGTTACGCATGGGTGCGGGATATATGGGACTAATGTTTGCGCTATCCCCGGTTTTTACCTTGTTTTTTGCTCTTAATCTGCGCATGAACATTCCAAACCGCATTGGTTTGATCGGTATCCTTTTCGGTCTGATCGGCACTGCTGTTGTCAGCATCAGTAAAGGCAGTTTGCCGGATGCACCGCCTTGGGAACTGATTGTTCTGGCGCTTTGCGTTCCTCTTTGCCTTGCCCTTGGCAACATCTATCGCACACTGGATTGGCCCGATAAAGGCGAGCCCGACAGCCTTGCGTTCTGGAGCCATACCATCGCCGTCCTTTTTTACAGCGCTCTGATTTTCTTTTATCAAACGGATGCCAGCTTCGGTGAAATCACCAACACACCGGTTGTTGTTCTCCTGCAACTCTTGGTCTCCGGCCTGATCTTCCCCGCTTTTTTCAGACTACAAAAAGTTGGCGGCCCTGTTTTACTTAGTCAGATCGGATATGTATCAGCCGCTGTTGGCTTGGTTTGCGCCGTTCTCTTTCTCGGGGAACGTTACGATCTCACTACATGGATCGGTGCCGGTATCATTGCCTTTGGCATTGCCCTTAGCATACAGGCCCAACGTCAAAAAACAGCTTGAATAAAAAAAGGGAGGAGCCTTAGCCTCCCCCTTTTCGAACCTAGGATCAGGTGATTACTTCTTGATCTCGATTTCAATCAACGTGACATCAAAATCATTGTCATTAATCACATTGTGTTCAACACCCGCATCCCGATAATAACATTGTCCGCGTTTTAACACCGCATCCTGCACGCCTTTATCACTCTCCATCCTCAAGACCGCATCTTCCATCGGTACAATGACATAATCGCGTTCATGGCGATGCCATTGGGTTTGAGAATGCGCCGGAAAAAAAAGATGATTAACACTGACTTTGTCATTCTCAATCTGATTGGTCAGCGTGAACAGGCTTAATTGCGTCATGCGATATCCTTCAAGGCTTTTACTTTTTTGCACATTTGCACAAAAACAGTATATTGGACAAGTTCCTGCCATATAGGCTATTCTTTTATTCCAATTTCAAGCTTTTTCACATTGAGCCGTCCCATGAAACTCGCCGCCGTCTTTATCGCAAGCTTTCTTTTCCCCATTTTTGCTTATGGACAAGCCACTTTGAAAGAATGTTTTGCCCAACACAATCAATGTGTTGCAACTTGTTTCGAACTGGACAGTGAAGGCAGCCAAGCAAGTTGCATGGCCCAATGTGCTGGCGCAGAAGCCACATGTGCGGGCGAAATCGGACTGGAAAGCACCAAACCTTTCATCCGTAAAAAGACCGAACAGCTTGAACAGCTTCTAGAAGATTTCTTCGGTGATATCCTGCCACAGGACGAGCCCACACCCGAGTTTGAAAATCAATCTGAGACCTGAGTTCTGATTATCATAAAGCCTCACTCATTTGAGTGATGAAGCCCGAGCGACAGCACGCTAAAGTTAACATTACAGTAGCTTGAATGTGCAACAGGTTCGCTTATGTATCAGTCACAAGAATATATGGAAATCGGCGGCAAACTTATTACCTGCCCCTATAACGAAGATGATTACATGTATGGTGTCAATCTGCATGGCCTATTGTGCCGTTTACATGATAGCGGCGCAACCAATGCAAGCGATTTCCACAGCATCATCGTCTCTTCCATTGAGGGCGAGAACCGGCTTTCCGATAGCCAAAAAATCCATGATATTTACAATCATATCATGAATGATCTTGCCAATCTCGGTGTCACCCCCGAACAATCCGCTCATTAATTCCTTATTTCAACGCATCACTCAAACGTTGCTGGCGTTCCTGAATTTCACGGGGCCAACGGCTTTTAATAAAAGCCAGAACCGAGCGGATTTCCTTGTCACTCAGCACTTTCCCAAAAGGTGGCATCCCACTTTTAAAACCTTCCGGTCCCAAAGCGGCACCGCCACGTTTCGTATAATCAAATAACAACTGGTCATCATGGTGCCATGTATGGCCGGTTTCATCATGGGGCGGGGCAGGTAGTGTTCCATCAGCCTTTGTTGTGCGCCAATCGGGCGTTTCACCTTCCAGCTTAATGCCATGACATTGCGCACAATAAAGCCCATAAACCTGTTTTCCATGTGCAACCATCTTTTCATCCTGCGGATCAATCTTCGCATATGATCCTGACAGCTGAATAAACGCATAAGCCCCCGCGATTGCCATGAGGCTAATAGCAATATAAATGACCCCTTTATTCGACATTTTTGTAGTGTTGCCTCTGCGTTATTAAAGCGAAATACCTTTTAAGACCTTAAACATATTTACGGCAGCACGATCACTCAGTCCAGAGACGAAATCGCTGACTTGCATCAAATGTTCGTAACGATCATCCTTGAACACAAATGGGTATTCAAGCAGCTGGATCACATGTTTATGTTTCGCCGACATGCGCTTAATATCCCCACCGCATTTTTCAAAATCCAGCATGGCACGGCAGAAGACATCCAGCAAAAAGCCTAAAACCTCATAACTGGCTGTTTCAATTTCCAGCTTGCGCCGTGTGCCAAAGATAGAACGTCCGGCAAATGTTTTACAGGCTTGGGCCTCTTGTGCAAAAGGTGTCGCAGCAAGAAGTTCCTGATCAAACTCACCTTTCAACAGCGCCTCTTCATGTTCGATAAAAGCATCCACCGTGGCTTTTATCAAATTGCTGATCGCTTTTGATCGCAAGAAACCCAGTTTTTCGGACTGATCCATGTCGCCATACCAGCCCTGTGACAACAAATGTGCCCTGCGCGCCGCAATCGTGTCGCCATGTTTGTGCGACCACGCAAGCGGGGCCAGGTGATGTTCGACCTCGTTAAACGACACACATTCCATCGTTACCCCATCTTCAAGATCGGCGACCCGGTAACAAATATCGTCCGCGGCTTCCATCAAATAGGCAAGCGGATGACGACACCATAAATGATCTTCCCCTCTGCGAATAAGTCCCAAACGGCGGGCAACTTTTTCAAAAATCTCTTTTTCTGATTGGCAGAAACCGGCCTTTTTGGCCTCAATCCCCGGCCTGTTTGGGATCGACGCATCACCGGGATATTTGGTAAATGCACCCAAGGCCGCATAAGACATGCGAAAGCCGCCATTTTCACGAAAATAATCCAGCTTGTTCAGAATGCGAAAGCCCTGCGCATTACCTTCAAACGCCAAAAGATCGCGTTTTTGTGCATCACTCATGTCTGCACGAAACACCACATCCCTGTTTTCTTGAAACCATTGACCAATCGCAGATTCACCGGCATGACCAAACGGCGGATTACCGATATCATGGGACAAACAGGCAACCTGAACGATATAACCGAAATCATGGGCCGAAATATGTGTCGGAATATTGCGCCCCCCTTCGATTAACTGTCGCCCGACACCAAAACCCAACGACCGCCCGACCGAGGCCACTTCAACGGAATGGGTGAGACGTGAACGCACACGCCCCCCGACAGACAAGGGATGAACCTGCGTTTTATCCTGCAAACGGCGAAAAAAAGAAGAAAAGGTAATCCGGTCTAGATCCAGCAAAAAAGGGCTTTCTTCCCGGCCTGCCGGGGCATCTTCGTCCATTCCGATCCGGCTTGTCGATAAAAGATCGGCCCAATTCATCATCTCTTTTCATCCTCTCATACACTTGAAAATCCAAGGGTCTGCACAAAAACACTAGCCGATTGCACAGACTTGGTGAACGACTATTTTTCACGATAGAAAAAATCTATCGAAGTTATAAAAATAACTCATTTTACTAATGGAAACATTTCTTCTACATTCAGTTTCAGCAAACAAACACATCAACTGACTAACTACATATTTGGAGATTAAAAACATGCAAAAACGTGTACCCGACGTAACTTTCAAAACCCGCGTTCGTAACGATGCCATCGAAGGTGACAACCCGTTCGAATGGAAAGATCTGACAACTGAAGAGATCTTCGCTGGTAAAAACGTCGTTGTATTCTCTTTGCCCGGTGCTTTCACCCCGACCTGTTCTTCCACACACCTGCCGCGTTACGAAGAACTCTATGACGATTTGAAAGCTCAAGGCGTTGATGAAGTCATCTGCCTGTCTGTCAACGATGCCTTCGTTATGTACCAGTGGGGCCTGAAACTGGGTCGTAAAAATGTCTTCATGTTGCCGGACGGTAACGCCGAATTCACCCGCAAAATGGGTATGTTGGTTGATAAATCCAACCTCGGCTTCGGAATGCGCAGCTGGCGTTACTCCATGTACGTTGAAGACGGCGAAATCAAAGTCCTGTTTGCCGAAGACGGTTACGGTGACAATTGCCCGACGGACCCGTTCGAAGTTTCTGACGCCGACACAATGCTGAACTACCTGAAAAACCGCTAAGGTTTTTCACTAAGGAAATGAGGAAGGGCCGCGCCCCCCCCTGCCCCTTCACGAAGCCGCCCTTCCTCTTTCCTGCCTTCTTCCCCCCCCCCCCTTTATTTGCCACACTCGTTTTCTTTAAACTTCCTTCCGTTTGAAAGGCAGAAACATGCCCGCACGCAAAGTAGATATCGCCATTATCGGCGCCGGTACAGCCGGTATGGGCGCATACCGCGAAGCCACAAAAGTCACAGACAATGTCGTCTTAATCGAAGGCGGCGAGTATGGCACCACATGCGCCCGCGTCGGCTGCATGCCTTCCAAACTTTTAATCGCTGCGGCAGAAGCTGCCCATTTCGGCGGGCATACCCAACCGTTTGGCGTCACCTACCAAGCGCCCAAGATTGATGGCAAAGCCGTCATGGCACGGGTAAAATCGGAACGTGATCGTTTTGTCGGTTTTGTCAAAGAAGACGTTGAAGGCTGGGACGAGGTCAACCGCATCCGCGCCTATGCCAAATTCATCGATGATCATCATCTGGAATTAAGTGATGGTCAGATCATTGAAGCAGACCGGATCGTCATCGCCACCGGTTCCAGCACCTTTGTACCGCCCCCCTTCAAAGCATTTGAGGATCGTCTGATCGTCAATGACGATGTTTTTGACTGGGACGATTTACCCGAATCCGTCGTGATCTTTGGTGCAGGCGTCATCGGTTTGGAATTGGGTCAAGCCTTACACCGCCTTGGTGTGCGTGTTTCCCTGTTTGGTCGTGATTATCTGGTCGGTCCATTGACAGACGATGTCGTTAAATTCAAAGCGCGCGAAACCTTTATGGAGGAATTCCCTTTCTATCCGCATGGTGAAGTCACCCGCATGGAAAATGTCGGCGATCATGTGGAAATTGATTTTGTTGAAGACGGGGAAACAAAAACAGACCGTTTTGAATACGCCCTGATTGCCACAGGCCGTCGCCCCAACGTTGATAAACTGGGATTGGAAAATACCTCGATTAAACTGGATGAACGCGGCGTTCCGCACTTTGTTCTTGCAACCGGACAAACCAGTGCCAGCCATATCTTTATCGCCGGGGATGCCGGAAATAATATCCCGTTGCTACACGAAGCCGCAGACGAAGGAAAAATCGTTGGCTATAACGCCGCACGTTATCCTGAAATTCGCGCCTTCACCAAATCCAGTCCCATCGCCGTCATGTTCAGCGATCCGCAAATTATGATGGTTGGCGAAAGTTACAAGGCTTTGGAAAAACGTAACGCCAACTTTGCCGTTGGGTCAGTTGATTTTAAAGGTCAAGGGCGTTCGCGTGTCATGCTGGTGAATAACGGTATTTTACGGGTTTATGGTGAAAAAGGAACCGGGCGTTTCCTCGGCGCAGAAATGGTCGGACCACGCGCTGAACATATCGCACATTTGCTGGCTTGGGCACATCAGTCTGAATTGACCGTCAGTGAAATGCTGGATCGTCCCTTCTATCACCCTGTCGTCGAAGAAGGGGTTCGCACCGCCCTTCGCGATTTGAACAATGCTTTGGAACTCGGTCCCGTATCACCGGCACGCTGCATCGATTGTGGGCCCGGCGCGTAAACTGAGCGAAATAAAAAGGAGAAAGCACATGGGTGTTGAAATTTATACCAAAGACAGCTGCATGTTCTGTAAAAAGGCCAAGGAAATGTTTCAGGAAAACGGTATTCCCTATCAGGAACATGATGTCAGTACAGTCGCAAAATTCAAAACCATGCAAGACCGTATTGCCAATGCAAAAACCGTCCCGCAAATTATCATCGACGGGCATTTGATTGGTGGGTTTGAGGTCTTGGACGCCCACAAAGAGGCGATTTTTGCGAAACTTAAAAAAGCCTTGGCAGAAAAATAAATTCACAAAATGTTGAAAAGCGTTGAGGCAATAAGCCTTGACGCTTTTTTTATCGGCTCTATCTTCAAAACCAGACTTTTGATTGAAAGGGGCCAGACATGTCCAAACAATATGATTACGACCTCCTCACCATCGGTGCAGGATCGGGCGGTGTACGCGCCAGCCGCATGGCTGCACAAAAAGGCGCACGTGTCGCCGTCTGCGAAGAAGACCGGGTGGGCGGGACATGCGTTTTGCGCGGCTGTGTCCCCAAAAAGCTGCTGGTCTATGCGTCTGAATTTTCCGGTCATTTTCAGGATGCAGGTGGATTTGGCTGGCATGTCGGACAAACCGCTATTGACTGGCCTCGACTAATCGCCACAAAAAATAAAGAACTCGATCGTTTGAACGGGATTTACAACAATATCCTGTCCAGTAACGGCGTTGAAACCCTGCAAGGTCGTGGCACGATCATTGACGCCCACACCGTCGAAGTCGCCGGAAAACGCTACACTGCAGAAAAGATTCTTATTGCTGTCGGGGGCTGGCCGACGATGCCCGCAATCCCCGGCATTGAACATGCCATTACATCTAATGAAGCCCTGGATTTACCGGAATTACCACGACGCATCACCATTGTCGGAGGCGGTTATATCGCGGTTGAATTTGCCGGTATTTTCGCTGGAATGGGTGCGGAAGTCACCGAAATTATCCGCGCTGATCGCATCCTGCGTGGCTTTGACGATGATTTACGATCCGAACTGGAACGTGAAATGACCAAACGCGGGATCAAAATCCTGTCCTCCACCACCGTTGAATGCATCAACAAAAAAGCCAATCATTTTGAACTGGTCCTCGGTGATGGCGAAAGCATTGAAACAGATGCCGTCATGTACGCCACAGGCCGTAAACCCAAAATTGACGGCCTTGGCCTTGAAGGCGTTGGCGTTGCCATTTCCGACAAAGGGGCGATTAAAGTCGATGACAATTACCGCACCAATGTTGAAAGCATCTACGCCATTGGTGATGCCACCGACCGGGTTTGCCTGACCCCGGTTGCCTTGGCCGAAGGTATGGCATTGGTCAACCATCTGTTTGGCGGAGAAAGTGCAGGTGTGGATTATGAAAACATCCCTTCTGCCGTCTTTTCACAACCGCCTTTGGGTACTGTTGGCTTAACAGAAGCCCAGGCCCGTGAACGTTACGGCAAGGTTGATGTCTATACATCTGGTTTCCGTGCTATGAAACATACCTTGTCCGGGCGGGATGAACGCACCTTTATGAAACTGATTGTGGACCCAAAAACGGACCGTGTCGTCGGGGCACACATGATGGGACCGGATGCCGCAGAGATCATGCAAGGTCTTGGCATCGCTATGAAATGTGGGGCAACCAAAGCCCAGTTTGATGCCACCATCGGTATTCACCCCAGCGCCGCAGAAGAATTTGTCACCATGCGCGAAAAACGACCTGAGGAAGAATAGCACCTCCTTTGTCCGACCATTAAAGTCGGGTAATTGACGAACGTCAATTACCCGAGCATTTTAGTTGGATATAAAAGGGGCAGTCGATGAGGCTCTTGTGATTCTTGATTTTTGGCTTCGCCCCTATAACTGACTATTTTAGTAATATACTAGTACAGTCATTTATTTTTAGGAGCCACACTGGAAATAATCGCGATAACATATGTCAATGCAGCCCCCCTCCCGCAGCGACATATGTGCGATTTAAGCGAGGGTGGAACGAACGGCCCTCCTTTTGTTCCACCCTCCCGCTTCCTTCTTCCCACGACATAAAATTACTTACAAACGCAACCAGCTTGCCGTTACGTCAAGCTTTCATAGAGTTTTCATAAGAAAGCGACGTTTTCTGCTGGAAATCCCATCGATTCCCTTTTATACGAGATGTACAGATTTTATTTTAAGACACATTTCAGATTTTAAGGATTCCAGACAATGGCCCAAAAATGGACCCCAGATAGTTGGCGCAGCAAACCGATCCGTCAGGTGCCGACTTATACGGATGCGGAAAAAGTAAAACAGGTCGAAGATACCCTGTCAGCTTATCCCCCGCTGGTCTTTGCGGGCGAAGCACGTCGCCTGAAAGCTGAACTCGCCGATGTTGCAATGGGCAAAGGTTTTTTGCTCCAAGGCGGCGATTGCGCGGAATCTTTTGCAGAATTCCACCCCAATAAAATTCGCGATACCTTCCGTGTTTTGTTGCAAATGGCTGTGGTTTTAACTTTCGGGGCCTCCTGTCCCATCGTAAAAGTTGGACGTATGGCCGGACAATTTGCCAAGCCGCGTTCTTCCGATAACGAGACCATCAATGGTGTCACCTTGCCGAGCTACCGTGGCGATGCGGTCAACGGAATGGAGTTCACCGAAGAAGCCCGTATCCCGGACCCGGAACGCCTGATCCGTATGTACAATCAGTCTGCTGCGACTTTGAACCTGATCCGCGCCCTTGCGCAAGGCGGTTATGCCAACCTGAACAAAGTGCATAAATGGAACTTGGATTTCGTTTCCGGTACTGAGGAAGGCAACCGTTATCAGGATTTGTCTGATCGTATTTCCGATGCCTTGTCCTTCATGGATGCCTGCGGCGTCAGTGGCGACACGGTTGCGTCTTTGCGCGAAACAGAATTTTATACTTCACACGAAGCCTTGCTGCTGAACTACGAACAGGCCATGACCCGTCTGGACAGCACAAGCGACGATGAACAATGGTATGATACCTCTGCCCATCTGGTCTGGATCGGTGAACGTACACGTTTGCTGGACGAAGCCCATATTGAATATATGCGCGGTATTTCAAACCCGATCGGCTGTAAAGTCGGCCCGACCATGACACCGGACGGCCTGATTGAACTGATCGACACCCTGAACCCGCAAAACGAAGCCGGTAAACTGACCCTGATCACCCGCATGGGCGATGGCAAAATTGAAGATGGCCTGATCCCGTTGCTGGAACGCGTCAAATCCGAAGGTCGTCACATCGTCTGGTCTTGTGACCCGATGCACGGCAACACGGTTTCCGCCGAAGGTGGATATAAGACCCGTCACTTCGACGCGATTTTGGGTGAAGTCAAAGGATTCTTTGCCGCACATAAAGCAGCCGGCACACATGCAGGCGGCGTTCATTTTGAAATGACCGGTCAGAATGTAACCGAATGTGTGGGCGGGACTTACGAAGTCACCGAAAGCGAACTGGGTGATCGTTACCACACCCATTGCGACCCACGCCTTAACGCCAATCAGGCTCTGGAAATGTCCTTCCTGCTGGCCGATGCGCTGAAGGGCGAACGTTAATCACATTCAGTGAATTGTGTGTATTTTAAAAAGAACCTCCGCTCCAAATGGGCAGGGGTTCTTTTTTTATTATAGGGATAAGCCTTAAAACACATCACCCGTAAACTCAGCCTTCAGGCGTTTGCGGAAAGCCTCGATATGGCGCAAGGCATTGCGTAGATTTTCACGCTCACGCTTGCTTAGATCCTTGAAGCGGACAAAGCGTGAAGCAAGAACCCCGTCACGATAATCCATGACTTGCCGATAGAGTAAGATATGAACCAGAAACGAAAAGGCACTGCCCAGATAATCAGCTTCTGTATCGCTTAAAACCCCGGCGTGATGAAGTTTTTCAATGCGTTCTTCTGTCGAAGTTACCTCAAGAGCATGGCGAAGGGACAATAAACGAATGCCTTCCACCAAAGGCAAGGTGCCCCGGTATTTCAAATCAATCATCTTATGCGAACCTTGCACATCCGGATCAGGTGCCAAACGCCCAAACAGGCCGAGTCCAACACTATGGTCAGCTTGAGCGCGATGCATTTCCTGTAAAAAGAAATTATTTTCCCGAACCATTTTCAACACATTCTGGCGCAGATCATGAGCCAGCTCCACACGCCCCCAAACCGGCTGAAAATCAAAAAAAATATCCGCCAGACGCAAGGCCGCAGCGTTGCGCTTACGGCCCCACAGCCGTACTTGTTCCACCCATTGCGACAAGCTTTTACGCCACAGCGGATTGCTCGCCATAACATGCCCTTTGCAATAGGGAAAACCGATTTCATTTAAATCATGGCACATGCGAGCCGCCAGTTCGCGAAAGAACTGATCCACCCGCCCGTGGTCTTCGTCGGGGTAATCATCCAGAATAAAACCATTATCCTGATCCGGTGACAGATAGTTTTCCCCCCGTCCACCAGACCCCATAACAATGACGCAAAACGCGACGGGTGGCGTGCCCCAGCCTTCGGCCTCCATATGCGCGAGGTTCATGGAGATAATACGCGCAAGGATATCGTTATTTACATGGGACAACAGGTGCTGGATATAGGCGGCTGAGACATTATCTTCAAACAAATCCCGTGCAATTTCCACCTGCGCCGCCTTCACACCACGCAGGCTATCTAAATTTCCTTCTCCACCGAGACGGTCAATATGTTGGATCAAACGACTGGCCGCTGCCTCAACAGCTTCCCGATAGGCGATAACGCCCAACGGTTGCTTAGCCTGATCGACCACAATAATTTCATCAACTTGGCGTCGGCGCATCCGCGCAATGGCGTGATACAGATATTCCCCTTCAAAAACCGTCAGGGCCTTATCGTCCATCACGTCTTCGATCAAGGTTTGCGGACCGAGCTTAAACAGAATTTTCTCAAGGATATCCTGTGTGCGCACCAGACCCGCAATTTTGCCGTATCCATCAATGACAATGCAACAAGGTTGTTTTTCTTCCGTCATACGTGCAATGGCATCGGCGCACGTTGTACCAAACGGCACGCAAACCTTGGCGGGATGCATAAACCCCTCCACCCGTCTGGCAAATATCTTGCTTTGTGATCGCATTTCTTCCCTACCCGGCCCCCTTATAGGATAAAATTGCGGGCGTATCATCCCATTATATATGATTTGTTGCAATCCGTCTTACATTGCGCAACAATCAAGCCACGCAGGGCGTGCCTTATCATAAAAAAACGAATGGCACACGCTTGGGGGCTTATATAAAAAACGAATGAAGCCCCTTTGACTAGGGAGATTAAGGGTTTGAACGAGAAGCTACTTTGGTTGCTTGCGTTTGTTGCATTATATTGGGCTTATTGCGTCTATCTGGGGATCCGAGGCGCACGTATGGCCCGCACCGCAAGCGATTATTTTCTGGCCGGACGCAGTTTGCCGGTTTGGGTTTTTGTACTGGCAGCCACCGCCATATCTTTTTCCGGCTGGACCTTTCTTGGTCATCCCGCGATGATTTATCGCGACGGTTTTCCTTATGCCTATATTTCATTTTTCACCATCGTCATTCCCCTGACAGGTATTGTCTTTCTAAAACGCCAATGGATGTTGGGGAAACGTTTTGGCTATGTCACACCGGGGGAAATGCTCAGCGATTATTATCAATGTGATCGCATCCGTTTTCTCACAGTTGTGGTTGCCGTTCTGTTCACCGTCCCTTTCATGGGCGTGCAATTGGGCGCTGCCGGATATCTGTTCAACGTTTTATCCGATGGCTTGATCAGCACGACCGCTGGCACGTTATTACTCGCTGTTGCGGTCTTTCTTTATGTCGTCTATGGGGGAATGCGCGCGGTCGCTTATGCAGACAGCATTCAATGTATCTTGTTGGCTGTTGGCGTCATCTTAACCGGAGCCATTGCCATCTATGCCATTGGCGGGGTGGATAATCTGCTCACCAGCCTTGAACGTATGGGAAATTCCGAATTCGGCCTGTGGGGAACGACCAAAGGGGCCGGTGGCGGTGATTATAACTCCTACCTTGCTGTACCCGGCATGATGCAACCTGTCAGCGGCGTTTCTGAAACCGCCGATACCGGTGGTCCCTGGACTGGAATGATGATCCTGACCTTCCTGATGGCCATGCTTGGCGTTCAGGCCTCCCCTGCCTTTTCGATGTGGAGCTTCGGCAACAATACGCCCAAACCTTTTGCCCCCCAACAAGTCTGGGTTTCCGGCCTGATCTTGGGCGGCATCCTGTTTATTGTCTCCACCGCACAGGGCATGAGTACGCATTTACTGGGGGCAACCCCGTCACTCGCCGGAAGTGGCGTGCCGATTGACTGGATTTTAACACCGGAAATTTCGGATATTCCCGATACCTTGGTCCCTTATCTGCTGACAATGGTACAGGACCAGATGCCTTGGCTGGTCGCCTTCCTTGGTGTCTGTGCCCTTGCCGGGATGCAATCTGCCGGGGCGGCCTATATGTCAACCGCCGGGGCCATGCTCACCCGTGACGTGTACAAACATCGCCTTCAACCCCAAGCCGGACACAGTATCCAAAAATTTGTCGCCCGCGTCTGCGTCCTTCTGATCTTGCTAGCCGCCCTCGTTGTCGCCTTAATGAACAAAGACACCCTTGTCTTGCTGGGCGGGATGGCGGTGGCCTTCGGGTTGCAAATGTGGCCCGCATTGCTGGGGATTTGCTGGTTTAAATGGTTTAGCGCACGCGGCATTAGCGCCGGGCTGATTGCGGGTCTTCTCGGCGTTTTCTTTACCGATAACCTCGGTGTCTCCCTACTTCATGCTATTGGTCTGGATTTCTGGGGACGCTGGCCCCTGACCATCCACAGCGGGGGATGGGGCATTGCCTTAAACCTGATTGTCTGTGTCACACTTTCCCTTCGATCACAAGACGAAGCCGAAGACAGCCATAAGGCCAGTTATCACCGTTTTTTAAAAGAACACGCCACCTTGACCCCAAACAAACGCCGTTTGATCCCACTGGCATGGGGGCTGACACTTATCTGGGTTTTCTTTGCCATTGGCCCCGGTGTTGTCGTCGGGAACGATATCTTCGGTGCCCCAAACGCGGGACGGGACGGTTGGGCCTTCGGCATCCCTTCCATCTGGGCATGGCAAATTCTCTTTTGGTTGCTGGGCGTTGCCTTGCTGTGGTTCCTCGCTTACTTCATGGAAATGTCCACCGTCCCCGAACAGGACATCGAAGCCCTCAGCGATGACATTGGTGACCCGGGACTGGATGAAGCAAACTAAACTTCAGGCAAAACCTGTTGGGATTTCTGTTTCGCCAACTTGGCTTCCCGGCGCACAATATAAAGGGTCGAGGTGAAAATAATCACCGCGCCCACCCATGCCCATACATCAATGGCCTCATTAAAAAAGAAGAAGCCGATAAAAGACGCAAAGATCATATGGCTGAAATTAAAGGGCATGGAAACCGATGCATCTACCAGCTTCATGGCTTTTGCCATACCGATTTGCCCGCTTGAAGCAAACACCCCCATGCCAACCAGCCATATGTAATGTTCCGGTTCGGGCCAGACCCACACGCCAACAGCCCCGATCAGGGACAAAGGCGACATAAATAATCCCATATAAAACACAATGGTCATGGGATGTTCAGAAGACGATAGATGTTTGACCATCAAAACCGCAGACGAAATAAAAACAGCCGAGGCCAAAACAATTAACGTCCCAATTTCAATTTGTTCAATTCCCGGGCGAATAATCACAAGGGCGCCCAAAAAACCGATCATCAACGCAACCCAACGATGGATACGCACCGTTTCACCCAAAATCAACGCCGCCCCCAATGTTGTAAATAAAGGAACGGTAAACCCAAGGGCCGTGGCTTCCGATAACGGGATCAGGGTTACGCCGATAAACCAACACGACATGGCTGCGGTACCCAATAAGGCACGAACACCATGCAGCTTGATCCGTTTTGTCTTTAAAATGGAAAAACCAGCACGTGCCACCAACGGCAACATAAACAGCCAACCGAAAAAATTACGGAAAAAAACCATCTCCAACGCAGGTATCGTACCGGATAGATGGCGGATCATGCCGGACAGGCAGGCCATCGTGAAACAAAAAAAGACCATCCAAAAGGCGGCACGTGTTGTCGGTGAAAAACTTTCCATTGAAACTATTTAATCGTATATGATCATAAAAACCAGATTTTCTTTAAAAGGATTCCCTTAATGCAATTTCTTATTATCGCACACGATGGCACCGACCCTGATGCAATGGATCGTCGACTTGCCGCCCGTCCTGCCCATTTTGAACGCGCACGCAAGGCAAAAGCCGACGGCACCCTGTTAATCGGCGGGGCCATACTGGATGAACATGATCAGATGATCGGCTCCAGCCTTTACGTTGAAATTGACAGCCGCGAAGCCCTTGATCAATGGCTGGCAGATGACCCTTATACCAAAGGCAATGTTTGGCAAACATTTGAAATTCATGTCATGCGCATTGCGGATCTGGATTAAGACGCTATTTTTCCAAATCCACGGTCGTAAACTCCATCTCCGATGGCTTGCCGCTGCAAAACTTCCAAATGGGCTTACGATCTTTCTGCCACGGTTTTGGTAAAGCAAGCAAAGAAGACGAAACGGTTTGAAAACCAAAATCCGTTTCAATTTGCATCGCGCTGCGCGGATTTTCCAAACTTTTACGGCTGCCTAACAGGGCTTGCCACGCCATCCAGTCATCATTTTCCGGCTCAGGGGCCGGGGCGCTTCGAAACCGTGGCAGATGCAGCTTCAAACGATCTGAATGTTTGGTATCGTTTAAATCATGCGCCGACAGCATCGACAAACCATCCGGGATTTGATCGGTCTGAATTTGCAAACCATCATTTTTAATCCACCACGCGCTTTCATGATCCGCAATAAGCATATTGAATGGGCGATAGGCTTCGGGGTTTAAATCTTCCAGTGATTCTGCCGCTAAATCGGCTTCGGCATGATCCAGGGCTTCCAACGGCAATTCCCCACGGGATCGAAAATCAGGATGGGCGCCCAATGTCCCCACCCGGTTCAAGACACAGGCCACGACCCCATCATCGTTGATGCCCATCCAGGTTCCGCCCGCCAGTTCATCACACCCCGCAATGACGTGGGGATATTCCGGCCAATGACGATCCGGTGGCGACCACGGACGATCTTTCATTTCATCCCGGTTTGCCCCCAATAAAAGGGGCCAGTCATGGTCGGGGCGGCGTAACAGGACAACAGTACACATGTCATTCAATCTTTTCGTTTAATTTGCCTTTCATTATCGCATAGTCCCTTGTCTTGACCAGCGAAATGCATATATTTTTTATAAGACTATAATCACAATATGAAATGGGGAATATCAATGAGTGACATTGCACGCACAATCCGGGAACGTGAACAGGCATTTGAAGCCCAGTATAAATTGGATGAAGAACAAAATTTTAAAATCCGTGCAAGACGTGACCGCCTTTTTGGCACATGGGTTGCCGAAAAATTAGGCCTGCAAGGCGAAGAAGCTCAAAACTATGCCATTGAAGCCGCACAACTTGATTTGGAAGAAGCCGGTGATGGTAACTTAATCGAAAAAGTCATTTCTGATCTATCTCTTGCCGGACGAAATGTTTCCAGTGACGAAATTCTAACAGCCCTGACCACAGCCTTAAACGATGCACAAAAGTCCTTCGCCAATGAGTATCCCGAAGCACTGGATCAAGATCACCATCTATAACAAATGGATCGTAAATATCTTTTGCAAATCAAAACCCCGCCTGTCTGCGCGGGGTTTCTTCTGTAAAAACACAGACCTTGCATCACACCACTTGTTTACGTTACCAACATCATAGGCTTTTCACATTCCTTCGAAAACAGGACGCGCATTAAAATGACACAGCCCAAATGGTTCACAGACGGTTTTCCTCACATTTGGCTTCCATACAGTCAAATGAAAACGGCCTTGCCCCCCTTGGCGGCAAAATCCACACAAGGCTGCACCATTACCCTTGAAGACGGGCGTGAACTGGTGGACGGTATCGCCTCGTGGTGGACGGCTTGTCATGGGTATAACCATCCCCATGTGTCACAAGCGATCAAGGATCAGGTTGATGTCATGCCCCATGTGATGTTTGGCGGCCTCAACCACGAACCGGCGTTAAAACTGGCAAAACGTCTGTCCGATATGCTACCCGGTGATTTAAACCGTGTCTTTTATGTCGACTCCGGTTCTGTTTCGGTTGAAGTTGCTATGAAAATGTCCATTCAATACTGGATTAATAAAGGGCAAAAGGGACGCTCCAAGTTCGTCTCTTTCAAAGACGGATATCACGGAGACACATTGGGTTGCATGTCCATTGCCGACCCGGAAGAAGGTATGCATCACGTCTTCAACGATGTTTTATTCGACCAGTTTGTCGTCGATGTACCACGCAGCCAAAACCAGCTTCAAGAATTCGATGCTTTTCTTGCCAAACACAAAGGCGAGATTGCCGCTGTCATCACCGAACCATTGGTTCAAGGCGCAGGTGGCATGAAAATGTTCAGCCCGGATGTCTTGAAAAACATGCGCGAAACAGCGCGCAAGCACGACATTTTGTTTATCGTTGATGAAATTTTCACAGGGTTCGGACGCACCGGTACCATGTTTGCCATCGATCAGGCTGACATTGTGCCCGATATCATTTGCCTGTCCAAAGCCTTAAGCGCCGGTATGTTACCACTGGCCTGTGCAGTTGCCCGCGATCATATTTTCGAAGCTTTCCTCAGTGACAGCTTTGATGATGCCTTACAACACGGTCCCACCTATATGGCCAATCCGCTGGCCTGTGCCGCCGCCAATGCAAGTTTGGACTTGTTCGACCAGGAACCCCGTCTCGAACAGGTGCAACATATCAATCGCAAACTACGCAATGCCCTTACCCCCATGCAATCCATCAAGGGGGTACGTGACATTCGCATTCTGGGTGCAATCGGGGTTGTTCAAGTCTGGGATATCAAGGATAGCAATTGGTTGAAAGAACGCTTCATCGAAGAAGGCGTCTGGTTACGCCCGTTTCGTGACATCATCTATATGACACCCGCCTTCACCATCAGTGATGATGAACTGGATAAACTGACCGGGGCAATGGCACGCGTCTTGACCCAATGGTCCAAACTTTAAACTAATTTGCCTCGTCAATATCGCTGGCGTTGATCGCTGTCCCGGCACCGATATTGGCAACAACAGAATAGCCGCCACTGGCGGTGCCATTGGTGTCAACATACAGATTACCTGTGTCATCAACCACCACATTGGCACCGCTGGCCGCATTTGTCCCGTCATAGGTGCCTGTGATTTGTTCAAAAGTCATGGTACCCGGTGCAATCTGAAATGTTGCGGTATCCAAGGCGATTTTGTCCTCTCCACTGGTAAAATCAGTAATGACATCATCTCCATCCCCAAAACGGAAATAGAAAATATCGTTGCCAGCCCCGCCTGTCAGGGTATCGGCACCCGCACCACCCCAAATGGTATCGTTCCCGGCCCCGCCATCAATCAAATCCGCCCCGCCATTGCTGTCTGTTAAAAACGGATTGGACGCAATAAAGACATCATGCATTGAACTCGTCTTGGTGTTCAGTAATCCTGTGTCGCCAGAGATAAACATAATCATTTTCCCATCCCCGGAAATATGCGCATTATGCGTATCAAGCCCCGTTGGATCACTACCCAAAGCTTTGCTAACTGAACGAACATCCCCTGTCAGCATGTCCTTAATAAAGATATCGCCATTTATCCCGTCCGGATCACTAAAGCCTAACAGGTCCGTTGCATTGGAATGAAAGACAACATAACGACCGTCATCGGATACCGATGGGGAATAACTGCCATTATCGGACTCACCACCGCCGGCTTTTTCGGTTACTTTCACCGTTGTATCGCTCAATGTGTCGCGTAAAAATACATCGCTGAACGCGCCGCTATCCGCGCCCCCGTCCAGATTTGTCGCATCGCTTTGGAAAACAATAAAACGCCCGTCAGAAGACACTCCCGGTTCATAGGAATTCCCGCCTGTGGCCTCGCCACCACCCGTACTGAGCGAGGCGCGCGTCGTGGTGCCATCTGAAATTTTATAAATAAAGATATCTTGATTGCCATTCCCGTCACTGGCGACCAGTTCATCCGCCCAGCTGGAATAAATCACATATTGTCCGTCCCCGGTAATTGTCGGCTGAAAAGAATCAAGGGTACCGTCTGCGCTGCCCCCTGTTTCCTTACTAACAAGGGTCAAGGTCCCCGTCGTCAGGTTCTTTAAATAGACATCGATACCGCCTGTTGCATCATTGGGGTCAAGGTTTGTCGCCGCTGTTGAAAAAGCAACCAGATTGCCGTCGTCGGATACAGAATATTGGTCCACCCAACTGCTTGCTTCGGTTACACCATCCTCATCAACCGACACTTTCATCAATGTTTCGGCGGCAATCTCGTAACGATAAATCTGTGCGTTGGTGTCACTGGATGAAACCACCAAATCGGTTGCATTGCTGGTAAAAAACACATAGCGCCCGTCCCCGGACATTTGCGCATTATATGACCCGCCTGTGGTTGAGGTCGTCCCGTCTGCTTTTTTGGACACCAATGTGTACGAACCACCGGCATCACCGACTTTATTCAAATCGCGTACATAGACATCGCCATATCCATTGGTGTCGTTTGCATCCAGTGCTTCAATCGTCGTATAGGCAATCTGGTCTTCATTATTACTGGTGATCCGGTAATTTCCGATATCCATATCACCGCCGCTGGTTATTTCCTGACCTTGATCATTTGTGGAAACCCGCCCGATAATGGGACCATCGCCATAAATGATATCGTCGCCGCCTTCCCCCAAAATGGTATCATTCCCTTGTTCCCCGACGATCCAATCGTTACCGTCCCCGGCCAGTATTGAATCCGCACTATCCGTGCCGACAACCTGTTCTGGCGCACTGGTGCCGGAAACCTCATTTAATGATGTTGTATTTGTGGGTGTGGTCGTTGTTTTAGGATTGGTTGTATCTGTCGTTGTTTGCGGCACAACCGGATCAAGGGACGCGCTTAGAATATTGAAAGGATCTGTCGGTTCAACACCAATATCACCTGTATTATCCGCAGGTCCAAAGATATCCCCCTCATCACCACCGATCAGGTCAAAGTCGCCCTCTTCAACAACAATCGGTTCATCCATATTGGAAAAAACATCAACCTTGTCGTCCTGCGGGGCAAGGTCTTCGCCATTTCCATCCTCTTGCTCACCGGGGTCTTCGCCACCGTCTTGTTGGGGGTCTCCGTCTGCTTTGACCTCTTCGCCGTCAGCGTCCTCGCCAGTGTCTTTGTCGCCTTTTCCTTCGCGCCCTCTATGCGGCGGGGGCGGCATAACGGACAAGGCCGTACCATACATCCGTTCAATTTGTGCCATATTCAACACAATCGGTGGCGGTGGCGGGGCAAACCCACTGGTCATCGCAATGGACTGACCAGGTTGGTTCAACACCTGAACGCCCACTTCATTACGCACCACAATTTCGCCAATTTGACCATCGGCCTCGGGCATCAGGGTAATCTGGTTTTCCTGCCCTTCAGGTGCGGCCACGCCTGCGCCTTTGGTCCCTCGAATACCAATAGTCGCCACAGGTGTGTTTAAAACCATCGCGTCATCCTGTGTTTTGGCGATTTGACCACTGACAAACGAGAAAACCCCATCGGCGATACTCAGGGCCATTGAACCGCTTTCCCCGACCGGATCATAGACCATTTCGTCAATTATCAATTGGGCGCCACCGCCCAAGGCAACAGTGGTATCATCGGCAAAAATAAGACCAACACTACCACCATCGGAAACTTCCAGCGTATCGCCCATAAAAACACTGTCACCTTCCGACAAGCTGACGGTTTCCCCGTCCATGCGACGTACACTCAGGCTGCCGTTCAGGGTTTCTATTTGTCCTGCGGGCTCACTTGCCCCGGCAAGCTGCGCCAGTTGCACGCCTTTTTCCCCAAATGCATTCAGATCAAATAATATCTCTTCAGGCATGGCCTATCCTATCTCGGTGTTGCCCGTGGATTTTTTTACAAGCAATAGACGGCAAGTATATCCTTTCCCTCCACATCTATCAATTATCGGTTACCTGAAGAATGCCAATTATCACCTTACTGGAATGTCCCACCTCCTGATTAACCGATTTTAAATTCTTTTCTGCCAGTTATTGCAAGTTGCAACAGGTGAACATCAAGGATAAAAGCACATGGAACAAGATGGTGAAAAAGGGCTGTTTCGCAGTATCTTCGCCCCCCTTTTCCCCTTGTTAGGCGAGATTTTCGCCGCAACCCTTGTCATCAATATATTGGCCTTTGCCATTCCCGTTTTTGTATTGCAGGTCTATGACCGTGTGATTGCCCAAGCGGGCCTTTCCACCTTGCAAGGCCTCGTCATCGGGATGGCTGGGGTCATCATTTTTGATTTTGTCTTGCGCCAAGCCCGTTCCGGCTTGTTGCAACATGCGGCCATGCGTATTGATGCCACCCTTGCCAAACGCCTGTTTGAAAAATTCACCCGTATTCCTTTGCGTATTCTGGAACATCGCCCCAGTGCCTTCTGGCAATCGCTTTTTCACGATGTCGACAATATACGAACGGCCCTGTCCGGTATTGCCGCAATTCTTCTGGCTGATTTACCTTTCAGCGTGATCGGGATTATCCTGATTGTCGCCCTTGCCAAGCCATTGGCATGGGCCTTATTCATTATTGTTCCTCTGTTCATTCTACTGGCCTTTATTTCCAGCCTCTCAGCACGCAGTTCCACGACTGAAGAACGCAGCGCGACCATGCGCCGGGATGCTCTTGTCTCTGAAATGATTGCCAATCGCACCACGGTCAAGGCTCTTGGGCTTGGGTCTTATCTGGGGACCATCTGGGAAGAGCGACAAGCGCGTACCATTGACAGCTCCATCCAAAAGGCCGCACGAGCTGATCGTTATCATAATCTGGCTAAAACATTACTGCTATCTTCTACCGTGACCTTAACCGGGTTTGGGGCCATTGCCATTATCAATCAAGAACTAACCGTCGGGGCCTTGATTGCCGCCAATATGCTGGTTTCACGCATCTTGCAACCGCTTAATCAACTCGTCTTGCAATGGAAGGCACTCAGCGCGGCGCGGCAATCTTTTCAACGGGTTAAAAAAGTACTGGATTACCCTGAAGATAGCCAAAACGCCACATTAGACCTGCCCCGTCCGCAAGGGAAAATGATACTGGAAGGCATTTCCTACAGTTTTGGCGATCAGGAAAATGCCCCGGTTCTAAAAGGGGTCACGGCCAGCCTTGGTGCCAGTGGATTACACGCGATTGTCGGCCCGAACGGCAGTGGGAAAAGCACGTTGTTAAAACTGATGCGTGGTTTATACGCCCCGCAGGCCGGTCGTATTTTGCTGGACGAAGGCGATATGGTCCAGTTTAGCGAAGCCGAAAAGCTCAACTGGTTTGGTTATCTGCCACAGGATACCCGCCTGCTCAGCGGCACGATCAAAGACAACCTATCGATGGGAATTACAGTCCCCAGTGACGAAACCATCGCGAAAGCCACAAAAACCATTGGCTTGCATGATGAGATCATGGCCATGAAAAACGGTTATTCCACGCAGGTCGGCGAACATGGGGAAAATCTGTCTGGTGGTTTGCGACAACGCCTTGCCCTGGCACGCACATTGGTCAATGACCCGGTTGTTCTATTGCTGGATGAACCGTCAAATAATCTGGACACCAATGCGGAAATGACACTGGCCCGCCTTTTGAAAGAATTGTCTAAATCGCGCACCGTTATTATGGTAACCCATAGCATGACATTGTTAGAAGCCGCCGACAGCATCATGGTTCTGGAACGTGGGCAAATTCGCGCTGGCGGCAAGGCCCGCGACGTTCTCTCCCGCCTGAGAGGAGCACGCCCATGAGCCGTCTGAACGATATCATCACCAAACGTAAAAAATCACCTTGGTTGTATCCGTCCCGTTTCATCCTGATCTTGCTGATTGGCCTTGGATACTGGATGAACACGACCATTATCGACGAAGTGGCTATCGCACCGGGCAAGGTCGTCCCGCAAAGCAAAGTCAAGACTGTGCAACATCTGGAAGGTGGTATTATCAAGGAATTGAATATCCGTGAAGGCAGCGCCGTTAAAAAAGGTGCCCCCTTGATGGTACTGACCCTTGGTGTTGGGAAACTGAACCGGCAGGAACTGTTGACAGAGCTGGAAGGTTTACGCCTTCTGGAAGCCCGTCTCATGGCGGAAAGTGCAGATGAAAATGCAATTTCCTTTCCGGCTGAACTTGCTGAGCGGCGCCCGCAAACCGTGCGGCGTGAACAAAACACTTTTGAGGCCAAACGATCTGAACTTTCCGGTCAACTCAGCGTTATTCGCAAACAAATCAAACAAAAAGAACTCGCGATTGAATCCTTTCGCACCAAACGGGCCGCTGCAACCAATAAACTGGCCATCACACGGGAAAGTCAAAGTCTGGCCGAAGATGCCATGAACAAAGGGATGGGCATGCGCGCGGAATATCTGAGCCTCAGTTCCCAAGTTGAAAGCCTGTTGGGTGAAATCCGCACCATTGATGCTGAAATCCCCGCGGCCCGTGCCGATATCGAAGAAGCCCGCGCGCGTTTAAGCGAAACCCGCCTGAAATACAGACGCAAGGCTTCCGAAGAACTCAGCAAAGTTTCGCGCGAAATTTCCCTGATTGAAAAAGTCCTTGGCGAAGCGACAGAACAAGAAAAACGCACGATCATTCGCGCCCCCATCGACGGCACCGTCAAAAACCTGAAATACACCAATACAGGTGCAGTTGTGCGCCCCGGCGAACCGATCATGGAACTGGTTCCCTTGCGCGACAGCCTTGTGATTGAAGCCCGCCTCAGTCCGACGGACCGGGGGTATGTCCAAGTCGGCCTGCCCGCCAACATAAAAGTATCTGCCTATGATTTTGTGCGTTATGGGGCTTTGCCCGGTCGGGTGATCCAGATTGCCCCGGATACAGATAAAACCGAAAACGGTCTTCCCTTTTATCGTGTGATTATCGCAACCGAACGCACGCATTTGGGCGATGGTCAAAAATTATACCTGCCCATTACAACCGGCATGGAAACACAGGTTGATATTGTGACCGGCAAACGTAGTGTTTTGGATTTCTTCCTCCGCCCCTTACTACGGTTGAAAGATGAGGCCTTTCGCGAACGTTAATGTTAAGGGTATTTTAAACCTTGTGGTTTAATTTGGGTTCAATTGGGAATCTGAATCATCCATAAGGGCAAAATATGGGACCGGGTCTTAAAAAGTTTTGGCGCAATACCACCAGTGCATTGGTCATGTTAAGCGCAATCGGGTTCAGTACCGAACTACAGGCAAACCCGTTGGCGAGTGAGCTGCAATATCTGCTGGAAAACTATCCTGCCATTCAGTCCAAAGCCTCTCTCACTGATGCCGCACGCGAAGACATCAAAGCGGCCTATGCCCTGTCTGCCCCTGTCCTGGCTGTCAGTGGCGATGCCGGATATCAACATACCGACCAACCGGGCAATGACGATTTTCGCACCCGTGCCAACGTGACGGCAACCTATAACTTGTTTGATGGACAATATAGCGCCTTTGAACAACAGTCTGCCGAAATCAACCATAAAAGCAACACAGCCGACTTGGACAACACCCGCCAACGCATCTTATTTCAGGGGATACAGGCATACCTGAATTTGGTTTTGCAAAACAAGCTGGTTGAAATTTCACAAACCAACGTGAAGTTGGTTGAACAGATCAAAACATTTATCGAGTCTGAATCCAATGTCGGGCGTATGTCACAAGCCGATTTGTTACAGGCACGCGCCCGTCTTGCTCAGGCACATGAAGCCCTAGCAGCCTATCAGGGGGCACAACGCCAAGGCCAAAACCGATATTATCACCTGTTTCAACGTGTCCCGCCTGCAGAAAAAATGCTGGATCCTTTGACCCCATCCGAAGTGGTGCCGGAAAGCCTTGAAGAAGCCATTCGCCTCGCACGTAAACACAATCCGGTTCTGCAAAGTGCCGCTTTGTTGACCGAAGCCTCTTCTGCACGGGTAGGGTCGGTTGAATCTGCGCTTTATCCCCGTGTAGACCTTGAGGCCGCAGGCGATGCAAAATATAATGTGGATGGTGTAGATGGTTCTGAAAATGAAGCAACCTTGCTTCTAAAACTGAACTGGAACTTATTTGATGGCGGACGGGTGAAATCTCAAACCCATGCCGCGGCCCTGCGCCATAATGCCGCGATGATGGATTTGCGCAGCAAACATATGGAAATCGAGGAACAGGTCCGCAACGCCTTTTCCACCATTGAAACCCAGCGCCAACGCTTTCGCACCCTTCAAGATGCAGAGGCTATCGCACACGAAGCCTTTCAGGCGCGTTATGACATGATGGCCAGCGGTAAAGAAACCATTATTACCGTCTTGGATACAGCACTGGAATTGCTGAATGTCCGCATTGCCGTCACCTCGTCAGACTATACACACCGTTTGGCAAACTATCAGTTATTATTGGCAACCGGACAGTTAAACCAGACCTCCATTGCGCAATTGGTTGTGGAAGGTAAATTGCAGCCTGCTGTCGCGGATGACACACACCTCTTGCAAAAACTGCTGGATGGGGAAGCTATTCCCGCCCCACAGGATACGCTAAGCCCCTCCTCACCCGACCTATTGCAAGCCTCATACGATGATATGGCCCCGATGCAATTGGCAAACGATAGCTCAGCTTATAATGACATGGCGGCCTTTGAAGCCGCACACGGTGCCCCTTACAGCCCGGAACTGGCCCCGGAAACGGGTCCCACAGGCCCGATTGAGCTGGGACCGGCAGCCAATGATGCAACGGGATATTATGTGGTTTTAGGTAGTTTTTCGGAACCTGTTTATGCACAAGACCGAATTGCGCTGGCAGGCATGGATAACGCCTTTATGAAAGCCATTGATATCAACGGATCAACATATCAACGTGTGCTGGCCGGCCCCATGAGCCAACTTGAGGCCGAAACTGCACGAGATCAAGCCAAGTCGCGCGGCATCCCGGATAGCTGGATTTTACGCCAATAAACCAACTACGTTTATTGTCAGCTCAAACTTATCCTAAACATTTATATAAATCTTTGTTTTTATTATTTTTTTCACTCTGAGAGATTGAAAAATCAACCTTTCCTGCCTACAGTTTAAGATAGGAAAAAGAAAAATAACCTACCCCCTAAATTTAATCAGTTGCAGAGGTGCCAAGCTATGAAACTTGGAAATATTCGCTTAGGCCGCAAGCTGGGCGTGATAATGGCTATATCCTTATCCGGCTTAATCTTAATCACCGTCTTTGGCCTGACAGCCCTAAACGGTAATCTTTTGGCAGAACGCGAACGACAGGCCAAAAGTATGGTCGAAGCAACTTACACCTTGCTTGAGGGGTTACAAAAACGCGTCAACGCCAATGAAATCTCGCTGGAAACAGCCAAAGATGAGGCGACCCACGCCATCAACGCCATTCGTTATGGGGAAGAAGATTATATCTGGATCAACGATTTACAGCATGTCATGGTCGTCCATCCAACCGATCCAAAATTAAACGGGCAGGACGTCAGTGGCTTTAAAGACCCTGATGGGAAAATGCTGTTTCAGGATATTGTGAAGGTTGCGAAATCATCCAAGGAAGGCAGCGTCGAATATCGTTGGGCCAAACCCGGATCTAAAGACCCCGTGGATAAAATCTCCTACGTCAAACTGTTTGAACCTTGGGGATGGGTGATCGGAACAGGCGTTTATCTAGACGAAGTTCAAGCGACCTTCTGGGCAGAAGCCACCCAAGAGGCCCTCATCTTTCTTGTTGCAACACTCGTCATTGCACTGGGTGCTTTTATGGTTTCCAGAGACATTAGTACCAGTGTAGATCAATTATCTCTGGCGATGAAACGCTTGGCAGAAGGCCATACGGAAGAAGTTACTCCTCTACAGGGGCGTCGTGATGAAGTCGGGGAGATGGCCCACAATGTTGAATATTTCCGCGCCCAAATGATTGAGAATGAACAACTCGCCGCCCATCAACGTGAAGAAGAAGAGACCCAACGCCAACGTGCACGTACAATCCAAAAACTTGCCAGCGAATTTGACATGGGCGTCAATATTGCCCTTCAGCAAGTCGCATCCGCTGCACAGCAACTTGATATGACCGCCAACGGTATGAGTGCCACGGCCACACAAACCAGCACACAAGCCTCCGCTGTTGCCAGTGCCTCTCAACAAACGGCAACCAATGTGGAAACCGTCGCAGCCGCTTCTGAAGAACTGACAGCCTCCATTCACGAAGTCGGCAAGCAGGTTGCACAATCTTCACAAATTGCACAACAGGCCGCCCATAAAGTAACGGAAAGCCAAGGCACTGTTCGCACCTTATCAGAAACGGCAAGTCGCATTTCAGAGGCCTCCCAACTGATTGGCGATATTGCAGATCAAACCAATATGCTGGCCTTAAACGCAACCATCGAAGCCGCCCGCGCCGGTGAAGCGGGCAAAGGGTTTGCGGTTGTCGCTTCTGAAGTCAAAACCCTTGCAACCCAAACAGGACGAGCAACCGAAGAAATCGCCGCACACGTCAGTGCCATCCAGAAAGTCAGCCGCGATACGGTTGAAGCCATTTCAGAAATCAACCATATCATCACCGAAATGAATGAAATTGCCGCCGCCGTTGCCGCCGCTGTTGAAGAACAGGATGCCGCAACATCCGAGATTGCACGCAATATCGAACAAGCCTCCCACGGTACGCAGGAAGTCAATCAAAACATTTTGCATGTTAATGATGCCGCCAACGATACGGGGGCTGCGTCCAAAGAAGTCTTGCATGCCTCCTCACAATTGAACGACCAGTCCACATCCCTGCGCTCAATCGTTGAAGATTTCCTAAAAGGCGTGAAATCTGCATAAGCCCCTATAGTCCCCTGCTTAATCGTAGGGGGCTATAACCGCCCGATTTCAAATTCTTCGATAGAGACACCCATTTCGGACAGACCTTCTTCCAAATAGTCCGATAGCAAGGGCGTTCCCATTAAATATTGCGGCGTGCTTTTGGCACTCGGGTCAGCTTCAACAGCTTGTGCGTAAGCCTCCCCAAATTCATCCTTGGAATAACTGCCCCGCCCCAACCATGTGAGGGCAACCAATTCATGTAACTGATCGGCATTCAGATTTGCCAAGGCTTCATACAGTTCGGCCTCGGTTGCATCATCAGCATAATCTTGCAAAATTTCCACACAACCGTCATCAACTGCATCGGACTCCCGATCACGGCCTTCCGGTTCAACCTTCACATCGAATTCGCGTGCTTTCATAATGATATAAAAGACGCTGTCTGCACTGAGATACCTCATCACGTCCTCCCCGTTTGAAGAGACACATAGACATTTTCTCTATGTCTGAAGTAAGATACCACGTCTATCGGGTAACAAAGTTGATTTAGGTCACCATGTCACACACAAATGCGCTCTGGCTTCAATGCGGTGCTTGCGGGGGGTGTTCCATGTCCTTACTGGGCTATGAAGGAACCAACCTGCTTGATGCATTCGACAGCGCGGGCCTTCATTTTTTATGGCATCCGACACTGAGCGAAACCTCCGGGCGCCCCGTCATTGACCTGATGATTGACATTGTCTCCGGCAAAACCAAACTTGATTTGTTGATTGTGGAAGGCACGCCCTTGCTTGGCCCCAATGGAACCGGTCGTTATCAAATGATGGGCGGGTCTGAAAAGCCCATGATCACCTGGTTGATCGAATTGGCCCATAAGGCAAAATACTGTGTGGCAGTTGGCAGCTGTGCGGCATACGGCGGTATCCCAATGGCGGGGGACGAACGGCTGGAAGCCACCGGCCTGCAATATCAATCCAATCAGGTCGGCGGACTTTTAGGGGAAGATTATCGATCCGGTTCCGGTCTGCCGGTGATTAACATTCCCGGTTGCGCCCCTCACCCCGACTGGATTGTCGAAACCTTATCCTGTCTTGCCGATGAAAGCTTATCGGCGCAGGATTTTGACCCGGAAGGACGGCCACTGGCTTATTTTGGTCACCTTGCCCACCACGGCTGTCCGCGCAACGAATATTATGAATTCAAAGCCAGCGCCGCAGAAGATTCCGATCAAGGATGCTTGATGGAAAATTTAGGCTGCAAAGGCACCCAAGCCCTTGGCGATTGTAATATCCGACCATGGAACGGGTCCGGGTCCTGCCTGCAAGGGGGATATTCCTGTATCGCCTGCACCATGCCGGGGTTTGAAGATCCGGGTTCACCATTTTTGGAAACCGCCAAAATTGCCGGTATTCCGGTTGGCTTGCCCAGTGATATGCCAAAGGCATGGTTTGTCGCCTTGGCAGCCCTTTCGAAATCCGCAACACCGCAACGGGTACGAGAAAACGCCCATTCCGATAAAATCGTCCATCAACCGACCCGAAAAAAAGCCACGAATTAAAACCAAAGAGCATACTTATGTCACGCAAGATCATCGGCCCTTTTTCCCGCGTCGAAGGCCATTTGGAAATCGACCTGAACCGCAACGGACCCAGCGTTGTGGACGCACAGGTCAATTCACCGATGTATCGTGGCATGGAAACCATCCTGCTGGATCGTGCCCCGATGGATGCCCTGACGATAGTACCGCGTATTTGCGGTATTTGTTCGGTGTCTCAATCCGTTGCTGCTGCGCAAGCATTGGCGAAATTATCAGACGTTAGCCCCCCTAAAAACGGGCAACTGATCACCAATCTGGTCTTGGCCTGTGAAATGCTATCCAATCATCTGACGCACTTTTATCTGTTTTTTATGCCCGATTTTGCCCGCGATATTTATGCAAACCGCCGCTGGCACACCAATGCGCTGCGGTTTCAGGCACAACGCGGAAACGCACAAGCAGAAGTCTTGGACGCACGGAACCGTTTTTTGCACATGATGGGCGAATTGGCCGGAAAATGGCCCCATACCCTTGCCTTGCGCCCCAGCGGCACCACATCGACCGTCCATGCCGCGCAAAAAAGAAAACTTAAAACCATCCTGACTGGCATGCGTCGTTTTCTGGAAACAACCTTGTTTGGTTGCCCCCTCAACGACATGCTTGCCCTGAAATCCAAATCAGACCTTCACACCTGGGCCAAAGAAGGTCGGGGCGACCTTGGCTTTTTCATACATTTATCTGAAGCCTTATCCTTTCATGAAATGGGCAAAAGCCAATCGGTCTTGTTGGCAGGTGGTGGGTTGCCTCTTGAAAACAAAGAATTGTTTAAACAAGGAATTTTCAAAGACCAACATTTCGCCCCCTTGCCCGTCGATAAAATCAATGAAGATATTTCCCACAGTTTTATGGCAGGCGCGACCGTGCAATTCCCGCAAAATGCCAAAAATGACCCGGACCTTGATCAAAACAACGCCTATAGCTGGTGCAAAGCCCCGCGTTTAGGGTCAGAGCGCTGCGAGGTCGGTGCTTTGGCCCGTCACGTCATCAGTGGCCATCCTCTGTTTTGTGATCTTTATGTGCAGGAAGGCAGTACGGTAAAAAGCCGCATTTTTGCCCGCGCATGGGAAATGGCCTTTTTGGTTGATGCGATGGAAAGCTGGATTGATCAAATCGATCCAACCGCCCCCTTCTATACGCCCTTTACCCCGGCACAGAACGGACATGCTTTCGCCTTTATCGAAGCGGCACGCGGGACTTTGGGCCACTGGATCAGCGTTGAAAATAACAAGATCACCAACTATCAAATCATTGCCCCAACCACGTGGAACTTCTCCCCCCGTGATCAAGCCGGGCAACCCGGTCCACTGGAAAGCGCATTGGAAGGTGCGCCCATCCTATCCGGGGAAGACGATCCGGTTTCCGTGCAACATATTGTGCGTTCGTTCGACCCTTGCATGGCCTGTACCGTCCATTAAAGTGGAAGAATAGTTTCCATATACCGGACTCCTCCCTTCCACATACATCTTCAACACCCCGATCAAAACCTTGCAAAGCCTAGACTTAAGTATGAAATAAAGATGGCACGCCTTTTGCTGTCTATGACTGAAGGCATGACAAGGGGTAAAGAAGCAAATGAATGTGGGTGCAGACCATATTGTTCTGAAACTGATCACACAGCAAAACCGGGTTGAGGATGTTCACATTGCCTCCAATCGGACCACAATGGCGGCCCGGATACTGGAAGGGAAATCTCCGCAAGAAGCTTGTGCTTTCGTTCCCTTGCTGTTCAGCCTATGTGGCACCGCACAGCATCAAGCAGCCCTCACCGCTATGGAACAGGCCTTGGGTTATATCCCCAGTCCCGCACATAAAACGGCACGCCACCTCCTGTTGTTGGCGGAAGGGATCGCGGAACATACCACCCGCCTTTTAATCGATTGGGCCGAATTGGCCGGACAGGATAAAAACATTGAACAAATCCGCGATATCCGCCAAACCCTCGCCTCTTTTAAAAACCTGATTTTTACAGAAAGTGGGCATGACAAAATCGGCGGCGGCACACTGGCCCCTGACATGACAAAACTCAGCAGTGAGTTTTCCCGCTTACAAGCAATTATTCAGTCAGAAATCTTCCAAATCACGCCACGTGAATTTGCAGACATGCCAAACAAGGAAGCTTTGGAAAGATGGATTAGCACAACCGACAGCCTGCCGGCACGTTGTTTAAAATACTGGCAACAAGAAGGTTTATCCGACATCATCTGGCCCATCACCCAAGGATTGATGGATTTCGCCCCCGAAGAAATCGCCCTGCATATGGACGCAGAAAATGCCGATCAATTCATCACCTACCCCACGTGGGATGGACAGCCCTGTCAGACCGGGGCCTTGATGCGTCATCTCAGCCACCCGTTTTTGCGTCAGTTTGACCATCGTGCGCTTTCCTATTTTTGTGCGAAATTAATCGACCTTGCCGTTATGATCGAAGACTTTGAAAAAAATATCAGCGGGTTGAAACAGGGCAATGACCTGTATCATACCAAGGCCACCTATAAAGGATATGCACAAATCGAAGCCGTCCGCGGACAACTTAGCCACCGGGTCTGGATCAATCCGCAAAATGACACAATTGCACGCTACCGTATCCTTGCCCCGACCGAATGGAATTTCCACCCCAATGGAATTTTGAAACAAGCCTTGATCGGGATAAAGGCCGCAAGTGAAGACAAGCTCAAACAAATCGCACAAATCAGCGTCCTTGCATTGGACCCCTGTGTTGCCTGCCGGGTAGAGATTGAGGAACAAAATTAACATGCATGAAATGTCACTGACGCAGGGTGTGCTGAATATTCTGGAAGACTATGCAAAAATAAACGGGTTTGCCAAAGTCAAGACAGTCTGGTTGGAAATCGGGCAACTTTCCCATGTGGAGCCTGAGGCTATGGCCTTTTGCTTTGATGCCGTTATGAAAGGCACGATCGCTGACGGGGCCAAACTTGAAATCGTTGAAACACCGGGCCAAGCCATTTGCGTGGACTGTGCCGAAGAATTGGAAATTGCCTCGCGCATTGCCCAATGTCCCAAATGTGGCAGTTATAAGCTCCATATATCGGGGGGAGATGAAATGCGGGTCAAAGAACTGGAGGTCGAATAAATGTGTACAGTTTGCGGATGCGGCACCGCCAAAATAGAAGGCGCTCATAAACACGATCACAGCCATGACGAAGGATGTGGGTGCAACCATCACCATCACGATCATTCACATGACCATGACCACCACCATCACCCCCACGACATGCACTTCGGCGAAAACGAAGCAGGCGTATCTGTCCCCGGTATGGAAACCAAACGCCTGATTTCTATTGAGCAGGATATCCTGAGTAAAAACGATCATATCGCTGCCCACAACCGCGTCCATTTCAAGGAAGATGGTATTTTCGTTCTTAATCTCGTTTCCTCACCGGGATCGGGTAAAACCACCCTGTTGACCCGTACCTTGACGGATTTAAAAGATCAATTGCCCATCGCCGTCATCGAAGGGGACCAGCAAACCGCAAATGATGCTGATCGTATCCGTGAAACCGGCGTTCCAGCCTTACAGGTCAACACCGGCAAAGGCTGCCATCTTGACGCCGACATGGTTGCCCAAGCCAGATCCCGTCTGGATATGCCGAAAGAAGGTGTCTTGTTTATTGAAAATGTCGGCAACCTTGTTTGTCCTGCCGGTTTTGATTTGGGAGAAGCCCATAAAATAGCCATCCTGTCGGTGACAGAAGGCGAAGATAAACCGATCAAATATCCCGATATGTTTGCCGCCGCCGATATTATGATCCTGACCAAAACCGACCTGCTGCCTTATCTTGATTTTGATGTAGCGGCCTGCCTTGAGTACGCGCGACGCGTCAACCCCGACCTGAAAATTTTCCAATTGTCCTCCAAAAACGGGGATGGGCTGGATCAATGGTATGACTGGATCAAAGCCGGTGTTGATGCAGCCCAATCTTAAACGAATTCAATATCGCGTGCGCGGTCAGGTACAAGGGGTCGGCTTTCGCCCCTTTGTCTATCAACTCGCTTGGGATTTAGGCCTGACCGGTTGGGTCTTAAATGACCAAGAAGGTGTGTTGATCGAGGTTCAAGGCAGCACCACAAACGCTTTCCTCGATGCGTTACATAAACAGGCGCCTGCCCTGTCACGCATTCAAAGCATCGAAGAAAAGGAAATTGAGAAAAAGGAAAATGAAGCTGTTTTTCTGATCCGCGAAAGTGAATGTGGGGACGTTCAAACAGATATCATTCCTGATGCCGCCATTTGCCCGGATTGTCTGTCGGAAATGCGCGATCCAAATGATCGGCGTTATGGCTATCCTTTTTTAAACTGCACCCATTGCGGACCACGCTATACCATCACCCACAGCCTGCCTTATGATCGGGCGCAAACGTCGATGGCTGCATTTGAAATGTGCCCGGCCTGCGAAGCTGAATACCGTGATCCAACCAATCGGCGTTTTCATGCACAGCCAACTTGCTGTCCCAACTGCGGTCCTCGTCTTTCTATGGATATCAGTGAAATTGCCAACCGTATCCGCCAAGGTCAAATCCTCGCCATTAAGGGATTAGGTGGGTTCCATCTGGTTTGTGATGCCCATAACGAAACAGCCATTGAAAAGTTGCGCAAACGCAAAAACCGCGACGCCAAACCCTTTGCCATCATGGTCGCAGACTGTCAGGCCATTTGCGATTTTGCCAAGCTGGATCAGAACGAACAAATCCTGCTGGAAAGCCCTGAACGCCCCATCGTTTTACTGCGCAAAAAAAAGAGTAATCTACCAGACACGATTGCCCCAAACTTAAACCGCATCGGGGTTATGCTGCCTTACACCCCTTTGCATTACCTGATGATGGATGCCTTGCGGGGACGGCCTCTTGTTATGACCAGTGCAAACCCCGGTGGGGAACCTTTGGTCATTGCAAATGACGAGGCCGAACACCGTTTATCAAACATCGCAGATGCTATTGTCACCCATAACCGGGATATCCTGATCCGTGTGGATGACAGCGTGGTGCGCCATGACCTCAGCGGTCCGATCGTCCTGCGTTCGGCCCGTGGATTTACACCGCGCCCCATCGACTTAACACAGGATACCCCCAGCATATTGGGATTGGGGGCCTTTCTGAAAAACACAATCTGTTTGACACGGGCAAACCATGCCTATCTCTCCCAACACATTGGGGACTTGGACAACGTGGCAACCTTGCGCTTTCAGGAAGAAACGTTCGATCATTTGCGCAAAATTCTGCACGTCGATCCCATCCTCGCCGTACATGATCTGCATCCCGATTTTGCCAGCACACGCTTTGCTCATCGTCTGGGAATTGAGACCTTTGCCGTCCAACATCATCATGCCCATATTGCCTCGGTTCTGGCCGAACATCAGATTGACGGGCCAGTGATCGGTCTTGCGCTTGACGGATTTGGCCTGGGAGACAATGGTGAAAGCTGGGGGGGTGAACTGTTCAAAGTGGATGGATTAAACTGTACCCGTATCGGGCATCTATGTCCCTTGGCCCAACCGGGTGGCGACAAAGCGGCTGTTGAACCGTGGCGCATGGGGGCCAGCGCCCTGCATGCCTTGGGCCGCCGTGATGAAATCGACAGCCGTTTTGCAGGCCATGACACACAAACCTTAAAATTAATGCTGGATAAAGGCCTGAATTCCCCACAAACATCTTCAATGGGCCGTTTGTTCGATGCGGCTTGCGGCTTGCTGGGTGTTTGTGAAACCGCACAATACGAAGGCCACGCGCCGATGATGTTGGAAAGCCTTGTCAGCCGGATTGAGGTTGATCCACAAGGCTGGCAGTTGGAAGAAAACGGCGAGTTAAACCTGCTGGCATTACTGAATACATTGTGTGAGCGCACCGCACAAAGTGGAGCCAATTTATTTCATGGCACCTTGGTTTTCGCCCTTGCCGACTGGGTGGAACAGGCCTGCACGAAACATAACATTTCCTGCGTTGCCTTATCGGGGGGATGTTTCCTGAACGAAATTCTCAGCCAAGGCTTAAAGCGTAAATTGCAACAAGCCGGTCTAAAGGTTTATCTTAATCAACATGTCCCCTTAAGCGATGCGGGCCTGTCATTGGGCCAAGCATGGCTGGGACAACAAAAATTACTACGGGACGGGAGCTAATCTAATGTGTCTTGCCATGCCATCCAAAGTCGTTGACGTATTAGACGACGATATGGCCATCATTGAACTGGGTGGGGTAAAGAAAACCATCTCCCTCGGTTTAGTGGAAGACGTCGCCCCCGGGGATTACGTCATCGTTCATGTCGGTTATGCCCTGTCCAAAATTGACGAGGACGAAGCCCTGAAAACCATCGCCTTGTTTGAAGAAATGACCAAAAACGAAAGTGTCGCCCCATGAAACATATGGATGAATATCGCAACGGGGACACCGCGCAAAAACTGGCCGCGACCCTTGCACGCAAAGTAGATCCGGCACGTGATTACCGCCTGATGGAATTTTGCGGCGGTCATACCCACGCCATTTTTCGTTACGGTGTACAGGATCTTTTGCCCGGTAACGTCAAAATGATCCACGGACCGGGCTGTCCAGTCTGCGTCTTGCCCATCTCGCGCATTGATCAGGCGATTGCTTATGCGCGTCGTTCGGATGTTATTTTATGTTCCTATGGTGATATGTTGCGTGTCCCGGGGTCCAAATTCACCAGTCTGATGAAAGCCAAGGCCGAAGGTTGCGATGTGCGTATGGTCTATTCCACATTGGATGCCTTGGAACTGGCACAAAATAATCCCGATAAAAAGATCGTTTTCTTTGCCATCGGATTTGAAACCACAACACCGCCGACTGCGATGGCGATTAAGCAGGCCCAGACGATGGGGCTTAAAAATTTCTTTATTCTGTCCAACCACGTTCTGACCCCATCCGCCATTCAAAACATTCTGGAAAGCCCGGATGTGCGTGCCTTGGGCAGTGTGCCGCTGGACGGGTTTCTTGGTCCGGCCCATGTCAGTGTGGTTATCGGTTCGCAACCTTATGAATATTTTGTGGAAGAGTTTCAGCGCCCCGTCGTTATTTCCGGGTTTGAACCACTGGACGTAATGCAATCCATCCTGATGCTGGTTCGTCAATTAAACGAAGGCCGCGCCGAAGTCGAAAACCAATACCTGCGCGCCGTCACCCACATGGGCAATACCAAAGCCAAGAAACTGGTTGCGGAAATTTTCGAACTACGCCGTGTCTTTGAATGGCGTGGATTAGGCGAGGTGCCCTATTCCGGCCTGCGCATTAAGGAAGAATACGCTGCCTTTGACGCTGAAGTTCAAATCCCGGTGGAAACACCGCCAGCGCGCGAAAACAAAGCCTGTGAATGCCCTGCTATCCTGCGCGGCATGAAAAAACCGACCGATTGCAAACTGTTTGGCACCCATTGCACACCGGAAAACCCGATGGGGTCTTGCATGGTTTCCGCCGAAGGGGCGTGCGCGGCTTATTATTCCTACGGTCGTTTCCGCGAAGCCGTTTAACGTCTTACATAAAAAGAGAACAAATCAATGTCCACTCGTACAGCCTATACCCGTAACCTTGATTTAAAAAACGGTGTCGTTGAAATGAGCCACGGCGGCGGCGGTCGTGCCATGTCACAACTGATCGAACAATTGTTCGGGGACGCGTTCGCCAATGATATCCTTGCCCAAGGCAACGATCAGGCTGCTTTTGAATTGCCGCGCGGCAAGGTGGTTATGAGCACAGACAGTTTCGTTATTTCCCCACTGTTTTTCCCCGGCGGCAATATCGGTAACCTTGCCGTTCACGGCACCGTCAACGATGTGGCTTTGTCCGGTGGTCAACCGCTTTACCTCACTGCCGGATTTATTCTGGAAGAAGGCTTTCCCTTAAAGGATTTAAAAACCATCGTCGATAGCATGGCTCATGCCGCCCACGAGGCCGGGGTCTATATCGTCACCGGCGATACCAAGGTTGTGGAACGCGGTCACGGCGACGGGGTCTATATCAACACAACAGGCATTGGCGTTATCACAGATGACATCCATATTTCCGGTGAACGTGCCCAACCGGGCGATAAAATCCTGATAAACGGATATGTCGGTGATCACGGAGTGGCTATCATGTCCTTGCGCGAAGGCTTGGGGTTTGAAGCTTCCGTACAATCTGATTGTGCCAGCCTGAACGGTCTGATTGGCGATATGGTCAAGGCCATTCCCGATATCCATGTCATGCGCGACCCGACACGTGGGGGCTTGGCTGCTACCTTAAACGAAATTGCACGTCAAAGCGGGGTTGGCATGATGTTAAACGAACCCGATATCCCCATTCGTGACCAAGTGCGCGGGGCTTGCGAAATCCTCGGCCTTGATCCCCTGTACGTCGCCAACGAAGGTAAACTGCTTGCCATTTGCCCTGAAGATCAGGCTGAAACCTTGTTACACGCGATGCAAGCCCATCCACTAGGCAAACAGGCTGCTATCATCGGCACGGTCATTGAAGATGCCAACAGTTTTGTCCAGCTTAAAACCGGATTTGGTGGCACGCGCGTTGTCGATTGGATTGCCGGTGAACAATTACCGAGGATTTGTTAAATGAAAGTCCTGCTGCTTACCCATAGCTTCAACAGCTTGACCCAGCGTTTATATGTGGAAATTGAACGCCTCGGCCATGAGGTCAGCGTTGAATTTGACATTAACGATCATGTCACCGAAGAAGCCGTTCACCTTTTTCAACCCGATATCCTGATCGCGCCTTTTTTAAAACGCGCTATTCCTAAATCAATCTGGTCCAAGCTAACCTGTTTAATCGTCCATCCCGGCCCGAAAGGGGACCGCGGGCCCTCCTCGTTGGACTGGGCCATTTTACGGGGGGAAAAACAATGGGGTGTTACCTTGTTGCAAGCCGTTGCCGACATGGATGCCGGCCCCATTTGGGCGAGCCGTCGTTTTGCCATGCGCACCGCCCCGAAAAGCAGCATTTATCGCAACGAAGTTTCAGATGGTGCTGTGGAATGTGTTCTGGAAGCCTTGGCTAAATTTCAAGATCCGAATTTCATCCCTGAACCGTTACAAGGCGATGGAAACTGGAACGATCTGATGAAGCAAACCGATCGACACATTGATTGGAGCACGGATGACAGCGCAACCATCTTGCGTAAAATTCAATGCGGAGATGGTAATCCCGGCGTTTTAGATATCATTAATGATAGCGAAGTTTATCTGCATAACGCGTGTCTTGAACCAAGCTTAAAGGGAACGCCCGGTGATATTCTGGCAACCCGAAACGGGGCCATTTGCCGGGCCACAACCGATGGGGCTATCTGGATCGGACATTTACGCAAAAAAGGCAAAGACACCTTCAAACTACCTGCAACCGAAATTCTGGGCCTGCCTTATGGGGAGGGCGAACGCGATATCACCTTCGAAAAAGAAGGCGAAATCGGTTACCTGCATTTTCCTTTTCATAACGGGGCCATGAACACAGACCAGTGCCAACGCCTGTTGCATGCGTATGAAAACGCACGTACGGACAAAGACATTCACACCATTGTCTTGATGGGCGGGGAAGATTTCTTTTCAAACGGTATTCACCTGAATGCGATTGAAGCCGCACCGCGTCCCGCCGAAGAAAGCTGGAATAACATCAACGCGATGGATGATCTATGTGAAGCCATCATCCGCACCACGGATAAAGTCACCGTTGCTGCCCTCAGTGGCAATGCAGGTGCCGGCGGTGTGTTCTTTGCCCTGACTTGCGATAAAATTTATGCCCGCAACGGTGTTGTCTTAAACCCGCATTACAAAAATATGGGGAATCTGTTCGGATCTGAATACTGGACCTATCTGTTACCCAAACGCATCGGCGCTGGCAATGAAGCCCTCGTCATGGAACATCGCCTGCCGATCTCTGCTATTAACGGCGTGGAGATGGGGCTTCTCACCAGTTGTTTTGGTGAAACGGTTGCCCAGTTCAGAGAGATTTTGCGCAAAAAAGTACACGAACTGGACCATCACGCCATTCTTGCCGACAAGCCTGTTGTGCGGGAAAAAGACGAAACAAAAAAGCCCTTAAATGAGTATCGCCGCGAAGAACTAGAACATATGAAGCTGAACTTTTTCGGCTTTGACCCCAGTTATCATGTGGCCCGATATAAGTTTGTTTTGCGCGAACCCAAATCCCACACCCCACTTTATCTTGCCAAACATCGCCAACGGGTCAAGAATAGGATGTAGCGCAGTGTCATAAACGGAAAAATCATGGGACAAAACCAGCCGCCGCATAATCCACTGGAACTGAACGACGGGCAGGAACATGCCTGGGTCGAAGTCATTCAGAAAATGGACGAAGTCTATTCTGACCTGCTGGAACGCGAAGTCGATCTGGAAAACAAAAATGCCGAACTCGAAGAAGCCCATGATTTCATCGATAGTATTTTAGAGGCCATGTCCGATGTCGTCATTGTCTGCGACCGGGTCGGACGGGTCGTCAAAGTCAACGGCCCCTTGCTCGAACGCACAGGCTTTGAGGAAGCCGAACTGTTTGGACGGCCGATTTCCGTTCTTCTGGGGCAACAATTTGAAGAACGTTTTCGCAAGTTGATCCCACCGACCAAAAGCCAAAACCTGCAGGATTATGAAACCAAACTTCAACATAAAAACCCTGATATTTCTGAATATGTATCGGTGAATTGCAGTTTGCACAAAACCGCCAGAGGGCAAGTTGACGGTCTGGTCATTGTCGGGCGCCCCATCGGGGAATTGCGCCAAGCCTATGACGATTTAAACAAGGCGCATGTCGAACTCAAAACCGCACAACATCATCTTTTGCAATCTGAAAAAATGGCCTCTATTGGTCGTCTGGTTGCCGGTGTCGCCCATGAACTGAACAATCCGATCAGTTTTCTGTATGGCAATGTGCACAGCATGGAACGTTACAGCCAAAAAATGCGGACCTATATTGAAACATTACGCGAAGAACTGCCTGTTTCGGTCCGTCAAAAACTGGATGAAGACTTAAAAATCAAACGCCTGCTGGATGACCTGCCCAATTTGTTGGCAGGCACGCGCGAAGGGGCCGAGCGGGTCAGCGAAATTGTTAATAACCTGCGCCGCCTGTCGTTTCGCGAGGGCAAAACGAAGGACTGCGTCGATATCTGTGATGTCATTAAAACGGCTGTTCTTTTTGCCAGCAAGGGGCGTGCAAGCAACCATCCGATCGAGCTTGACCTCAGTAATGATTTATATGTCGAAGGATCAGCAAACAGACTGCACCAGGTCATTCTGAACTTAGTTGAAAATGCCCTTGATGCCTCCAGCGCACAACCAGACACCCCGATTATCGTCCGTGCTGAAAAACATAACGCAAACGTAAATATTTACGTACGGGATTGCGGAAACGGTGTTTCAGATGACGATCTTCACCGCATCTTTGACCCGTTTTTCACCACCAAGCCGGTCGGTCAGGGGACGGGATTGGGTCTTTGGATTTCATATGAAATTGTGCAGGACCATAAGGGGCATATTTCTGTCCACAACCACGCAACCGGCGGAGCGGAATTTAAAGTCAGCTTACCTGTGTATGCTTGCGAATAAGATCAAAAACATCCTTCAAATGAATGGGCTTGGACAGATAATCTGCAAACCCGACAGTCTGCGCACGGGCAATATCAGCACGCATCGCCTGCGCCGTCACCGCAATAATGGGGAAATCACCAATTTGTTGTTTCTGGCGTAAGATTTCCATCATATCCCAACCGCTCATCCTCGGCAGGTTGATATCTAAAAACAACAAATCCACATCATGTGTTTCAATATAAGCCAACCCCTCTTCTGCTGTGCGCTTGATAATCAATTCAATATTCGGGGATTGGGCCAATGCATCCTGCATGAGGGTACTGTTGCTGGGATTGTCTTCGACATATAGGATACTCAAGGTACGTTTTAAAACCGGATTGACGGTTTCTATTCCATGGAACGCTGTGAATCCCTTGCGCCTGTCAATCAACGCCTGTTTATAAACGGGCAGACGGAACCAAAAACAACTTCCTTCACCGGGGCTACTGTCCACACCCAACTCGCCCCCCATCAGACCGACAAGTTTATCCGTAATCGCCAAACCGATCCCGGTTCCCTCAATCTCACTAAATTCTGCATTCAACCGATTAAAAGGAACAAACAGTTCTTCCTTTTTCTTCGGGTCAATCCCCGGTCCGGTGTCAATAACATTGAACTGTACCATATCCCGACCTGCATCATATGCGCATGTAAAGCGAACAAGACCTTGGTCTTTATTATATTTGATCGCATTTCCACCCAAATTGACCAACACCTGTTTTAAACGGGTGAAATCCGCATAAATCATCGTGGTATTGTCTTCGGTTATTTCATTTATCAATTGAATACCACGATCACGGGCCAGCCCATCCAACAGATCAATGACATCTTCCATCACATTATATGGATTAACCGGCTCAAGTGAAATTTCAACTTTGCGGGCTTCAATCTTTGCTAAATCCAAAATTTCATTAATCAGATTAAGTAAGTGATTACCCGCTTTCAGAATTTGATTGATAAACTCTTTCTGACTGTCCTGTAGTTGGCTGCCTTTCGGCATCAAAAGAAGCTGCGCAAACCCAAGAATACCATTTAACGGGGTACGGAGTTCGTGGCTCATAGAAGATAGGAATTCCGTTTTCGCCTGACTTGCATTTTCCGCTTCTTCCTTGGCGGTTTGCAATTCTTGCGCCCGCAGATAATCTTCCGTCACATCGCGCCCGGATCCACGATACCCCAGAAAATCACCTGTCAATGAATTGAAAACCGGTTTACCACTGATCCGAAAGACACGTTTTTCCCCATGACGGTTTTTCAATGTATATTCAAATGCCCGGAAGGGCTCGCGCCTCTCCAATGCCTCTAAATGCGCCCGCCATTTTGGTTGCTGGCCGTCTTCCGGTGTCAAGCCGATCAGTTCTTCGCGCGTTTTGCCGATGATTTCTTCTTCTAGAAAACCCGAAACCATCATCGCTTTATCCGACATATAGCTGAATCGCAAGTCCGGGCCCATTTCCCAGAACCAATCGGATGAAGCTTCCGCAATATCACGGAAACGTTCCTCGCTGTTGCGCAACTCAGCTTCGATCTGACGACGCTCGACAATTTCGTCTTCCAAGGCCCGTGTGCGATTGGCAACGCGACGTTCCAGTTCCTCATTAATACGGTGTAATTCTTTTTCCGCATGTTTGCGTTGTGTAATATCCAGACCTTGCGCCAATACGGTCGCAACAGATCCATCCTGATGAAAGGCAACCGGTGAAATACTCCAAGTGATATAATTTATTTGGCCTGTTTTGAAATTGCGATGTGCCATTTCCCAACCGTCTATCATCTCTCCGTTCAAGGAACGTTCAAGAACGCTTATCTTACGTTCAGACTCATCAGCTTGTGATATCGCCCCCATAATATCCTGAATATCCGGTTTTTGGTCCCCATCCACGACAAAACCCATCATCCGTTCGGCTGCACGATTAAATTTGGTCATTCTGCCCTGCTCATCCCACACGATAATCGGAGAGGGGGCCAAGTCGATTAAATTGGTCAAATAACGTTCATTTTCATGGATGGTCGTAACCATGTTGCCAACGACGTCGCCCAAACGGTTAAATTCCAGCACCGGTCCCGCGTGAAATCGCGCCGTCCGATCCCCTTTGTTGACCTGATCAGCATAAGCCGTTAATCGCAAGGTGCTATTGCGCATCAAGCGACGGATCATATAGGCAATGCATAAGGCCGTAATCAACGCCCCGACGACCAGCAAAATACCGCTCATGCGGTATTCCTGCATCAAGTCAATTGCCGTATCACGGCGCATGAACGTAATAACGTTCAGTTTCACACCACCATTTACACCGACCTGAATATCCTGAGATGCCCCAACATAATCGTTAACTTTCAGAATATCTTTATTCGCCTTTTGCGCGAGAGCCAGAACCTCTGCATCTGCCATATGTTGACCAAAGGAATCGCTACCAGCCTTTACCAGAAGGCGTTCCCCATTTGTCAGGTACAGCCGGGCGACATCCGCAGCATCCATCAAACGTTTTGAAAACTGAATATTCTCCGTCAGAGCCAAAGCCACAAACGCGGACCCGATTACCTGCCCATATTGCCCCTCAATCAAGGGGACACTGTAAACCAGTGCCATTGTCTGTGATGCCGCATCTAATTCCACCAATGACCATTTTTGAAAAACACGCGGTGTGCTTGGATAGATTTTATGTGTGAATTTGCTGAGAGGACTGAGAAGGGAACTCGCATCACCAACAATCTTGCCTTGTTGATTGGTGACAATCAGAATATCCAGATCGCGCATTTCATCCGATTGCATCACATCGAACAGGAAATTTTCAACATCCGGCTTTCCACCATTTTCAACCGCCTGAATAAGAGGCTGCAAATCTGACAAAAGCGAGACACGCGCCGCAATTTGAGAGAGCGTCTCATTCAGATTCAACTGGACAATACGATGGCGATAATCAAACGACTGGCGAATCTCATGGTCAATCAGACGCTGTGCCGACAAATAACTTGAAATGCCAAATAAGGCCGAAACACTCAACACCCCGCCAAAAGAGAGAGCAAGGATAAATGTACTCAACCGAAAGCCTTTATTATTATTCATTCTTTATTTTTGCCCGTCGAAGGTAACCACTTGATCGGTTTTGGTACGCCAATGATCCGAATATCGAAAAGCGCGGTTTCTCAGTTCTTGCAGATAGTGCGCCTCCATCCCTTTCTCAATCAAAACCATATCCCCGGAATAAATTGTCGGCACCAGAGCTGATTTTCCATTTTGGTCCAAGGAAATCGCGTCTGCCATAGCAACCCCGTTATCATCATTCATACGCATGACAGTGAACTCCAGTTCTCCTTTTAAAATTGCCTGTAATTCGGCTTCACCGCCACCCCAGCCGTTGACAACCAAGTCATCCAATCGTCCCAATTCTTTGGCTGCATCAATGATGCCAAGGGCAATATCGGTAGAGCAGGCAAAAATATACGGAAGCTTTTTATGTTTTTGCAAGGTCTTCAGGGCTGCCTGTTTCGACTTTTCCCGGTTGAAACCCAAATAGAAGGAATCAACGACCTGCGCTTGTCCGTACATTTCGCTTTCCATCTGAAATGTGCCGCCCCGCATCGCGCTCACATACCCTTGGGTGCCATAAAACATCGCGTATTGCGTCTTAGGTGGAAATATTTTCACAAATTTGGCGCTTAACAAGCTGCTGCCCAATGCATGATCAAATCCGACATACAGGAACGGTTGTTGATCCCCCCAGGCCCGAACCGGAGTTGTGATATTTTGCAAAATCAGTTTAGGACGTCCACGGGCCATAATACGTTCAATGATGGAACGATGGCGAAAAGCATCCAATGTAAAAATCAGATAATCGGGATCTGTTTCCAAAGCTTGCGCGATTTGTTTTTCCTGTAAACGAACATCGACCCCAGGTTCGGTAAAATTGGGGTAGATTTCATAAGGTAAATTATGTTCGCGCAAGCGCGCTTCCAACGAAGAAACACTGCGCCACCAATAATCGCTGACCTGTTTACCGGGATAAACAACCGCGACTTTAACCGTTTTTTTTAAACCTTGCTCAGGCACAGCGTCTGCCCGCACCATTGCAGAAAACGTAGCCGCCTTTTGACGCTGTTCCGGATGTAAGGACATATATTCTTTATAGGTCCAGTAACCGGTGCCTTCCGTCTGTGCAGATAGGTCGCCACTGAAAAACAGAATGGCAACCAACCATAAAACACGCCTCATTTCTCCGCTCCCCTCACAATGCGAATACGAGTTGCGTCATTCCTTCCCCTTGGAATTTTATAATCTGGAACGCAGTATAACTGTAAATATCATTGCAGGCAGGCACTTTTTTATTAAAATGTTAGAATAACTTGTTGAAGCCGTAACGCCGGATGTTCAAATGACAGAAAATGCAGGCACGATCAGACAGGCTTGGCACTCAAAGCGTGCACGCCAAGGAACATGGGCTCTGGCACTTTGCGCCTATGCCCTTTTACTCTGTTTGGGCAGCTACCTGCGCCTTCAGGAACAGGACTTTCGGCAAACGAACATCATACAAAATACGCGGATGCTTGCCTCAACTGTTCTCAGTACCGGAGGGGAAAGCGACGATATTTTGCTTCGTGTCAACGACTTGTTGAATGTGGACAGTGTTTTAGGCGTTAAATTGTTACAAGGTGGTGATAGCCCCTTAAGTGTTGGCGAAACCCAAAATGATTTTCCCGCACACAACACCACCCAAAACGTTTTGGTACAATGGGACGATCTGTTTGAAAAAGCCGATGTCGCCTTACGTTTGGATGAAAACCTGCCTTATGATTGGCTTGTTCTCAGGCTGGACGGTACCCGCCTGAGCCCTGCTCCACATTGGGGAACTCTTGTAAACTGGGTCGCGGCCCCCCTTATCGCTGGCCTACTGGCTGTCCTGAATTTATGGCTGTGGGGTAAAATGCACCTGCGCCCGATGCAGGCTATTCAAAACCATTTACAAGAACATAGCGGCAAACTGGCCAGCACCCCACTGCCACAAGAATTAACAAAAGGCAAAGACCATACCGCCTTATTGGCTCGCCAGATTGAAGCCATGCGCGTTGAAGTCAGCGACGCAAAGGCAAAATCGGATTTTCAGGCGCGCTTTCTACACGAAACACCTTATGCACTCCTGCGGTGTTCAGTTAATCGTAAAGTTCTCTATGCCAACAGTGCCGCACGCGCACAACAGGCTCTGTTTGGCGATGACAGTAAGGAATTTATCGCCCCGGCCCTGTCTGAGTTAGTGCGCAAGGCATTTTACGAGTCCAAAGAGGTGTTCGGCGATATCCGCAACAAAGACCATATCATCACATTTCGTGCAGTTCCCGTACTGGATGCCGGATATGTCAACCTGTACGGGGAAGCCAAACGCCATATGGATGACGATATTTAACCCTTTAACAACTGAACCAAGGCCTCAACCGGGTGTTTCGGTTTGAAGTCCCCATAACGTTTGGTCTGACATCGACAGGAAAAACCGGTGGCAAGCATTTGACCCGGTCCGGCTTTCGCTGCCTTTTCTTTCCAGCTCATATCATAAAGCTTTTTCGATATTTCTTCATTATCGGCTTCATGGCCAAACATGCCTGACATCCCGCAACAGCCTGTCTTTTCAATCCGCAAAGACTGATTGAACGTTTTAAAGATCTCGCTCCATTGCTTCGGTGTCTCTGGCAAGGAGGTCTTTTCCGTACAATGTGCAAACAGGGCAAATTCCCCTTCTTGCACATGTGCAGGCACCTGCCAATGGCCCGCAATCATTTGTGCATGCAGCCATTCATGGAACTGAAAGACCGTATAATCCGGTCGATTGGCAAGGCGTTGATTACATTCTTGGCGGAACATCAGGGTGACGGCGGCTTCAATCCCGACCATATCAATCCCACAAGTGGCAATATGCAAGTAATACATATCATTATCTGCCGCCAGTTGGTCAAATTCCTTCAGGAACCCTTTGACATGCAACGGTTTACCGTTGGGACGATAAGGCGCCACATAGACCGTATATCCAAGATTTGCCAACAAATCATAATGCGCCAGCACAACATCCACATCATAATGCGTGGTAAACGTATCCTGTAATAAAACAACCGAGCGGGCCTTTTCTTCTGTCGACAAGGTGCGCATGGCATCCAGATCAAAGGCAGGTGCACCTCGTTGTTTAAGGCCTGCCTGTACAGTATTGCGACAGACTTTCGGTAAATCAATCAAGCCGAACCCATGACGCATAAAGGCTTTTACCGGTGGCAGGGATTGCCCCAGATTGGTCAAGGTTGCAAATTTCTGGGTAAGGGGCGCAAGTTTTTCAAGTCGGGCCACCAGCCAATCCCGTTTTGGGCGGCTGTAACGTTCATGGTAGGCTTGCAGGAATTGGGCCTTCATTTCCGGGATATCCACTTTGACCGGACACTGGGTCGCGCATGTCTTACACGACAGGCATGTTTTCATGGCCTCATAGACATCAATATTGAAATCTTTGCCTTCTGCCAACGCATTGGGGGCATCTGACTTGTCTGCTTCTGTGCGTAAACGCAACCATTCACGCAACAACCCGGCCCGCCCTTTCGGCGATTGGACACGATCGCGCGTTGCCTTGTAGCTTGGGCACATTGGGTCAAAGGCATCCCATGTAAAACAGGCCCCGTTCCCATTACATAACGTTGCTTTTGGATAAGCTTCTTTCAGTTTTTCATCCAATATGCGGTCGATTTGACCACGCAAGACCGCCTCATCAATCGCCGTCAGTTCCACATCTGCCATTGTGTAAGGTGTGGCGATTTTACCTGGATTAAACAGGTTATAGGGATCGAACGCCGCTTTGATCTTGCGCAGCTCGTCATACAGTTTGGGACCAAAGAATTTCGGGGAATATTCCCCGCGAAAACCTTTGCCATGTTCCCCCCACAACAAACCGCCATATTTTTTAGTCAGATCCGCCACACCGTCGGAGATTTCGCGCAATTTAGGTTCGTCCATGAGATCGGTTAGGTCCAATGTTGGACGCACATGTAAGCACCCCACATCGGCATGACCAAACATGCCGTAATCAACCCCGTGGCTGTCCAGAAGACTGCGAAATTCTCGAATATAAGGTGCAAGATTTTCCGGGGGAACGGCGGTATCTTCAACAAATGGGATTGCACGGCGTTTGCCCTGTAACGCCCCCAGCAACCCAACAGATTTTTTGCGCATTTCCCAAAGGGCAGAAATCTGTGCGCCATTCGACGTTGCCCGCCAACCGGTCGCTTGCCCTTCCAGCTCCGATGCCTCATCCAGAATTTTTTCAAGCTTGGCGATTTGGGCATCGACTTCGTCTTGGGAATTACCGACAAATTCAACAAAGTTCATCCCCATGACCGGGGGTTCCCCCGCAACACCGCCCAGCATATCGCCCACTTGTGTCCAGATAATATCATCTTGGGCCAGCATCATAATCTTATCATCAACAACCTCAACCGCAGCCGGGTCCGCCTTCAGGATCAACTGCACGCCTTCCAATGCCTCGTTAAAGGTTTTGTAGCGAACGGTGACCAACCCTTTGTTTTTAGGCAAAGAGATAACGCGGAACGTCAATTTTTGTGTGAAACACAGCGAACCTTCTGAACCGGCCAGCAGATAGGATAAGTTGAACGTCCCGTTATTATCCAACGCATGTTGCAGGTTATACCCGGTCAAACCCCGGTTCATTTTCGGGAAGGTCTGTTCGATCAGTTCTTCGTTTTCGATAATGCTTTCATAAGCTTGACGATGGATATGGCCGACAATATCGTGACGCGCCATCACTTCTGTCATCTCATCGGCATTTAAAGGGCGTGATGTCCAGCTTTGCCCGCCACTAAGCACAACATCCATTTCCTCAATATAATCAGATGTTTTGCCATAAATGCGCGACCCTTTTCCCGATGCATCCGTCCCGGTCATCCCAGCCAAGGTGGCTCGTGACGAGGTCGAAACTGCCGGCGGAAAGAAATAACCTTTTTCTTTAAGAAATGCGTTTAACTGATCCAGCACCACACCCGGCTGCACTGTCACCAGTTTCTTTTCCTCATCAAACGCGATGATATTGTTCATATGTTTGGAGGTATCGACAACCACGCCTTTATTCAGCGATTGTCCGTTGGTTCCGGTGCCCCCACCACGCGGAGCAAATGAAATGCCGCGAAAATCATCATCGGCGCCCAGTTCGGCAATAACGTTCAAATCGCCTTCGCATGCTGGATAGACAACGGCCTGCGGCATCACCTGATAAACGGAATTATCGGTCGCACTCAGCAGACGGGTTGGATAATCAGCATGGATTTCGCCCTTAAATGACGATTTTTCCAGCGCCTTCAAAAAACGCAATGTTACATCATCAAGACCACGGGCAGGTGTCAGAACCGGAAGCATCATAAATACCATTTCAATCAGACATTATTTGGCACAAATCGCACATAACATCGCGTTACAAGCTTGTCGTCTGCCTATGGATATACGCCGATTGGGTATTTTTTTAAACAGTAAAAAAAGCATCGGCCCTCTCGATTTTTCTGGAAAAACCTGTGAGAGGGCCGACTAAGATGACGACATTAACGCTGAGGGGGTGAGAATAACGTCAAAGGACGCCATCTGTTCGCCTTCAGCCAACGCCTTTAGTGTGCTTGGTTCAGCTCTTCTTCAGCGCTAAAAGCATTCGCCGGGAGTTCGTGTGCGATCCCTTTGTGGCAATCGATACAGGTTTGACCTGCCTCTTGTGCCTCAAGGTGACGGTTTCGCGCACGGGAATTCTGAGCCATGACATCCATAGCCATGAAATTGTGACAGTTGCGACATTCGCGGCTATCGGTTTCTTTCATGGTTTGCCAGACACGCTTGGCCATCGTCAGACGATGTCCTTCAAATTTCTCGCGTGTATCCACAGTTCCGAGAATTTTATGCAGGACTTCATTTGACGCCTGGATTTTACGTTTCATCTTATGGATCCACGGACGCGGGACGTGACAATCCGGACAGGTTGCACGGACACCGGACGCATTGGTGTCGTGAACCGTACCCGTATATTCACGATAGACGTTTTGTTCCATCTCGTGACAAGACAGGCAGAACGTTTCCGTGTTCGTGACCTCAAGGGCCCAGTTGAAACTCCCCCAAAAGACAACACCGAGGATCAAGCCGACAAAGAGCAGCATGCCCGCCGATGTCGTCTTGCTTGGCCTTCTCAACAAAGCCCAGATGCGGTTGAAAAAGCCGCCTTTTTCTTCAAGTTCACTCATAATAAGTTCCCTTCAGGCTTTATTCTGAGAAAGTGTTTTCCACCAGCGGCTTCGCATCCACTTGCGGTACGTGACATTGTGTGCAGAACCAGCGACCCGGAACAACATCATCCAACGGCTGACCGGTACGGTGATCCTTGTAATGGGTCTCACTGATTTTCGGTGCGCCTTCTTTGGCGGCATACTGCCAGTTATGGCAACGCATGCACTGATTGACCTTCAGATTGATTTGATATTTTTCAATCTTGTGCGGGATCAGCGGCGGTTGCTGACGGTAATTTTGCGGAACCCGCCCGTCTTCAACCACATGATTAATTGTTGCAGCAGAGTTGGTTTCTTTCAAATCCACCTGTCCGCGTAAGCTCGTTACGTTCCCCGCGATTGCATTTGCCATAAGTAGAATGGCAACGGCAAAAACGGCGACTACTGGAATTAGGACTCGTTTCACAGTCATATCTCCTTCAAGTCTCATGCCGCCCGTTGGGTGCCGTCCTCGGCACTCCCCTCATTCGGGCGGACATCATCCAATTTATTTCTAGTTCGAAGCGAAAATTCAAAAACGTCTTCAGAGCAGACATCCAGACAGCGACCACAATTTGTGCAATCACCGGACAGGATGATCGGACCCCGATTGTCCTTTTCCCCTTTAAGCGCGGGCGAAATGACATGAGACTCCGGACAGACGGCATAACAATCCATACAGTCGTTACAAGCCTTGCGTTTGGAAGCACTGACTTTCAGGATGCTGACTTTCCCCAGCAATCCATAAAAAGCCCCGACCGGACATAACCGGGAACACCAAATTCGGTCCCCCCCGACAAGTTCGATCAAGAACAAGGCCCCTGAAACCAGTCCAACGGATGCGAAAGCCCCAAACACAATGGCACGATGTAACATCGTCACCGGGTTGACGAACTCCCACGCAATGGTACCTGTCAGGGCGGATGTGACAAACACAGCCCCCATCGTCCATAGCGCTGTTGAACGGTCCAAACGGACACCTGTTTTCTTCCATCCCAATTTCCGACGCAACCAACTGGCCGTATCAGAAATGATATTGACAGGACATACCCAGGAACAAAAGACACGACCACCCAGTAAAAAGTAGGCAGCAGCGACGATCACAGCACCAATAATGGCGTTGGTTTCCATGACATGTCCCGTCACAAGGGACTGCAAGAAGATGAACGGATCCGTCAGTGGCAAGACATTCAAAGTCATGCTTGACGCCAAAGTTCCCTTCACCAACCAGAACCCCGTCAACGGACCGACGAGGAAAGCGGCAATGAACAGAATTTGAGACAAACGTCTCAGGATTAGCCACTTATGGGCGGCTAACCAGCCTTTTTGTTCAACGGCGGCTGCACCGGGATTTTGCATTTTACTCATGGCTTAAACCCCTTATAGCCGCCGGTTGCCGATTTCTCCGGGAAACCGGACGGTTCGGGATTGTAACCTCGATCCGGTAGATCGATAATCCCTTGTCCCTCAATGAGAGACTCGCCCTTATTGCCTTTTTCAACCCAGCCCCAGCGATAATGGGCACCCAGTTCGCCCAATGCGATGCGTTCGGGTAAAACACGGATAGCCGTCTTTTCCAATACGCACGCATGTTCGCATTTGCCGCAACCAGTACATTTATCACTATGTATGGTCGGGATGAAAATTGCGTGTTTCCCGGTTCGTTCGTTGGCGGAACGTTCCAGTGTAATTGCCTCTTCGATCAGAGGGCAGACGCGGTAACATACGTCACAGCGCAACCCTTGAAAGTTGAGACAAGTCTCATGACCAACCAACACAGCGATACCCATTTTTGCATCGTCAATATTGGTCAGCGATTTGTCCAGGGCCCCTGTGGGACAAGCAACAACGCACGGTATGTCGTCACACATTTCACACGGAATTGTGCGTGCAACAAACAGCGGCGTGCCACTGACCACAGAACTGCCCATATCGGCCAAACTCAACGTGTCGTAAGGGCAATCCCTCACACACAAACCACAGCGAACACAAGCCGACAAAAAGTCCGCTTCTGCCGTCGCACCCGGTGGCCGGATGGCGTCGGCAGGAAGCTTACCTTCGGCTTCTGCAACCACTGAGCCGAGGGCCAGACCAAACAGTCCGGCACCACATACCCCTTTGGCGGCATCCCCTAAGAAGTCCCTTCTCGAGACCTTATTTTTCTTATTAGGTGTTTTCTCTGCCATGGCTCTCACCCCCTTCAAAGGAGGACAGTTAACGTTTAAGCTTTCTCGATTTTACAAGCGCATTTTTTGAAGTCTGTTTCTTTGGATAGCGGATCAGTTGCATCCAAAGTCAACTTGTTCACAAGTGCGCCTTCATCAAACCACGGAATGAAGACGAGGCCTTCCGGCACGCGGTTCCGGCCACGTGTTTCCACACGAAGCTGAATTTCACCACGACGCGAGGAGACTTTGACTTCTTGACCACGGCGCAAGCCGCGTTTTTTGGCATCTGCCGGATGCATAAACACAACAGCAGACGGGAACGCACGGTGCAATTCAGGCACACGACGCGTCATAGAACCGGAATGCCAATGTTCGAGAACACGACCAGTACAGAGCCAAAGATCAAATTCTTGATCCGGGCTTTCCGCAGCAGGTTCATACGGTGCAAAGATGATATTGGCTTTGCCATCCGGCTTACCGTAGAACTTAACACCTTCGCCAGCCTTCACATGCGGATCGTACCCTTCACGGAAACGCCACAAGGTTTCTTTACCGTCGATCACAGGCCAGCGGATCCCGCGGGCACGGTGATACATTTCAAACGGTGCCATTTCATGGCCTTTTTTCGGTTTACCTTCTGCCGTATTAAACAGGCGGTATTCTTCAAACAGACCTTTTTGAACGTAGTAACCGAAATGTTCAGACTCATCATTATCATAAACATTACCAGCGTGATCGGTGACTTTTTCAACCGGGAACTGGTTGACATGGCCATTTTCGTACAAAACTTCGTACATGGTTTTGCCACGGTGTTCCGGCATTTTTGCCAGCAGGTCTTCCGGCCAGACTTCTTCAATTTGGAAGCGTTTAGCGAATTCCATCAACTGCCACAAATCAGACTTGGCTTCACCCGGTGCGGCAACCTGTTGGCGCCAGAACTGGGTGCGACGTTCCGCATTCCCGTAAGCCCCTTCTTTTTCCATCCACATGGCTGTCGGCAGGATCAAATCAGCCGCCAAAGCCGTTACAGTGGGATAAGGATCGGACACCGCGATAAAGTTTTCAGGGTTACGATAGCCCGGATAACTTTCTTCGTTCATGTTCGGTGAAGCTTGCATGTTGTTGGTACATTGTACCCAGTAAGCATTCAGCTTGCCATCTTTCAACATACGGTGCTGCAACACAGCGTGGTAACCCGGTTTACCCGGAATAGTCCCTTCCGGCAGTTTCCAGACTTTTTCTGCAAACTTACGGTGCGGTTCTTTCATAACCACCAAATCAGCAGGCAAGCGGTGTGCGAACGTCCCGACTTCACGGGCTGTCCCACAGGCTGACGGCTGACCTGTCAGTGAGAACGGGCTGTTGCCGGGTTCTGAAATTTTACCCATCAACAAGTGAACGTTATAAAGCAGGCCATTGACCCAGACACCACGCGTGTGCTGGTTGAAACCCATTGTCCAATAAGACGCCACTTTGCGGTTCGGATCAGCGTAAGCTTGTGCCAGCTTAACCAATTGATTTTTCGGCACACCTGACAACTCAGATGCATAATCCAATGTATATTTAGCAACGGACTGAGCATATTCTTCAAAAGAAATTTTGTTGAATTTACCTTTACCCGGATTGGCCGCCGCTTTTTCCAACGGATGCTCAGGACGCAGACCGTAACCAATATCTTCGGTTGTCGCATTGAAGTTGACATGCTTATTGATGAAATCTTCATTATAAGCTTTGTTTTCAATGATATAGTTCGCAATAAAGTTCAAAATCGCCAAATCGGTTTGCGGTGTAAACACCATACCGTTATCGGCCAGTTCGAAACAACGATGCTCGTAAGTGGACAACACATGCACTTCACATCCCGGCTTGGTCAGACGAGTATTCGTCAAACGTGACCACAGGATCGGGTGCATTTCCGCCATATTCGCACCCCAAAGGACGAATGTGTCGGCATGTTCCAAATCATCATAACAACCCATCGGCTCATCAATACCGAAGTGACGCATAAACGCCCCTACCGCAGACGCCATGCAGTGACGCGCGTTCGGATCAAGGTTGTTTGAACGGAAACCCGCTTTCATCAATTTAGAAGCGGCATAACCTTCAAAGATCGTCCATTGACCGGAACCGAACATCCCGACAGAGGTCGGGCCTTTCTTTTTCAGGGCTTCTTTCCATTTTTCAGCCATGATGTCGAAAGCTTCGTCCCAGCTTACGGGTTCGAAGTCGCCGTTTTTGTCATATTTGCCATTTGTCTTACGCAGCAAGGGCTGGGTCAAACGGTCTTTACCGTACATAATTTTGGACAGGAAATAGCCCTTAATACAGTTCAAACCTTTGTTCACCGGTGCATCCGGGTCACCCTGTGTCGCAACGATACGGCCTTCACGTGTTCCGATGAGAACACCACAGCCTGTACCACAAAAACGACATGCCCCTTTGTCCCAACGAATTGTATTGGGCATAGCAGCTTCGGCAGTTTTGGCGGGTAGAGAAATGCCGGCCACGGCAGCAGTCGCTGCAGCAGCATTGGCCTTCATAAATTCGCGCCTGGTCAGTTTCATGAGGAAACCCCCTCCGTTTCAAGCGAGTCTTGTGATTCAAATTGGTGATAAACGAGTGAACTGTTCATAACGCCGGGAGTACGATCCACTTTCGTGATCATTTCCGCCGCCAAACAATCCTCGGTATCTTCGATGGTGATGACCAACCGGCCATCTTCTGTTTCGGCATGAACTTCCACGCCGTCCAGTTCGTCCAATGCAGCACGTACTGCCGCCATTTGGCCTTCGGCCACATGAGCAAGCAATCCGCAAACATTAAACGGCTTTTCCGGTGAAGGCAGAGCGCCCGGCACCGTGGCAAGTTCTTGGTCTTCAGATAAAAAACGACTGTTTACCTTCAAATCAATTTGCCCCCTCTTTATAAGACGCAGGCATCAGTGTGATCGCATCGGCCGGACAAGACGCAATACAGGCACCACAGCCCGTACAGAGATCTTTATCCAAATGCAAAGACGCCACACTGCCTGGCGTCGGTCTGAAAAAAATGGCACGGGGTTCGCATTGATCGTCGCAAGCCCGACATTCAATCCCCTTCATCGCTAAACATTTCCCCTCAATTGAAATATGCAGCGACCAGGGGGTTTGCGGGTCCAAAACAACCAGTGCCCCATCCGCACAAGCAACAACACAGTCACGACAAAAAGTGCATTCCCCTTTCGAGAAATCCACTTCAGCGAGATTTGTATTGTCGATTGTCAATATACCTTCAGGACAAGCACGCACGCACTCGCCACAGCCAGTGCATTTTTTTGCGAACGCGGCACCCGGCACAGACCAAGGCGGGCGGATTGCATCCTCCCGACCGGTCAAACCGGAACGTCCGAACAAAAGTGTTCGTCTCGAAACTACATCTTTCATGGGACCCCCTCCCATTACCCAAAATTCATACTTTGGATGTAAAAAGTGGTACCACAATTCAGACTCAAAGGCAAGAAAATCAGGTACTTAAGTTGTGGTTCATTAGAGTTATTACATTAAGTTTTATAAGGCCTTAAAGGTAATAACCCTTCAAAAAACCTAGGAATTATTCCAATCGTAACGTATAAGAATTCCATGAACAGATTGACAAAACCCGACGAAGAAAACCCCGGTTTATGGATGACAAAGCGCTATCTTTTCGCGCTTGTTGCCATTGCGATTCTTGCCACATCCGCCTTCGGCACCGTTGGCTTATTGATTGCAGAACACAAAAGCACACTCTCTGTCGTCAACATTTCAGGGCGCCAGCGTATGCTGTCACAACGCACGGCCCTTTTCGTGGCGCAATTGGCCTCGGCACGCGACAGCAAACAGCAAGAAAAGTTTCGTAAAGATTTACGGCAATCCACCATGCAACTGGAACAGGCTCATCTTGCCCTGACAGGGCGCGCCAACGCCATTAATATGTCGATCGATATGACACCGGAAGCCCGTCGTCGCTATTTTAAAGGGGCCTACCCCCTGAACGCCCAAATGCGCGGTTATATCAAAGTCCTGCATGATATTCTTGAAATGGACGGCGCAAAGCTGACGCCTGATCATCCATCCGTCCAGTTTGTGTTGGAAGTTGCCCCCGGCGAATTGGTGCATGGCCTTGATTCAATGGTAAAGTTTTATCAGGAAGAAGGGGAGAAAGCTTTTGATTTCCTCAAACTTCTGGAAGCCATTTTCCTGACACTGACCCTTTTAATCCTGAGTGTCGAAGCCTTTTTCATCTTCCGCCCGATGGTGCGTCATGTTTCCACACAGATGAGACGAATTAAGGCCTTTTCCCTTCATCTGGAAGAAACCGTTGCCCAGCGTACACGGCAACTGGAAGAAGCCCGGAAATCTGCAGAACAGGCAAACGAAGCCAAATCCAAGTTTCTGGCGGCAGCCGGCCATGACCTCAAACAACCATTAGAAGCCATCGGCATGTTTTCCGGCATGTTGGAACGTCGTATGCCGGATGCGCGCAGTGCCGCCATTATGAAAGACATGCATGATGCGCAACGCTCCATGCGCAGCCTGCTCGACTCGATCCTTTCCTTATCAAAACTGGAAGCCGGGGTCATTCAACCCAATCCTTGCACGTTCGAAGTCCAACCCCTTCTGGATCAGCTCACCCGTCAATATCGCGCCCTTGCCCAAAACAAAGGGCTGGAGTTCCGCGTCGTCCCTTCACAAAAGGTCCTTTATACAGACCCCTTGTTGCTGGAACGGATTTTGCGCAACTTTCTTTCCAACGCCGTGCGCTACACCAAGGAAGGGCGCATACTTCTCGGCTGTCGTACAACCTCAAAAGGGTTATGCATTGAAGTCTGGGATACAGGGTCCGGGATACCCAGCGAAGGGATGGAAAATATTTTCACCGAATTTTCACAACTCGACGACCCGGAAAGAGATCGCAGCGAAGGCATCGGACTAGGCCTCGCCATTGTTAAACGTCTGGCCAGCCTATTGGAACTTGAAATCTCGTGTAGTTCAATTGTTGGCAAGGGATCTAAATTTGCGATTGTTTTTCCACCCGAGCAGTTTTAAGCTAGAGCACATTAGATATTTAGAATAATAACAAAACTGGGGAACCTCGATGGACTTTCAACAACAATGGATGGATGCCGCCCAAACCCGCTTGTCCTTCGTCCTTGATGGCAAATTGGTTTTTGGACAATTTGAAGAACTGCAAAGCCTTGTTTTCGAGTTGAAGAAAAACCCTCCCAAACATATTACGTTTGATCTAACCGACGTTGATATGATTGACAGTTCGGGTCTTGGTCTGCTGATTATTGCAAATGAATTGACCGGTGAACAACGAAACGTCACTCTGATCAATCCAAACGCCCAAGTGCGTCACTTGTTTGACATTTGCGAAATTGACAAGCTTATGGTGATTGAAGGCTAATTAAATAAGTGCTGTCGGTAAAAACTTACTTGGCGACAACACTTTGGAATTTCAAAACGGCCTGAGTACGGTTTTCCACATCAAGCGCGCGTAAAATCGCGGTGACATGGCTTTTAACGGTACTTAAGTTCAAATCCAGCCGTTCGCCAATTTCCTGATTGGACAGACCTTCTGCCAACAGCGCAAGAACTTCACGCTGACGCCGGGTCAAACCGGGGAAGATTTCCTTTGTCAGCAAACGCCCCTTTAGGCCCTGACCCTCAGCCTCATTGCTGTGACGCTCTGTTGTTAATCCCCCTAAAACGGGTGGCACGTACGACCCACCAGATAAGACAAGTTTCAAGATTGTGGCAATCAACCCATCATCTGTTGTTTTGGGGATATAGGCGCGCACACCCGCAGCCAGCACGGCGCGCATTTCATCCGGGTCTTCTGAGACTGTAAAGACACAAACCGGTGTCGGGGCAACCCGTTCAACCACACGACCAATCGCCTGCCCGTTTCCGTCCATACCCGGCATGCGCAAGTCCAGCATCACCAGATCAAACCCATCCGGATTGCTGTCCAAAGCAGCGAAAATATCACTATTGTTGCGGGCTTCCACAACAACCAGATCGGGCGTAAGTTCGGATAGAACATATTTCAACGCCGTACGAACGATGGAATGATCGTCAGCCAATAGTACTTTCACAACAGGTACCTTTTTGTGCGTAAAGTGGTTTCCTATCGCTACATTTAGCACTACTCATATAGTATAGGAAAGCATTTCTCATACCCAAAGGACATGTTTTTTAATTTATTGAAACTCAAAACTAATCCAAAGTAGGAATTAGGACGGGTTTGAGGCCACCGCATCCTGCGTATTTTTCGACCAGCAGAGAAAATCTTCAGGATCAAACAGCACCAGATTTTGTAAAAACATCGCTGTACAGGTCTCCCACGAGAAATCCAGCGCATATTCACGACAGCCTTCCCCGTCAATTTCCAAGGCCCCCAGACAGGCTTTCTTTAAATCATAATCCAGACAACCGACTGGCGCCCGACCGATCACGTCGCGCGGACCGGTCACCGGGTATGCCGCCACCGGCACACCGCAGGCCAAAGCTTCCAATATCACAAGGCCGAACGTATCGGTTAGACTGGGAAAGACAAAAACATCACCGGATGCGTAATGTCGTGCAAGTTCCTCGCCTTCTTTCATACCCGTGAAATGGACATCGCGATAACGGGCTTTCAATTGATCCAACTGCGGCCCATCCCCAACCACAACTTTGCTGCCGGGCAAATCAAGATCGAGGAAAGCCTCAATATTCTTTTCAATCGCAACGCGTCCGACATATATAAAAATCGGGCCTTTCAAATGGGCAAACATTTTATCTTTGCGCGGTATAAACAAATCAGTATTGATCCCACGCGTCCATGTCACCACATTTTCAAATCCCTGTTCGCGCAATTCATCACGCAAGGACTTGGTCGCCGTCATAATTGCCCGACTGGGTCGATGAAACCATTTCATAATCTGATTGGTATAGCGTGCCGGAATATTTGTTCGCGCCTCGACATATTCGGGAAAGCGGGTGTGAAATGCGGTTGTGAAAGGGATTTTATAGCGAACGCAGAATTTACGGGCGGCTATACCCAAGGGACCTTCCGTCGAAATATGAATCGCAGTGGGTCGAAATTCCCGGATCAAACGGGACATTTTTCGGGCAGGAAAAAGCGAAAGGCGAATTTCCGGATAAGACGGACACGCCATTGTGCGAAATTCCTGCGGGGAAATCAGCCGGACGTCGATGCCTTGGATTTGAAGATGTTTAATAAGGGACTGATGCGTTCTAACAACGCCATTGATTTGCGGGAGCCACGCATCTGTGACGATGAGGAGACGCATATTTTATCCTCTATTTCTTTTTTGATATAAGACGGCGGGCCCATCCAGTAGATAATTTCCAAACGCCCGTCAGCATGCTCGACCAAGGCAGAACAACTCTCCACCCAGTCACCGTCATTGCAGTATAAAACACCGTCAATATCGCGGATTTCCGGGTGATGAATATGCCCGCACACAATTCCGTCGATATCACGTTTGCGGGCAACTTCAGCCAAGGCTGTTTCAAAATCGGCAATAAATTGCACAGCATTTTTGACTTTGAATTTCAAATAGGCGGACAACGACCAATAACCATATCCAAATTTCGCCCGCACCCAGTTGAAATAATCATTGACCTTCAAGGCAACGCCGTACGCACCATCCCCCAAAACAGCCAGCCATTTGGCATATTTCACCACAACATCAAATTCATCGCCGTGAATGACCAGTAACTTTTTACCATCCGCTGTTTCATGGACCATTTCGTCATGGACCTGAATATCGCCGAAATCATGTTCCACATAAGGGCGAACAAAGGCGTCATGGTTGCCGGGAATAAAAACAACATTTGTCCCTTTGCGCGCTTTGCGCAGGATTTTTTGCACGACATCATTATGACTTTGCGGCCAATACCATGATCGACGCAAACGCCAACCATCAACGATATCGCCCACCAGATACAAATTTTCAGATTCCGTCTGCTTCAAAAAATCCAGCAAATAATCTGCCTTGCATCCTGCTGTCCCCAAATGTATATCGGAGATGAAAATCGATCTGTATTTCTTCGGATTTACGCCCGCATCCATCTGTCCCGCCATATTTTCCATTTCGGCAACAAAACCGCATTAAAAGCGAAATACTTTATTGGCACTTTTTTACGCACGAAGGCTTGCAGCTTTGTGACCACATTTTGAATCTTTTATTGCAAGGGGAGGCTCCATTATGGCCATTCACGACCAACGCATTAAAGTCATCCATAATCCGGTTGCCGGTGGTCGAAACCGCAAAAGATTGCGGATTGCCTTGCAAGCCCTGCGAAAACACGCCTCAAAAGTCAAAGTCAGCCCAACCAAATATGCCGGACACGGCATTAAACGCGCCGATAAAGCCATCAATCGAAAACCGGATAAAATCCCTTATGACATTATTTGTGCCGCAGGCGGGGACGGCACCATTGCCGAAGTCGCCAATGGGATGCGGGGAAGTGATTGCCCCTTGCTTGTCCTGCCATTGGGCACGGCCAATGTCTTTGCCCGGGAACTGGGCCTTGGTACATCCATGCGCAAAATTGCCGCGATGGTGGAAACATTGCACCCCAAACAGGTCTATCCCGGATTAATGGGGGATAAGCGCTTTATTATGATGGTCGGGGTCGGGATCGACTCATTGTCCGTTGCCTCACTGGAAACCAGTTTAAAAAGACGGATCGGCGGGGCGGCTTATGTCGTCGCCGCCCTCAAGGCCATCAAACGCATGAAAGAATTGGACCTGAACGTCAACGTCGATGGGGCAAGTTATGAAACAGCCAACGTTATCGTAACAAACGGGCGTCTTTACGGTGGTCCCTTCACCCTGTCACCGAATGCCTCCTTGGAAGAACCGGTTTTTCATGTGGTCATGCTCCATAAAAAGGGGCTTTGGGCCGCTTTGCGTTATGGATTGGCCTTGGCAATGGGACGCCTGCCCTACTTAAAAGACGTCACCATCACCAAAGGCACGCATGTACGTATTGAAAGCAAAAATGCCCTGCCGGTTCAGGCCGATGGGGATTATGTCGGCATGCTCCCCGTCGAGGTCCGTGTCGATAGCTTTCCTTTAACTGTACTGGCCCCTAGAACCCATACATCTGAGGCAGCAGAAAGCTGAAAACCGCCCATAAAAGAACGGACAGAGGAAGGCCAACACGCACGAAATCCGTAAATTCATACCCCCCGGCACTCATCACCAATAAATTGGTTTTATAGGCCATCGGGGTTACGAAACTTAAATTTGCCCCAAACAAAACCGCAAGGATAAACGGTTCTGCGGGCAGCCCCAGCTGACGGGCGATATTAATCGCAATCGGCGTTCCAATAACCGCTGCCGCATTGTTGGACACAATATTGGTCAAAACCGCCATAACCAGCATCAACCCTGACAAAATAAAGGGCGGTGAGCTCCCTGCGCTGACAGCCAAAAATAATTTTGCCATAAAATCCGCGCCACCTGTCTGTAACAACGCACTGCCCAAGGCCAAACTGGCAACAACAATCAAAATCACCCGCGTGTTCAACGCGTGTGCCGCATCCTGCCATGTCATGCAACGGCTTATCAACATCAATAAAATGCCGCAAACGGCACTAATTGCAATCGGCATCAGGCCAAAGGCGGCGGCAGCCACAACCCCCAGCATAATCACTGTTGCAATTGGTGCACGGCTTGTACGCGGCAAATCACTGGTGGCATCCAATACCAAAACATGCCCGCTTTTCTTAAGCTCGGCTAATTTTTCCTGTGTCCCCTGAACCAGTAAAACATCCCCGGTGCGCAAGATCATATTGCCAATATCATCTTGCAAAACCTGTGTTTTATGACCCGGTCTATGCAGGGCTAAAATCACCAACTGATAGCGATCAGCAAAACGAATATCGGATAAGATCGCACCTTGTAACGAGGATCCTTGCGTGACAACAACTTCCGCAATTTGCTGACCTTCCGCGCGTAAAGGATTATCCTCATCAATAGGGGAATCATCATCCCGATAAAGGCTCATCCCCAGCACTTCTTCAAAATCTTTCAGATTGTCCGGTGTATCACGAACCGCCAAACGATCGCCTGCGCGCAATAGGGCATCCGGTAAGGGGCGGACAACTTTGTCCTCATCACGCAAAATCTCCAACACCTGCAACTTGTTACCAGACTTTTCCCGCACGTCGGAAAATGTTTTTCCTGCTGCAAAACCATCTTCGTCGACATGTAAATGCGCTTCAAAAATACGTGGGGAGAAATCCCCCAGGGGCGTTTCGCGTTTCGGCAAAATACGCGGGGCGACCAACCACAAAAACAAAATCGCAACGCCCCCCGCAATAACAGCCGGAACAACAAAATCAAACATACCGAAATGAATATTGCCCACATCATTAGCAACAGAAACCACCAGCAGGTTTGTTGACGTGCCGATCGTCGTGCTCATCCCGCCAATTAACGTGGCAAACCCCATCGGCATCAACATACCGGATGGTGACTTGCCTGTACGATGTCCAATACTGATTAAAATCGGCAATAACAAAACCACAATCGGCACATTGTTCACAAATGCACTGAAAACCGCACTGATCAATAAAGTCAGCAGAAGCGAGAACGAAGGGCTGATATTCCAGGCTTTTGCCAACAAACGGCCCAACGGTTCCAACGCACCGGTGCGCACAAGCCCCTGACCGACAATCATCAGGGCACATACGGCGATCAACGCCTCATGCCCAAACCCTTTAAAAAACTCAATCGCGTGTAAACGCTCACCTTCCACATAGTAGGGATAGACTTCAAAACCAACCAGAAGGATTGTCAAAATCGCCAGACTTGATGTTTCAAGTGCAATCCGTTCACGGGTAAACAAAATGAGCGCACAGACCATCAGAATGAGAACAAATATCCCATGCATATCCGGTAAACTGACCGATGCCATTAAAAAGCTCCTCGTTTCCTGTCTTGCCATTTTTTAAGGTCATTCAAGGTATCAATGTCATCTAAAACATCAATAAAACCGACCTTGGCTGTTTTCAGATTTGCCAAACAATCCTGTAATGTTGCCGGGTGGGACCACCGCACTTTCTTGCGATAAGGGTTGACCTTTGCCCCATATCGTTTCAAACCGACCAGCCAAAACCCACCATCTGTACATGGGCCGAACACCGCATCCTGACAACCCAGCAGGCGAAACGCCTTTCGAATATGGGCGGGGCGAATATCAGGAATATCAGTCCCCACAACAATAAACGGCCCCGGTGGTAATGTTTGGGTGGGTCGCCACATACGTGCGCCCAAATCACCCGCTCCCTGTTTCATCCATTTTGTATGTTGAACCGGAAAGCATCGTTTGGGCGCATCATCCGGGCTGATCGCCAACCAGGTTGTCCAGCTTTTGTCCGCGGATAATCTTTTGGTCATAAGTGATAACATACGACGATAAAAAACCCATGCAGGCACCCGGCCCATATCGCGTGCCAACCGGGTTTTCACCCGTCCAATGCGAGGGTTTTTGGCAAAGATGATCAAATGTTTCTGCACGAGGCGCGCTTACTCATATAATTTCACAATTGTATGAGGCGATAATCCCAAGAAATAAAGACTTAAACAAGTTGCATTTCGCACGACACGCCGCCCATAGCCATTTTGCTGATATTTCGCAGCCGATGTGACTGCGACACTCGACAAGGGATATAAATTCTTTTTCCCGATCCGGCGTACAAGATCAACATCTTCCATCAACGGCATATCACGAAACCCGCCAATTCGCTCATAATGATCACGCGAAATCAACAGGCCCTGATCCCCATAGGGCAGGCCCAACACACGACTGCGCCATGCCACAATTTTTTCCAAACGCCGGGCCGATAGGGTGTCATCATCCAAAGCGAATGAAAAATATCCGGCCCGATGGTTGGCGTTACATTGCGCAATAAATGCACAGACATCCGCCCCCCATCCCGCTTGTAGCTCCGTATCGCTATGTAAAAACAACATCCAGTCCCCGGACGCGTGCTCCGCCCCGAAACGCAGCTGCGTTCCGCGTCCTTTGGGGCAAGAAACCACCTGATCGGCGTAACGTCTGGCAATTTCAACCGTTCCATCACACGACCCGCCATCCACCACAATAATTTCACGGGCATAAGGCGGTGGCACCAGTCTTTCAAGTGTTTTTTCCAGACCCGCTGCACTGTTATAGGTTGGGATGATAATACTAAGCATGTTACATCATAAGACAGTTTGACATGAGTGTAGTTTACAAAATTACATTTGCATGACTGTGAGCTTAAACACACCTGAGAAAAAAATGCCTGATTTCAGCCTCGAAAACCAACATCCCGGCCTTGTCTGCGGTGTAGACGAAGCCGGGCGCGGCCCTTGGGCCGGTCCTGTTACCGCCGCCTGTGTTCTTTTCAATCAAGAGACATTATCCCCCGATCTCGCACAGGCCTTAAACGATTCAAAAAAGCTCTCCCCAAAAAAACGCGAAAGCCTAATCGATCGGATCAAGGCAGAAAGCATCTGGGCTGTTGGCGAAGCAAGTGTCGAAGAAATTGATGCCGTCAATATCCTTCAAGCCACATACCTTGCCATGACTAGGGCAGTTGACAACTTGCCCCAAAAACCTGATTTCATCCTCATTGACGGGAATAAAATTCCACCGGCCCTTGATATTCCGGCCCAAGCCATTGTGAAAGGGGACGGCCTGTCCTGTTCAATCGCGGCCGCCTCTATCATTGCCAAGGTAACACGAGATCACCAAATGGCTGAACTCGCAAAAGAGTACCCCCACTACGGTTGGGAAAAAAACGCTGGTTACGGTGTCAAATTGCATCAAGAAGGCCTTACCCGTCATGGGATTAGCCCCCATCACCGGAAAAGTTTTAAACCCATAAAAGCAATTTTAGGAATAGATTGAAATGACCATACGCGGCTATATCGCAACCAGTGCTGACGGTTTTATTGCAGATCAAAACGGACAAGTAGACTGGCTCACACCTTTTCAAGATGTGGATTTTGGCTACAACGCGTTCATCAGCCAAATCAAGACCGTAGTGATGGGACGAAAAACGTACGAACACTCATTGGAACTAGCTCAAGGCTGGCCTTATCCGGAGCAACAAGGCATTGTCCTGACCTCCACCCCCATCCATAACCCGCCTACACAAGTTAGCGCTTGGCATAATGGCATTGAAGAACTGGTCGAACATCTACGTACACAGGTTTCCGGTGATTGCTGGATTGTGGGCGGTGCGCAACTTCAAACCCGCCTCATTGAATTAGGCGCATTGGATCGCTTGGAACTTTTTATTATTCCTATTTTTTTAGGAAGTGGCATACCGCTTTATCAATCAGATAAAGTTCAACAAACGTTTGACTTACAGGATACGCAAACATTTGATCGCGGAATTGTCAAACTGGACTACCGTTTGAAAAAATAAGCCCCCGTCGCGATGACGGAGGCTCATCCTTTGATCAATGCCCAATAATCTGGCTTAAGAACTCCTGAGTTCTTGGTTCCTGTGGATTGTTGAAGAACTCGTGAGGTTCGTTTTCTTCAACGATCTGTCCATCCGCCATGAAGATGACGCGGTCGGCGACCGTTTTGGCAAAGCCCATTTCGTGTGTCACACACAGCATGGTCATGC
>Ga0209475_10000479_pt1 | contig 82355 bp, 71 predicted proteins | sample tdDd471_FD_187128 | JGI IMG/M metagenome (GOLD analysis project Ga0209475, IMG submission 187128) | Marine sediment microbial communities from the Atlantic coast under amendment with organic carbon and nitrate - tdDd47.1 (SPAdes)... | ecosystem: Environmental > Aquatic > Marine > Coastal >... | reverse complement strand
GGGACGGCTGATCGACCGACGGGCCCTGCTGTGGGGTGCTGCCGCGATCGCCTTCGGGGCAGGTTTCGCACCGCGCCTTTCGCGCGCCGCCACCCGGCTGCTGGTCTCGACCGCGCGGCTGCCGGACGGCCGGTTCGGCCTGGTCGCGGTGGAGCCGGACGGCACGGTGCGGTTCGCGACGCCGCTGCCCGGCCGCGGCCACGAGCCGGTGGTCGCCGCCGGCCGCGGCGAGGTCGCGGTGATGGCGCGCCGGCCGGGCCGGTTCCTGGCGGTCGTCGACCTGGCCGACGGCACGCTCCGCCACACTTTGTCGGCACCGGCGGGCCGGCACTTCTACGGCCACGCGGTGTTCGGCCCGGACCAGCGGCTGCTGTACACCACCGAGAACGACTACGACGGCGGCCGCGGCGTGATCGGGGTATGGGACGCCGCCGCCGGCTATGCCCGGGTCGGTGAGCTCGACGCCCACGGCATCGGCCCGCACGACCTGGCACTCGGCGGCGACGGCCGGACCCTGGCGATCGCCAATGGCGGGCTGCTGACCCACCCGGATTTCGGCCGAGCCAAGCTCAATCTCGCCAGCATGGAGCCGTGCCTGTCGGTGATCGACCGCCGGACCGGCGCGCTGCTGCGCCGGCTGGTGCTGCCGCGGGAGTTGCACCAGCTCAGCATCCGGCACCTGTCGATCGCCGCCGACGGCAGCATCGGCTTCGGCATGCAGTACGAGGGCCCGCAGGCCGACACCGTGCCGCTGGCCGGGACCTGGGCGGTCGACGGCACCGTCGCCCTGCTGCCACTGCCCGGCGTGACCCCGGCCGATACCCGCAACTACGTCGGCGACGTCGCGGTCGACGCCACCGGCCGCTACCTCGCCGCCAGCTTCCCGCGCGGCGGCAAGGTCGGGGTCTGGGACCTGGCGGCCGGCCGCTGCCTCGGCCTGGTCCCGGCGTTCGACGCCTGCGGGCTGGCCGCGGAGCCCGGCACCAGCCATCTGTGGATCAGCGACGGCGCCGGCGAGATCGGCCCGCTCGACCCGGCCCGGTCGCTCGACCGGACCACGGTCACGCCGATCGCCGGGCTCGCCTTCGACAATCACTTCGCGCGAATCTGAACACCGGTGACGCGATTCGGGCCCTTGCGTCCGAGAATTCGACACAATAAATGCTCGAATTCGAAAATTTTGACCGCTATATCGTTTTGACGATTGTAGAATCATCGAAATCCGGATCGGATCGACGGACAACGTCGGCGGAAAAGCCGGTGCTCATACAAACCCGAGGGAGGGATTCATGGTACGACGTGCGTTGCTGAAACTGTCGGGTGTGGCCGCGGTGCTCGCCACCGTCCTGGCGTGGTCGAACCCGGCCGCCGCCCTCGACTCGCGGTTCAAGGACGAGAACGGGGACCTGGTCGCCGACACCCCGACCGACCCGAGCCAGCAGATCGATCCGAGCACCATCATCTTCGCCTACACCCCGGTCGAGGACCCCGCGGTCTACGCCAAGGTGTGGGACGGCTTCCTGCGTCACATGGAGAAGGTGACCGGCAAGAAGGTGCAGTTCTTCCCGGTCCAGTCGAACGCCGCCCAGATCGAGGCGATGCGCGCCGGCCGCCTGCACGTCGCCGGCTTCAACACCGGCTCCAACCCGCTCGCGGTCAACTGCGCCGGCTTCGTCTCGTTCGCCATGATGGCCGACAAGGACGACAAGTTCGGCTACGAGATGGAGATCATCACCTATCCGGGCAGCGGAATCACCAAGGTCGAGGACATCAAGGGCAAGAAGATGGCCTTCACCTCGCAGACCTCGAACTCCGGCTTCAAGGCGCCGTCGGCGATCCTGAAGGCCGAGTTCGGCATGGAGGCCAACAAGGATTTCGAGCCGGTGTTCTCCGGCAAGCACGACAACTCGATCCTCGGCGTCGCCAACAAGGACTACCCGGCCGCCTCGATCGCCAACTCGGTGATGTTCCGGATGATCGCGCGCGACGTGATCAAGCCCGACCAGGTCGTCTCGATCTACAAGTCGCAGACCTTCCCGACCACCGGCTTCGGCTACGTCTACAACCTGAAGCCGGAACTGCAGGAGAAGATCAAGGAAGCGTTCTTCAGCTTCGACTGGGAAGGCTCGGCGCTGAAGGAGGAGTTCGCCCGCTCCGGCGAGACCAAGTTCATCCCGATCACCTACCAGAAGTACTGGGACGTGATCCGCAAGATCGACGCGGCGAACAACGTCTCCTACGCCTGCAAGTGACGGACGACGGCGTCGGAGGATCGCATCGATGCTGCGTCTGCAGAACCTGACCAAGACCTACCGCACCGGCGACCGGGCTCTGAACGGCGTGTCGCTCACCGTCGAGCCGGGCCAGGTCGTCGGGCTGATCGGTCCCTCCGGCGCCGGCAAGTCCACCTTGATCCGCTGCATCAACCGTCTGGTCGAGCCCAGCTCGGGCCAGGTGACGCTCGCCGACACCGAGCTCACCCGGCTCGGGCACGGCGCGCTCCGGCGGGCGCGGCGGCGGATCGGCATGATCTTCCAGGAATACGCCCTGGTGGAACGGCTGACGGTCATGGAGAACGTGCTCTCCGGCCGCCTCGGCTATGTCGGCTTCTGGCGGAGCTTCTTCCGGAAGTTCCCGCCGGAGGCCGTCGCCAAGGCCTACGCCCTGCTCGACCGGGTCGGCCTGAGCGACCATGTCGACAAGCGCGCCGATGCCCTGTCCGGCGGCCAGCGCCAGCGCGTCGGCATCGCCCGCGCCCTGGCTCAGGATCCCGACCTGCTGCTGGTCGACGAGCCGACCGCCTCGCTCGACCCCAAGACCTCGCGGCAGATCATGCGGCTGATCGTCGAGATCTGCGACGAGCGCGGCCTGCCGGCCATCATCAACATCCACGACGTCGCCCTCGCCCAGAGCTTCGTGCGCCGGATCATCGGCCTGAAGTCCGGCGAGGTGGTGTTCGACGGCGCCCCGAACGAGCTGACCGACACGGTGCTCACCCGGATCTACGGCGAGGAGGACTGGTCGGCGACCATTCGCGCGGTCGACGAGGACGCCGACGAGCCGACGGACGAGCCGGACCCGGACGCCGAGCAGCAGGGCCCGGCCGAGGTCCTGGACCGCGAGCGCATGGCGGGCCTGTCATGACCGCCGCCGCCGGCACCGCGCGGACGGTCTGGCGCCGCCCGCCGCTGATCCGCAACCGGCGCCTGCGCTGGGCGATCTACGGCGGCAGCCTGGTCTACCTGGTGCTGGCGTTCGCCTCGGTCGACGTCAACTGGACCCGGGTCTACGAGGGCCTGGACCGCGGCCTGCGGTTCGTCGAGGGCTTCCTGGTTCCCGACTTCGTCAGCCGCTGGGGCGACATCGCCCAGGGCATGGAGGAAAGCCTGACCATGACCGTCACGGCGACGGTGGTCGGGATCCTGGTCTCGGTGCCGATCGGCATCGGCGCCGCCCGCAACATCGCCCCGCTGCCGATCTACCTGGCCTGCCGGGGTATCATCGCCCTGTCGCGCAGCTTCCAGGAGATCATCATCGCCATCCTGTTCGTGGCGATGTTCGGGTTCGGGCCGTTCGCCGGGTTCCTGACCCTGTCGTTCGCCACCATCGGGTTCCTGGCCAAGCTGCTGGCCGAGGACATCGAGGACATCGAGGAGTCGCAGGCCGAGGCGATCCGGGCGACCGGCGCCGGCTGGTGGCAGGTCGTGAACTACGGCATCCAGCCGCAGGTGATGCCGCGGCTGATCGGCCTCAGCCTGTACCGCCTCGACATCAACTTCCGGGAATCCTCGGTGATCGGCATCGTCGGCGCCGGCGGCATCGGCGCCACCCTGAACACCGCGATGGACCGCTACGAGTACGACTCGGCGGCGGCCATCCTGATCCTGATCATCGTCATCGTGATGCTCGCCGAATACGGCTCCAGCATCATCCGCCAGCGGGTGCAGTGATGGCCGACACAGCCCGCACCTTCCCCGAGAGCTGGCGCAAGCGCTCGAGCCGGACCGAGCTGCTGATCTGGGCCGGCTGGCTCGCCCTGGTCGCCCTGTTCGTGTTCTGCTGGCAGGTGATGACCAAGGACACGATCTGGATGTTCGTGACCGACGCCCCGAGCCAGGCCGTCGACATCGGGTCGCGCATGGTGCCGCCGCGCTGGGCCTACCTGCCGGACCTGATGGCGCCGCTATGGGACACCATCAACATCGCCACCCTCGGCACCCTGCTGGCGGTCATCATGGCGGTGCCGGTGGCGTTCCTGGCGGCCCGCAACACCACGCCGAGCGTGCGGTTCGTGCGGCCGGTCGCGATGCTGGTGATCGTCGCCAGCCGCTCGATCAACGCGCTGATCTGGGCGCTGCTGCTGGTCGCCATCATCGGCCCTGGCGTGCCGGCCGGCATCGTCGCGATCGCGCTGCGCTCGATCGGCTTCGTCGCCAAGCTGCTGTACGAGGCGATCGAGGAGATCGACGAGAAGCAGGTCGAGGCGGTGACCGCCACCGGCGCCTCCACCGCGCAGGTGATCGACTACGCGATCGTCCCGCAGATCCTCCCCGCGTTCGCCGGAATCTGCGTGTTCCGCTGGGACATCAACATCCGCGAATCGGCGGTTCTCGGGCTGGTCGGGGCCGGGGGCCTCGGCCTGAAGCTCCAGGATTCGTTGAATATTCTCGCCTGGCCCCAGGTCACCGTGATCTTCGTGCTTATCTTGTTGACGGTTCTGATCAGCGAGTGGGTCTCGGCCCGGGTGCGTCACGCGATCATCTGACGCCGGGCCCGCCGTTCCGCAGTCGAGGACATTGGATTGGACATCCTGATCAACATCGCCGGCGGCATCGCGCTCCTGCTGTGGGGCGTGCGCATGGTGCGTACCGGCGTGACCCGGGCCTTCGGGTCGGCCATCCGACGCGGCATCGCGGTGGCGACCCGTCGGCGCCTGACCGCGTTCGGCACCGGCATGGCGGTCACCGGCATCCTGCAGAGCAGCACCGCCACCGCGCTGATCGTCTCGTCGTTCGGCGGCCGCGGCATGATCGCGCTGCCGGCGGCGCTGGCGGTCATGCTGGGCGCCGACGTCGGCAGCACGCTGGTGGTGCAGGTGCTGTCGCTCGACGTGTCCTGGCTGTCGCCGCTGTTCCTGCTGGTCGGGGTCGTCGGGTTCCTGTCCACCGAGGACAGCAAGCGCCGCAACCTGTCGCGCATCCTGATCGGCCTCGGCATGATGCTGCTGGCGATCCGGCTGGTCATGCTGTCCTCGGCCCCGCTGCGCGACGGCGAGACCCTGTCGGTCCTGCTTCATCCGCTGACCCACGAGCCGCTGCTGGCGATCCTGGTCGCCGCCGTGCTGACCTGGCTGGCGCATTCCAGCCTGACCGTCGTGGTGCTGATCATGACCCTGGCGTCGCTGCAGGTGATCAGCCTGCAGTTGGCGCTGACCCTGGTGCTGGGCGCCAACGTCGGCGGCGCGATCACGCCGCTGGTGATGACCCTGGGTCAGCCGCCGGCCGCCCGCCGGGTCCCGCTCGGCAACCTGCTGATGCGCGCCGCCGGGGCCGCCGCCTGCGTCTGGGCGGTCCCCTACCTGATCCCGTATCTGGGGACGATCTCGTTCGACGTCGCGCACCGGGTCGCGAACTTCCACACCGCTTTCAACCTGGCGCTGGCCGTGGTCTTCCTGCCGGTCGTCGGGCTGGTGGCCGATCTGGTGATGCGACTGCTGCCGGAACGCGAGGTCGCCGACGACGAGACCCAGCCGCGTTACCTGGAGCAGTCGGCGCTGGACTCTCCGGCGGTCGCCCTGACCTGCGCCAGCCGCGAGACCCTGCGCATGGGCGACGTGGTGTCGGAGATGCTGGGCCGCACCATGGAGGTGTTCCGGCGCGACGACGCCAACATGCTGAAGGAGGTGGAGCGCTCGGACGACGTGGTCGACGGCCTGCACGAGGCGATCAAGATCTACCTGACCCGGCTGGCCCGCAACGAGCTGGACCCGAACGAGAGCCGCCGCACCGTCGAGATCCTCAGCTTCACGACCAACCTCGAGCACGTCGGCGACATCATCGACAAGAACCTGATGGAGCTCGCCAGCAAGAAGATCAAGGCGCGGTCGTCGTTCTCGAAGGAGGGGCTGGCCGAGATCGAGACCATGCATGCCAAGGTCGTCGAGAACCTTCAGCTCGCCTTGAACGTCTTCATGTCCGGCGATATCAAGCTGGCCCGCAAGCTGCTGGAGCAGAAGGTGCGTATCCGGGAGATGGAGCAGCGCTACTCCGAGGCGCACTATGCGCGGATCAGCGCCGGCCGCCCCGAGTCGGTCGAGAGCAGCTCGCTGCATCTCGACGTGCTGCGCGACCTCAAGCGGATCAACAGCCACGTGACGTCGGTCGCCTACCCGATCCTGGAGGACGCCGGCGAGATCGTGTCGAGCCGGTTGCGTGCGCCCGAGACCGAGGCCAAGGCAGGCCGTAGCGCCGGCCACGCCACCCCGGCGCCCGGGATCGACGCCCGATGACGCATCCGATCGACCGGCTCTACCAGGGCGTCCACCTGGCGCGCGCGGAGTCGCCGCCGGAGAGCCGCACCGCCCTGCTGCTGCGCGACGGCAACCCGAAGATCGCCAAGAAGGTGGTCGAGGAGGCTGCGGAGGTCGCGCTCGACGCCGCGGTGTCGGACCGCGACGGCGTCATCCGGGAATCCGCCGACCTGCTCTATAACCTGATGGTCCTGTGGGTCTGGATGGGCATCACGCCGTCCGAGGTGTGGGCGGAGATGGAGCATCGCGAGAAGACCCTGGGGCTGGCCGGCAAGCTGCCCAAATCCTGACGGAGACTTTCCATGGACGACGACCGGCTCGATGCGCGCCTCGCGGTCGCGCGCGCGGCCGCCGAGGCCGGCGGTGCGCTGGCCCGCGACTACTTCGAGCGGCGCACAGAGCTGGCGGTCGAGACCAAGGGCCCGCACGACCTGGTCAGCGTCGCCGACCGGGCGGTCGAGACCGAGATCCGCCGGGTGATCGCGGCGACCTTCCCCGACGACCCGCTGGTCGGCGAGGAGCACGGCGGCGACGCCGCCGTGACCGGCTGGGTGGTCGACCCGATCGACGGCACCCAGAACTTCCTGCGCGGCATCCCGCACTTCGTGGTGTCGATCGCCTACCGCCGGGCCGGCCGCACCGAGATCGGCGTGATCCACGACCCCAACACCGGCGACACCCATGCCGCCCGGCGCGGGCATGGCGCGACGCGCAACGGCGCGCCGATCCGGGTCAGCGGCATCGGCACCCTGGACCGGGCGGTACTCGGCGTCGGGCATTCGCCGCGGCACCCGGCCGGGCAGTACAACGCCACCGTAGCGGCGGTCGTGTCGGCCGGCGCCCAGACCCGCAACTACTGCTGTGCCGCCCTGCAGCTCAGCTACGTGGCGGACGGCCGGCTCGACGCCACCTGGGACCCTTACCTGCTGGACTGGGACGTGGCCGCCGGGATCCTGCTGGTCGAGGAGGCCGGCGGCACCGCCGTGCCGTTCGAGCCCGGCCGCCTCGCCCCGTCGGCCGACCGCCTGATCGCCGGCAATGCGGGGCTGGTCGAAGCGCTGAAGCCGCTGCTGCCGTAGGCGGAGGTCGGTAGGTCCCGGCTCTGCGCTTCGCTTCGGCCGGGATGAGGGTTCAGGGATCTCCCAGTCGTTCCCTCATCCCGGCCGCAGTGGCGAAGCCACGGAGAGCCGGGACCCACGGACAGTCAGTGTGGATCCGCGTTATCCCCGCGGCATCTGGGTCTCGACCAGCTTCGCCCAGAAGCTGGCGCCGACCGGCAGGACCTCGTCGTTGAAGTCGTACATCGGGTGGTGCAGGCCGTAGTCGTGGCCGGGGGCGCCGCCGCCCAGCCACAGGAACGCGCCGGGCCGCTCGGCCAGCATGAACGAGAAGTCCTCGCTGGCCATGATCGGCGCGGTATCGCGCTCGACCTTCTCGGCCCCGACCACCTGCTCGGCGACGTCGCCGACGATGCCGGCGGTCTCCTCCGGGTTGAACACCGGCGAGTAGCCGCGGCGGTACTCGACCTCGATCTCGCAGCCGAACGCCGTGCCGACGCCCTCGCACAGCGCCCGGATGCGCTCCTCGATCAGGTTGCGCACGTCCTCGTCGAAGGTACGGATCGACAGCTTCAGCTCGGCGGTGTGCGGGATCACGTTGTTGGCGGTGCCGGCGTGGAACTGCGCCACCGTGACGACCGCCGACTTCAGCGGGTCGACGTTGCGGCTGACCACCGTCTGGATGCCCTGGTAGAGCTGTACGCCGACCGCGATCGGGTCGATGCCGTCATGCGGGCGGGCGGCGTGGGCGCCCTTGCCCTTGACCGTCAGGAACGCCTGGTCGGCGCCGGCCATCAGCGGGCCCGGCCGCACGCCGATGGTGCCGGCCGGCATGTGCGGGGCGTTGTGGATGCCCCACACGGTGTCGCACGGGAAGCGGTCGAACAGGCCTTCCTCGATCATGATCCGGGCGCCGGCGCCACCCTCCTCGGCCGGCTGGAAGATGAAGTTCACGGTGCCGTCGAAGTTCCTGGTCTCGGCCAGGTAGCGCGCCGCGCCCAGCAGCATGGTGGTGTGGCCGTCGTGGCCGCAGGCGTGCATGCGCCCGGGGTTCTGCGACTTGTAGGCCGGGTTGCCCTCCTCCTCCATCGGCAGCGCGTCCATGTCGGCGCGCAGGCCGATCGAGCGACCGCCGGAGCCGGTGCCCCGCAGCACGCCGACCACCCCGGTGCCGGCGATCCCGGTGTGCACCTCGATGCCCCAGGACTGCAGCATCTCAGCGACCTTGGCGGCGGTCCGGTGCTCCTCGAACTTGATCTCCGGGTGGGCGTGGAAATCACGTCGCCACTCGGTCATGTCGGCATGAAATTCCGCAATGCGGTTGTTCACGGGCATCTATCGACTCCGAAACGGGATGGCGGGGCCGGCGAGGGAAATACGGAAGGGAACCGCGGGCCCGGACCGCCGGGATGAGGTTACCCCGATCATAGGCCGCAACCGGGGCGGTCAGGCAACCGGGAAAGCGGCGGCCGCAAGAGCGGGGACCGGCGGGAACGCCCTTGACAGGTTGCCTTGTCGTTCTCATTGTTAGTGAATGTTCACTTACAATCATGAAACCGCTTCCCGGTTCCCGTGCTGGAGTGCCAGGCCATGAGACAGTCCGAGTTCGCCCTGCTCCGGTCCCGCCGCTTTCTGCCGCTGTTCGTCACGCAGTTCCTCGGAGCGATGAACGACAACGTGTTCAAGAACGCGTTCGTGATCCTGGTGCTGTACGGCATGGCGGACATCGCCGGGACCCAGGCGCAGATCCTGGTCACCGTCGCCGCCGGCGTGTTCATCCTGCCGTACTTCCTGTTCTCGGCGACCGCCGGGCAGCTCGCCGACGCGGTCGAGAAGTCGCGGCTGATCCGGCGCATCAAGCTCGCCGAGATCGCCATCATGGCCGGCGGCGTACTCGGCCTGCAGCTCGGCGAGCCGTACCTGCTGATGGCCGTCCTGTTCCTGATGGGGGCGCAGTCGGCGTTCTTCGGGCCGGTCAAGTACGGGATCCTGCCGGACCATCTGGCCGAGCACGAGCTGGTCGGCGGCAACGGCCTGATCGAGGCCGGCACCTTCCTGGCGATCCTGATCGGCACCATCGCCGGCGGCCTGATGGTGCTGCGGGCCGACGGCACGGTCCTGGTCTCGGTCACCCTGCTGGCGGTCGCGGTCGCCGGCTGGGCGGCCAGCCGAGCGATACCCGAGGCCCGCCCGGACCAGGTCGGCCTGCGGGTCAGCCGCAACGTGGTCGCCGAGACCGCCCGCATCGTCGCCCATGCCGGGCGCAGCCGGCCGGTGTTCCTGACGATCCTGGGGCTGTCCTGGTTCTGGCTGGTCGGCGCCACCTTCCTGTCGCAGTTCCCGACCCTGGCGCGGGCGGTTCTGGGGGCCGACGAGACCGTAGTGACGCTGTTCCTGGTGGCGTTCGCGGTCGGCATCGCCATCGGCTCGCTGGCCTGCAACACGCTGCTGAAGGGCGAGGTCTCGGCGCGCTACGTCCCGCTGGCGGCGATCGCCATGACCGTCTTCATCGCCGATCTGTGCCTGGCCCTGGACGGCCGCACCCCCGCCGCCCCGGCAGTCGACGCCACCGTCTTCGTCACCGATCCGCACAACTGGCGGATCCTCGCCGACCTGGTCGGGCTGGCGATCGCCGGCGGGCTGTACAGCGTCCCGCTGTTCGCGATCCTGCAGGCCCGCAGCGAGCCCGAGCACCGGGCCCGCAACATCGCGGCGAACAACGTGCTGAACGCCCTGTTCATGGTGGCCGGCGCGATCTGGGCCGCGGTCATGCTGGCGCTGGAGCTCGACGTCGTCGCGGTGTTCGCCTCGGTGGCGGCGGTGAACGCGGTGGTCGCGCTGTACATCTGCCGGCTGCTGCCGGCCGAGCTGACCAAGAGCCTGCTGGCGATCCCGCTGCGCCTGCTGTTCCGGGTCCGGGTCCGGGGCCTGGAGAACTACCGCAAGGCCGGCCCGCGCGCGGTCGTGGTCGCCAACCACGTCTCGTTCCTGGACGGCCTGCTGCTGGCAGTGTTCCTGCCCGGCAGCCCGGTGTTCGCGGTCGACACCCATATCGCGCGGCGCTGGTGGGCGCGGCCGATCCTGGCGCTGGCCCGGGTCTTCACCGTCGACCCCGGCAACCCGTTCGCGACCAAGGCGCTGGTCCGCGAGGTGCGCGCCGGCAACCACCTGGTGATCTTCCCGGAGGGCCGGATCACCGTGACCGGCGCGCTGATGAAAGTCCACGAGGGCCCCGGCATGATCGCCGACAAGGCCGACGCCGACCTGATCCCGGTCCGCATCGAGGGCGCCGAGGCCAGCGTGTTCTCGCGGATGAAAGGCAAGCTGCGGCGCCGGCTGTTCCCGCGCATCGTCATCACGGTGCTGGAGCCGCGCCGCTTCCACATACCGGAACAGGCCCGCGGGCGGGTGCGGCGCCGGCTCGCCGGCGACCAGCTCTACGACGTCATGTCGGAGATGATGTTCGAGACCCGCGACCGCGACGAGACCCTGTTCGGCGCCCTGCTGGATGCCCGCAAGGTGCATGGCGGCGGCACCGCGGCGATCGAGGACGTCGAGCGCAAGCCGGTCAGCTACGACCGGTTGGTCAGCGGCGCTCTGGTCCTGGGTCGCAAGCTGGCCGGCATCAGCGAGCCGGGCGAGCGGGTCGGCGTCTTGCTGCCGAACTCGGCCGGTGCGGCGGTCTGCCTGTTCGCCCTGGTGGCGCGCGGCCGGGTGCCGGCGATGCTGAACTTCTCCACCGGGCCGCGGAACCTGGCCGCCGCCTGCCGTACCGCCACGCTGCGGACCGTCGTCACCTCGCGCCGGTTCGTCGAGCTGGCCCGCCTGCAGGAACTGGTGGCGGCGATCGAGCCGGTCGCCCGGGTCGTCTACCTGGAGGACGTCCGGGCCGGCGTGACCGCCCTGGACCGGCTGGTCGGCCTGCTGGCCCGGCCGTTCGCCGGCCTGATCCACCGCCGCCGGCGGGTGCGGGCCGACGACCCGGCGGTCGTGCTGTTCACCTCCGGCTCCGAGGGCACGCCGAAGGGCGTGGTGCTGAGCCACGCCAACCTGCTGGCCAACCGGCACCAGCTGTCGGCCCGGATCGACTTCAACGCCACCGACCGGGTGTTCAACGCCCTGCCGGTGTTCCACTCGTTCGGCCTGACCGGCGGGCTGATCCTGCCGCTGCTGTCCGGCGTGCGGACGTTCCTGTACCCGTCGCCGCTGCACTACCGGATCGTGCCGGCGCTGGCCTACGACACCAACGCCACCATCCTGTTCGGCACCGACACCTTCCTGGCCGGCTATGCCCGGCTGGCCCACGCCTACGATTTCTTCAACTTGCGCTACGTGTTCGCCGGGGCCGAGCGGGTGAAGGACGAGACCCGGCGGGTGTGGGCCGAACGGTTCGGCATCCGCATCCTGGAGGGCTACGGCGCCACCGAGACGGCGCCGGTCATCGCGGTCAACACGCCGATGCACTTCCGCGCCGGCACCGTCGGCCGCGTCGTGCCCGGCATCGCGACGCGTCTCGACCCGGTATCGGGCGTCGAGCGCGGCGGCCGGCTGGTGGTCTCGGGGCCGAACGTCATGCTGGGCTACCTGCTGGCGGACCGCCCGGGCGAGCTGCAGGCGGCGGGCGGAGAGTACGACACCGGCGACATCGTGGAGGTCGACGGCGACGGCTTCGTGCGCATCCTGGGTCGCGCCAAGCGGTTCGCCAAGATCGCCGGCGAGATGGTGTCGCTCGGTGCCGTCGAGGAGCTGGCGGCGCGGGTCTGGCCGGACCATGCCTACGCGGTCGTCGCGGTCCCGGACCCGCGCAAGGGCGAGCAGCTGGTCCTGGTGACCGACCGCCGGGACGCCGACCGGGCCCGGCTGCTGGAGGTGGCGAGGACCTCGGGCTTCGCCGAACTGGCGGTGCCGCGCCAGATCCTGGCAGTGGACGCGGTGCCGTTGCTCGGCACCGGCAAGACCGATTATCCGGCGGTCCAGGACCTGGTCCGGACGGAATGCGGGGCGACCGCACAATCCATGAGCGAATCGCCGTGAGACTGGTATGTTAGTCTTTCGTTAGCGCGTACACGGTATCGTGCGAGGATAACTATCCGGCGTCACGCGAGCCGCCGGGCGGATCGCCGAAAGTGCGTACCGGGCTGCGCGCGCCCACGGGACCGACAAATGCCGACACCGGTTTCGCCCATGCGGTCGCTGACGACACGGCTCCTGGCCCAGAGTGCCGCGGTGTCGCTGGTACTGCTGTTGGTCGGGCTTGCGATCAGCCTCGAGTTGACGATCCGGCAGACCTGGGACCGCGCCGAGAAGGCCATCTCGGCGAGCGAGGTCTCGGTGCAGGGTGCGGCGGAGGAGGCGCTGTGGCAGTTCAACCTGCTGCAGGCCGAACGGCTGGTCGAGGGCCTGACCAACAGCCCGCTGATCCGAACGGCGATCCTGCGCGACGACACCGGCGAAGTGGTCGCGCAGTCGCAACGGTCGTCCATGGGCGACGAGTGGCTCAGCCGGTCGCTGCTGACCCGCTCCCGCCCGGAGCTCGACAAGCTCCGGCCGATGGTGCGCACCGGCTCGCTGCCCGGCGAGGCCAACCAGCCGGTCGGAAGCCTGGAGATGCAGGCCGACTACGCCGCGCTTCACGTGCTGGTGCTCGACCAGTTCCTGAAGATCTTCTGGGCGGTCGCCCTGCTCGGCTCGTTCATGATGGCCTCGATCTTCGTGATCGCCCTGCTGACCACCGCCCGGCCGTTGCGGCGGCTGGCGACCAGCATCCGGATGATCGGGGGATCGTACGACCCGGGCGCCGGCATGACCTCGGACCTCGTGCACCGCGACGACGAGATCGGCCAGGTGGCGCGCGCCTTCATCTCGACGGTCAAGGACCTCGCCCATCGCACCCGCGAGGCCGAGGACGCCCAGACCAAGCTGCGCAACATCCTCGACGGCTCGCTGCAGGCCATCGTCGTCCATCGCAACCTGCAGCTGCTGTTCGCCAACGACGCCGCGGCGCGCATGTTCGGCTACACCGACGCCGGCGAGATGCTGGAGGAATGCGACCTCCGCAGGACCTTCCCTCTGAACCCGGACGGCTCGCTCGAGGGCTTCGTCGACATCGCCGGCCGCGACGACGTCGAGGAGGTCCACCTGCTGACCCGGCCGCGACTGCGGCGCGACGGCACCCGGTTCCTCGCGGAGATCGCCGCCCGCAAGATCCGCTGGGAGGGCGAATGGGCGGTCCAGGTGGCGCTGATCGACGTCAGCGCCAGGGTCCGGGCCGAGCAGGAGCTGCGCGACCACGCCACCCGCGACGCGCTGACCCACCTGCCCAACAAGTCGCTGTTCCTCGAGCAGCTCGGCTTCGCGCTGCGCGACGCGCGGCCCGGCCGGCTGGGCATCCTGTTCGTGAACGTCAACCGCATGAAGGGCTTCAACGACGCCCTCGGCCTCGCCGGCGGCGACGAACTGCTGCGGCACATCGGCGAGCGGCTGCGCTCGCAGGTTTCCGGCCGCGCGCTCATCGCCAAGTTCCCCGGCGACAAGTTCGCGGTGCTGATGCCGGCGATCGACGACGAGAGCGAGATGATCGCCCTGGCCCAGCGCTTCGACGAGCTGCTGCACGCGCGCTTCACGATCGCCGGCCAGTCGGTGCAGGCCACCTTGTCCTACGGCGCGGCGGTGTGGCCGTTCGACGGCCGCAACGCCGAGGAACTGACGCTCGCGGCCGAGCGCGCCTGCGGCAGTGCCAACAGCCGCAAGGCCCGCCAGGTGGTATTCTCCGACCAGTCGATGAACGCCGAGGCGTCGCGCCGCTACGACATCGAGAGCCAACTCGCGGAGGCGCTGACCAGCGGCAGCCTCGACGTGCACTATCAGCCGAAAATCCGGGTCGGCGACGGCCGCATCGTCGGCGCCGAGGCGCTGATCCGCTGGCCGACCGCGGACGGCGGCTTCATCTCGCCGGCCGAGTTCATCCCGGTGGCGGAATCCACGGGCCAGATCATCGACCTCGGCCGTTTCGTGGTGCGCCGGGTGTGCGCCGACCAGGAGCGACTGGCGCGCGACACCGGCTCGATGGTGCCGGTCGCGGTCAACGTCTCGGCGATCCAGTTCCAGAACGACGACATGCTGCGCACCGCCCGCCAGGCGCTGGAGGCGCACCGGCTGCCGCCCTCGGCCCTGCAGTTCGAGGTGACCGAGAGCGCCACCATGGACCAGATCGACGAGGTTGTGCCGATGCTGGCGGCGCTGCGCACCTTCGGCATCCGCATCGCCATCGACGACTTCGGCACCGGCTACTCCTCGCTCAGCCACCTCAAGCGCCTGCCGATCGACTACCTGAAGCTGGACCGCAGCTTCACCCGCGACGTACTCGGCGACGACGGCCGCTCGATCGCCTCGGCGATCGTCGGGCTCGGTCACGCCCTCGGGTTGACGGTGATTGCCGAGGGCGTCGAGACCGACGAAGAGGCCGCGGTGCTGCGCCACCTCGGCTACGACGAGTTCCAGGGCTTCAGGTTCGCGCGGCCGATGCCGATCGAGCGGTACCAGGCCTGGATCCTCGAGCAACGGGCCGTCGACAAGGCATGAGCGACCGGGCGTGAGCGACACGGTCGGCACCGGGCGTCGCGCCGCCGAGGCATGACCACGCCCCCTCCCTGGATCCGCACCGCGATCGGTGCGCAGGCGACGCTGCTGGTCGGCATGGGTCTCGGGCGGTTCTCCTACACCCCCATGGTGCCGGCGCTGATCGACAGCGGTGCGGTCTCGGCGGATCAGGCCGGCTGGATCGGCGCCGCCAACCTCGGCGGCTATCTGGTCGGCGGGCTGGCGGTCCCCTGGCTGCTGCGGCGCGCCAATGTTCCCCGGATCCTGCGGGCTTGCCTGATGCTGTCGTTCGCCGCCCTGGCAGCCAGCGCAGTGCCGGCTGGGTTCGCCTGGCTGCTGGCCTGCCGCCTGGTGCTGGGCGTCGCGGTCGCGGTCATGATGATCCTGTCGATCGCGTCGGTCACCGCCGCGGCCCCGGCACGGCATCTCGGCAAGGCCGCCGGGATCGCGTTCACCGGCGTCGGCCTCGGGATCTTCTTCTCGGCCGCCGCCCTGCCGCTGCTGCTGTCTTACGGCCTGCCGTGGGCCTGGGTCGGGACCGCCGCGATCGGCGCGGTCGGGCTCGGGCTTGGACTGTGGGGCTGGAGCGGCGGCAGCAGCGCGCCGCCGCCGGTCCGCAACGACCCGCTGCCGACCCATCTCAGCGCCGATGCCGCCCGGCTGGTGGTGGCCCAGGGCCTGTTCTCGGTCGGGCTGGTGCCGCACTCGATCTACTGGGTCGACTACCTGGTACGCGGGCTCGGCTGGTCGATCGCCGAAGGCGGGGCGCAGTGGACGCTGTTCGGCCTCGGCGCCGTGCTCGGCACCGTCGCCTGGGGCCGGCTGGCCGACCGCATCGGCTTTTCGCCGGCCCTCACCCTGGTGTTCGCCAGCCTGGCCGCCGGCATCGCCCTGCCGGTGCTGGCACCCGGCCCTCTGACGGTGGTGCTGTCGTCGCTGATGGTCGGCGCCCAGCCCGGCCTGTCGGCGGTGATCGCCGGACGGGCGCAGCGCGCCATCGGTAACGGTTCGATGCTGGGGCTGTGGCGCTGGATGGTGCTGGCGGTCGGCACCGGCCAGCTGGCCGCCGGCTACGGGCTGGTGGCGCTGTTCAACGCCCGCGGCAGCTACACCGAGGTGTTCCTGGTCGGGGCGGCGGCGATGGCCGGCGGCGCCGTGCTGGCCTTCGGCCTGCGCCATACTGAGCGGGACCGTCTTCCGGATACGCCGCGGTAGCCGCACCCGGGCTTACGGATCCGTATGCTGGCCGAACAGGTCTCGAAAGCCCGCGCCGTCAAAACCTCTCCACGGAAGCAATCGTGCTTCGCAACATGGAGACGAACACAGATGAACTCGAAAACCATTCGCGCCGCGCTGATCGCCGCAATGCTCGTCGGCGTTGCCGGACCGGCCCTTGCCGGCGTCGACTCCCGGGCGACGGATCGTGCCGAGATGGACGCCGCCCTGGCGTCGAAGGTGTCGCTCACGGAAGCGGTCAAGGCGGCCGAGGCCCAGTCGGGCGGTCAGGCGATGGAGGTGGTGTTCGGCGACGAGAACGGCCGCTTCGGCTACGAGGTGACGACGATCACGCCGGACCGGGAAGAGCATAACCTGTTCGTCGACGGCAGCACCGGAAGCGTCGTCAAGGACAAGGCGACCGGCGACGACCGCGAGCGGGACGACGACGCCGAGCACTCCGACGATCGGGACTGAGCACCGCTTCACGAACAACACGCAACCGACCGGGTCGCCCGGCGCCCGAGCGCCGGGCGACCTTAATCCGTACCGCGCGCCGGTGCTCGCTCGCCCGTCCAGGGGGCAGAGAAGACAATCTGTATCCTGGTCCCCGGCCGGCCGTCTTCGACCGACAGCTCCGCGCCGTGGAGGTCGGCGACCGCCTTGACGAGACTGAGACCGAGGCCGCTGCCCTCCGACGTGCGGCTCTTGTCGAGCCGGTAAAACCGCCGGAACACCTTGTCGCGCTCGATCTCGGGAATGCCCGGACCGTCGTCGGCGACCGAGACGACAATCCGCGGACCGGCCCGGACGGCCGCGACGCGGATCGACGTTCCTCGCGGGCAGTGCCGGATCGCGTTCTCGATGAGGTTGGCAAACATCTGCGTCAGCAGTTCCCGGTCGCCGCGGATGGCGGGGCCACTGGCCGGATGCGTTTCGAAGATCAGCGTGTCCCCAGCATCCTCCGCCACGTCACGGTAGATCTCGACCAGCGACGCCAGGACCGCGTCGATTTCCAGTGCAACGAACCTGGACCTGCGCGATCCGGCCTCGATCTGCGAGATCCGCAACAGTGCCTCGAAGGTCCCATTGATCCGGTCAACCTCCGCGGCCGCCTCCTCAAGCTCCACGACCACCGTGCCGCCCCGCCGGTGCTTCTCGAGGGCGTCGTCGATCGCAATGCGGAGCCGGTTCAGCGGGGTCTTCAGGTCGTGCGCGACGTCGGCGCTGACCTGGCGCATGCCCTCCACAGTACGTTCCAGGCGCTCGAGCGCCTCGTTGATGTCCTGTGCCAGGACGTCGATGTCGTCGCCACGGCCGATCAGCGGGATCCGGGCTGACAGCTGTCCCTGCGACACCGCGTTCATGGTCCGAGCGACGGCGGCGAAGCGGTAGCGGGCGCGATGCGCCAGCCAGGCTCCCCCTGCGATGCCGATGAGCGCCACCAGGAGCGTCGCCCAGGCCAGGCTCGAAACCAGGATCTCCTGCAGGCTGTCCAGTTCCGCCCTGCTTGTGCCGACGAGCAGCCGATGGCCGTCGACCACGCCCAGGAAGATCCGATACGACAGCTCCGGAGCCAGCCCGATCACGTTGCCCGGAATGTCGCTCCAGCCTTCGGGGACATCGATCGCCCCGACGTTTCCCCTTAGGATGCGGCCGTTCCTGTCCGTGACGGCGAACACGCGCTGCGCCTCGCGCGTCGCCCGCACATTGGTCTCGACCGTCTCGAGCAGATCGGTCAGATCGCTATCGCCGTAGGCATTGGCGATCACCGTGTAGGTTTCCCGGATCGCCTGGTCCTGGCGTTGGCGAAGCTCCCAGCCGAGAAGCTGGTCGACGGCCACGCCGGTCGCCACGAATGCCATGACGACCATGCCCGCGAACACGATCGCCAGCCGGAACGGCGTACTTCGCAACAGGCTATCGCGGCGCATGCAGCGAGTAGCCCACGTTCCGGATGGTGTGGAGGAGTGCCGTGTCGAACGGCTTGTCGATCTTGGCTCTCAGACGGCTGATGTGCGTCTCGACAACGCTGGTCTTGGGATCGAAATGGAAGTCCCAGACGCGCTCCAGGAGCATGGTCCGGGTCACCACACGCCCCTCGTTCCGCATCAGCACCTCCAGCAGGGTGAACTCGCGTGGCTGCAGGTCGATCTCGACCTGTCCTCGCGTTACCCGGCGACGCAACAGGTCCATCTTCAGGTCGGCGACCTGCAGGGTGGTCTGCTCGGCGACCGTCGGGGGGCGGCGCGCCAGCGCGTTGACCCGGGCGAGCAGCTCCGAGAACGCAAACGGCTTCACGAGGTAGTCGTCCCCGCCGGCGTCCAACCCCTCCACCCGGTCGTCGATGCCGCCCACCGCGGTCAGGAACAGGACCGGCGTCTTCCGGCCCGCCGCCCGCAATGCCCGGACGATCGCCAGACCGTCGAGGCTGGGCAGCATCCGGTCGACGACGAGCACGTCGTAGCTGTTCCGCATGGCCTGGAACAGCCCGTCCTCGCCGTCGTCCAGCACGTCACAGACGTGCCCGGCCTCGGTCAGGCCGCGCGACACTCGCTCGGCCGACTTTCGATCGTCTTCGATCAGCAGGATATGCATGGCTCGTCCACTCCGAAGCCGCGCGCCCCGCCGACGGCGAGGCGCGGGTTCCAGCACCCCGGCTCAGTCGCAGGCGGTGGCGCCGGGCGCCTCGACCGCGAGCCGCCGGTTCTCCGTACGGTCGACCTTCGTCCAGCTCAGGTATACGACCAGGGCGACGATCGTGGCCAGGAACGTGCCGTTGATCGCGGACGAGCTCCAGCCCAGGCCGCCATCGGACGGGGCTTGCGACATCAGGTCTCCGAGCGAGGCACCGAGCGGACGCGTCAGGATATAGGCCAGCCAGAACGCCAGCACCGCGTTCAGCCTGAACGCGCCGTGGCCGATCGCGATCGCCGCGATCAGGACGCCGAAGACGGCCGTTCCGGTCGCATAGCCCCAGCCCAGTCCCTCCGAGGCATAGTCGCCGCCGGCGGTGCCGAGCGCGAACGTGAACAGGATGGCCGTCCAGTAGTACAGCTCCCGCCGCCGTGTGAAGACCGTGTGGATCGACAGCGTGCGCTCGCTCGCGTACCAGGCTGCGAACGTCGCCAGCAGAAGGGCGCTGAACACCGAGGTCGAGGTCAGCAACGGCACGTGCATAACGTCGGTCAGGAAGTCGGTGACGAGCGTCCCGACGACGCTGATCAGGACGACCGTCAGCCAGTAGACGGCCGGCACGTAGCGGTCGCGGGTCAACTGCACCGCCAGCGCGACGGCGAGCAGCACCGCCATGACGACCGAGGTGTTGGTCAGGCCGAATCCGAGGTCGACGTTCAGAAAATCGGCCGCGGTCTCGCCGACCGTGGTCGCCATGACCTTGATGACCCAGAAGAAGATCGTCACTTCCGGGACCTTGTTGAGCATGAAGGCCGCACGGCCGTCCGGCGATGAGGGTTCCACTTTGTCTCTCCGGAAAGGGTAAGGGGCGACCGTGGCCTGCCCGGCTCAACGGTCTCGCCCTCGTCACCTAGGCGTCGAGGTTGGCAACGACATTTCCCGAACCTTACCGATCCGTATGGAAGCGCCGGACCGTCCCGGACCCCGAGCCTCCGAGCGGACCGTCGCACGACTTCGCGTTGAACCCGACCCGCCGGCCGTGACAGACTCGGCCCGTGCCCGGGGCCAACCGGGCCGCAGACCAGGAAACGCCAGTGCCTCCCCCATCCCCGGCCCCATCCCCGGGCTGCCCGTCGAGCGACGACGATCCTCCGCCGTCAGCCCCTCCGCCATCAGCCCCTCCGCCGCCCGCATCGGCGCGCGGGCTCTTCAAGGTCCCGGACTTCCGGCGGCTCTGGCTGGCCGGGCTGATCGCATTCGTGGTCCGCTGGCTGGAGATCCTGGCGGTCGGGGTGTTCGCCTACCAGGCGACGGAATCGGCCTTCCTGGTCGCCATGCTGACCATGCTCCGGCTGCTTCCCATGGGGCTGTTCGGCGCTCCCATGGGGGCGCTGGCCGAACGGGTCGAGCGGCGCAGCGCGCTGGTCGCGGTCATGGCAATGCTGACGGCGTCCGCGATCGTCGTCGCCACGCTCGCCAGCGCCGGTCGCCTGGAGGTCTGGCACCTGGCGGTCTACGCCTTCCTGAACGGGCTGGCCTGGGCCAGCGACAACCCGGTGCGCCGCATGATGATCGGCGACGTGGTCGGCCCCGACCGCATGGGGCCGGCGATGTCGCTCGACGTCGGCGCCAACAACGCCAGCCGGATGCTCGGGCCGACGGTCGGCGGGCTGATCCTCGCGACGCTGGGCATCGCCGGGGTGTTCTGGCTGGGGGCCGCGCTGTACGCGCTCGGGCTGGCCGCGTCGCTGCGGATCGGCGTGCGCAGCCGGCCCGCCGTGGTCGACCCGGTACCGGCCCTGGCCCGGATGCGCGAGGGGCTGGCGTGGACCCGCGGCAACCGGCGGATGACCGGCGTGCTGCTGATCACGGTGATCTTCAACATCTTCGGCTGGCCCTCGACCAGCATGATCCCGGTGCTCGGCAAGGACGAGCTGCACCTGGGGCCGGAAGGCGTCGGGCTGCTGGCCGGGGTCGACGGGGTCGGCGCCTTCCTCGGCGCGCTGACCATCGCCACCTTCGCCCGGCCCGAATGGTACGGCCGGATCTATCTCGGCGGGCTCAGCCTGTACCTGTCGTCGATGATCGCCTTCGCGGCCCTGCCGGCGATCGTCGGGCCGGTGCCGGCGGTCGCCGGCGCGGCGCTGCTGACGGTCGGCATCGGCGGCGCCGGGTTCAGCGTCATGCAGGCGACCCTGGTGTACCTGCACGCCCCGACCGAGATGCGCGGCCGGCTGCTCGGCCTGCTGTCGGTGTGCATCGGCGTCGGGCCGGTCGGGTTCTTCTACCTCGGCTTCATGGCCGAGGCGGTCGGCGCCCGGACCGCCACCATCGCGCTCGCCAGCCAGGGCCTGCTGGCCCTGGCGCTGACCTGGCGCTGGTGGCGGCCGTTCGTCGCCCGCCCTTAGGCGCCCCGAAGCGCCGCAGCCGCCTCCTTCCAGGCGTCGAGAGTGTGCTGCACGTCGGCGGCGTCGTGGGCCACCGAGACGTAGTACTTGCTCTCGCCCTTGAGGATGCCGCGCGGCCGCAGCAGGGCGTTGAACCGGCGCAGCAGCCCGGCGTCGGCGGTCATCGTCGCCCGGTAGTCGTGGATCGCCCGATCGGCGAACAGCACGTCGAACAGCGGCGGCTCGCCCACCACCTGGACCGCGAAGCCGGCGCCGCGCAGGGTCTCCTCGAGCGCCGCCATCAGGGTCCGGCCGGTCTCGAACACCCGCTCGTAGGTGCCGGGCTGCCGCAGCACCGCCAGGGTCGCGAGGCCGGCGACCGCCGCCACCGGGTTGCCGCTGAGCGTGCCGATCTGCGGCGCGAACGCGTCCTCGGCGACGCCGTCCTTGTCGAAATGCGCCATCAGCTCCTCGCGTCCGGCCACCGCCGCCAGCGGGAAGCCGCCGCCGACGATCTTGCCGAGCGCGCACAGGTCCGGCGTGACCCCGTAATAGGCCTGGGCGCCGCCGTAGGCGAAGCGGAAGCCGGTCACGACCTCGTCGAAGATCAGCGGGATGCCGAGCTCGGCGGTGATCGCGCGCAGCCCCTCCAGGAAGCCCGGCTGCGGCGGCAGCAGGCGCTGGAACGGCTCGACGATCACGCCGGCCAACTCGTCCCTGTACTCGCGGATGATCCCGACCGCGGTCTCCAGGTCGTTGAACGGGGCGATCAGCACCTCGTCGCGGACCTTGGCCGGGATGCCGGCGGAATCCGGCACCGCCTGCGGGAAGTTGGCCGGCCGCTTCGGCGCCATGCTCATCAGGGCGTAGTCGCTCATGCCGTGGAAGCCGCCCTCGAACTTCAGGATCTTGTCGCGGCCGCGATGGGCCCGGGCGATCCGCATGGCGTAGAACGTCGCCTCCGAGCCGGTCGAGACGAACCGCACCTTGTCGGCGCAGTCCACGGCGTCGACGATCGCCTCGGCCAGCTGGATGCCGGCGGCGTTGTTGGCGAAGAAGGTGGTGCCCTTCGGCACCTGCGCCAGCACCGCCTCGGTCACCGCCGGGTGGGCGTGGCCGACGAACATCGGGCCGGAGCCGAGCAGGAAGTCGACGTACTCGTTGCCGCTCTCGTCCCAGACCCGGCCGCCGCGGCCCTCGCGGATCACCACGTCGGCGGCGAAGTTGCCGAAGGTACCGGCCGGCAGTACCCGCCTGGCCGCCTCGATCAACGCCGTCTCCGCCTCGCTCTTCGGCAGGCCGCTCATTCCAGTCTCCTCTTCGCCGCTCGATTTGTGCAGGATCGTCCCGCGCCCGTGACGCTGGCCAAAGCCATCGGCCGGCGGCAAGCTTCGCTCCCGCAGTACCCTCCGTTCAAGCCTTCCTTCCCCCCGTCCCTCCAGCCCGACGAGCGCGCCCGCATGGAACTCTGGATCCCGCTGACCGTCCTCGGCGCCTTCATGCAGAACCTGCGGTCGGCGGTGCAGAAGCACCTGAAGGGCCGGTTGACCACGCTGGGCGCGGCCTATGTGCGGTTCCTGTACGCCTCGCCGTTCGCGCTGCTGTACCTGTTCAGCCTGAAGACCGGGACCGGCCTGCCCTGGCCCGAGCCGAACCTGACGTTCCTCGCCTACTGCGTCGCCGGCGGGGTGTCGCAGATCATGTTCACGGCGCTGCTGGTCTACATGTTCTCGCTCCGCAACTTCGCGGTCGGGACCACCTACTCGAAGACCGAGGTGGTGCAGGTCGCGATCCTCGGGTTGCTGTTTCTGGGCGACACCGTCGCGCTGATCCCGGCGATCGCCATCGCCGTCGCCATGGTCGGGGTGATGGCGATGTCGGCCGGGCAGTCGCAGATCTCGGTCGGCCGCCTGCTGGCGGGGATGACCGAGAAGTCGACGCTGGTCGGGCTGACCTGCGGCGCCTTCCTGGGGGCCTCGGTGGTGTTCTTCCGCGGCGCCTCGCTGTCGCTCGGCTACGAGCACGGGGCCTGGATGTCCGCGGCTTTCACCCTGACCACGGCGGTGGTGCTGCAGACCGTCGGCATGGGCATCTACCTGGCGGTCACCGAGCCGAAGACCATGCGCGACGTGTTCGTGCACTGGCGCTGGGCCGTGGTGGTCGGGCTCGCCGGGGTGCTGGCGTCGATCGCCTGGGTGACCGCCTTCACCCTGCAGAACGCCGCCTACGTGCGTGCCCTCGGGCAGATCGAGCTGGTGTTCACCTTCCTGTCCTCGGTGGTGATCTTCCGCGAGAAGACCTCGCGGGCCGAGGTCATCGGCATCCTGCTGGTGGTCGCGGCGATCCTGATGCTGGTGCTGGGTCATTAGTCCTGGAAGCCCGGCCGCGAAGGTTCAGCAACGCCTTCGCCCTGTACTCGACAGGCTCTCGCACTGCGCGCTTTGCTCGTCAGCACACAACACGAAAAATACTTCGCACCTGCAGCACAAAGTATTTGATTCTTCTTAATAGCTCTCCTCTAGTTCTGCCACAATTCCAGTGCGCGGACTCCAATTGCAAGCTAACATTCAAAACAAGGGCTGAATTTCCGAGCCAAATCCTCGGCATCACTCAGTGGCCCGGCAAGTTGGGAGGAACCACATGAAGCGACTGCTGATCGGCGTCTTGGGATTTGCGTTCGCCGCAATGACTTCATCCCAGGCAGAGGCGAAGCTCAAGGTCTTCGCCTGCTTCCCGGAGTGGGAGGCGCTCTCGAAGGAAATCGGCGGCGACTCGGTCCAGGTGTTCACCGCGGTATCGCCGCTGATCAATCCCGACCACGTGACCGTCACGCCGGAGCTCCTGGCCTCGCTCAAGGCAGCCGACCTCCTGGTCTGCACCGGCGGCGGTTTCGAGGACGAGTGGTTGCCCGCCGCCCTGGCGCGCGTCCAGAACCCGAAGCTCGCCGAGGGGCAGCCCGGGCGGTTCTTCGCCGCGGACTTCGTGAAGACCCTCGAGGACGACCACCATGCCGACGAGAAGAAGGCCGGCGACCTGCACGAGCACGGCAATCCGCACATCCAGGGCGATCCGCACCGGGTCCGCACCCTGGGCGGCCAGCTCGGCAAGCGGATGATCGCCCTCGACGCCGCGGATTCGGCCGTCTACTCGGCCAACACCAAGCGCTTCGTGAAGCAGATCGGCGACGTCGCCAAGGAACTCGAGGAGAAGGCGGCGGCCCTGCGCGGGGTCAACATCGTCGCCCAGCACGAGCACTCGGTGTACCTGCTCAACTGGCTGAAGATCCACAGCGCGGCGATCGTCGAGCCGGAGGTCGGCGTGCCGCCGGGACCGCAGGACCTCGCACGGATCATCGAGTTGATCCCGCGAGAGAACGTGAAGCTGGCGCTGTACGCCGCCTACGAGGATCCCCGGCCGTCGAAGTACGTCGCCGAACGCGCCGACATCCCCCTGGTGAAGGTTCCGTTCACGGTCGGCGGGACCGACGGCGGCGGCCCGACCTTCGCGCAGTTCTACCGGGATTCCGTCGACCGGCTGCTCGACGGCCTGAGCGGAAAGGACCGACCCTGAACCTGCCGTGCGGCGGCACCGGCCCGCGGCCTGCGGCCGGCCGCCGCCGACCGGCGCGCAGGATCTTGTGGCGGCCCGCCCCGGTCGCAATATAATGAGACTGACCAACGGGCCGGCCTCCACGACCAAGAGGCGATCGCGCGCCGCCCCGCCGGAAGATGTCGGTCAGACGACCGACGCGCCGGGGTTTCGGGAGCGCGTGGACCTCCATGACGGGGGCTCAACTTCGACCTGACAGGCAGCGTGGCGCCGGTCGACTTCCGGCGGCAGGGCTGGTCTGGCTCCTCACCGTCCTGTCGATCCTGCAGTGGATCGCACCGAGCGTCGACCCGTCGCTGCGCGCCCAGTTCAACGGCCATGCGACGTCGGATCGGGTGCTCGCAACCGCCGACCACCTGTCGCTGGCCGCCGAGGCGAAGTCGCCTGCGCGCCCTGTCGCCTCCGAGAAGCGATCGGGCGGGCAGCGGTCCCTGCCGTCGAGCGAGGACTCGGACGCCGTGCTCCAGATCGCGTCCTCGGCGAAATCCGACGGCACGACCGGACCGATCCTTGCCGAAGTCGTCGTGGCGGTCTCGCGCCACGGTCACTCCTTCACGGCACGCGGCCCTCCCGGCATCGGATGACGACCGGCCGCACCTGAGCGGCCCCAGCAATCGCATCCGTTCGTGCCCGCCCGCCCGCCGGAGAACCCGGCACCCGGGTACGGGCACATCGCCCGGGTTTGTCGCGATGGCCCTTCCAGCGTCTACACGGCTCCCGATCCGGTCGCAGGCCGGACAGGACCCGTGTGCCGCCGGCCGCCGCCCCGGGCTCGCCCTCGAGGACCACTTCCCATGTTGCCCATGTTCGAGAACGCCGCCATCGGCGCCGCTCTCATCGCCTTGGCGTCCATCGGTCTCGCCCGCGCCGCCGTCCACTTCCGGCGAACCGAGACCGCCTCGGACCGCTTCTTCTCGACGTCGTTCGTCTCGGTCGTCCTGGTGGCCCTGATCGTCGGGGGCGCGTTCTACATCGGCCGCGCCGCATTCGAGGCCCCGGGCATGTGGCGCCTGATCGTCGGCGCCGGCGGTGTCGCTTTCGTCGTGCTGGTCCCGACGCTGGCGTGGCAGTGGTTCGGCCCGCGTTCGGAGACCGCCACGCGCCGGGCGGTCGCATGACCATGGCAACCAACGTCGTCGCCGGCCCCGCCGCCGCCACCCCGCGGCCGGCCATCCGTGCCGCCGCCACGGCATTGGCCGTGGGCCTGCTGATCGCCGGCACTCTCGGTACTGCCGGCGGCACGATCGTCGGTACCGCCGTGCATCTGCTCGGCGCCTCCGACCACTGGGCGCGGATCTCGGCATCTCTCGGCGCCGCATCCGCTCTGCTTCCGGCAGCCTCGCTCGCCCGCCGAACCTGGCGGGTCGAGCGGCGCGGCGAAGAAGTCTGGGCCCTTCAACCGACCTCCAAGCACTAAGAAGGGAAGGAAACGACCATGCTCTCAGGACTCGAATTCATCGTCGCAGCCGCCGCCATCGCCGCCGGCCTCGCCATGTTCGTGCTCGCCCTGCGGCGCCGACCGGTGGCCGGGCCGGCACGGCTGGACGACATGTCGAGCGGGACGATTCTCGGCACGAACTTCTATGCGCTGACGATCATCGCCCTGATCTTCTTCGGGATCGCGTTCCTGGTCGACGTATTCTCATGACGCCTCGGTGCCGGCCTCCGAGGCCGGGTGGCCGGCACCGGCGCGCGCCGCGTCCCGGATCAGGTCGGACGCCTTCTCCGCGATCATGAGGGTGGCGGCGTTGGTGTTTGCCGAGACCATGGTCGGCATCACCGAGGCGTCGACCACCCGCAGGCCCTCGATGCCGCGAACCCGGAGATCGGGACCGACCACCGCCTCGGGATCCGTGCCCATCCGGCAGGTGCCGATGGCGTGATAGACGGTTGCGCCCTTGGCCCGGGCGTAGGCCAGAAGCTCGTCGTCGGACCGGACGCCCGGGCCCGGCAGCGTCTCCGGCCCGCGGTAGGACTCCAGCGCCGGGCTGGCCAGCAGCCGACGGCCCCAGCGCAGGCCGTCGACGATCGACCGGCGATCGGCCTCGTCCGCCAGGTAGTTCGGCTGGATCGCCGGCGGCTCGTCCGGATCCGCGGATCGCGCACGGACATGGCCGCGGCTCTCCGGCCGCATCTGCCAGACCCCGAGGGTCATGCCGGGCTCGCGCTGCAGCTGCCCGACCACGCCGTCGGTGTAGCTCGCCGGCGTGAACACGAACTGCAGGTCCGGCAGCTCCAACTCCGGCCGCGAGCGCACGAACGCCCCGACATGCGCCGGGCTGAACGCCAGCAGGCCGCCGCCGGTCGCCAGCCAGCGGGCGATCTCCCACCACAGCCGCGGTCCACGCGCCCGCTCGTTCAGGGTCGCCGAGCCGGTCACCCGGTGCACCACGCGGACCGCGTAGTGGTCCTGCAGGCCCGCACCGACGCCGGCGAGGTCGTACACCACCGGAATGCCGAGGTCGCGCAGCAGGCCGGCCGGCCCGATGCCCGAGAGCTGCAGCAGATGCGGCGAGTTGATCGCGCCGGCCGCCAGGATCACCTCGGCCCCGGCCCGCGACCGGATGACATGGCCATGCTGCCGCCACGTCACCCCGGTCGCCCGGCCGGCCTCGACGTCGATCCGCAGCACGTGCGCCCCGGTCTCGACCCGCAGGTTCGGACGGTTGCGGACCGGATGCAGGAAGCCGGTGGCGGCGCTGTGCCGGCGGCCCTTGCGGATCGTGCGCTGGTAGTAGCCGACGCCTTCCTGGACCGCGCCGTTGTAGTCCGGGTTGCGCGGCACCCCGACCTGCTCGGCACCGGCGATGAAGGCCTCGCAGATCGGGTGCCGCTCGTGGATGTCGGAGACGTGCTGCGGGCCGCCCGACCCGTGGAAGCCGTCGGCCCCGCTGGAGCGGTCCTCGGCGCGCCGGAAGTACGGCAGCACGTCGTCGTAGGACCAGCCGCGGTTGCCCATCTGCGCCCAGGTGTCGAAGTCGCGGGCCTGGCCGCGGACGTAGAGGTGGCCGTTGATCGAGCTCGACCCGCCCAGCACCTTGCCGCGCGGAAAGAAGATCGCCCGGTCGTCGACCCCCGGCCCGGGCTCGGTCGTGTAGCACCAGTTGAAGCGCGGATCCTGGAAGGTCTTCAGGAACCCGACCGGGGCCCGGACATACGGGTGTGCGTCCGAGCCGCCGGCCTCCAGCACCAGTACCCGGACGCGCGGATCCTCGGTCAGCCGGTTGGCCAGCACGCAGCCGGCCGAGCCGGCGCCGACGACGATGTAGTCCCAAATCTCGGATGGGGTCTCGGACTCGTTCTCCGGGTTCAGACCGACCTCCCTCAGGCGGCGATGTGGGGCGTTTCGACCGTCGGTCCGTCGCCGGCGATCGTGGTGCGGACCATGTGGCGGGCCTCGTCGCTGCCGCGGAACGGGGTGGCCCGGTGCAGGACCGCCCGGTTGTTCCACAGTACCAGGTCGTGCGGGCGCCACTTGTGACTGTAGACGAACCGCTCCTGGGTGCAGAACGCCATCAGCTCGTCGATCAGCGCCCGGCCGGCGGCCTCGTCCATGCCCTCGACACGGGCGGCGTGGGCCCCGAGATACAGCGAGCGGCCGAGGTCCGGGCCGTGGTCCAGCACCATCGCCTGGCGGACCGGCGGCACCGCCCGCTTCTCGTCCTCGGTCACCAGATCGGGATCGACCTTGCTGCGCGACCAGCCATAGTCGTGAACCGCCACCCGACCCTCGACCGCGTCCTTCAGGCGCTGCGGCAGCTCGGCATAGGCCGCCCGCATGCAGCAGTACTGGGTATCGCCGCCTTCCGACGGGATGATCCGGGCCGACAGCATCGAGGCCTTGGCCGGCACCGGCTTGAACGAGCTGTCGGCGTGCCAGAACCGGTTGGCCCGGTTGTTCAGCATCTGCCGCGAGGTCGGCGGCACGATCGAGCCGTCCGGCGCCAGGTTCGACAGGATCACCAGCTGGCTGCCGGCGCCGCTGGTCCCGACCTTGGTGGTCTCGAGCTCGCCGAACCGGCGACTGAAGCGGATCTGCTGCTCGTCGTCGATGTCCTGGTCGCGGAACACCAGGACCGAGTGCTTCGCGAACGCCCGGCGGATGGTCGCGAAGGTGGCGTCGTCCGGGCCGGACGCCAGGTCGAGGCCGGTGACCTTGGCGGCGAACAGCTTGTGCAGCGGCGTGATCCGGACCATCGGCGACCTCCCTGGTGGTTGCGGGGAAAATCTGCCCCAGGATTGCCGACCGCCAGAAGTGGGAAAGTAAGGGAAATTCGTTCCCGAAAATCGGGATCAAAGCAGCGCCGAGCGGGCCAGGAATTCCTGCAGGTGCTCGACGAACGCCCGGGTCTTGGCCGGCACCAGCGGGGTGCGGGCGTGCACCGCGTAGATCTCCTCGCGGTAGCCTTCCGGGTAGCAGACCGTGTCGGCGAGGCAACGGACCAGGGTCCCCGCCTTCAGGTCGCCCGCCACCATCCAGGTCGGCAGCAGCGCCAGCCCGAGGCCGTCGAGCGCCGCCGCCCGCAGCACCTCGCCGCTGTTCGACCGCAGTGGGCCGGAGACCGCCACCTCGCGGCGGCCCCGGGCGGTCTCGAACACCCACACCGACGGCTCGAAGGCATGGCGGTAGCCGAGGCAGTCGTGGCGATCCAGGTCGTCCGGCCCGGCCGGCGGCGGGTGGCCGGCGAAATAGGCCGGGCTGGCGCACATCACCCGCTCGGCCGAGGCCAGCCGGTGCGCGACCAGCGACTTCTCGGCCGGCGCGCCCAGGCGGATCACCAGGTCGACGCCGCGGGTCGGGGCGATCTCGACGGTCTCGGTCAGGGTCAGGTCGATCTCGACCTCCGGGCAGGCCGCCCGGAACGACGGCAGTGCCGGCATCACGTGCAGCATGCCGAACGACCGCCGGGCGGTGATCCGCAGCACCCCGGTCGGCCGCGACTGCAGTTCGCCGGCCTGTCGCATCGCGCCGTCGAGCTCGTCCAGCAGGCCGGCCATCCGGTCGTACAGGTGCCGCCCGGCCTCGGTCGCCGACACCGTCCGCGTGGTTCGGTCGAGCAGCCGCACCTTCAGCTCGGCCTCCAGGTCCTGCATGCGCTTGGAGGCCGCCGTGCTGGACATGCCGAGCGAGCGGCCGGCGCCGGTGATGCTGCCGGTCTCGACCACCCGGACGAACAGACGCAGGGCGGACAGGCGATCCAAGGGCGGGCTCCTCCAGGCGGCACGGCGGACGGCAGTCTAGCGGTCGCAGACCGCCATGCCACCGCCGGGCAGCCGATTGACCGGCCGTCGGCCCGGTTCTACCGTTTTGCTCCCACCGCTTCTCCGCGTTCCAACCGGAGGCATCCATGACAGGGTCCAACATCTACGTCGGCGTCGCCGGCTATGTCGGCCGTCCCGAAGCGCCCGGCGCCGTCGGCCTGTTCCGCCGCTCCACCGACGGCGGCGACTGGCAGCACGTGATCCGCAACCTCGAGACCTACACGGTCTACGTCCACCCGGCGGATCCCAGCCTGGTGTTCGCCGGCACCGCCGACGGCGTGTGGCGCAGCACCGACCACGGCGCCACCTTCCAGCGCACCGGGTTCCCCGACGCCGGCCGGCAGGTCTGGAGCCTGCTGGCCAGCGACGGGGATCCCGACCGCATGTACGCCGGCGCCTCGCCGATCGGGGTGTTCCGCTCCGACGACCGCGGCGCCACCTGGCGCAGGCTGCCGGAGCCGAGCATCCCGGCGCGCTGCTCGGGCCCGTTCGCGCCGCGGGTGATGCGGATGGCGCAGCGCCCCGGCCGGCCGGACGAGGTCTATGCGGCGATGGAGATCGCCGGCGCCATGCGCACCACCGACGGCGGCGAGACCTGGCAGGATCTGGGCGACGACCTGGTCCGGCTGTCCGACCTGCCGCATCTGCGCAGCCAGATCGTGCAGAGCGAGACCGACGCTGAGGGCATGCTGGACGGCCACGCCATCACCGTCAGCCCGGCCGATCCGGACGCGCCGGTCATCGCCGTGCGCATGGGGCTGTTCCGCACCCGCGACGGCGGCCGGACCTGGCAGGACATGGAGGTCGGGCGGTTCTCGCCGACCACCTACGCCCGCGACGTGAAGGTGTCGCCGCACGACCCGAGCACGCTGTACGCCGCCCTGTCGGTCGCCGCCGCCAGCCACGACGGCGGGGTCTACCGCAGCCGCGACGCCGGCGAGACCTGGGCGCGGTTCGACAAGGTGCAGGTGCACGGCACCGTCATGTCGGTCGGCCTGCACACCTCCGATCCCGACCAGGTCTACGTCGCCGCCCGCTACGACGGCGAGGTGTTCGGCACCCGCGACGGCGGCGAGACCTGGGAGGCGATGCCGCTGCCCGGCCAGGTGAAGGACATCTACGCGATCGCCGCCGGCTGACCACGCCCATCCCCGCCGCCCGACCGAGAGGAACCCGATGCCCGCGACCACCGTCATCCGAAACGCCGCCTGGGTCGTCGCCTGGAGCGCCCGCGACAGCCGCCACGTCTACCTGCAGAACGCCGACGTGGCGTTCGGCGAAGGCGCGATCGTCCATGTCGGCGGCCGGTTCGCCGGCGAGGCGACGACCGAGATCGACGGCTCGGAGCTGATGGTCATGCCGGGCATGATCAACGTGCACAGCCACCCGACCAGCGAGCCGCTGCGCAAGGGCATCACCGACGAGATCCGCAGCCCGGGCTTCTACCACTCCTCGCTGTACGAGTTCCTGACCATCTTCGAGAACGACGCCGAGGGCCTGGCCGCCAGCGTCCGGGTCGCCATGGCCGAGCTGCTGAAGAGCGGCGTCACCACGGTGGTCGACTTCTCGGCCCCGTTCGACGCCTGGCTGGACGTGCTGGCGGAGTCCGGCATCCGGGCCTGCGTCGCCCCGGCGTTCCGCGACGCCCGCTGGTTCACCACCAACGGCCACCTGCTCGACTACGAATGGAACGAGAAGGCCGGGCGCGCCGGCTTCGAGAAGGCCCAGCGGGTGATCGACCTGGCCAACCAGCACCCGTCCGGCCGGCTGATGGGGATGATGGCGCCGTCGCAGATCGACACCTGCTCGGCCGACCTGCTGCGCGACGCCTACGACTACGCCGAGGAGAAGAACCTGCCCTGGCAGACCCACGCGGCGCAGTCGGTCAACGAGTTCCAGGAGATGATCCGCCGGCACGGCCGCACCCCGATCCAGTGGATGGACGACATCGGCGTGCTGGGCGAGCACAGCATCATCGGCCACGGCATCTTCCTCGACCATCACCCCTGGGTGCACTGGTCGACCCGCCAGGACCTGCGGCTGCTGGCCGACCGGGGCGCCACCGTCGCCCACTGCCCGACCGTGTTCATGCGCCGCGGCATCGCCCTGCAGACCTTCGGCGGCTACGTCCGCGAAGGCATCAACATGGGCATCGGCACCGACACCTACCCGCACAACTTCCTCGAGGAGATGCGCAACGTCGGAACCATCGCCCGCGCGGTCGCCGAGAGCGTCGACGACCTGAACACCTCCGACATCTTCAACGCCGCCACGGTCGGCGGCGCCCGGGCGCTGCGCCGCGACGACATCGGCCGGCTGGCGGTCGGCGCCCGCGCCGACCTGGTGTGCGTCGACCTGACCGCGCCGTCGATGATGCCGGTGCGCGAGCCGCTGCGCAGCCTGGTGTTCGCCGCCTGCGACCGGGCGGTGCGCGACGTGTTCGTCGACGGCCGGCAGGTGGTGAAGGACGGCGAGGTGACGACCATCGACCTGCGCGCCGCCCTGACCGAACTGCAGGCGGCCCAGGCCCGCTCGATGCGCAGCATCCCGGACCTCGACTGGGCCGGGCGGACGGCCGACCAGCTGTCGCCGATGGCCTTCGAGATCCGCGACGGCCTGAACTGAGGCGGCGGGTAGGTCCCGGCTCTCCGGGGCTCCGCCCCTGCGGCCGGGATGAGGACTTTGGGGGCTCTCTCCTCAATCCTCATCCCGGACGAGCGCAGCGAGATCCGGGACCCACGAAGCGACGGGCACGAGAGGACAGCAGCAACCATGAAGACCCTCACCACCGACGCCCTGCTCGACGCCGTTCGCGAGTGGGTCGAGATCGAGAGCCCGACCCAGGACACAGCCGCGGTCAACCGGGTCGCCGACCTGGCCGAGGCCCAGCTGCGGGCGATCGGCGCCGGCATCGAGCGGATCCCCGGCACCGACGGCTTCGGCGACATCCTGATCGGCCGGATCCCGGGCCAGACCAACGGCGAGGGCATCCTGCTGCTCGGCCACATGGACACCGTCCACCCGGTCGGCACCATGGCCGGGCCGCTGCCCTGGCGGGTCGACGGCGACCGGGTCTACGGCCCCGGGATCTACGACATGAAGGGCGGCAACGTGATGGCGCTGCAGGCCCTGACCCACATCCACGCCAACGGCGGCCGCCCGAAGCTGCCGGTCACCGTGATGTTCATCCCGGACGAGGAGATGGGCAGCCCGAGCTCGCGCGCCCGCATCGAGGCCGAGGCGCGCCGACACCGGCTGGCGCTGGTGGTCGAGCCGTCCGGCGACGGCGGCCGCATCACCGTCGCCCGCCACGGCATCGCCCGCTACTACCTCAAGACCACCGGCCGCCCGGCCCATGCCGGCGCCTATCACTGGAAGGGCCGGAGCGCGATCCGCGAGATGGCCCACCAGGTGGTCGCCGTGGAGGCGATGACCGACTACGACCGCAACATCACCCTGAACGTCGGCACGATCGCCGGCGGCACCCACGAGAACCTGGTGCCGATCGAGTGCCGGGCCTGCGTCTACGTGATGGTCGCCACGGTCGAGAACGAGGCCGAGGTCCGCGCGAAGCTGACGGGGCTGCAGCCGGTCGACCCCGACGTCTTGCTGGAGGTCACTCCTGGCCTGTTCCGGCCGCCCTACGCCAAGAGCCCGGAGATCCAGGCGCTGTACGACCACGCCTGCGACCTGGCCCGCGAGATCGGCTTCGAGATCCCGGGCGAGCGGGTCGCCGGCGGCGGCAGCGACGGCAACTTCACCGGCGCCCTCGGCCTGCCGACCCTGGACGGCCTCGGCGTGGTCGGCGACGGCCCGCACACCCACCAGGAACACCTGCTGGCGTCCTGCCTGGTGCCGCGCACCAAGCTGCTGGCGCGGCTGTTCGAGACCCTGGAGTAGGCCCTGCCCGATGCGCGCCGCGACATCTGGAAATCGCCGGGGGTTTCGCTAGGCTGCCGGCATGACCGACGCCCTTCCCGAATGCCGGATCGCCTGGGATCCGCTCGACAGCCAGGAGTGGGAGGAGGCGTTCGCCCGGGTCCGGCGCTCCAACCTGCTGCAGTCCCTCGGATATGCTCGCGCCGTCTGCCCGCCCCAGGGCCAGCGCCCGCGCCGGGCTCGCATCCTGCTCGACGGCGAGGTGGCCGGGCTGTTCCAGATCCAGGAGGCCCAGATCCTGCGGCGGGCGATCCACGCCGTGATCCTTGACCGCGGGCCGTTGTGGCTCGACGGCTACGGCACGCCGGCGCACGTCACCGCCTTCTTTCGGGCGTTCGACCGCGAGTTTCCCCGCCGGATCGGCCGGCGGCGGCGGATCCTGCCGGAGCTTTCGGACACGCCGGAGATGCGGGCCGCCCTGGACGCCACCCGGCTGCGACGGCGCGCCGGGTCGATCGGCTACCAGACCATCTGGGTCGACCTGCGACCCGAGCTGTCCGAAATGCGGGCAGCCCTGCGGGGCAAGTGGCGCGGGCACCTGACCAAGGGCGAGAGCTCGGGGCTGGAGACCGCCTGGTCCTGGGGCGGCGCCGAGGTGACGAAGCTGCTGAAGGGCTACCAGGAAGACAAGGAGGTCCGCGGCTATCCCGGCCCGGCACCACGCACCGTCGCCGATCTGTGCCGGGCGCTGCTGCCGCAGAGGCGGGTGCTGGTCGGCACCGCGACGGCAGACGGCCGGCTGGTCTCGGCTGTGCTGCTGCTCGGCCACGGCGGCTCGGCGACCTACCAGGTCGGCTGGACCACGGCGGAGGGCCGCGCCCGGCGCGCCAACCATGTGCTGCTGTGGCAGGGCATCGAGCGGCTCAAGCAGGCCGGTTACCTCGACCTCGACCTCGGCGGCGTCAACGACGCCGACGCCAAGGGGGTGAAGACCTTCAAGGAAGGTCTCGGCGGCGACACCGTGGAGCTGGTCGGCCAGTACGAGTGAGCGGGTCCGGCGGGGCCCGGCTTCCCCTCCCCCTCAGTGCGCCTCGGCCCAGGACTTGCCCCAGCCGGCGTCGGCGACCAGCGGGACCGACAGGTTGAGGGTCGGCGCCGCCGCCCCCTCCATCACCTCGCGCACCAGCTCGGCGGTCTTCTCGACCGCGTCCTCCGGCACCTCGAACACCAGCTCGTCGTGCACCTGCAGCAGCATGCGGGCCGGCGAGTTGGCCTTCTCCAGGGCGGGGCGCAGCCGGACCATGGCGCGCTTGATGACGTCGGCCGCGGTGCCCTGGATCGGCGCGTTGATGGAGGCGCGCTCGCCGAAGCTGCGCATCGCCGGGTTCTTGTCGCGGATCGCCTGGATGTGGACCTTGCGGCCGAACTTGGTCTCGACGAAACCGTGCTCGCGGGCGAACGCCTTCATCGAGTCCATGTAGTCGCGGATCCCCGGGTACCGCTCGAAATAGGCGTTGATGTAGGCCTGCGCCTCGCCCTGCGGGACCGACAGCTGGCGGGCCAGCCCGAAGCCCGAGATGCCGTAGATGATGCCGAAGTTGATCGCCTTGGCCCGTCGCCTTGTCTCCGACGTCATCTCGTCGAGCGGCACCCCGAACACCTCGGACGCGGTCTGGGCGTGGATGTCCTTGCCGTCCAGGAACGCCTGGCGAAGGCTCTCGATGCCGGCGATGTCGGCGACCAGCCTGAGCTCGATCTGCGAGTAGTCGACCGACAGCAGCACATTGCCCGGCTCGGCCACGAAGGCGGTGCGGATCTTGCGCCCCTCCTCGGTGCGGACCGGGATGTTCTGCAGGTTCGGGTCGTTCGACGACAGCCGCCCGGTCGCCGCCCCGACCATCGAGTATGAGGTGTGGACCCGCCCGGTGTCCGGGTTGATGCTCTCGACCAGGGCGTCGGTGTAGGTCGACTTCAGCTTCGCGACCTGGCGCCAGTCCAGCACCTTGCGGGCCAGCTCCGAGCCCTCGGCCGCCAGGGTCTCCAGCACGTCGGCGCCGGTGCCGTAGGCGCCGGTCTTGCCCTTCTTGCCGCCGGACAGCCCCATCTTGTCGAACAGGATCTCGCCGAGCTGCTTGGGCGAGCCGACGTTGAACTCCTCGCCGGCCAGGCCGTGGATCTCGCCCTCCAGCGTCACCATGCGCTTGGCGAAGTCGGCCGACATGTCGCGCAGGATCGCCGGGTCGACCTTGATGCCGTTGCGCTCCATGGCGACCAGCACCGGGATCAGCGGCCGCTCCAGGGTCTCGTAGACCGTGACCATGTGCTCGGCGACCAGCCGCGGCTTCAGCAGGGCGTGCAGCCGGACCGTGACGTCGGCGTCCTCGGCGGCGTAATCGCGGGCCTTGTCGAGCTCGACCTCGGCGAAGGTGATCTGGTTCTTGCCCTTGCCGCACACCTCCTCGAACTTGATGTTGGTGTGCCCGAGGTGCAGCTGCGCCAGCTCGTCGAGCCCGTGGCCGTGCATGCCGCCTTCCAGCACGTAGGACAGGCACATGGTGTCGTCGATCGGCGCCACCGCGATGCCGCCGTTTCGCTGCCGGCTCAGCACCAGGGCGTCGTACTTGGCGTTGTGCGCGACCTTCAGGACCGCCGGGTTCTCCAGCAGGCCCTTCAGCAGCGCCATCGCCGCGTCGAACGGCACCTGCTTCGGCGCCTCCTCGGCCGGCGCGCCGCCGAGCAGGTCGCCCTGCGGCTGGCGGCCGACATGGCGCAGCGGGATGTAGCAGGCGCGGCCGGGGCCGAGCGCCAGCGACACCCCGACCAGGTCGGCGCGCATGGCGTCGAGCCCGGTGGTCTCGGTGTCGAACGCCACGAACCCCTGGTCCTCGGCGGCGGCGATCCAGCGCTTCAGCGCGTCCAATTCCTGCACCAGCTCGTAGCTGGCCTCGGCGCCGGCAGCCTCGGAGATCGCGACGGTCTCGGCCGACCGGCCCTCCTCCGAGCCGCCCTGGGCCGCCTCGCTCTCGAACCGGGCGATCAGCCGCTTGAACGCCTGCTCCTTCAGGAACGGCAGCACGCCGGCCGGGTCGATGTGGCGGACGCCCAGATCCTCCAGCGGCTCCGGCACCTCGACGTCGTCGCGCAGGGTGACCAACTGCCTGGAGATCCGCGCCTTCTCGGCGTTCTCGATCAGGTTCTCGCGGCGCTTCGGCTGCTTGATCTCGCCGGCCCGCGCCAGCAGGGTGTCGAGGTCGCCGTACTCCTCGATCAGCTGGGCCGCGGTCTTGATGCCGATGCCCGGCACGCCCGGCACGTTGTCGACGCTGTCGCCGGCGAGGGACTGCACGTCGACCACCTTCTCCGGCGGCACCCCGAACTTCTCGATCACCTCGGCCCGACCGATCGGCCGGTTCTTGACGGGATCGAACATGTCGACCCCGTCGGTGACCAGCTGCATCAGGTCCTTGTCGGACGACACGATGGTGACCCGCCAGCCGCGCTCGCGCGCCAGCCGGGCATAGGTCGCGATCAGGTCGTCGGCCTCGAACCCCTCCATCTCGATGCACGGCACGTTGAACGCGCGCGTCGCCTCGCGGATCAGCGGGAACTGCGGGACCAGGTCCTCCGGCGCCTCCGGGCGCTGGGCCTTGTACTCGGGGTAGATCTCGTTGCGGAAGTTCGCGCGGGCGGCGTCGAAGATCACCGCCAGGTGGTCGGCGTCCAGGTCGTCGATCAGCCGTACCAGCATCGACGAGAACCCGAACACCGCGTTCACCGGCGTACCGTCCGGCCGGGTCATCGGCGGCAGCGCGTGGTAGGCTCGGAAGATGTAGCCGGACCCGTCCACCAGGTAGAGATGGCTCTGCCCCTCCTTGGCGGGCGGCGGGGCGTCGGCAGTCTTCGGATCGGACTCGGCCATCGTCAGGCCTTTCTCGGGCGGGTTCGGACGGGGGTCGGACTCTAGCGCTCGGGGCGGGAGGGGCAAGGGCGGTGGAGGCCTATGACAAGGGACCTTCGGATTTCTCTGGCTCCTACCCGATCTCGCGATCCTGGGGTTGCGGTTCAAGTCCCAATTCGGCCCGTTGTCGCGGCGTCATGATGGATTGATCTACTCCAACCGCACCGGCAAGTTGTCCAGCATCCAGTCCTTTCACTGCACGCAAATCTGCTTCGTTAACTTGAGCACACTGAAGATCTGCGCCGGTTAGAATAGCGAGCCGTAGGTTCGCGCCCCGAAGGTTTGTTCCTTGGAGCTGCGCTTCCCACAGAACGGCCATCCGGAGGTTTGCTTGCCGGAGATCAGAGTCTTGCAACAGTGCATTGTGAAATCTTGCCCCCGATAGCCAAGCCGACCGTAGATTCACCCCTGTAAGATCGGCAGCCTGCAAGTCTGCATCTGTAAGGATCGCAGATTCCATGTTTGCTCCTCTTAGGTCAGCTAGAGCAAGACATGATGACGAGAGGTTGGCTTTCGCGAGAAAAGAATGGGACAAATCCGCTCGCTCAAGATAAATTCTATCCAGCCTAATTCCGACAATCGTAATCGCATGTCTATATCGTCTATTTGTTTTTTTCAAAAATTCAAAAGGAAGAAACTCAATTCTCGAAAGACAATGCTTAACAATTAGGTCATCATTCTCAAGACCCACCACAGATTCCAGCCGTTCGTACTGTCGGTGGATCATCCGCCGAGCAGCCCACTCGTCTGGCCAATCGACACGGACATGGCCAATCGTTCCGGCCCCGGCATCTTGTCCGCAATCATCTTGCGCTCGGCAAAGCGCATCGGTCACGGCGAGCAGCGTGCATTCGGCGTGGGCGCCGCGCGTCCGTAGACCCGCTTCGGTCCAGCCTTCCGTGCAGGCAGGCAGCGGGAAGCCGTCCCCGGTCGCGACCCTTAGCAACCCGGCCAAATGGGCCGACAGCCGGTCCGCCGGTTCCACCAACGGCTCGAACGCCGAGCCTGCCCGCCGTCGCGCTTCCTCACGCAGAAGCAAGAACACGTCCCAGGTAACGAAAACGTCACCGAACGTCTCAACCCATTCCCTAGGATCCGGTTTCTCCTCCGCCGCCCGCACGATCCGGCGGGCGAGCAGGTAGTCGGCAAAGGACTTGTGGGTGAACTCGAACCGTGCCTCTCCGGCGACTGCGGCGAACCGGAAATGGAAGGCCATCATCGCCAGGTCCGGCAGGTCGCGGCTGTGCTCCGGCGTGCCTGCCTCGTAACGCAACACTCGCTCCAGCTCGGCCGCCACCTCGGGGTCGTCCAGCGCAGCCCGTACTGCGTCGAAACTGGCGGTCCGGGTGCTGTCCCGGAAGGCGGCGAGCGCCACGGCCTCCAGGAACCACAGGAACCGCTCCGGATCGTGCAGGGTATTCAGGGAGGTACCGCCGGGCGCACTCCAAGTCCGGGCATGTACCCCGCGGATCACCCGGTCGTACAGGCGCGCGCGGTCCATTTCCGCCAGGTCGAGCAAGCCGGCGCGTTCGGCGTCCCAGCCGTCGATCATCAGGCCCAGCAAGGCATTCAGCACCGGCGACGCGGTCAGGTCGGGTAACCGATTTAGCACGTCGTCGGATACGAGATCCGGCGCATCCGAGTCCGGCCTGACCCGCCGGTATCGCTCCCACCAGTCGCGCCGCAGGTCGAACTCCGGCCTTTCGTTCTCCCAGTCGAATCGCCTGCGCAGGTCCCCGTCGCAGACCAGCGGCGCGACGTGCAGACAGGTCGGCGCGATCCTGCGGAGTTGCGGGCGAACCGCGTCGACGCCGATGTCGCGGCCGAGTGCCAGGACGCGCAGGCGGTCAGCGGCGAGCCGAGTCGCGAGATGGTCGAACAGTGCCAGCGACACCGAAACCCCGTGCCCGAGGGTCTGCATCTCGTCGATGCCGTCGAGCACCGCCAGTGTCCGGCGCGGCCCGTCGGCGAGATCCGCGGCCAGCCCGCCCGGCAATCCGGCGATTTCGGCGAGGGTCGTCAGCGCCTGGTCCCAGGTGCGCGCATCCTTCACCTCGTGCAGCGGCACGAACAGCACCCGCCAATTCGGCCGCACGGCGACGCGGGCGGCAAACATCCGCGCGAAGGTCGACTTGCCGCTGCCGGGCCCGCCGGAGATCAACGCCAGCGAGTTCTGCTTCTTGGCGGTGCGGAACCACTCGATCGTTCGCTCCGTCAGGTCGAAGTGTCGTGCCGGCTTGCGGCGGCCTCGTCCCGGGTCAGGCACGTCGTGGTCGTAACCGGCGCCGTCCGGGTCCAGCACCTCGTAGCCACGCAGCGGAACGTACAGATCGGCGATCGGGAACGCCTCCGAGAACAGGCGGTTGTTCTCCGGGTCGTGCGGCCAGCCGATCAGCGTGCGGCGATAGGCCCGCCATTTCGATGCGGCGTCGGCAGCCGCAGCGACCGGCGTGCGGAAGAAATGCTTGAAGTCGTCATCGAACCCCAACTCGCGCCAGAACACGTCGAGCATCTCGACGAAGCGGTCGGGCAAGTCGCCGGCGATCTCGAGCCGGATCCATAGCGGCAGGTATTCCGGCCAATCCGTCCCCTCCACCACCGGTGCACCGCATCCGGCCTTCTCGAGAGCCCGCAGCACCGCGTCCCCGACCTCCGCCCACACGTCCAGCCGGTCGGGGCGCTCCAGGAAGCCGCGCGGCAGGTTGTCGACGTCCAGCACGATGTCGTCGAGCCGGTCCGGCAACGGTGCCTTCAGAAGGTAGGCGTGGTTGCGCGCGCCCGGCGGCTTGGCTTGTTCGGCCTCGTGCCGGGAACGGGCCTCCTCGAAAACGTCGAGGATCGCGGCCGCCAGCGCTCGGCCGATCCAGTCGGCGGCCTTCTCCTTCGGAGTCAGCTTGGCCGGTGCCTTGCGCGAGATGCTGCCAACGATGTCAACGGCACCGGTGGCCATCGACGCACCCGCCAAGTTCAGGACCAGCTTACCGGCAGCGAGCCCCGCCTTCTTCCAGTCGACCTCGAACCGCATCCAGCACCTCCCAGAGGCAGGATGCTATCGGGCAAAATTCACAACCCAAAGGAGCGAATTCGACCTGCTCGGGGATCAAGCAAACTTCGGATGTGACGCAGCTGCATGTAGCATCACGGGGTGACCATCAATGCCGGAGGGCCACGGTGACCGCGACCGACACCGACCTCGAGCGGATCCGGCGGAAGCTGGCCGACCGGCTCGGCGCGCTGCGCCACACCACCGAGGCGACCGCCGACGACCGCCGGCCGGTCGAGCTCGACCAGGCCTCGGTCGGCCGGCTGTCGCGCATGGACGCCCTGCAGATGCAGGCGATGGCGCAGGCGACCGGGCGGCGCCGGGAAGTGGAGATCGCCCGCATCGAGGCGACCCTGAAGCGGATCGATGCGGGCGACTACGGCTGGTGCGTCCAGTGCGGCGAGGAAATCGCGCCGAAGCGGCTGGCCGCCGACCCGACCGTGCCGACCTGCATCGACTGCGCCGCGGCCGGCGGGTAACGGATCGGCGGGTGACGGATCGGGAGCGTCGGATCGGGGGTTCCGCCGCGCGGGGATGGCAGTATCGTCACCGCAACCCATGTTAGGTTGAAGGCGGGAAGACCAGCCGCCAGAGGGAGGACGATACCGCCATGATCAAGCGCCTGCACCACGCCGCCTACCGCTGCCGGGATTCCGAGGAGACCCGGAAGTTCTACGAGGACTTCCTGGGGCTGCCGCTGGCCCACACCACGCCGATCACCACCACCAAGACCGGCCGCAACGCCAACGTGCTGCACACCTTCTACCAGCTCGAGGACGGCTCCTGCCTCGCGTTCTTCGAGGCGCCGGAAATGCCGTTCGAGTTCAAGGACCAGCACGACTTCGACCTGCACATCGCGATCGAGGTCAGCCCCGAGGACCTCGAGGCGATGTACGAGAAGGGCAAGGCCCTGGGCCTGGAGACCCGCGGCATCAGCGACCACGATTTCTGCCGCTCGATCTACTTCCGCGACCCGAACGGCTACGTGATCGAGCTGTCGACCCGCGAGCCGAGCTTCGACGAGGCGATGGACCCGGCCCGCAGCGAAGCCCGCGCGATGCTCGACGAGTGGCAGGCCGCGAAAGCCGGCTGACCGCACCGGCAGACCCGAGAGGCGTGGCGTTCGCGTGTAACTTCTGCGCGAGCCGGGGCATTGCCCGCCCGTGACCCGGAGCACGGAGGCTGCCCTCATGCGGAAGATCCATCTCGGCGCGCTGCTGGCGGCGGCGCTGCTGGCCGTCGCCACGGTTGCCGGCGTTCTGCATCCGGCGCGCGCCGGCGAGGCGCCGGTCTACACCGGTTTCCTGTCGAACCTGGCGGTCGGCGGCTACGACCCGGTCGCCTACTTCGCCGACGGCCGGCCGGTCGAGGGCTCGTCGACGTTCGAGAGCAAGTACAAGGGTGCCACCTGGCGGTTCGCCTCGGCCGCGCACAAGGCCGCGTTCGACGCCGAGCCGGACAAGTACGCCCCGCAATACGGCGGCTACTGCGCCTGGGCGGTCTCGCAGGGCTACACCGCCAAGGCCGACCCCGAGACCTGGAAGATCGTCGGCGGCAAGCTGTACCTGAACTACAACGCCGACGCGCAGAAGCTGTGGGAAGAGGACATCCCGGCCCACATCAGGGCCGGGGACGAGAACTGGCCGAAACTGACGAAGTAGCCGCTCGGTGTAGCCGCTCAGGCCGCCTTCTCGTCGTCGCCGTGCCCGACCAGCACGTAGGTGCGCGAGCAGTACGGGCACACCACCTTGTGCTCGTCCTCGGGGATCTCCAGGAACACCCGCGGATGGCCGAGCGCGCCGCCGCCGCCGTCGCAGGCGACGGTGTGGTCGGTGACCTCGATGGTCTCGTACGGCTGGGCCATGCTGCGCTCCCCGTGCTCGTCCGGCGGCTGGACCGACCGCCGCCCGTGTCGTGTGCAGGCCTCCCTATGCGGGATGGCGGGCCGCTTGTCCAGCGCGGCCCCGGATGATACCCAGGGCGGCGCCTTCCGCAAGGATCTCCGGCCCCGCATGACCGCCTCCGTCACCCCGTTTTCGAGCGCCGGAACCGGCCCGACATCGACCGCGGCGGGCGAGCATGCGGCCTGACCGGAATCCGCTGCCGATCCTTCTCGCCGTCGTTTTGAGCCTGGTCCTGGCCGCCTGCGCGCCGATGGTGGTCGGGCACGGACCCGACGATCGCCGGCCCTGGCTGGTCGACGATCATGCGGGGCTGATGGCCGACGGCACCCGCCTGCCCCTGCTGGCCTGGCGGCCGGCCGGCGAGACCGTGGCGGCGATCGTGGCGCTGCACGGCTTCGGCGACTACTCGAACGCGTTCGCCGAGCTCGGCCCGACTCTGGCGAAGGCCGGGGTCGCGGTGTTCGCGGCCGACCAGCGCGGCTTCGGCCGGGCCGGCCGCTGGGGTCGCTGGCACGGGACCGGGACGATGGTCGAGGACGCCCGCACCCTGGTCGGCCTGGTGCGGTCGGCACTTCCCGGCCGACCGGTCTACCTGATGGGCGAGAGCATGGGCGGCGCGATCGCCATGCTGGCGATGACCGGCGACGGTTCCGGAGACCATCCCGGATCGGGGCCGGCGGCCGACGGCGCCATCCTTTCGGCTCCGGCGGTGTGGGGTCGCGACTGGATGCCGTTCTATCAGGTCTGGGGCCTGGAGCTGGCCGGCCACACCATTCCGTGGCTGCCGCTGAACCCGCGCGGCCTGCCGTTCAAGCCGTCCGACAACATCGAGATGCTGCGCCGGCTGTCGCGCGACCCGCTGTTCGTGAAGAACCCGCGGGTCGACGCCGTCTACGGGCTGGTCGACCTGATGGACGCCGCCCAGGCCGCCGCCCCCGCCGTGCACGGCCCGCTGCTGGTGCTGTACGGCGACCGCGACGACCTGGTGCCGAAGAAGCCGACCTGCGCCGTCCTCGCCAAGCTGCGGGCGCGGCCCGCCGGCGCCGGCGGCATGCGGGTCGTGCTGTACCCGAACGGCCACCACATGCTGTTCCGCGACCTGGAGGGTGCGCGCGTCGTCTCGGACATCGCGGCCTGGGCCCGGAATCCCGCGGCGCCGCTGCCGTCCGGCGACGAGCGCGCGCCGGACGGGGCCTGGCTGGAGCGCTTCTGCAACGGTGCCGGGCACCCCGGAGATTCGTGAAACGCCGTTTTATTTACATTCGCGCGTCGAGGGTCGTATGCTCGATCGTCCGCGGCGACGCGGATCGACGGAAAGCGAGGTGCGCATGACCGCACATCGGATCCAGAGCAGGGCCGTCACGGCCGTGCCGCAACCCTAGGCGAGCGGCTTGGCGCGCCCCCCGAAGCGTCCCCGCATCGCGTCGGTGGACGACTGGCAGACCGGCAGCGCGAGCGAGCCGGGCTTCGTCACGGCCCTGGCACGCGGGCTGGACATTCTGCGCGCCTTCGGACCCGCCGACGACCTGCTCGGCAACGGCGACCTCGCCGACCGTACCGGCATCCCGCGCTCGACGGTGTCGCGCCTGACCCAGACCCTGACCGCGCTCGGCTACCTGCGCTATGTCGAGCGCTACGAGAAGTACCAGCTCGGCGCCGGCATCCTGGCGCTCGGCTACCACCGGCTCGCGGCGTCCGGCGTCCGCGAGACCGCCCGTCCGCACATGCAGGCGCTCGCCAACGCCGCCGACTGCGCGATCGCCATGGGCACCGCGGACCGGCTCACCATGATCTACATCGAGGTCTGCCACGGCGCCGGGCCGATGATCCTGCGCCTCGGCGTCGGGTCGCGCGTGCCGATCGTGCACACCGCCATGGGACGCGCCTATGTCGCCGCCCTGCCCGAGCGCGAGCGGGACCTGGTGATGCAGCGCCTGTGCGACGCCGATCCGGACGGCTGGAGCGACACCCGCGGCGCGCTCGACGACGCAGAGCGGCAATGCCGCGACCGCGGCTTCTGCGTCGCCGTCGGGGCCTGGCACGACGGCATCTCGTCGGCCGGCGCCGCGGTTACCCTGGACGGCGGCTCGCAGATCCTGGCGTTCAACTGCGGCGGCGCCAGCCATCGCCTGACCCGCCCGCTCCTGGAGCGCCGGCTCGGCCCGGCCCTGTCCGACATGGCCGAGCGGGTGCGGCGCGAACTGTTCGCGACGCCGGTGGTTTCGGCGTCCGTCGCAAGCCCACTGCAAACCGCTTAGAACCCAATGTTTCCACGATACGGAAATTAATTTCATTTTGTTTGACACGGTTCGCGGGCCGGTCAAACTGTCACCTGCGTCTCGGGGGCTACATGCCGAGGCGCGGATCCGAAACGGCGGCGACCCAACGACCGCCCAAGGGTCAAGGGAGGAGACACATGGTCTGGTGGAACGGGCGCATTGTGCCCGTGGTGGGGGCGCGATCCCTCGGGGTGCCGGAATGACGGCGGCCGGAGTTCCGCTGCTGGACGTCGAGAACGTCCGCGTGACATTCGGCGGCATCGTGGCCCTGGACGGGGTGTCCTTCTCGGTCCAGCGCGGCTCGATCGCGGGGCTGATCGGACCGAACGGCGCGGGCAAGACCACGCTGTTCAACTGCATCAGCCGGATCTACCAGGTCGATTCCGGAGCGATCCGGGTCGACGGCCAGTCGATCCTGGACACGCCGATCCACGGGATCAGCAGTGCCGGCCTCAGCCGGACGTTCCAGAACCTGGCCCTGTTCGGCAAGCTGTCGGTGCTCGACAACGTGATGATCGGCGCCCACGCCCGGACCGACGGCAACTTCGTCAACGACGCGCTCCGGATGTTAGGCGTCCGCCGGCGCGAGACGGCGATCCGCGACGAGGCGATGGCCCTGCTGGAGGAGCTCCGGCTCGACCACGTCGCCGGCGACGTGGTGGCCGCCCTGCCGTTCGGCACCCAGAAGCGCATCGAGCTGGCCCGGGCACTGGCCTCGCGGCCGACCCTGCTGATGCTCGACGAGCCGGCCGGCGGCCTGAACCACGACGAGGTCGAGGAGTTCAAGGACGTGGTCCGGCGCATCCGCGACGAGCGCCAGATTTCCATCCTGCTGGTCGAGCACCACATGAACCTGGTGATGAGCGTCTCCGACCAGGTCGTGGTGCTGAATTTCGGGCGCAAGATCGCGGAAGGCACGCCGTCGGAAGTCCAGCAGGACCCGCACGTGATCGAGGCCTATCTCGGGTCCGGCAACGCGACGGGGGGACACTGACATGGCGACCCTTCTCGAGGTCGCGGACCTGTCCGCCTACTACGGCCCGACCAAGGTCCTGCACGGCATCAGCTTCTCGCTCGACGAGGGCGGCATCACCACCATCCTGGGGGCCAACGGCGCCGGCAAGACCACCACGCTGCGCGCGCTGTGCGGCATGGTGCGGGCGGTCGGGCAGATCAAGCTCGGCGGCGAGGCGATCACCGGCCTCGCCACGGAAGCGGTCGCCAAGCGCGGCGTCGCACACGTGCCCGAGGGCCGCGGCACCTTCACCCGGCTGACCACCGAGGAGAACCTGCGGCTCGGCGCGATCTCGCGGCGCGATCCCGCCGGGGTCGAGGCCGACATGGAACGCATGTACGGCTACTTCCCGCGGCTGAAGGAGCGGCGCCAGCAGCAGGCCGGCACGCTCAGCGGCGGCGAGCAGCAGATGCTGGCGATAGCCCGGGCCCTGATGCTGCGGCCCCGGCTGATGCTGCTCGACGAGCCGTCGTTCGGCCTGGCGCCGCTGATCGTGCAGGAGATGTTCCGGATCCTGCGGCGGATCAACGAGGAGGAGAAGGTCAGCATGCTGCTGGTCGAGCAGAATGCGGCGCTCGCCCTGGAACTCGCCGACACCGCCTACCTGCTGGAGACCGGCCGGGTCGCGATGACCGGGCCGGCCAAGGAGATCGTCGCGGACGAGCAGGTCCGGCGATCCTACCTCGGATACTGAGGAGGACCGGATGGAACTGTTCCTGAACCAGGTTTTCTCCGGCCTCGCGACCGGCTCGATCTACGCGGCGGTGGCGCTGGCGGTGGTCATGATCTTCCTGGCGATCGACCACTTCAACTTCGCCCAGGGCGAGATGGCGATGTTCAGCACCTTCGTGTGCTGGGCCCTGCTGGACGCCGGGGCGCCGTACTGGCTGGCCTTCATCCTGACCATCGCCTTCGCGTTCGGGTTCGGCGTCGTCATCGAACGGGTGCTGTTCCGACCGCTGCACTCGGCGCCGGTGCTCAGTCACATCATCGCCTTCCTCGGCCTGTTCTTCATCCTGAACAACGGCGCCGGCTGGATCTGGGACTTCACCATCAAGCCGATGCCGAGCCCGTTCCCGGAGGGCTCGATCTCCGGCCTGATCAGCTACCACCAGATCGGCATGATCGGCGTGGTGCTGGTCATGCTGGCGCTGCTGTTCGCGTTCTTCCGGCTCACCTCGGTCGGGCTCGCCATGCGGGCGGCGGCGCAGAACCCGGAATCGGCCCGGCTGTGCGGCATCTCGGTCGGCTGGATGATCGCGCTCGGCTGGGGCATGGCCTCGGCGATCGGCGCAGTCGGCGGTATGCTGATCGCCCCGATCGTGTTCCTGGAGCCGAACATGATGCTCGGCATCCTGCTGTACGGCTTCGCCGCCGCGATCGTCGGCGGCATCACCAACCCGGCGGGCGCGGTGGCCGGCGGCTTCATGGTCGGCGTGACGGAGAATCTCGTCGGCACCTACGTCCCGTTCGTCGGCAGCGAGCTCAAGCTGACCGTGGCGCTGGTGCTGATCATCGCCGTGTTGATGGTGAAGCCCAGCGGGCTGTTCGGACGTACCACCGTGACGAGGGTCTGAGGCGATGGCGGCGGAAACCGAAGTCACGGGGCGTGCGGTGAACCGGGAGCAGCGGATCGCCGGACTGACCGCCGATGGCTGGCGCAAGGCGATCATGGCCCTGATCCTGGCGGCGGCAGTGGCGCTGCCGTTCGGGCTCGGCAGTTTCCAGACCTTCCAGATCACGCTGGTGCTGATCTACGCGATCGCGATCCTCGGGCTGAACATCCTGACCGGCTTCAACGGCCAGTTCTCGCTCGGCCACAGCGCGTTCTTCGCGATCGGTGCCTACACCTCGGCGATCCTGATCGACCGCTACGAGATGACCTCGTATCTGACGATCCCGATCGCCGGCGGCTTCGGCTTCGTCGCCGGCTTCCTGTTCGGCTTCCCGGCCCTGCGGCTGAGCGGGCTGTATCTGGCGCTCGCCACCTTCGCCCTGTCGGTCGCGACGCCGCAGCTGCTCAAGTACAACCACTTCGAAGACTTCACCGGCGGCGTCCAGGGCATCAACCTGCTGAAGGACGAGCCGCCGTTCGGCCTGCCGGTCAGCATCGACCAGTGGTGGTACTTCGTGACCCTGGCGGTCGCCCTGGTGTGCTTCTGGATGGCCCGCAACCTGGTCCACAGCCGCACCGGGCGCGCGATCATGGCGATCCGCGACAACCCGATCGCGGCGGCGACCATGGGCGTCAACACCGCGCTGTACAAGACCCTGACCTTCGGCTCGAGCGCGTTCGTGACCGCGATCGCCGGTTCGCTCAGCGCCATCGTCGTGGAGTTCGTGGCGCCCGACAGCTTCACCTTCCTGCTGTCGGTCTACTTCCTGATCGGCATGGTGGTCGGCGGCGTGGGCTGGATCCCGGGCGCGGTGATCGGCGGCGCCTTCGTGCTGTACGTTCCGAACCTCGCCGAGGGCATCTCGACCGGCCTGGCCGGGGTGCTGTTCGGGGTCATCATCCTGCTCGTGATCTATGTGATGCCGTCGGGCGCGTCGGGGCTCATCCGCCTCGCCGTCACCCAGGTGCAGAGGCGTTTCGACCAAGACAACAACAAGGCGTGAGAACCGCCGGTCAACACGTCTGGAAGGAGGAAGTGCCATGAACAGAAGAATCGCCATCGCCTTGCTTACGGCCGCCAGCATCTCGCTGCCCGCGGCCGCGATTGCCGCCGGCCAATACGACGACGGTGCCAGCGACACCGAGATCAAGATCGGCAACACCAACCCGTACAGCGGCCCGGCCTCGGCCTACGGCCAGATCGGCAAGACCATCTCCGCCTACTTCGACAAGGTGAACGCCGAGGGTGGGATCAACGGTCGCAAGATCGACTTCATCTCGCTCGACGACGGCTACAGCCCGCCGAAGACCAAGGAGCAGTTCCGCAAGCTGGTCGAAAGCGAAAAGGTGCTCGCGATCTTCCAGTCCCTCGGGACCCCGACCAACTCCGCGGTTCATGCCTACATGAACCGGTCGAAGGTACCGCAGCTGTTCGTCGCGACCGGCGCCACCAAGTGGGGCAACCCGAAGAAGTACCCCTGGACCATGGGCTGGCAGCCGAACTACCAGGCCGAGGGCCGGATCTACGCGAAGTACATCCTGAAGAACCTGCCGAACGCCAAGATCGCGATCCTCTACCAGAACGACGACTACGGTAAGGACTACGTCCAGGGCATGAAGGACGGCCTGGGCGACAAGGCGTCCAAGATGATCGTCGCCGAGGAGTCCTACGAGACCACCGAGCCGACCATCGACTCGCAGATCATCAAGCTGAAGGCCAGCGGCGCCGACGTGTTCTTCAACGTCACCACGCCGAAGTTCGCGGCCCAGGCGATCCGCAAGGTCGCCGAGCTGGGCTGGAAGCCGACCCACTTCCTGAACAACGTCTCCAACTCGGTCGGCTCGGTGATGAACCCGGCCGGCGCGGAGAACGGCGTCGGCATCATCACGACCTACTACCTGAAGGACCCGACCGACCCGCAGTGGAAGGACGACGACGCCTACAAGGCGTGGAGCGCCTTCATGGACAAGTACTATCCGGACGGCGACAAGAAGTCGTCGTTCACGGTCTACGGCTACTCGGCGGCCCAGACCCTGGTGCAGGTCCTCAAGCAGTGCGGCGACGACCTGACCCGGGCCAACGTCATGAAGCAGGCCGCCAGCCTCAAGGACTTCGAGCTCGGCATGCTGCTGCCGGGCATCAAGATCAACACCAGCGCAACCGACTTCTTCCCGATCGAGCAGATGCAGCTCGCCAAGTTCAACGGCAAGAGCTGGGAGCTGTTCGGCGAGATCATCAGTGGAGAGGCCGGCAGCTGACGGCTGACGTTTCCTGACCTCCAGGGCCGCCGGAGCGCTCCGGCGGCCCTTTTTCGTGGGCCGGAAGCCCCGGAGCGGTGCCTGCGCAATTGCACGACAAGCCGCGGGGAGAAGCCGGCCGTCACATCGGAGACCGTCGCCGGACCGGGCAGCCCGCCCGGCCAGCAACGGGAGATACCGATGTCCAACGCCACCGATGCCATCGCCGCCGGGGGGGCCGTCATGAGCGCCCTCGCCTCCAAGGTCGCCATCGTCACCGGCGCCAGCTCGGGAATCGGCCGGGCGGCCGCCCGGCTGTTCGCCCGGGAGGGCGCCAAGGTGGTCGTCGCCGCCCGCCGCCGGCCCGAGCTCGACGCGCTTGTCGGCGAGATCGAGGCGGTCGGCGGCACCGCCGTCGCGGTCGCCGGCGACGTCCGGGACGAGGCGTTCGCGCAGGCCCTGGTCGGCACCGCGGTCGAGCGGTTCGGCGGCCTCGACGTCGCCTTCAACAACGCCGGGACGCTCGGCCCGATGGGGCCGACGCCCGAGGTGTCGCGCGAGGCCTGGAGCGATGCCCTGGACGCCAACCTGACCGGCGCCTTCCTCGGCGCCAAGCACCAGATCCCGGCCCTGCTGGAGCGCGGCGGCGGGTCGCTGATCTTCACGTCCTCGTTCGTCGGCCACACCGCCGGCATGCCGGGCGTGGCGGCCTATGCCGCCGCCAAGGCCGGTGTGATCGGGCTGATGAAGGCGCTGGCGGTCGAGTTCGGGCCGCGCGGCATCCGGGTGAACGCGATCCTGCCCGGCGGCACCGACACGCCAATGGCCCGCGAGATGGTCGCCACCGAGGAGGGCTGGGCGTTCGTCGAGGGCCTGCACGCCCTGAAGCGGATCGCCACGCCGGACGAGATCGCCGGGTCGGTGCTGTTCCTGGCGTCCGACGCCTCGCGCTTCACCACCGGCAGCGCGCTGCTGGCGGACGGCGGCGTCTCGATCAACCGGACCTGAGGCCTGGCCGGCCGCCCCCACCGGGCAGGTTCCGCTTGCCCCGACCGGGTCCGGCCGGCCACGCTTCCGGAAAACGCCGTACGGAACGGAAATCGGAGGAGACGCCATGCCGATCGAGAGACTGATGGTGCCGGGCCAGCTGGAGCCGGTCAGCCACTATACCCACGTGGTCCGGGCCGGCGACTGGGTCTGGCTGTCGGGCATGGTCGGGATGCGCGCCGACGGCACGATCCCGGACGACACCGTCGAGCAGTTCCAGATCGCCCTGGACTCCATCGACACCTGCCTGCGCGCGGCCGGCGGCCGGCCCGACCAGATCGTCAAGGTCCAGGTGTTCATGACCGACATCGCCGAGCGCGGCCGCATCAACCCGATCCGCCAGCGCTATTTCGGCGAGCACCGGCCGGCCTCGACCCTGGTCGAGGTATCGGCCCTGGTCGACCCGCGCATGACGGTGGAGATCGAGGCGGTCGCCTATACCGGGGACTGAGATTATCGAACCGCCGCCCCTTCACATCACGGATTGCGCGTGTCGCGGCACTCTTTATCGGAGTGTTTCTTTCCTCATTCGGACGCCAGCTTGCGTGAAAATGAATAATGTATAAAACTTAAGATTGTCGTTCCTTGATCAGGGGGAAGGAGCAATGAGCGACATCTGGCACAGAAGGTTACGCGTGCCGGTCGAGCACGTGACCGATGCCGTGACCGACGTCCGGTCCACACGCATCATCCTGCCGACGTCGTCGATCGACACATCCCGTGCCCGCAGAAGCGGTTGACGATGCGCACCTCCCCGACAGCAAGACCCTGAACGAGGCCGCGACCGTGGACGAGCACGACTGGGTTGAACTCGTGGGCGAGATCCGGCGGGGGCGCTGCACCCCCTTCCTCGGTGCCGGCGCCTGCGTACCGCTGCTTCCGTTGGCCAGTGAGTTGGTCGGCACCCTGGCGGAGAAGGAGCCTATCCCGGAACGCTACTGCGACTCCCTCACCAACGCCGCCCAGTATCTGTCGGTAACGCGCTCGCCGGCCAGGCCCAAACAGGCGGTGGCCGATATCATCGATGAGCTTCTGAGCAAGATTCCGGACAACGTCGTCAGGAACCATTCGCCGCACGCGTTCCTGGCCCGCCTGCCGCTGCCCGTCTATCTGACAACCAACTACGACAACCTGATGCAGCGGGCGCTCGACGGCGAGCGTCGGCCATATCGAACTGACTATTGCCGATGGAACAGGTTCGTCGACGCCGACAGTGAACTCCTGGACCAGAAATCGACCTATATCCCCAGCAAAGAGCACCCCCTGGTCTATCATTTGCACGGCACCACCGATGAAGTTGACTCCATTGTCATCTCGGAGACTGATTACGTTGACTTTATCGTTAATGTCGCAAGGGACCGGTTGCTGCCGAATTGCATCAAAAATCAATTAGCTCGAACGGAACTCCTATTCATCGGCTACAGCCTCAAAGACATCAACTTTAGGATTATCGTCAAGGGTGTGCTCGGCGCCCTCGGAGACAGTGCCGCACGGCCGAGCATTGCGGTGCAGCTGCATGTAGACGACCCATCTGAACGCCAGTACTTCGAGAATTACATCAAGCAAATTGGCACTGCCCATTGGAAAATCTACTGGGGGGACTCTGCGTCGTTCATCGACAAGCTACGGTCCTATTGGGAAATGGCGGAGGTCAGACCGTGACCGGGACAGCCTCCAAGCCTCCGGCTTCGAAGCCCGCGGCCAGCCCCTATGTCGGCCCAAAGCCGTTCACCCTGGCTGACGGTGACCGGTTCCACGGTCGCAGCCGAGAGATCGCCGATCTGATCGCACTACTGGCGGCGCACCGGGTGTTGCTGCTTCACGCGTCATCCGGCGCCGGCAAGACCTCACTCCTCAATGCCGGGCTGCGTCCCCTGGCCCCGGCGGACGAGTTCCTGATCCTACCGCCGGCCCGGGTGCGTGGCCGACCGGACGATCCGAAGAGTCGCAACGCGCAGTCGAAAGACGACAGCGTCTTCGTGACGAACTATTTGGCCGACTTAAGCGCACAGTTGCGCGACGCATTCCCGGAGAACCCGCCGCCGCTTCCACGGCCCGGCCAGACCTTGCACCAGTATGCCCTCGAAGTGGAGCGCGTGCTGCTGCCCCGGCCACCGGACCGCACCATCGTCTATGTGGTCGACCAGTTCGAGGAGCTGTTCACCACCAACCTCGCCGACTGGAACGACCGCGAGCCGTTCTTCCGTCAGGCGGCGATGCTCGCCCGCCCGCGCTCCGGTTCGGCGGACAGCGATCCTCCGCCCAACCGACGGCTGCTCTTGTCGATGCGCTCCGACTTCGTCGCCCGGGTGGAGAGCTTCGCGCATCTTATGCCGGAGCGGCTGAATGCCCGCTATCACCTCGAGCGGCTGAACCGACAGCAGGCGATCGAGGCCATCGAGCGGCCAGCCGCACATGCCGGTCGCCCATTCGATGAAGGCGCTGCGGACGCCCTCGCGGATCGTCTTGCCGAGCAGCGGATCGCTACCGAGAAGGGCCCGCAGACCATCGAGGGGGAGTTCGTCGAGCCGGTCCAGCTGCAGGTGGTGTGCGACCGGTTGTGGCGCAGCCTTCCAAACGACGCGAAGAGCATTAGCCGTGACGACGTCGACAGATACGGGAATGTCGATGAGGCCCTGCGGGAGTATTACGAGCTGGCGATACGCGACGCGCACGTCGCCGAGAAGGTACCGTTGCGCCGGATCCGCGGCTGGTTCGACAAGCAGTTGATTGCCGCCGGAGGATTTCGCGGTCAGGCCTTCGTGGACATGGAGAAGGGCGAAGTCGCCGGCCTCCCGATCGCGGCCGTCGACCGGTTGCAGGACGCCTATCATATCATTCGGTCGGAGACCCGCGCCGGAGCCCGCTGGGTCGAGATTTCGCACGACCGCTTCGTCGAGCCCATTCGCCTCGCAAACGAAGCAGACACACGACGCCTCAAACAACGGAACGACCGGCTCGGCATCGGCATCGCCACCATCGTGGCGACCATACTATTCACCGTCCTGGGGATCATCCAGCAGCAGACGGCAACCCAGAAGGAACTGGCCTCGCTGACCGCCGACGCCCGGGACACTGCGCAGACCTTGTCAACCCGGGCCGCCGCCGCCCTCGCCCTCCTGACCAAGGGCGGCTCGTCGCCGCAAACGCTCGGAACAGCCCTAAGCATCTTGGCGGACGCCGGGGCCATTCGACGACAGGTTCGGATTCCGACGCCGGACAGGACGCTCGGCACGAGGCTTGCAGCCTCCGCCGACGGCATGTTGCTGCTCGGCAGCTGGGATGGCGGCAGTTGGACAGTCCGTAATGTCGGGCGCGAGTCCGGCAACCTGGGTGAGCCCCGCATCCTGGTCGAGAAGATCGCGGAGACACCCCGGCACTTCGCTTGGTCGCCGGACGGCAGCCGTCTCGCGATCGCTCAGGGAAACAGCATTCGGGTGATCGCGGCAGGCACACCGGAGGATCGCATTTTCGAACTCGGAAGCAGGGCGCTCGAGCCGGAGCGGCCACTCTCGCTCGACGCGAAGCGCCGTCTGGCGTTCGGTGCCGATGGAAAAAGCCTGGCTGCCCTGCTGTGCGTGGACAAGGCCTGTTCGACCGCGGAGCTCGAGGCCTGGAATGTGGACGACCCGGCGACCGCCATGCAGATTCCGACGCCCGCAGACCTCGACGTCGCCAGCTTCGCGATGATCGGCCAGGGCGATGGCGCGTGGATCGCGATCGCCGGGTGCCGCCGATCTGGCCCTCAGCCAACACCGACGGGACCGTCCACCGCCTTGAATGAAACGCCTCCGAAGCAGGCGACCCAAAGCGGACCGGTCCAGGGCGGACCGGCCCAGAGCAGATTGGAATGCGTACCGCAGATCGCAGTGTCGGCGCCGCTGCCGGCTCCAGATCCGAAGGGTGCTTCTGAAAAGCCAATTCGGCTCTGGGCCTTCCACAACCCCGATGGACAGGTCGCCTGGCTGCAGTTCTCACGACTGCCGATGCCGGATTCGAATGCGGTGCTGATGTTCGAGGAGTTGGCGCGCCGGGAGCAGCACCGCCTGCTCAAGTCCTTCGCCCTGAACACCGAAGCGACTCGGTCCGACCGGCTCGAACCTCCCGATGCCATGATCCCGAACAACGGACGCAAGGTCGACTTGGTCGAGGTCGACAACTCGGGGTTCGCATGGCGCACCGACGATGGGTCGATCGCCTTTGCCGATCGCTCAGGCGCCTCTGCACTGGTGCATCCGCTCGCGGAAACCGCGTCGTCGAAGTTCGTCCGCGCGAAGCACCGACCTCAGACTACGCAATATGTGACTGCCGATCAGGACGGGCTTCTGCTACTCGACGCGTCGGGCCGGGTCGACGTCAGATATCAAGCTCCAAGCGACCTGTTCGCGGTCTCCGTATCGGGAAACGGGCAGTTTGCGGCAGCCTACGGGCGGCAGTCATTGGAGCGTGGCAACATCTCGGTGATTGTCGATCTGAACTCGGAGGAGTCCCTCACCATTCGTCTGGATCGTAAGACGGGTAAACTCGTTCGTGACATACGCGGCACCCCCGCCTGGGCTAAGCTCTTCGACGGCGAGGACCAACGAGGGGACAGCGCCGGAGCTCTGGCCTTCCAGCAGGGCACATCGCGTTTGTTACGCTGGCGTTTCCTACCGGAGATGTCGATCGACGTGGCGGATCTATCCGCAGCCAGCCCGTTCGAAGCGGTGCCAGTCCAGATGACGGTCTCACCAGATGGTGCCTCTGACAGGATGCCGGGGCTCCAAGTGTACGATGTCCACTATCTTTCGACGGCGCCGGTAGCGATCGCCGCGACCAACGCCGGCACCTATCTCGCCAACGTCGAAACCGGTGTGGTCAAGCTCGCGCGGGACACGGATGGCACCGACTTCGTAGCAGTCGCCAGCTCGCCGGACGGGCAGACGTTATTTCTCGTCGGAAGCCGGACCGCTGTTCTCAAGGTGGCGGATGTCGAGAAGGCGCTGGCATCGTCAGATGCCTTCGAACTCCTGAGCAGTGCAACCCGCAGGAGCATCAGGATCATCTCGGATGCGGCGTTCCGGAGCGATGGCCGTTTCACATACGCTCTGGGATTCGATCCTAGCGGAATTGGCATCCTGGACCCTGCCAGCGGCGAACTCGCACCCACGACCTACCTGCCCATCGAGATCCCAAGAGCGTACGGCCTCGCCCTCGCCCCCGACAACGACACCCTGCTGATTACAGGCCAGAATGGCGCCGCCTTTGTCGACGTCGGCGTCGAGAGTATCCAGCGGGCGCTCTGCCAAATCATTCTCGTGGCCCCTCCTGCCTGCACCAGATAGCGGGCCGAAGCGGAAGGATCGAAACACGCCCGAGTCCACCACTGGCCGGACGACCGTCCACGGTCGAGGAGTCTCAAGCGATTGGGCGGCGGGCCGCTCCGGTCACCACATATGGAGGGACTCTCGGGGCGGCCGCTTTGCCCTTGAAATGTTTCTATTTTGTTCTCACGATAATGCCCTGTCGATAATCCGGCCTGGAGACGCCGGTACACGACCTCGCATCTCCAATTTAAGAACAAATCATGAACTTTCGAACCTCCACCGCCGCCCTCCTCCCCGCCGGCCGACAACCGGTCCGGCACGCCCGTCCGGCCCCGGTGTCGCTCGGCAATCCCGAGCTCGACGCCGCCCTGCCCGAGGGCGGGCTGGAGCTCGGCGCGGTGCACGAGGTCGTTCCGGCCGGGCCCGCCGACATGGCGGCGACGATCGGCTTCGGGCTCGGCCTGCTGACCCGTATCGCGCTCGCCCGCCCGGGGCCGGTGCTGTGGGCCACTACGCGCGATCCCGGCCGGCACGGCACCGTCTATCCGGTCGGCATGGCGGCCGCCGGCTTCGATCCCGGCCGGCTGATCCACCTCGACGCGAAGGCCGCGTACGACGTGCTGTGGGCCCTGGAGGAGAGCCTGGCGACCCCCGGCATCGCCGCCGCCATCGGCATCCTGACCCGCGACGGCCGGCGCTACGACTTCACCGCCAGCCGCCGGCTGTCCCTGCGCGCCGCCGCCGGCGGCGGTACCGCAATCGTCTTGCGCGCCGATGGGGGCACCAATGGGAACGCCAATGGGGGCATCGGCGCCAGCGCCGCCGCCACCCGCTGGTCGGTCGCCGCCCGGCCGAGCCTGCCGGTCCGCCATCCCGGCCTCGCCATGCCGGGGCTCGGGGTGCCGCGCTGGCGGGTCGAGCTGGTGCGCTGCAAGAGGGGCCGGCCACACGACTGGTTGGTCGAGTGGGACCATGAGACGCTTCGTTTCCATCTGGCTGCCCCGCTGGCCGATCGAGCGCCGGTTCAGGCCGATACCGCAAGCCGACGGCATGCCGATGCCGGCAGCCGGCACGTCGCCTGACCGCCGGGCCGCGTCATCGGCAGCACCGCTGGCGCTGACCGAGGTGTCCCGGCACGGCCTGCGGGTCACCGCCACCGATCCCGCAGCCGAGCGCGCCGGGATCAGCACGGGCATTCCGCTCGCCGATGCCCGTGCCCTGTGCCCGGCGCTCACCGTCGCCCCCGCCGACCCCGAGGGCGACGCCGACGCGCTCGGCCGGCTGGCGCTCTGGTGCGGCCGCTACAGCCCGTGGACCGCAGTCGATGCACCGGACGGTGTCGCCCCCCATGGGATCGCCCTCGACATCACCGGCTGCGCCCACCTGTTCGGCGGCGAGGCGACGATGCTCGACGGCATCGCCGAGCGGTTCGCCGGCTTCGGGTTGACCGCCCGGGTGGCCGCGGCCCCGACCCTGGGCGCCGCCTGGGCGATCGCCCGTCACGGCCCGCCCTCCCATGGCCCGGACCCGTGCGCCGCCGTCCCCGACGGTGCGGTCGCCGAGGCGCTGGACCCGTTGCCGCTGGCGGCACTGCGGCTCGACGAGGCGACGGTGGAGGCGATGGCCCGGGTCGGGCTGAAGCGGGTGCGCGACGTGCTGGGCAAGCCGGCGGCGCCGCTGACCGCCCGGTTCGGCCCGCGCCTGCTCACCCGGCTCGACCAGGCGCTCGGCCGCCAGGCGGAGACCGTGCACGGCCTGCAGCCGCCGCCGCGCCACCAGGCCCGCCGGGTGTTCGCCGAGCCGATCGTGCTGACCGCCGACGTCGAGCGCACCGTCGCCGAGCTGGCCGGAGAGCTCGCCATCCGGCTCGACGATGCCGGGGTCGGGGCCCGCCGCCTGGAGTTGCGGCTGTACCGGGTCGACGGCCGGGTCCGGACCGCCGAGGTGCGCACCAGCACGCTGTGCCGGGAGGCCCCGCACATGATCCGGCTGTTCCGCGAGCGGCTGACGGCGTCCGGCGAGGAGCTCGACACCGGCTTCGGCTTCGACCTGGCGGTGCTGGCGGCGCTGGCGGTCGAGCCGGTGGTCGCCCGCCAGGACGGGCTCGGGATCGGTGCGACGGCCGGAACCGGGGCCGCCGGGGACCGGCCGGACGAGGTCGCCCGGCTGCTCGACCGGTTCGGCAACCGCTTCGGCTTCGACCGGGTGGTGCGCTACGCCCCGCGGGCCAGCGCGATCCCGGAGCGGGCGGTGCGGGCGGCCCCTGTGCTGGAAGCGGTCGGGCCGGAAGACTGGCCGGCGCATCTGCGGGCGCTGCAGGGCGGCAGCCAGCCCGGCCGGCCGCTGCTGCTGGTGCTGCCGCCGGACCCGATCGCCACCGTCGCCGAGGTGCCGGACGGCCCGCCGGTGCAGTTCGAATGGCGGCGCGTCGTCCACCGGGTGGTGCGCGCCGACGGGCCGGAGCGGCTGGCCCCCGAATGGTGGCGCCCCGGCGACGAGCGCAGCCGCCGCACCCGCGACTACTTCCGGGTCGAGGATTCCGTCGGCCGGCGGTTCTGGCTGTTCCGCGAGGGGCTGTACGACCGCCCGGGCGACACCCCGCGCTGGTTCCTGCACGGGCTGTTCGCATGACCCGGCCGCACCGCCCGTCGCGCCGTGGGTTCCGGATGCGCTCCGCCTCCGGCGGTTCGCTCCGGAATGACGAAGAGAGAGAGCAGCGGGTCGCGCTTTCCCGCCCCCTCCCTTTCGTCATTCCGGACGGCCGCGCTACGGCGCAGGCGATCCGGAACCCACCGGCCGCTCCGTCGCGCCGACCCGATCGCCTGTCCCCCCATGGATCCCGGAGTCGGTCGCTGCGCGCCCGCACCGGGATGACGAGAGGAGAGAGGCGGGCTGACAGGGTCCGTCTTCTCTCCCCTCCGCCATTCCGGAGCCCCCGATGACCGGCTTCGCCGAGCTGGCGGTGGCCAGCAACTTCAGCTTCCTGCGCGGCGCCTCGCATCCGTGGGAGCTGGTGGCGACCGCCGCCGCCCTCGGCCTCGACGCCGTCGGCATCGCCGACCGCAACACGCTGGCCGGCGCGGTACGCGCCCATGTCGCCGCCAGGGAGCACGGCATCCGGCTGGTGGTCGGTGCCCGGCTGGTGCTGGAGGACGGCTTCGAGACGCTGTGCCTGCCGACCGACCGCACCGCCTACGGTCGGCTCGCCCGGCTGCTGACCCGCGGCAGCCGGCGGGCACCGAAGGGGCAGTGCCGGTTGACTCTCGACGACGTGCTGGAGTTCGGAAAGGACCAGGTGTTCGTCGTCCTGCCGCCCTACGACGGGACGGACGCAGTCGCCCCCGGCCTCGCCCGGCTGGCAACGGCGTTTCCCGGCTCGGTGTACCTGGCCGCCACCCTGCCGCGGCGCGGCGACGACCGCCGCCGGCTCGCCCGGCTGCGGGCGCTGGCCGAGGCCCACGGCACCCCGCTGGTCGCCACCTCGGACGTGCTGTACCACGCCCCCGCCCGACGGCCGCTGCAGGACGTGCTGACCTGCATCCGCGAGCACTGCACCATCGACCAGGCCGGGTTCCGGCTCGAGGTCAACGCCGAGCGGCACCTGAAGCCGGCGGACCAGATGCGGCGGCTGTTCGCCGGCTGCCCGGACGCCGTCGACCGCAGCCTGGAGATCGCCGGGCGCTGCCGGTTCTCGCTCGACGAACTGGCCTACGAGTACCCGGACGAGCCGGCCGGCGAGAGCGCCTCGCCGCAGGCCGAGCTGGAGCGCCTGACCTGGCAGGGGGCGGCCGAGCGGCTGCCGGCCATGACCGACGCGCTGCGCGCCACCATCCGGCGCGAGCTGGCGCTGATCGCCGCCAAGAACTACGCGCCGTACTTCCTCACCGTGTACGACATCGTGCGGTTCGCCCGCTCGCTCGATCCGCCGATCCTGTGCCAGGGCCGCGGCTCGGCCGCCAACTCGGCGGTCTGCTTCTGCCTCGGCGTCACCGCGGTCAACCCGACCGAGGTCGACCTGCTGTTCGAGCGCTTCATCTCCGAGGACCGCGACGAGCCGCCGGACATCGACGTCGACTTCGAGCACGAGCGCCGCGAGGAGGTGATCCAGTACATCTACGCCAAGTACGGCCGGCACCGGGCCGGGCTGGCGGCCACCGTGATCAGCTACCGGACCCGCAGCGCGATCCGGGAGGTCGGCAAGGCCATGGGCCTGTCGCCGGACGTGGTCGGCGCGCTCGCCGGCACGGTCTGGGGCTGGTCGTCCGACGGCCTCGGCGAGAAGCAGATCGCCGACGCCGGGCTCGACCCGACCGACCCGCGGCTGGCTCAGGCCCTGCGGCTGGCGCGCGAGCTGATGGGCTTCCCGCGCCACCTGTCGCAGCACGTCGGCGGCTTCGTGATCACCCGCGGCCCGCTGGAGGAGCTGGTGCCGATCGCCAACGCCGCCATGCCGGACCGCACCTACGTGGAGTGGGACAAGGACGACCTGGACGCCCTCGGCATCCTGAAGATCGACGTGCTGGCGCTCGGCATGCTGACCTGCCTGCGCAAGGGCTTCGACCTGCTGCGCGACCGCTACGGCCTCGACATCGGCCTCGCCCGGGTGCCGCGCGAGGATCCGCGGGTCTACGCGATGATCCAGAAGGCCGACACCGTCGGGGTGTTCCAGATCGAGAGCCGGGCCCAGATGTCGATGCTGCCGCGGCTGCGCCCGGCCAGCTTCTACGACCTGGTGATCGAGATCGCGATCGTCCGGCCGGGGCCGATCCAGGGCGACATGGTGCATCCCTATCTGCGCCGCCGGCAGGGGCTGGAGCCGATCCAGAAGCTGTCGCCGGAACTGGACGCGGTCCTGGGCAAGACCCTCGGCGTGCCGCTGTTCCAGGAGCAGGCCATGAAGATCGCCATCGTCGGCGCCGGCTTCACGCCGTCCGAGGCCGACCGGCTGCGCCGGGCGATGGCCACCTTCCGGCGCAACGGCGACATCGGCGCCTTCCGCGAGCGCTTCGTCGCCGGCATGGCGCGCAACGGCTACCCGCGCGACTTCGCCGAGGCCTGTTTCCGGCAGATCGAGGGGTTCAGCGACTACGGCTTCCCGGAGAGCCATTCCGCCAGCTTCGCGCTGCTGGCCTACGCCTCGTCCTGGATGAAGTGCCACTACCCCGACGTCTTCACCTGCGCGATCCTGAACGCTCAGCCCATGGGCTTCTATTCCGTCTCGACCCTGGTCCGCGACTTCCGCGAGCATGGCGGCGAGGTCCGCCCGGTCGACGTCAACCACAGCCTCTGGGACCACACCCTGGAGCCGACCGGGCACCGTGGTGCCGCCACCGCCGAGGGCGGCGGCCGGTTCGCGCTGCGCCTGGGGCTGCGGCAGGTCGACGGGCTCGGCGAGACCGCCGGCCGGCGGCTGGGGGACGTGCGCGGGGCCGGGTTCGACAGCGTGCGCGACGTGTATTTCCGCACCGGCCTGCCGCTGCGCGCCCTGACCCGGCTGGCCGACGCCGACGCGTTCCGGTCGCTCGGGCTCGACCGCCGGGCGGCGCTGTGGGCGGTGCGCGGTCTCGGCGGCTCCGCCGAGGGGGCCGGCGGGCGCGGCGCGGTCGAGGACCTGCCGCTGTTCGCCTCGCCCGGCGACGGGCCGGTGGCGGTGTTCCAGGACGAGGCCGAGGTGGCACTGCCGGCGATGCCGCTCGGCGAGCACGTGGTCGAGGACTACCGGGCGCTGAGCCTGTCGCTGAAGGCGCACCCGGTGTCGTTCCTGCGGCCCCGCCTGACGGCCCGCCGGGTGGTGCCGGCCGCCGCCCTGCCGGACCGCCCGGCCAACCGGCCGGTGCGGGTGGCGGGACTGGTGCTGGTGCGGCAGCGCCCGGGGACGGCCAGCGGGGTGATCTTCATGACCCTGGAGGACGAGACCGGCATCGCCAACGTCATCGTCTGGCCCAGGGTGTTCGAGGAATGGCGCAAGACCGTGCTGGCCGGCCGGCTGGTGGTCGCCGAGGGCATGCTGCAGAAGGAGCAGGAGGTGATCCACGTGGTGGTCCGGCGGTTCGAGGATCTGAGCGTCGAGCTGTTCGACGTCCTCGCCGAGCCGGACCCGGCGGCCCCGCCCCGCTCTGCCCCGCCCTACTCCGCCTCGCCCCGCTCTGCCCCGCCCCGCTCGCCGGTGCGGCCCGACGGCAACCCGCGCAAGCATCCGCGGGACGTGCGGGTGCTGCCGAAGGGCCGGAACTTCCAATGAAAAGGGGGAGGCCGAAGCCTCCCCCGATGCCGATCCCGCTTCCTGGTCCGGTTCCCGGGCGTCAGGCCGCCTTGACGTCGGCCAGGAAGCCGTCGACCAGGGTCTTCAGAGTGCCGGTGTTGTCCGACAGCTTGCCGGCAGCCGACGCCACCTCGTTCGACGCCGAGCCGGTGCTGCCGGCGGCCCGCGTCATCTCCTCGATGCCGCCGGTCACCTCCTCGGTGCCCTGCGCCGCCTGATGGGCGCTGCGGCCGATCTCCTGGGTGGCCGAGTTCTGCTGCTCGACCGCCGAGGCGATCGAGGCGGACACCTCGGTCATCTCCTGGATCAGGCCGACGATCGCCTCGATGGCCTGCACCGTCGTGCCGGTCTGGGACTGCACCGCCTGGATCTGGGCGGCGATCTCCTCGGTCGCCTTGGCGGTCTGGGTCGCCAGGCTCTTGACCTCGGACGCCACCACCGCGAAGCCCTTGCCGGCGTCGCCGGCACGCGCGGCCTCGATGGTGGCGTTGAGAGCAAGCAGGTTGGTCTGCTCGGCGATCGCCGAGATCAGGTTGACCACCTCGCCGATCCGCTCGGCCTGATCGGCCAGCTCGCGCACCTGCTGGCGGCTGCCCTCGGCGGCGTCGGAAGCGCTCTGCGCCATGCCCGACTGCCGCTGGACCTGCTGGCTGATCTCGCTGATCGAATGGCCGAGCTCTTCGGCCGCCGACGCGACGGTCTGCACGTTGCCGGACATCTGCTTGGCGGTCGCCGCCATCGACGTGGCCTGGGTGTTGGTCGCACCGGCCGCATCGGTCAGGGTGGCCGAGGTGTGATTCATGTCGGAGGCGGCGGTCGACAGGACGTCGAGCAGGCTGCGCACCTTGGCGTCGAAGCCGGCGGTCAGGCGCTCGAGCCGCTCGGCGCGGGCGGTCCGCTCCTTCTGCTCCTCGGCGGCCTGCCGGCTCAGCTCGACGTTGCGGATCATGTTGTCCTTGAACACCTGGACGGTGCGCGCCATCTGGCCGATCTCGTCGCCGCGGTCGCTCCCGGGGATCTCCTCCGAGGTGTCGCCGTCGGCCAGCCGGCTCATCGCCCCGGTCAGCGCAATGGTCGGCCGGGAAATCGCGCGTCCCATCAGCACGGCGGCCAGCAGCGACAGCACGACCGCGACGGCGGCGCTCGATACCACGGCGATCAGGGTGGTCGAGAGCGAGCCCTTGACCTCGTCGTTGATCATGGCGTCCGCCTGGACGACCCGCTTCAGCAGCTCCTGCCCTTCCTCGGCCACCGCCGCCTGCTTGACCTGGGTATCGTTGAGAAACATCAGCGCCAGGAAGATGTCCATCTGGATGCCGTCCAGGGTCTGCTCGGCAGCCGCGCGATAGGCCCGGAAGTCGGTGTCCAGCTTGGTGAACCCTTCCTGCTCGATGCCGGCTGGGTTCATGGCCCACTGATCGAACACGACCTGCACGGCGTCGAGCGACTTGCGGGCGGTCTCGATCGACTTGGCGATCAGGCTGTCCTCGACCTGGCCCTGCTTCCAGCTGATCGCCCGAAGGGTCTCGAGATGGGCCGACGACAGCTCGAGCATCGTGCTCTGCAGGTCGGACCGCAGCGCGGAGACCTGGGCCTGGGTCTGCGACTTCTCGGTGACCTCGAGATAGGCGCCGACGAAGACGCCGGCGATCACGAAGATCATCACCGCTGCCAGGATAGGAGAGACCAGTGATTTGACCTGAATGGAGATGTTGCTGATGGACTTCACGGTGTCCCCCACAAATCGACAAACCTCGAAGGCGAAGAAGGGCGGGCCGTGGCCCGCCCTTTCTCTGGATCGTCAGTTACTTCACGTAGGCGCCGACGCCGACGACGACGTCGTTCACACGGACGACGTAGGAGCGCTTCGGCTCCACGGCCTTGGTGGTCGGGTTCTGCCAGGAGTAGTCGACCCAGCCGCTGTCCTTGATCGCCATCATGTCCTGGACGAACAGCTTGCCGGTCGGGTCGCGCAACTCCTTCAGGTTCTTGCCGATGAGATTGGCGTTCGCACCGTGCGACACGGTGGCGCCGGCATCGTCGATCACGAAGACGTACAGGTCGCGGTCATGGTAGTCGGCGCCCTTGTTGAAGGCGGCGAACGCCTTGTCCTTGCCCTCGGCCTTCAGGTAGGCAGCGGCCTTCTCGGCCATCGCCTTGGCTTCGTCGACCGAGCCGCGCTCGGCGGCGCCGGCCGGCGACACCGCCAGAAACACGGCGACCATGGCAGCGGCGAGACCGCGGAAAACATTGGTGAGCATCGTTGACGTCCCATCTACGGTTGCGGGCATTTCCTTTTCGATCTCTGTGCCGATGTTCTGTAAGCGCCGGCTCAGCGACCGATGTGACCGTATTAGACGCAGCATCACTTAAGAATTGGTTGATATGTCGGGCTTCGCGCCGATACATAGAACGCATTGTATGTAATTGTATCGGTCTGGATCCTTGAATTAACACGTATCAATTGTATATTTTTACTTTGTATTCTCTTGAGAATAGAAACTTCAAAAATATTCACCAATTCTTCTTCACGCATCACGAACTGATCGTTCGCAGCCCGCCACGAATGAACATCCGGCGCCGAGCCGGGCGACCGGCCCGGGTGGGTTTGCCGACCGCCGCGTGCTACAAGCGCGATCCCACCGTTGCCGCAGGGATCTTGCGCGTGAGCCGGCTCTTCGAGGAACTCGACTACCGGGCGACGCCTATCGGCGAACTGAGCCTGCGGCGCCGCCGCGAGCTGTCGCTCGACGTCGAGGTCTACGAGATCAAGCTCGGCGACGAGTTCCTGATGTCCAGCCTGTTCACCGCCTCCGAAATCGCCCTCGCCAGGCTGGGCCTGGCGGCGGGCGACGGCAGCGGACTCGACGTGGTGGTCGGCGGGCTCGGCCTCGGCTACACGGCACAGGCTGTCCTGGAGAACGACGCGACCGCCTCCCTGATCGTCGTCGACGCCCTGGAAGCCGTCATCGACTGGCACAAGAGCGGATTGCTGCCGCTCGGCCCCGGATTGACGGCCGACCCGCGCTGCCGGTTCGTTCACGGCGACTTCTTCGCCCTGTCGGCCTCGGCCGCCGGCTTCGACCCGGACCGGCCGGCCCGGCTCTTCGACGCGGTGCTGGTCGACATCGACCACTCGCCGAACGCTCTGCTCGCGCCCGGCAGCGCCGGTTTCTACCATCCCGAAGGACTGCGCGGCGTGGCATCCCACCTGCGCCCCGGCGGGGTGTTCGGCCTGTGGTCGAACGAGCCGCCCGACGCCGCCTTCACCGCGCGGCTGGCCGGGGTGTTCGCCAGGGCGTGGGCGGAACCGGTGGTGTTCCACAACCCGCTCCAGGACCGGGACTTCACCCAGACCGTCTACCTGGCCCAGACCTGACCGGGCAGGGATACGGCGGCGACCTCGCCTGCGGGCGGTCCTTGGGTCAAGATGCCCTCGTCCGCAATCAACGGGCCAGACCGTGCACCGCCACCCGAGACCCTCTTCCGAGCCGACCGACGGGCCGTGCCCGGTCTGCCGCAGTCCCTCCACCCGAGCATTCGCGCAGGTCGACGACCGCCGGTACCGGCGCTGCGACGACTGCGGCGCCCGCTTCCTGGAACCGGCCCGGTTCCCCTCCGCCGCCGTCGAGCGGGCGCATTACCTGACCCACCGCAACGACCCGGGCGATCCGGGATATCGCAAGTTCCTGGCGAAGCTGGCGAGTCCGCTGCTCGAGCGGCTGCCGCGCGGGTCGAGCGGCCTCGACTACGGCTGCGGGCCGGGACCGGCGCTCGCCGCCATGCTCCGCGAGGCCGGCCACGAGGTCGCGCTGTACGACCCGTTCTTCCGGCCCGAGCCGGTGGTCCTGCAGCGGACCTACGACTTCGTCACCTGCACCGAGGTGGCCGAGCACTTTCACCGGCCGGCCGAGGAGTTCGACCGCCTGGACCGGTTGTTGCGGCCGGGCGGCTGGCTGGCGGTGATGACCAGCTTCCAGACCGACGACGCCCGGTTCGCCGACTGGCACTACCGGCGCGATCCGACCCACGTGGTGTTCTACCGCGAGGAAACCTTCCGCGCGATTGCCGCCCGGCACGGTTGGGACTGCGAGATCCCGGTCAAGGATGTCGCCTTGATGCGTAAACCACCCGACGACGCATGAATTAATGTATGCATTGATTCACGCATCGTCTGCCGCTATGACGGGGTGACGGCGCCGGCACCCGCCCGCCGCCCACCACCCGCGGAGGCTCGGCATGCGCAGAACGTTCACCATCGCGGTCTTCGAGGGCGACGGCATCGGCCCGGAGATCATGGCGCCCACCGTGGCACTGTTGCGCGACGTCGCCCGCGACGCCGCCAGCTTCGCGCTCGACTTCCGGACCGCCCCGGCCGGCGCCGGCCATTACCGCGACACCGGCGAGTCGCTGCCGGCCGCCTCGCTCGACGCCGCCCGCGCCGCCGACGCCATCCTGCTGTCGGCCATGGGCCTGCCCGAGGTGCGCTATCCCGACGGCACCGAGATCTCGCCGCAGATCGAGCTGCGCATGAAGCTCGGGCTGTTCGCCGGCGTCCGGCCGGTGTTCGTACAGCCCGGCCAGGACGTGCCGCTGAAGTCGCCGCGGGTCACCGACATCGACTTCGTGATCGTGCGCGAGTCGACCGAAGGGCTGTTCGCCTCGCACGGCAAAGGCACCGTCGACGGCGACCACGAGGCCCGCGAGACCCTGGTGATCACCCGCGAGACCTCGGAGAAGCTGTTCGACTTCGCGTTCCGGCTGGCTCGCCGCCGCAACGCCACCGGCCGCGGCAAGGGCCTGGTGCACTGCGTCGACAAGGCCAACGTGTTCCAGGCGTTCGCGTTCTTCCGCAAGGTGTTCCGCGAGCGCGCCGCCGGATTCCCCGACATCCGGGCCGAGGCCGCCTATGTCGACGCCGTCGCCCTGTCGATGGTCCGCAACCCGTGGGACTTCGACGTGCTGGTGACCGAGAACATGTTCGGCGACATCCTGTCGGACCTGGGTGCCGGGCTGATGGGCAGCCTCGGGCTGGCGCCGTCGGCCGACATCGGGGAACGCCATGCCGTCTTCCAGCCCTGTCACGGCAGCGCGCCGGACATCGCCGGACGCGGCGTCGCCAACCCGATGGCGATGATCCTGTCGGCCGCCATGATGCTCGACTGGCTCGGCCACGAGCACGGCAACGACGAGATGGTGCAGATCGGCGAGGCGCTGCGGCGGGCGGTGTCCGACGTGCTCGCCGACGGCCGGGCGCTGACCGCCGATCTCGGCGGCACCGCGGGCACCGACGCCGTCGCCGCCGCGGTCGGTGCGGCGGTGCGGATGCCGGTTCCGGCATGACCGCACCGCTCAAGGTCGTCACGGTCGGCGCCGGCTATTTCGCCGGCTTCCATGTCGAGGGCTGGCTGCGCAACCCGGACGTGGTCCTGGCCGGGCTCGCCGACCTGGACACCGGCAAGGCCGAGCGGCTGCTGGCCGACAAGGCCGGCCCCGGCCACCCGGCGCACATCGACGCCGACGCGGCCACCCTGTTCGCCGCGGTCCGGCCGGACATCGTCGACATCGCCGCCCCGCCCCCTGCCCATCTGGCGCTGATCCGGCAGGCCCTGGACACCGGCGCGCGGGCGATCGTGTGCCAGAAGCCGTTCTGCGGCTCGCTGGCCGAGGCCCGCGAGGCGGTCCGGCTGATTCGGGACAGCGGCAAGCTGGTGGTGGTCCACGAGAACGTCCGGTTCCAGCCCTGGTACCGGGCGATCCGCGACGAGATCGACGCCGGTCGGATCGGTGCGCTGTACCAGGTCGGCTTCCGCCTGCGCCCGGGCGACGGCCAGGGCCCGGACGCCTACCTGTCGCGCCAGCCCTACTTCCAGAAGATGCCGCGGTTCCTGATCCACGAGACCGCGGTGCACTGGATCGACACCTTCCGGTTCCTGATGGGTGAGCCGGAGTCGGTGTTCGCCGACCTGCGCCGCCTGAACCCCGCGATCGCCGGCGAGGATGCCGGATTGCTGCTGTTCCGCTATGCCGACGGCCGGCGGGCGGTGTTCGACGGCAACCGGCTGGTCGACCACGCCGCCGCCAACACCCGCTTGACCATGGGCGAGTGCCTGGTCGAGGGCTCGGCCGGGGTCATGGCGCTGGACGGCGACGGCACCTTGAGGTTCCGGTCGGTCGGCAGCCGCGAGTGGCAGCGGATCGGCGGCGGCTATCCGACCGACGGTTTCGGCGGCGACTCGGTGTACGCGCTGCAGAAGCACGTCGGCGACCATCTGCTGCACGGGACGCCGGTCGAGAACGACGCCGCCGGCTACCTGCGCAATCTGGAGATCGAGGACGCGCTCTACGACTCCGCCGCCGCCGGCCGCGTCGTCGACGTGGCCCTGCCATGACCGGGGCCAGGCCCCCGTCGCAGACCCAGCGGGCGACCGCGCTGCTGCGCGAAATGATCGTGACCAACCGGCTGCCGCCGGGCTCCAACCACCTGGAGACCGAGCTGGCCGCGATGCTCGGCATGTCCCGCACCCCGGTGCGCGAGGCGGCGATCGCGCTGGAGGCGCAGGGGCTGGTCGAGGTGCGGCCGCGCCACGGCATCCGCATCCTGCCGGTCTCGGCAGCCGACATGGAGGAGATCTACTCGGTCCTGACCGAGCTCGAGGGGCTGGCCGCCTGGAACCTCGCGAACGCCCGCCCGACGGCGGTGGGTCTGGCCGAACTGACCGGCCTGGTCGACGAGATGGACGCCGCGCTCGACGCCGGCGACCGGCCGCGCTGGGCGGCCGCCGACGACGCCTTCCACAAGGCCCTGGTGCGGCTGGCCGGCAACCGGCGGCTGGAGGCGATCGTCGAGACCATGTCCGACCAGGTGAACCGGGCCCGGCTCGTCACCCTGTTCCTGCGGCCCGAGCCGCGCGGCTCCAACGACGACCACCGCCGGCTGATCGCGGCGATCGCCGCCGGCGATGCCGACGCCGCCCGGGAGATCCACCGCGCCCACCGGATCGCCGCCAAGGAGACGATGATCCGGCTGCTGGCGACCCACGGCTTCGCGGCGGTGTAGGCATGGGTCCCGGCTCTCCGCGGCTGCGCCGCTGCGGCCGGGATGAGGGATAAGGTTAAGCTCACCACACAATCCCTCATCCCGGACCGGCACGCCGAAGGCGGGACGGATCCGGGACCTATGGGTGTCCCTGTCTAGACGCCGCCGTGCGCCTCCCGGCTGTCGGCCGGGGCCCGTTCGCGGTTGTCGTCCATCCCGTAGTCGCGGATCACCGAGGCGATCCGCAGCCGGTAGCCGGCGAACACGCCGCCGCGGCCGGCTGCCTGGGCGACACGGTGACGCTCGCGGTTGCGCCACTCGGCGATCGCCGCCTCGTCGCGCCAGAACGACAGCGACAGCATCTTCCCGGGCTCGGTCAGGCTCTGGAACCGCTCGACGGAGATGAAGCCGTCGATGGTCAGCAGCTCCTCGCGCAGGTCGGCGGCAAACGCCAAGTACTCGTCGCGGCGGCCCTCCGCCGGGGTGACCTCGAAGATGACGGCGAGCATCGGTGCCTCCTCACTGGTTGTCGCTGGTCCGCGGTCAGGCTGCCGGCCCGACCTTGCGCAGGAAAGTGCGTTCCTCGGCAACAATGAACTGCGCGCGCTCGGCCGTCTCGAAGTTCGCGCGGCCGGCGTCGTCGGCCCGCAGCCTGGCCCGGTATGCCTCGTAGGACGCCAGGCTGTCGAACGAGATCAGGCCGTAGGCGACGTCGTTGGTGCCCTCGTGCGGCATCCAGTAGCCGACCAGCTCGCCGCCACAGGCCGGAATGATGGTCAGCCAGTTGCGGGCATATTCCTCGAAGGCGGCGCGCTTGAACGGGTCGATCCGGTAGCGGATGAAGACGGTGACGGTCATGGCGGGCTCCTCGCGCCTGGGGTGATTGACCCCGTCGGTGTCGCACGCCGCCGCCAGCCGATGCTTCGGCCGACGCCGAAGCAACCGCCTCAGAGCGTGACGCCGAACGCGGTGCGCAGCGCCTGCTCGCCCTTGCGGGTGACCGCCACCGCGCGGCTGCCCTCGACCCGGCGGATCCAGCCCACCTCGAAGGCGTGGGTGCAGATCGCCGCGCCGACGGCGCCGGCCAGATGCGGTCGACGCTCGCTCCAGTCCAGGCAGGGCCGGCAGAACACCCGGGACGACCGCCGGCCGTTGCGGCTTGTCGCGGACTCCAGGTCGATCCCGATCCCGGCGAAGAAGCTCAGGCCGCTGTCGGTGACGACGCCGGCGTCGCCGTCGATCTCGGCATGGCCGGCGTCCAGCAGGGCGTCGGTCAGGGCGACCCCGAGCCGGCCGGCCAGGTGGTCGTAGCAGGTCCGCGCGGTGCGCAGCGCCAGGTCGCGCGGACCGGTGGCGACCCGACGGCGCGGCGGCTCCAGGGTCGCGGCGACCTGCGACAGGCTCTCGACCATCTGCGCGACCACCGGCGAGGCTAGGCGGTGATAGCGGTGCCGCCCCTGCTTCTCGACCGCCAGCAACCCGGCGGTGGTCAGGCGGGCCAGATGGCCGCTGGCGGTCTGCGGGGTCACGCCGGCCACCGAGGCGAGCTCGGTCGCGGTCAGCGCGCGGCCGTCCATCAGGGTGTTCAGCATCGCCGCCCGTGCCGGGTCCCCGGCCAGGGCGGCGATCTCCGCGATCGTCGCCGTGGACACCATTCCGCTTCCTCCTCGCGCCCATCGCACCGGGTCCATGGTGACAGGGCGTCGTCCGGAATGCTTCGGCCCCGACCGTAGCATCGAACGCCCGCCCGGCGCGAAACCTCCGCCATCGCAATCGACCGGCGGGGCTTCGGATCATGGGCAGGCAGGGCTTCTACGGCTGGCGGGTGGTGGCGGCGACCTTCGTGCTCGCCTGCTTCGGCTGGGGGTTCGGGTTCTACGGCCCGCCGGTCTACCTGCACGCGGTCCGGCAGATGCACGACTGGCCGCTGGCCGTGGTTTCGGGTTCGGTGACCGTGCACTTCCTGTTCGGGGCGCTGGTGGTCGCCAACCTGCCGCGGCTGTACCGGCGCTTCGGGGTGCCCGCCGTGACCCGGGCCGGCGCCGTCGCCCTGGCGTTGGGTATCGTCGGCTGGGCAACCGTGCAGGCGCCCTGGCAGCTGTTCGCGGTGGCGTTGCTGAGCGGTGCCGGCTGGGTCGCGATGGGTGCCGCAGCGGTCAACGCGATCATCGCGCCGTGGTTCGTGCGGACGCGGCCGGCGGCGCTGGCGACCGCCTACAACGGCGCGAGCATCGGCGGCGTGGTGTTCACGCCGCTGCTGGCCGCCGGCATCGCCCGGCTCGGCTTCCCGGCGACCGCGGCGATCCTCGGCGCCGTGATGGTCGCGACGATCTGGCTGCTGGCCGGCCGGGTGTTCGGACGCACCCCCGCCTCGCTGGGCCAGGCGCCGGACGGCGATGCCCCGGATGGCGATGCCCCGGATGGCGATGCCCCGGATGGCGATGTCCAGGGCGCGGCTGCGCGACCGGCCCCGGTACCGCAGGCGCGACCGCTGCCCGGCCGTCTGCTTTGGCGCGATACTCGATTCCTGACCCTGGCGGCCGGCATGGCGCTCGGCCTGTTCGCCCAGGCCGGCCTGCTGGCGCACCTGTTCTCGCTGTTGGTGCCGGCGCTCGGCGAGGCCCGGGCCGGCCTGGCGATGGGACTGGCGACCGCGGCGGCGATCGGCGGCCGCACCCTGGTCGGCTGGCTGATGCCGGCCGGCGCCGACCGCCGGCTGGTGGCCTGCGTCAGCTACGGGGTGCAGATCGCCGGCTCGCTGGTGCTCGTCGCCGCTGCCGGCGACAGCGTCCCGCTGCTGCTGCTCGGCGTGGTGCTGTTCGGCGCCGGCATCGGCAACGCCACCTCGCTGCCGCCGCTGATCGCCCAGATCGAGTTCGCGAAGGAGGACGTCGGCCGGGTCGTGGCGCTGATCGTGGCGACCGGCCAGGCGACCTATGCCTTCGCGCCGGTGTTCTTCGGCCTGGTCCGGGCGACCTTCGACGGCTCCGCGCCCGTCGCCGGCGCCGCACCGCATCTGTTCCTGGCGGTCGCACTGGTACAGGCCGCCGCCATCGCCGGCTTCCTTCTCGGGCGACGGCCGGCCGGCTCCGATCATCATGATCGCGTAACCTCGGCATCACGAAACTGACGCGCAACAGCCCTAGGGATGCACCGTCCCGACGGGCGAAATATATAGCATTTTCAAATAATTCCCGCAGAAGGCGGACTGCATTCAGTCGGGGCATCGGCCAACAGATCGGATGCTCGCCATGCTCGCCCTGATCCGTTCCCGCATCACGATGAAGCTGACCCTGTCCCTGGCGCTCACGCTGTGCCTGGTCATGGCCGGCCTCGCCGGCGTGTACTTCACCGTGGTCGACCGGCTGATGGCCGACCAGGAGGCGCGGGCCGAGTTGTACCGCGGCCTCAACCAGGACCTCCGCAAGCAGGTGTTCCGCCTGCAGGCCCGACTGATCGACATCCCGAAACGGCTGCGGACCGACCCGATCCCGGCGCTGCGGGAGTGGGCGGAGCAGACCTTCGCCGTGACCGTACGGACCTACCAGGGGCGCGACCGGATCGTCGGTCGCTTCCAGTCGCGCGGCCAGCGCCGCGACGTCCAGCAGGAGAACCGGGTCGTCGTCATCGCCGACGACGGCGGCGCGGCGATCGCGTACGGCGTGTTCGAGGACGGGCGGTACAGCGACACCGTTGAGGAACTGGTGCTGCCGGGGGCCGATCCGGCCGCGGTCCAGGCCAAGGTGGACGCGGTGCTGTCGGCGGCGACCGGTGCCGACGGCCTGAAGGCGAGGGTGGCGGAGCTGACCGCCGCGCTGGTCGACGACGCGCTGGCGGCCGAAGAGGCCCGCAACGCGATCGTCCAGCGCATCGACGGGATCACCGTCAAGGAACACGCGGTGACCGAGACCGCACACGCCGCCCGTCTCGTGGTCGTCGGCGTCAGCCTCGCGGCGGTTGCGCTGGCGATCCTGCTGGTCTGGCTGGTCATGCGCCGGATGGTCACCGACGCCCTGGCCCGACTCTCGCAAACGGCCTCGGCCATCGCCGGCAACCAGGACGTGGCCGTCGGCTTCACGCACCGCACCGACGAGATCGGCGCACTCGCCAAGGGGGTCGCCCGGTTCAGGGAGACGCTGCTCGAGATCCATGCCCTGAAGGCCGAGCAGGAAGCCGAGCGGGCGGCGCGGGAGGCCGGCCTGACGGCCCGCCTGTCCGGCCTCAGCGCCGCACTCGAGCAGGGGATGGGGGCCCGGGTCGCAGTGGTCACCGACAGCACCGGTGAACTCGTCGGCATCGCCGAGGAGCTGGACCGGCTGGCCGGCGCCACCCACGCACGGGCGACCGAGTCGACGGAGCTGGCCGAGGGCAGTGCCCGGTTCACCGACGACGTCATGTCGGTGGTCGACTCGCTGCGGCTGTCGGCCGAACGGATCGCCGCCGAGGTTCAGGACCAGCGGGTGCTGACCGCCCAGGTCGCAGCCGAGGCCGACCAGGTTTCCACGGTCGTGCGCGACCTGACCGAGACCGCCGGCGCCATCGGCAGCGTGGTCGGCCTGATCGAGGAGATCGCCAACCAGACCAAGCTGCTGGCCCTGAACGCGTCGATCGAGGCATCGCGCGCCGGCGCCGCCGGGGCCGGGTTCGCGGTGGTCGCCGGCGAGGTCAAGAAGCTGTCCGGCGAGACAGCCGACGCCACCCAGCGGATCGCCGAGCGCGTCGACTCCTTCCATACCGGCATCCGGTCGGCGGCCGGCGCGGTCTCCTCCATCCAGGCGCGGGTCCAGGCCGTCGCGGACGGCATGCTGAAGGCGGCCGGCGACGTCGATCGGCTCAGCCGGGAGACCGCCTCCATCACCGGCAACGTCGCCGACGTCGCCGCCAACGCCCGCCGGGTCGCCGCCGTCAACCAGGAGGTCGACGCCGCGGCCCAGGAAACCGGGCAGATGAGCGGACAGATGGCGGCCCTGACCGACCGCATCACCACAGCGGTCGAGGATATGCGCGATCACCTGCGCGGCATTCTGGCAGACGCCGCGGCCCGGCATGCCGAACCGGCCGATTCGTCCCCCGTCGCGCTGCCCGCCCGCCGGCCGCCGGCACTGCCGCAGCTTGCGCTGGCCGCGGAATAGCCCGCTCGGCCGGCGCCTCTCAACCGCCGCATGTTCATCGTGTATTCACAATGTTCCTATCCACTGCCCTGGCACACAGTGCGATCTCCCGACAACGCCATGGCCGCGACGAGGCACCCCCGATGAACCAACCCGACGACCTTCCCCTGCTCGGTGCGGCGATGCCCAGCGACGCTCTCCCGGTCTGGCGCGACTGGCTGGCGGAAGGCCCGCGCGACATCGAGCTGCAGGACTTCTTCCGGGCCGAGCTGCTGGACGGCGACTGGCGAACGGTCGCCCGCGCCGCCAAGGCCGAGCTGAAGGGCCACCGCGGTCGCCTCGGCATCCACGGGCCGTTCATGGGCTTCGACATCGACACCCAGGACCCGGCGGTCCGGGCGATCGTCCAGAAGCGCCTCGACCAGGGCCTCGACGTCTGCGAGGAGCTCGGCGCCACCCAGATGGTGGTGCACAGCCCGTTCAAGACCTGGACCCACCACAACCTCGACAATCAGGCCGGGGCCCGCGAGAAGCTGCACGAGCGCGTGCATGCCGCCCTCGACAAGGCCGTCGGACGGGCCGAGCGGATCGGCGTCACGCTGGTGATCGAGAACATCGAGGACAAGGACCCGCACGCCCGGGCGCAGCTCGCCCGGTCGTTCGGCAGCGACCGGGTCCGGGTGTCGCTCGACACCGGCCACGCCTACTACGCCCACGTCTCCACCGGCGCACCGCCGGTCGACTACTACGTGGTCGCGGCGGGCAACCTGCTGGAGCACGTCCACCTGCAGGACGCCGACGGCTACGCCGACCGCCACTGGCCGATCGGCGAAGGCTCGATCCGGTGGCCCGGCGTGTTCCGCCAGCTCGCCACCCTCGGGTCGAACCCGCGGCTGATCCTGGAGCTGCGCGACACCGGCGCGATCGGCCGCGCCGCCCGATACCTCGTCGAGGCCGGGTTGGCGCGGTAACGCTACTCCGCGGTCGACGCCCGCAGCGCGTGGCCCTGGGCCCAGCGCCGCAGCGCCGAGATCTCCTCGGCCCGCAGCCGAGCCAGCGGCACCGTGCCGTGCGCTGTGGTCTCGAAGTCCCGCAGGTCGAGATCGGCCGACCGGTCGCCCTGGTCGAGGCGGCGGTGATAGGCGTTGATCATGGCCTCGTTGATCCAGGCCGCCAGCTCGGCCCCGGTCAGGGCGATGTCCGGACCGTGGGCGGCCTGGCCCGACAGCTCCACCAGCCGGTCCATGTCCAGCGTCTTCGGGTCGCGACCGGCGCGGCGCACGTGGATGTCCAGGATCTCGCGACGCTCCTCGTCGCTCGGCAGGTCGACGAAGAAGATCTCGTCGAACCGCCCCTTGCGCAGCACCTCCGGGGGCAGCAGGCCGATCTCGTTGGCGGTGGCGAACACGAAGACGCTGCTCTCCTTCTCCTGCATCCAGGTCAGGAAGGTGCCGAGCACCCGAAGCGACACGCCGTTGTCGCCGACATGCGCCCCCGGCCGGGGCAGCCCCTTCTCGATCTCGTCGAGCCACAGCACGCAGGGCGCCACCGCCTCGGCCACCTGGATGGCGTGGCGCATGTGCTCCTCCGACGAGCCGACCAGCGCCGAGTAGATCCGCCCCATGTCGAGCTTCAGCAGCGGCAGGCCCCAGGACGCCGCCACGCACTTGGCCGACCACGACTTGCCGCAGCCGGGAACCCCGGTGACCAGCACGCCTTTCGGCGCCTGCACGCCGAACTCCCTTCCCTCCTCGGAGAACGCCACGCGTCGTCGGTACAGCCAGGTCTTCAGGGTGTCGAGGCCGCCGACCTCGTCGAGCGACAGGCCCGCGGACTCGATGAACTCGAGCAGCCCCGACTTGCGGACGATCTGCCGCTTCTGCAGGAACAGGTGGCGCACGTCCCGGTCGTCGAGCTTCAGGTCGTCGACGACGGCGTACGACACTGCGTTCCGGATCTCGGCGAGGGTGAGCCCGATGGCGGCCTCGGTGAACCGGCCCCGAAGCTCCTCTTCGTTGCTTATCTCGATGGTCGACGAGTGCGACAGCTCGGCGAACACCCGGTCGATGTAGGTGGCGATCTCGTGCCGGCTCGGCAGCGGAAAATCCAGCACCGTCACCTCGCGCTCGAGCTCGCGCGGGACCGTGAAGCTGGGCGAGACGATCAGGCAGGTCGCGGCGCGGTCCTCGCTCCGGATGGCCAGCGCGAGGTCGCGAAGCTTGCGGACGTAGATCGGGTTGGCGTTGCGCTCCGTGAGGTACACGCCGGGGTCCAGCAGCACGAAGATCAGGCTCTTGTGCTCGGCCTGCTTCGAGCGCATCAGCTGCTCGAAGGTCTCCAGGGCCGCCGCCAAGTCCGCCATCGCCAGCTTGCTGTCGAACGCACCGTGCTCGGCGCGGGTCGGGTCGTAGACGCCGTGGCTGGTCGACCACACGAAGATCGACGACGAGGTCTCGCGCGCCAGGTCCCCGACCGCGTCCAGCACGCGGTCTTCCTCGTAGCTGTCGATATGGACGATCGGGAAGTGGGCGCGCAGCAGCCGCCTCAACTCGGTCTTGAAGTCGTCCTTCGTCATGCCGCGGTCTCCACCTGCGGGCACGGCCTTCGCCGCACCGGCCCTTCGCTCTGCCGTCCCGCTCTCCCCGTCACGGCCGTATCGAGGATACCAGCAAAGTCGCTGACAACGCTCGCCGCTTCGATGTCGCGGGGAGCCCCGCCACCACCGGCGCTTGACAGGTTACGATCCAGGGCCAATTAAATTCACAAAATTAAATGTATGAATGGAGGAAGCGGTGGGCAACGAATCGGAGAAGGGTCGCAGCGACCGCATGGTCTGGAACCGTCGCCGGGTGCTGGGCGCGGTCGCGGCCGCCGCAGCCGTGTGCGGGCTGCCCGGTCGACCGGCGTTCGCCGCCCCCGCCCCGGTCAAGCTCGCGCTCGGCGACGCCGAGATCACCGTGCTGAGCGATGGCGGCCTGGTCCTGCCGATGAGCTTCTATCTGCCCGAGACCCCGCAGCCGCAGATCGACGCCCTGCTGACGCCGCACGGGCTGCCGACCGACATGGTCCGGCCCGACTGCAACGTCACCCTGCTTCGCAGCGGCGATCGCGTGGTCCTGTTCGACGCCGGCGCCGGGCCGATGTTCCAGCAGACCGCCGGCAAGCTGCCCGAGAGCCTGGCGGCCGCCGGGGTCGCGCCGGACGAGATCACCGACGTCTGCTTCACCCACGCCCACCCGGACCACCTGTGGGGCGTCGTCGACGATTTCGACGAGCCGGTGTTCCCGAACGCCCGCTTCTGGATGAACCGGATCGAGTGGGACTTCTGGCGGGCGCCGGGAACCCTCGACGCCATGGAGGAGGCCCGCAAGGCCTTCGTGGTCGGCGCCCGCAACCGCATGGAGGTGATCGAGCCGCAGATCACGCTGTTCGACGCCGGGACCGAGGTCGTGCCGGGCGTCGAGGCGGTCGGCACCTTCGGCCATACGGCCGGGCACTGCTCGTTCATGATCCACGGCGGCGACGGCCTGCTGGTGGTCGGCGACGCGATCGCCAACGCGGTGATCTCGTTCGAGCGGCCGGACTGGCACGCCGGCTCGGACCAGGACCCGGTCGCCGGTGCCGATACCCGGGGCAAGCTGCTGGACCGGCTGACCGCCGACAAGGCGCGCATCCTCGGCTTCCACCTGCCGTATCCGGCTATCGGGAACGTCGAGCGCAAGGACGCGCACTACCGGTTCGCGCCGGCCGTCTGAGTCCGCGGGGCGCCCCGGAAGGCGCCCGGGGAACTCACTCCGCCGGCCCGTGCCGGGACTGGCGGCCGCGGAACATCGACCACACGCTGCCCTCGACCAGCCAGGACAGCCCCAGGCGCGCGCCGAGCAGGATCGAGGCGAAGGCGATCGGGGAGGACAGCGCCAGGGTCGAGAACCCGGTCACGCCCTGCCCGATCGTGCAGCCCATGGCGAATACGCCGCCGATCCCCATCAGCGCGCCGCCGGCCAGGTGCCGGCTCAGCTCGCGGGCGTCGTCGCAGGCCTCCCAGCGGGCGTCGTGCCGGTACCAGGCGGCGAGCCCGGCGCCGACGACCGCGCCGATCACCAGGCCGGTGCCGTAGTCCGGAACCGTGCCGGTGTAGGTGATGACGTGGATGATCACGTCGCCGACCGGGACCGAGAACGAGCCGGCCTCGATCTGCACCGGCTCGAACGAGATCGTCGCGAAGTAGGTCGTCGCCGCCCACCCGAAGGCGATGACCAAGCCGACCGCCGTGCCGGTGCCGATCGACGCCCAGCGCCGGCGGAACACCGGGTCGGCGAAGATCCAGGCCAGGAGCCCGCCGCCCAGCAGCACGACGACCGCCAGGGTGGCGTCGACGCCCAGCATCCTGGAGACCAGGACCGGGATCGACTGGCCGCCCGCGTCGGTCATGTCGAGCGCCAGGTTGTCGACCAGCGCGATCCGGACCTGCCCCATCAGCCCGCGCTGGGTCGAGATCGCCGCCAGCCCGAGCGTCAGCAACACCACCAGCGACCGCAGGCTGCCGCCCCCGAGCCGGACCACCGCACCGAACGCGCAGGTCCCGACCATCGCCATCCCGAAGCCGAACATCAGCCCGCCGAACACCGCGCCGGTTAGCCCGAGATAGGGCCGCAGGTAGAAGCTGTCCCGGATGTCGGCGAGCCCGGCCGCCGCCAGGGCCTGGGTCGCGATCATCGCCACCGTCGCCGCCAGCACCCAGGTTCGCAGGCCGGTCGCATCGCCCGAGTACCAGTACCGTTCGAGCGCCGAAAGGGTACAGAACCGGTTCAGACGGGCGACGAATCCGAGGACGATGCCGGCAGCCACACCGACCATTGGAAGCGCGACATGCGCCTCGATGATGTCCACGTCCTTCCTCCCAGACGAAGTCGCGTCGCAGCGGACGGACACCGTTCGTCGTTTCCGGTCACGTTACGGGCGGGGAAGAGGGCACACAAGGCCGCGCACCCGGCGCGGCGCGAATCACTCGCCGGGCTGCTCGCGGACCTTCCGGCAGAAAATGTCGTACAGCGCTCCGATCAGGGCGGCGACCTCTTCGTCGGCGATGCTGTAGAAGATCGACCGGCCGTCTCGCCGGGTCTTCACCAGCCGGTCGAAGCGCAGCCGCGCGAGCTGCTGCGACACCGCCGCCTGCGACATCGACAGGGTGTCCTCGAGCTCGGACACCGATTTCTCGCCTTCCGACAGCAGGCACAGGATCAGCAGGCGCGTCTCATGCGACAGCGCCTTCAGCATCTCGCTGGCGCGCTGGGCCTGATCCAGCAGTTGCTGGAGGGCCTCCGGATCGGAGGGCAGGCGCGTCTTCCAGGCAGTTACAGGCGATTCCAGCATAATCTCCGCCTTCGGACGGTCCCCACCGAGCGGCCTTGCGAAAATAGGCACGCCGCCGTCCGGTGCAAGACCGCATTTACATGGCCGGTGACGGCCCCAGCTTCTCCAACATCTCGCCAAGCAGCGGCCAGAAGAAATTGTCCCCCGGATAGCCGCGCAGGCGCGCCACTTCGGTACCGTCGTCGGCCAGCAGCACGAAGGTCGGCGTCAGCCTCTCGCGCGCCACCGCTTCGAGATCCGCCGGCCACGGCTGGGTTATGTCTACCCGCCGCAGCGGCGCCCGCCGTCCCTCGGCGGTCAACGGATACGCCGGCGCGATCTCCTCGTCGAAGCGCGCGCACCAGGCGCACCCGGGCTGCGCGAGCATAAGCAGTTGCGCGGCGTCCACACCGGATGGTGCCGCCGTCGCCAAAGCCATCATGACCGCCGCAGCGGCCATTCCGCCGATCCGACGCACTCTCATTTGTGAATACATACCCCCTCAAAGAGCGTTTGTCATACATAGATAAATGTAAATATGATTGATTGCAGACCAACCGGCCGTCGAGCCGGACACGGGAGTGAAATGCCGAGATGTTCGATGTCACCTTCGCGGGCGCCTTCCTGGCGGGGCTGCTGTCATTCGTGTCGCCCTGCGTTCTGCCGATCGTGCCCCCCTACCTCTGCTACCTGACCGGCCTGAGCTTCGGGCAGTTGGCGGGCGAGGACGATACGCCTCCCGACGCGTCCCGCCGGGTCATCCTGTCGGCCGTGGTGTTCGTGCTCGGCTTCGCGACCGTGTTCGTGGCGCTCGGTGCGACCGCCAGCGTGGTCGGGCAGACGGTGGCGCGGTACTTCGACATCCTGTCGATCGTCGCCGGCGGGATCATCGCGATCCTCGGCCTGCACTTCCTGGGGGTGTTCCGGATCGCACCGCTGTTCCGCGACATGCGCTTCACGGTCGAGCGGCGCCCGGCCGGCCCGCTCGGCGCCTACGTCATCGGCCTGGCCTTCGCGTTCGGCTGGACGCCTTGCGTCGGCCCGGTGCTCGCGGCCATCCTGTTCGTCGCCGGCTCCACGGACACCGCCCTGCGGGGCGCCGCGCTGCTGGCGGTCTATGCGCTGGGAATCGGACTGCCGTTCATTCTCGCGGCGTTCTTCGCGCCGCGGTTTCTGGCCTGGGCGACCCGGTTCCGCCGTCACCTCGCGACCGTCGAGAAGGTGATGGGGGGATTGCTGGTCCTGACTGGCCTGCTGTTCATGACCGGACAGATGTCGGCGATCGCCAACTGGATGATCGAGACCTTCCCGGTGTTCTCCGAAATCGGCTAGGGAGGAGTTCCGCCATGCCCGCCCGCCTGTCGTTCACCCGCCGCTCGTCCTTCGTCTCCGTCCTGTCGCTCTGCACCCTGCTCCTCGGCCTCGCGCTGGTTCCGGCGCCGGCCACGGCCGCCACCATGGGCGACGACGGCCTGCACAAGGAAGAGTGGTTCTCGATCACCTTCCGCGACATCGCCGAGGACATCCACGCCGCCAACGAGGCCGGCAAGCGCCTCGTGCTGGTGTTCGAGCAGCGCGGCTGCATCTACTGCCGCAAGATGCACGAGGTGCTGCTCGCCGACCCCGAGGTCAGGGACTACATCAAGGCCAACTACATGGTCGTCCAGTACAACATGTTCGGCGACGAGGAGGTGACCGACCTCGACGGCGAGGCGCTGACCGAGAAGACGGCCGCCCGCAAGTGGGGCTACCTCTTCACGCCGACCGTCGTGTTCCTTCCGGACACCGTGCCGACCGGCAAGTCGGTCGCCCAGGCGGCGGTCTCGATCATGCCCGGCTCGTTCGGCAAGGGGACGTTCCTGGATATGTTCCGCTGGGTGCGCGAGAAGGGCTACGAGACCGACGAGCACTTCCAGAAGTACCACGCCCGCATGATCGAGCAGCGTCGCAAGCAGGGCGGCAAGACCGACTGAGTCCGCTGCCGGGACGCTCTCCCCGCCGCGGCCGGGAG
>Ga0209475_10000478_pt1 | contig 82548 bp, 130 predicted proteins | sample tdDd471_FD_187128 | JGI IMG/M metagenome (GOLD analysis project Ga0209475, IMG submission 187128) | Marine sediment microbial communities from the Atlantic coast under amendment with organic carbon and nitrate - tdDd47.1 (SPAdes)... | ecosystem: Environmental > Aquatic > Marine > Coastal >... | reverse complement strand
TTACTATCCCAGAATACTCACACCCAACAAAAACCCTCATCAAATACTCCTAATATGAATAGGTGCAGTAACACCACTACAAAGACCAATAGAAGCTTCCAGGGCTTTTGTTATTGTACTTTCGGGATCAATAATTTCTTGGTTATTATAAATATGATGCAGAACACCATAAGCATAGGAACTCCCGGAACCAATTGCGTAGTACGGTTCTGTTGTCTCGACTACTTGGAAAGCTGGATCAATTAGAAATAGTCTTCCATGAATTCCGACAAGATAATTATCGGAATGTTCTTCTACTCCGAGATCATTAGCTGAATAACCGCATTGCTTAAACAAATCCATGAGGTTAATACTGAATGTTCTGCACATATAATTCTCAAGAGTTTGTTTCTCTGTATCAAATACAGGAAGCCAGTCATCAACATGCTTCATTAACTGACTTCCTCTGATCATACCAGCGTATCCGACAAGCATTTGATCATTGAGTTTAATTACCTTGGGTCCAGTGAGTTTTCTTTCAAGATCCCCGAAAGTAGCACAGCTGTCTGATCCGAAGTACGTCTTGTTCTTGTGTTTCAAAGCAATCACGCAGGTCATAGATTCTCCTTAATTATAATAAAAATGTCCTTAAACTTATCTCTAAATCTAAGGACATTCTATACTAAAACTATTTGTGTGTCAAGTGCTAATGTAAATTAACAATGTTATTTCTTATCTTCAAGTTTCTTGATCTTGGCCTTGAGTTTAGTCACTTGTGACTTAGTGGTTCTTAGAGTATCAGTAACTTTCTTATTTTTGTCCGTTAGAACTTGTAATTGTTCTTTGAGATCAACAATATCCGCAGTTTCTTCTGTCTCGGAAATTTCCTTTCCGATTGTAGGGACAATATAAACATTCCCCATAGCCTTGATTGCATCCCAATTAAATTCATAGCCCTTCTTTGTATATTTCTCAATACCAGCGAAGATACCAAACAACAGATTCGAACTAATCTCCAAGCAATGCCCCATATCCGTTACTTGGTAGTGCTGCCCTTCCGCTGCTTTAATCATTTACCTCTCCTTTTTGTAATTGCCCCCAAGGATTTGGGACAGAATTTACTTCAGTAATACACTCCAACCCAGTATCATGGTGTAAATTCTTAGTACACCAGTCCTTGAAATCATCAATTGTTTCTTCATCATCATAACAATTGATGATGAGTTTGGCACAACTTTTTCTGTCCTTTCCAGCTTCGAAAGAAAAATTATCGATCTCTAATTTTTCGAGTATATTTTCACCGTTATCTGTCTCTAACTCCACACCCATAACTGCATTTAAATTATTAAATGTTATCCTCATATATTATTATCCTGGTTATTCAAAGCAAGTAAACAATACCCCATAATATCACCGTAGGGACTCTCCCCAAGAGCATCCTTATCTGTAGCAATTCTCATTAGTTTATCGAATATACGAACAATAGTCAACATGTCTTGGTAGGAACTTACAGGAACTCCCTCTGGGTAAAGAATTTGAAGGAACTCTTCTGATTTACCCCAAGAATTGCCATAAAATTTTTGTTTTTCTGCCACAAGATTAGCTATCTCTTTCGCTATTTCTTTGTAGTTATTAGGTTTTGGTGGTGTATCTTTGTTAGGTTTTGGTGTTTTACATAAAGGCATAGGCGTACGAGCACTTACCTCCGGCAAATTCCAATAAACAAAATCTTTTCTATCTATCATTATTTCCTCCCTGTACTCCCATATCCACCTCTGTCTTTATTACCAAGACATTCTACTTCTATTAATTCAAATACCGGTTGTTTCTTTCTAATCCTGAACTGGCAAATTTTATCTCCTTCATTTATAAAACCATCTCTGGTGGCATAATAAGGCATGAACCAGATATCATTATCTCCGCAGTATGAATTATCAATAGCGCCTACTGAATTGGTTTGTAGAATGCCCCAGGTCTTAAAAGTACTACTTCTTGGTTTTACTTCTGCTTCGTAGCCTTCGGGGAGTTCCATTGCAATACCAAGACTAATTTTACCCCAGGTTCTCCTTTTCAAGAATGTGTCATCGTAAGAATAAAGATCAATCCAATCCCCTTTGGATATTTTCTTTAGTTTAGTAGCTCCGGGGAGATATTTAATTTTAATTTCCACTAATATTTAATCCTTGTCTCAATTAATTCTTTAGAAAAACTTTGAGCTTCAATCATAGGGATTATAATGCAGTCCATATATTCATCAAAGTCCTCTATATTTCTTTTTATGTAGATCTCTCCTCCGTTTTCTTCTCCATCCTGAATATTGTACCACACAACATTGGAAATATCTTGCTCAGGTGCAATCTCTCTGCATGTGTCACAACAACTGCAAGCTTCTTCGTACAGATCTTCTGGAATTTGCATCAGTTACCCTCCATAATGGATTCATATTCTTTGTAGAATTCAAGTTCTTTCTCTTTCTTTTCCTGGTACTCATTCGTGTAGTGCAACTTTACCATTCTCTTTACAACAGCTGCCTTAACTCCGTATTTCTCTTCTGCTGCTTTAGCTACTACATTGAGATCATTCTTAGCTGTGTCAAGATCATCAAAAAGATTAGACAATTCACCTTCGATAAGTTCCTTAAGTTCTTGCTTCTGTTCTTCTGTCATATTCTCTCCTCTTTTTATCGGACTTCCTCGAAAGCAATGCCCTTGTAATAAAGCTTCTTCATTTGTTGATAGAATGTGCGTCTATCCCCGCACTCAATTGCTCCAGTAGAAATTCCTTTCCTGGTTTGTGTTGTGTATTGCTTATCCTTTGGGGAATAGTCTTTGTATACAGCTTTCTTAATTCTTTTGGCTTTGGATTGTCTCATTATTCCTCCTCAAAGTAATGCTTAATATTCTCAGTATCAATCTCAAAATCACTCAACTCAAGAGTTGCACACTGATGACAAAGTGTTGGGGAATCATACCCCTGTGACTCCCATAAATCATCAGCTTTCTTTTCGAAGTCTTCTTCATTCTTTGCAAGAACACTACCAATACACGTAAACCCGTACGTTTTAATATAGACTGGTATCTCTTTTGCCATTATTCCTCCTGTTTAAAATTACCATAATATAGTCGTTTTTTATCTTCTTTATTAAGATCTCGTAAAAACCACGCATATCTTGTATTATCAAGATAGGGATTATCTATTACATTAAAACCAGAAATAATTGTATATTGTCCTTTTAGATTGTTAGCGAATTTCTCTACAAAATCCACACCATTAGTACAGACAATTATTCTTTTGTTGGGGATCAAAGATAAAATAAGATCTGGATCTATATGATTCTCAAAAGCAACTTCCTCGTATCCTTGGGGGAATTTTCCAGAGTTCAAATTTAAAGGTATCCCATCCCGAGAGAACAAACCACACATTGCCCAAAAATTGGGATGATAATACAGAAAGCCAATATATTTAGCTCTCTCATTCAAAGCAAAAGTTACACCTGAACCTCGACCACTAAGAATGAACACCGGTTTGTTCATTTCTGGTTTACAATTCACAATAAGCTTTTGGAATTCTGTTAGAACTACTTGCTCTGGTCTACTCGGTTTAAAATTCATACAGTTTTTACAATCGCACATGATCCCTCCTAAGTTAATGATTATACATCCTTGCAGCCCCTCAAGGATTAAGGTATCCACCGTCTATAGCCAGATTCGTTATTCGCAGGAGCAACCTTTGTATAATCAAGATTCATTCTTTTTATATTCTATACTAATTGTTTGTTGTTGTCAAGGGATTTATCCACATTTACTAAATCCGCACTCCTTGCAAATCAGACATCCACCCTCATTGACATATGATGCTAAGCCGCATTCAGGACAGATTTTTCCAACAGATACTTCAGGATCTTCAATAGGAAGATACTTAGAAAGAATCCTCTTAAGAATTCCAGCAGCATCTACCATGGAATACGTACTCTTATTTAACTGATCTATAATCTCCTCCACAGGAATCCCGTATCTAAGGGACATTGAGCATACTCTGCATAGCGAATCCCATAGACTATTACGCTCCTGGAATAGAACAGGATTAAAAGTGCCATCTCCATTATGCCCACCCTCTTTAGGTAATTTAACAAATACCTCTATTGGATTCCCTTCCTGATCAATACTTACATTAATGTAAATTTTACTTCCTTTCCAAGAAACTCTATGCCTCACTGCTGTCTCTTCATCAAGAAGCTCTTTCTCGTATAGTTCCGGCATTACGCATTCAGCTACTTCTTCAGTATCCGTACTTGAAAGAACACCTTCCTTGCAACCATCTCGAAAAACAGTGACACCTTTGAGACCCTTGGACCAAGCGTACTTATAAATCTCTTGGATAGTCTCCTTTTTGGTATCATTCGAAAGATTAATAGTAGAACTGATCGAGGCATCAATATTCTTCTGTAAAGCGGCTTGCACATTAATCCTATCTTTCCAATGAATCTCATTAGCTTCAACGTAGCCCATCTTGTTCTTTGCTTGCTCAAGAGTAAGTCCTTTGAATTCATCTAAGTTATCAAGCATATGCTGTGCAGCCGGGAGATGGATGAAGGAGTATTCTTTATTATCAATTCTATTCTTTCTTTTATAGGAAAACTTAAATATAGGTTCAATTCCTGACGAACAATTCCCAGAAACAATACTAATACTACCACAAGGACCAATTGTGTTGAGAGATGTATTAGCAAGACCATAATCTAAGATATTCTCTTTTAATGCACCTTCTATCTTATACCATGGGTTATCAACAAAATTATTCCTTGCTGCTGTTGAACTCATAGCCTCACAGCATTTACCTTGGACAGCAAGATCATTGGATGCAACTAATTGTGAATACATTATAGAATCAGTGATATCATTAGCAAGATCTATGGAATCTTCATCTCCGTAAGTAAAACCTAATTTTTGACATAGATCTCCAAACCCTGTTAACTCAACACCAATCCTTTTACCAAATTTATCCACTGATCTTTGCTCAGCTAATGGGTGCAAGTCCTCATTCATATCAGAAAACAAGTTCATCAAGCGTGTAGCTACTTCTGCGTCCTCTTCTAAGGAAACAATATCAAGTCTCCCATGCAAAAGATAAAAAGGGAGCACAAACGCGCCAAGCAGGCAGTTTGAATCTCCAGCCATGGGTTGTTCAGAACATGCATTGTATCCAAACGGCTTCAAAGATTTATCAATATAAGTCCCAAAAGTATTTTTCTGTACTGTTGTGATGTATGAAGTTCCTGGATCTCCACAAATCCAAGCTGCCTCCGACAATTGACTCAAAACATCTCTTGCTTTGATAGTTTTATACTCTTTAAATTTACCTCCTATTTCAAACCACTCATCATAATCACCATCCCAGCAAGAGTTATATAATTCTTTATCAGCCTCTATATCAGGAAAACAAAACGTCCAGTCCTCATCATTCTCTACAGCAGTCATAAATGAGTCAGTAAGTTTTAATGTTATATTAGCATTATTAATGGCCGGCAGTTCTTTTGTAAAAACATCTTCTTCAAAAACTTTCTCTGGCTTTGCTTTACTCCAAATAAAATCAAGTGTATCTGGGTGCCGACAATCAAGAGAGATCAGCAATGCTCCACGTCTACCAAACTGGCAGATTGTTTTAGTTAACTCAGAAAAACTTGGCATAAAACTAACAGCGCCGGATGAAGTTCTTGCTGCATTCTCTACGGAATGTCCTTTTGGTCTTAGAATGGATATATCTGTACCAACGCCTCCTCTATAAGAGAAGGTTCTCGCAATCTGTTTATGTGCTTCATATATCCCTTCAATACTGTCATGCCTGATAGGAACATAATAGCAGTTACTAAAGCTGCTGGTTGCGCCTGAATTACAGGCACTCAGAATACTCCCAGCGGGAATGAACTTACCACTTCTTAGAAGTTCTTTCTGATCCTTGTCCGTGATGTTACAACAATCAATAACTCCTTCAATTACATCTTTGATATCTTCATGCCCATATTTATTCTTTGTGACCATGGCCACGAAATCTTCATGCTCTGCAATACTCGTCTCCAACAACTCCTTTGTAATAACCTCAGTCAATTTATTCCTCCAATACCTTCAAAATATTATCAATTCTTGTTTTTATATTCTTGAATTCATAGATGATCTGTTCTTTCTCGTTTCTGAGATAATCATCTTCCTCGTCATCCCATCCTCGATCAGAGTCTCCATGTAGTAAGCAGAAATCCATCCAATAAACTGCTTCTAAATATCCATTAGTAGTTCTGTAAAAGTGGTCACATTCAAGACCCCAATCATCAGTTCCAACTCCAGATTCAGCTAATAGGTCTACTATTTCATGAGTTACTTCCTTCATAACCTCTCCTATATAATAAAATTAACTTCTCCAACACAACCACTCTGATACTTTGTCTGAAATTTATAGCACCATCCACAATCTTTGTCAAGACATTTGTTTGGTTTAGTAGATAATCCCTCACCTATCTTCCACGCTCTATAAACAGAATTATTCTGTATAATAGCTTCTTCGTATACATAATCACTGTAAATATCAATACAAGCTTGTTCTGCTTTACTCATTTTTATCCCTTTCCAAAGTACTTAAGAGATCCCCGCACAAGTTAATTTCAGACGGAATACACTTAAGCACTACTTTTACTCCTTCGTTGAATGGAAATTCAATATGAAGTTTTGAGATACACAAGTCCCCTGTAATATCCTCTCCTTTTGAGTTTAGTATACGAGTATCATTAGTTGCTCCTGTTTCATTTATAACCTTAATCATTTCAGTTTATTCACCTTTCTTTTTATATAATCCTTAAAATAAAAATCCCTGTTATAATGCCAAGTAAGTACAGCCCAACAACAAAGTCCTCCGAAGATGTAACCAATTAAGAAATCCATTATTCAAGGAATTCCTTATATTTTGCATTCTCTTTAAGATAAGCGCAAAACACCACCCATTCATTCAACTTATGGTTCTTTCTTTGTCCGATAATATGTCTAATTGTTTTATAGTTTGTGCAGACAATACGTCTCTGGAGAAATCCTTCCGGGAGGTTCTTTTTTATCTGAGTAAATAGAGTACCTAAATCACCCTCATATTTATCACCTTTGTTTCCGTTCTTGACCCAATTATAAGCTTTAATTTTGAAATTTAATGCTTCAAGTGTTGATTGGAATATAGGTCCTTCAAAATCATCTTGTGTTAATTGTCTCTTGAGCAATGTATGCATTGTGCTACCTGATTGCTTAGTAACTCCAATTCGGTATGTATCTGCCTGTACCCACCAATCTCTGCTTGCAGTGATATCCAACCACAGACAGATACTTTCAAGAAATTTACCATGAGAACCATTCTTATAAATCTTCCTTGCTACATTCCCCATTTCATGTACTGGTCGGTTGTACGATAGACTCAAGCCAAGCATGGCCTGTTCGTATCCTGACTCGTTTAAAATTTCAATGTTATACTTCATCTTCTTGTTCGAACTCCTTCTCTATATAATTACCGCATTCAGTACAAACATAGCACCACATATCCCATATATCAAGGTATTCTTCCAAGAATTCCCCTATATACCCGCATACTTCGCACTCAGGAGGATCTTCTTCGTAGTGATCTATTTCAATATCCGAATTATAGACATCATTGTTCATATTATTCCCTTCGTCGAGTACCATGAGAAGGTTTCTCGAAACCACCGCATCCAGCAATCAGCTTTGCCGGTGAACACAACTCAATACCAATTCTTTTAGATATCTTCCCACATAATTTGCAGTATGTAAAATTAGTTCCTATTTTCTCGATACTATCGAATTCTACTCCACATGTTAAACATTCATATGTATAAATACTCATATTATAACTCCATCATCTCAATAACCGGTAAACGCCCATTCTCTAACAGCACAGCGCATCCAATTGCTTGTTTGGGGAATTCTTTAGCATACGCCATTGCATAACTTTCTCTATCAACACCGACAGGGACTTGCATCCCGAAGACTTTCTTTCCTCGTCCTACATGCCAATCAATGCTTGCTTTTGTATGAAAATGCCCCTGGCAAACATTCATCATCTCACTACCTGATTTTACACTTGCGGCCATATTCATTCCGTGTCTGAAAAGACACCCATTGTATTCAAAACTTGGTTGGAAGTTCCAATTGACACCAAGTACCTCAGCAAAGTCTTTAATCCACCTTTTTGAAACGCCCTCTTTATAAGCCTTACGAAGCAAAATCAAATCATGATTCCCGTGACATACATCGGCCTCGGGGAACGCTTTACTCCACTTCTGGAGTTCTTTAATAGCAAAATCAAGTTCATCTCCAGCACTCAAACCATCAGGATCAGTTGCATGGAATGATGAGAAGTGGTTATCAATCAAGTCCCCCATGAAGATTACATGGTCACAATTATATTTATCATAAATTTCCGTACAAAAATCCAGATAATTTTTTAAAGTAAATGGCAAATGTAAATCCCCGATTAAGAGGATATTAGTAGGATGAATTTTCAATGGTACTTTTGATGTATTGGAGAATTCTTTTAGATCTTGATCTATTGTAAACCAATCAGGCGCTTTGTCATCTTCAATATTGTACTCCGTGATTCTGCCCTTTTCATTTTCGTATAAAATATTAACTGGTTTTCTTTTACTCATGCACTGAAAACAATAATAATCCACCTTATTACTATTCTTGCGTCTATACTCAGCGCCGCACTTCCCCCATTCTCCACTGCATACTGGACATTTCAACAAATTATTTTACCTCCTTAATATTTTCAATAGCATCTGCTATACTCCTGCAATCTTCTGCTATACAATAACCATCACAAACAGAGTCATCATAACAGTACTTTGCATCTGGCCAATAATCCTCAATGTATTCCGCTGCAATCCTCAACATTTTTACTGCTCTCTCGATTTCTTCCATGTTGCTCCTAAAGTTTATATTTGATGGGTCAAGAGAGGAATTGAACCTCTAACATGTATACTGTACCAGCAATCTTTATAAATCCCGGTTAAATATAAAGATTAGTCTTAACGGTTTTCGATTCCTATTCACCTGGACCACCTACGCTGTGCCTTACCAATTCAGCCACTTGACCTTAATTTCTAAACACATTATACCACAAATAAATATAATGTCAATGATTATTATTCACCGAACTCCTGTTTAATAAAGTTTCCGCTCAGATCGAAATAAATTACTGAGTAAAACCCAGGGTACCCACAAAACTTGTCTGATCTTGTCTCTTTATCAAATCTATCATAATCAAATTCTTGGACTAATTCAATTTCCATGTATTCATCTTCCTCATTAACTTTACACTCAATACCGAAACTCCTATACAAATCCACAAACCTCTCAAGATCAGTTCTTGAATCTTCTACTAAAAAAGGATTAAATTTTTGTTTATGCTCCACAAAATAATTACAATTATTGCATTTAATCTTCCCAGTGGGATCTTCTTTCCATTCTTGGAGCCATGTTGATTTACATCTCGGGCATTTTTTCATATTATTCTCCTTTCTTGCATGTAAATATTTTCAATATAGTTTCCCACATAAAATAGTCAGCAAATAGTGTTGCAAAATATACAGCAACAAAACTACCTCTGTACTTTGCCTCTATAAGTGCTAATAGGACAGTGAACACTGTACTCTCCTTTTCTATTTAATATTCTATTTAATGTTCAGTTGCCCGGGCCTAACTATGCCTGTTTTTCGTGGCTTTCAGGCGTAGTCGAGAACCACCTAACCTGTCTTAAAGGAATGTGCCGGTTACTGCCATTTTTGAGCCGCATCCAAAGCAAGTCAGACCCAAACCGGACCTCAGAGCAATCAAAGGTTTCAAGGTATCCATCATTCCACCGGACATTAACAACGGGACCTTTGGTTTTTTGAGGGTCTGGACGAACAGTGTCAACTACCTCATCCAGCATACGACATTGTTCGTGATGAAAAAATTTACCGTTATGCTTCGTTACATTGGTGCCGCCTGGGTTATTTTTAAAAAACTTAACAGCGTATGCCCCATCCTTCTCTGATATGTCTATGATTTGACCCTTCACAGGTACGGCAAAAAGATATCTGTCATAGACTATTACTTCTGTACCAATAGAAACGGTTTGTACCACAGCTCCCTCACTTTCTTAGTTCCCTGAAACAGGAAACAATATATATTATACAGTTGACTATCAATAAAGCCAAGAATCTTCTTTCCTGTACTTCGGAAGACAATCATAATTCCCCTCTCTCATTTTCTGCTTGATTTGATTCCTCCGTCTTTTTCTCTGAGCTTTCTTAAATCCAGAAGGGGCTGGTAAGTCCAAATGATTAAAAAGCAGATTGAATTCTTTCTCGAACCATCTCTTCCTGTCTTTCCATGTTCCGCTCATAATTGTCCTCCTATAAATTTCTTTTAGCACCTCTTCTCGGGCCTTTTGTTACGACAACTTGTTTTTCACCTCCCCTGTAACGCTCAAGGCTTTTATATTCTTCCTCAGTCCAAGTTACTTGGAAAGATTTCTTTTTGTTAAGCTCAAGTTCAGCTTGTTCAAAGAAATAATCCATATAATCATGAGAACTTGATAATGTTGGTTTTATCGTATTAACCCCAGCAACGCTCATAATATTCAATCCTTATCAATTCCTACAGTACTTTTACTATATCTAAGAGTGATATAGTCCGTTGGGTATACTAATGTACCAGTTAATACTAAATGGCTCTTAAATAGGCTATTTTGTATTGTAAATTAGACTCTCTTGTTCCAAGCTTCAATTGCTTCTTTCTTCGTCTTAAATGAGTATTGGATTTGTTCCCATACCATATCAAACCCAAATCTTAAATCACAGCTGTTACAAACCACACACCACTTCTTATTACCACCCCACACATCAGCCGACCCACCACACATTGGACAAAACTTCAACCCATTTTCATCATACTCCTCCTGGTATTCCTTAAACAACCAAGCATCAATCTCAGCCAATAATCTCTGTGACTTATGTGTAAGATTATAATGCGGAGGTCTGTCCATCAAAGGAGTAGATTGAGAGATTGTGTGCATTAATGCTTTTAGATATTCTTTATGTGTTTTCATACTTCTCCTTAAGCCTTTTAAGTTCAGCTAATTCTTTCTCTTTTGTTTCGATCTTTCTTCTTTGTCTATCACATTTTTCCTGGTCCTGCAACCTTTTTGTTTCTTGTTTAACAAATTCTTTGAATTCTATTGTATCCTTTAATTTAAAAGCAATTGTATCTTTGATTTCCCAACACCCATGTATTGTAAGATATGGCTCATTTAATTTGTATTCTTTGTGATTAATATAATGTAATTCATTCTGAAGAACTTCATTATCCGAGTATGTATAGGTATCTTTGTAGATTTTTTCTATAAGTTCTTCTTTAGTTTTACCAAAAATGACAATACTCTCCCCTTCGCAATACTCAGGCTGAGGAATATCTCTTTCCCAGGAATCATATGAATCGTAATCTATGCTGTATTGCAGTAGGTACATTATTCACCTCCAGTAAATAACCATTTAAAGAACCAATGCACAACCACCACTGGGGATATGACACAGATCATAATTGCCACAAAGACTGCAAACAGGCACATGAACCCAATGGATGCTCCAACTAATAGCAATCTATCTGTGAATGTCTCTTTCTGTTGTTGGATATTCATTATTTAACTTCCATCCAATATTCACAATCTTCTTTGTTTGCGATACCTTCGTCTAAGTGCATTGTACAAAATAACCCTGAATCAATACAGCAATCCAAATGTGGTCCATCTGCTTCATCATATTCAAGATGACATCCACAGCCATCTTCGTACTTAGATGTATCCTGTTTAATAAACTTAACAGGGATACCATTCTCTTCAGCGAACTCAATTTCCTTTGCAATACCATAACTCCTATCCCAACCAGGGAGCATGTACACCCACAGTTCATCACATCTTTTAATAATATCAAAGTCCAATCTCAACCAAAAATCATGACTAACTCTATTTTCTTCTGAAATGAAATCAGCAATTGGGCAACTGTGTGTTAAAGGAGAGAATACGTTATAACCTTGTTGCATAATCTCCGCTGCTTTCTCTGTAACTTTTCTTGTTCTTGCTTTCATTTCAGCAAGAGTTGGTGCTGTTCCATCTTCTTTATCCACTGAGTAGATGCTTGCTAAGTAGATGAGTTTCATGTGTTCTCCTATTATGTTGATTTGTAGTAATAATATATCATGTCTTTGGTTGTGTCAAGGTTTTTCTTTGGACGCAACTCATCTATGACCGTAGTGTCACCCCCTAAAGTGTGCTGTACGAGAACTTGCTTGTTCATGTTGGCTGTGGTGTTATTATTATCTTTATCAGTAAGAGTTATTTCCCCGGAATACTCCATCCTCCGTCCCAGTGCTTTTTGGAGGGTACCACCAAACCCATCATACATAGTTTCCTATGCATGTACTGCCTGGCCTGATTCTTAACCTTGAGAACTTAGGCCAAATTAAAAGGAAGTTGTGACATAATTACTGTTTAATCTCGGGACATCCGCAACCAACAGAACCCGAACCCCCGGTCCAAGGAGGATAATAATAAAAAATAGTTTGTTGTTGGATCAAGAGGACAACTCCCCTTATTACTACTACTCTACACTAAAAAATACTACTTGTCAAGAACTTTATTACAAAAGATAAATAAAACTTCTTCTTTGAAAGAAGACAGCATTTATACTACGTATTATTATTATAGTCAATAGAAAAATTAAAATAATTATTGATTTTATTTATATATTGTGGTATACTGTTTGCATGAATAAAAAAAGAAAACAAGATTACCCCGAGTACGCACATTGGAGGGCGATGATTTATAGGTGCTATCCTTCGGATAATATCTCTACATCGTGTGAAAGAAAGGGGGTAGGTGTCTGTGACCGGTGGAGAGGGTGGGATGGGTTTTGGAATTTCTTAAAAGATCTTGGGGAGAAGCCATCAAAAAAATACAGGCTGAAAAGAAAAGACAAAAACAGTGACTTTAGTAAGAGAAATTGCACTTGGAGTAAGAAAAAAACATACAAAGTAAAATCCAATGAGATCAAAACTAATGTTAAGACGCTCTTTTATAAGAACAAAGAGTACACTGTGAGAATGGTGTGCGAGAAATTTAATTTAAAAGCTTGTACTGTGTACTACAGAATAAAGGCAGGGTGGTTAGATAGCGATATAGTAGAAACCCCAGTGAATGAGATACCAATTTCATTAAGGACAGAGGAGAACATGAAATATGGAAGATACTCCTATTTCTTAAAATTTGGTATCTATAAAAATAGTAAAAGTAACAATTTTGTAACTTTTACTCAAGATAATTGATTGCATACTGCTTTTTTAAAAATAGGAGAGATATGGAAGTTGATTACTCATTTTTAACACAAGAGCAATTAGAGGAATATGGCCTGGATGATGTGAATTTACCCTCAGTCCAGTTCCTTGATGACTATGGCTTAAACCATCATAATTATGGTGAAGATGTTCTGTCGGATATAGATTATGACTTAGCTCAGGAGAGGCTACTAGAGGGTAAAACGCTCCTATTTAATAGGTACGCTAAACAACTAACCGTAGATGATGATCCAATTAAAGGCAAGAATGGGATTCTTCTTGTTAAGTGTAAGTACTGTAATAAGCATTTTTATCCAACGAAACCGCAACTCACACAAAGAATTGCTTATCTGAATAATTTGGATTATGGCCAAAGACATTTGTATTGCTCGGACAACTGCAAAAGTGCATGTCCTTTGTTTGGTACTCTTAGTAAGAGAGATTATGAGTATTCCAAACAAGCAAGAGAGATAGCTTTAGAGATGGCTGATTATAAGTGTGAGATTTGCGGAACTACTGAAAGGTTACAGGTTCACCATATCAAACCTTTTAAGACTGATCCTGTCGAGGCTTATGATATAGATAATTTGGTTGTCCTTTGTTCTGGAGATGACGGGTGCCATATAAAGTACGGCCACTCAGACAGGAATTGTACACTCAGTAATCTTAAGAGTTGCAAATCTCCATAAATTTAAGGACAAAAATATAGAGTTACAAAAATGAAATATAAAGATTACAAAAACTTCACTCCCTGTAGATGCAAAGCATGTGATTCAATAATCGATGAGGATATCCATGACAGTTTATGTCTAAGATGCCTTGAGGAGATTTTTGATGTTGAACTAAATGAAGATGATTATAGATTGCTTGAGGGTTTTGTTGAAGATTTTGTGTAAACTACTTAAGGGGATACTATGAAGCTTCTTTTAGAAGACCAGACAACAAATACTACTGGTAATCAAGAGACATTAGTACTTGCTAATTCTTTGTTATTTGGCAAGTACATTACTGTGGTTGTTTACGGTACTTGGTATGGTGCTACTACCACTTTAGAATTTAGCCCGGATGGAGGCACAACCTGGATAACTGCTGGTGTTAACACAACCTTTACAGCGGACGGTGGTGGTAATTTTTGGTCCAACTATGGAATGATGGTTAGATTCTCTGTTACGGGTGCTGGAGCAGGTACATCTCTCTCAGCAGGTGTAGTATAATGAGTGAGAGCGGAGAGATTGTACAAGTCATAACTTTCAAATTGGACCAAGAATTAACTTCTGATTTAAATGGCTCCGTTACTACAGTTGATGGTGACACTGTTACTTTTCAAGGAGATGACGTAACATTCGGTGGGGAGGATGTAGTATGGTAAGAAATATAATTATGAGTATGATGTTGGTGTTCTTATTATCAACTCCTTCGTTTGCTGTTGTTGAATTAGACGTAGACGCTAACGGTGCTATTGATGTGGACAAAGGTGGAACTAATGGTCAAACATCCGCTGCTGCAAGATCCAACTTAGGTGCTGCTGCTGCGAGTGATCTAACAACCCATACCTCCGATACAGCTAACCCTCATTCAACGGATATTGGTAATCTTGGCACAGGGACTCTCTCAGAGATAAATTCCAAGATTACTGATGCTACCCTTGATGATTCTTCTGATTCAAGACCTCCGAGTGGAACTGCTGGTGGAGATTTAGGAGGAACTTACCCCAACCCTACTGTGGATGATGGTGCTGATAGTACAGCTATTCATGACAATACAGCAGGAGAGATTACTGCAATCACTGAGAAAGCATCCCCTGTTAGTGCTGATCTGATTATTATTGAGGATTCCGAAGCTGCTAATGCAAAAAAGAAAGTACAAATTGGTAACTTACCCGGAGGAAGTGTTAGTAGCCCCTTAACCACTAAAGGCGATGTCTGGGGTTATAATACCGATGATGCAAGAATCCCTGTTGGTGCTAACGGGACAGTATTAACAGCAGATAGTGCAGAAGCTCTTGGGGTTAAATGGACAACACCGGCTGGAGGAGGAGATATTACAAGTGTCCTTGATATTTCTTCCGGTGATGTTACGAAGTTGGTTCAATCATGGACAGCTTTTACTGCTGCTGATGCAACACCGGATGTCTCTACCGCAATGCATTGGAAAACAGCCGATACTACAACTATTACGGACTTTGATGGGACGCCTACTGATGGACAACAGTTGATTGTTTATTGTGGTCATGCAGGAACAATTGATCTAACAAGTAGCGGGATTGTTGCTTATAATAGATCAACTGATTGGACTATGACTGCCGGAGCGATTATTTATTTTATTTACCAAACGGATACTTGGTACGCTTTGAATATTCCTGATGCGGTAGTTGAAATCTCAACTAATGGTTTTCTTACCAGGACAGGGGTTGGCACTGCTTCTGCAAGAACTTTTGTTGGTGGTGATAGTATAACAATGACAAATGGTGATGGTGTATCTGGTAATCCCTCTGTTGCTGTTACTCTTGATGCAAGTGGGTTTGATGGGAATCTCACAACTTCTGATGACACTGTTCAAGAAGTTGCACAGAAATTTGATGATTTTAGTGCTGCTGGTGTTACCTATGCCACAAGTGCAGAAATCAATACCGGAACAGAGACAACAAAAGCAATTAATCCTGATGCTCTTGTAGGGTCAAATGCATTCACAAAAGAAGTTGCTTGGACTATTTATGATTCCGATGTTGATACTGCTGTAGGAGACGGCAAGCAATTTTTTGTTGTTCCTGCATCAATGGCTGGAAGTTATCCAATGAATTTAGTCAGTGTCATTGTAAGTGTAGAAACTGCTGGCACTACAGGAACAACTGATATACAGATTCGTAGGGTTAGAGGTGCGACTGCTGTAGATATGCTGTCCACTAAAGCCACTATTGATTCCGGTGAGCGAGATACAACTACTGCTGCTACGGCTTATGTAATTAATACTGCGAATGATGATTTAGCTACAGCAGATAGAATATTCATAGATGTTGATGCTATTTCAACTACTGCTGCAAAAGGTCTTTCTGTTACATTATCTTTCAGGAGGCCGTAATGAAGCAAATTATATATCAAATACTTGTTTGTTGTTTAATTTATACCCAATGTTTTGGTATAAGTTTAATTGGCAGTGGAATAACTCCTTCGGTGTCCTGTACATGTGAAGTGACAGTCTATGAATCCAGTACGGGGGGGACCTCCGGGGATACAATGAACAGATCATCCGCAGAGGCGTATGGTGGTATTTTTTATACCCCAACGGATAATATTGATCTTTGCCAATATAAATTTTATCCTAAAAGTGTGACCGGTGATGTTTCGGCTAAGACATATAAGGCAACAGTGTATGCTTTATCTGGTACTACGTTAATAACATCATTAGGATCTTCAACTGGCTTGACAGGTAATAATTTATGGGATGCTACAACCCCGTTGATATTTGATTTTCCTTCAGTAGTGAATCTTGTTGGGTCAACACAATATGCGATAGTTATATGGGTTGACAATGGCGGTTCCCCAGCGTATGACTCAAGCAACTATTTGACTTTAGGTTATTCTGCAACTGGAGGCACTCCAACTAATATTTACGCTATTTGGAGAGAGGACAAGACTAAGGCGACATCTTCAACAGACAGGATCACGAAATGGGAGAGCTTTAAATGTCAATAATGAGAATGTTGTTTATTGTATTATTTTTAAGTCTTAGTTCTAATGTGTACTCTGCTCCACGTTTATTGTTTTCTGATCTCACGTCAGGTCCAGCTACCGGAAACGGCGCAACCGATATGGGCCAACCTGCTGGGGTCAATGGAGCTTTTGTAACTGTATGGGGATATGGCCTCGGAGCATCTCAGGGAACATCTACCATTACAATAAGTGGAGTGACATCACCTATCATTTACACATGGGGGAATTGTACAAGTATAGATAAAACAGGAGAAACATATAGTAATTTATATGACTCCCATAAAATGCAATGGGTGTGTTTTCAAATCCCATCAACGGCAAGTGGTTCAAGTGGTATCACAGTCACTGTTGATGGGGAGACATCAAACATTCTACCGTTTACAATCAGGACTGGGAATATTTATTTCGTTGATGGTTCTGCGGTTGGTGCTGGTACTGGGACATATACAGACCCATGGCAATCTCCTGCAAGTTTAGTATCTGAAATATCGGATGAAGACGGTGCAACTTGTTATTTCCGTGAAGGTGTATATGCTAATACTGAATATGCAAATATAAAAGATTCCGATAAAGCCCTGTTTTATTCTGGCAGTGCAATGGCCGGCACTGCTGCTGCCCCTAATGCATTTTCATCATATCCGAACGAAGTGGCAAGCCTCGAAGCGACATATGGAGATGATAAAGACGATGCAGGGTATTTCATGGCATGTTTCCGGGCATACCCATATTTTTCCTGGAAATATTTTACAGTTTCGAAAATGAGGTTAGAGGCCAATACTATAATATCAAGGACATGGACAGGGTTTCGTTTTACGGGGAATTTGTGCATTGCAGGTACAGTCCACAATTCAGGAACCGGGCACTTTTCTTGTGGTTGGAAAACAACTTCGGTACCTGACCAAATTAATGGGGTACAGTTATACGGGAACATTATAACCGGAGCAACTGTCGCAGATAAACAAGACCATGCAATTTATTTCGGATGCGCAAAAAATGTGGCTGCCGGGTGGAACTACGTATATGACAACAGCTTCGAAGAAGGACCTATGTTCTCAACAAACGTTGAGGGTTCAAATGGGGTGGATTTTTGGCTCCCTGTGGAAAATCTACATATACACGATAATGTAATAGATATGTCCAATCATCCATCGAGAGGTATTGGGTTTTTCGAGATGAGGTCTGGATCAACCGCTTATGTGTACAACAACATAATAATCGGGCCTACATTCCCGTCCAGTTCTGGCATAGCTGCCTACCAGTGCTCTGGTACAGTGGAGTGGTACAACAATACTTTTTATAATACTGGGTATTTCACAGGGGAAACTTTCAGTGCATACTCTATATCTGTTCCGGGGGGTAATTATCAGCCTAATGCAAGTTTTAGAAACAACATTATCTACTCTTCTACTGATGCTAATTATTATGTTGGGACATCTGGTACACTGGACGACTTCACTCTATCAAACAATTGTTATTACGGGATCGGTTCTTTTGCTGACAACAGTGACGGGGCCGCAACAGACGCAGACGTAAATTCGTATGATGGTGATCCTCTTTTTACTCTTAATGGATCTGATTTCACCTTACAAACAAATTCACCACTTAACCCCTCAATCAATCCCGGTGTTGATCTAACAAGTGTAGTCGACATAGACTTTGTAGGGGCAGAGAGATCTATTCCAATGACAATAGGGGCATATGAATTTTCTGTCGGTGAGATACCTCAATCTTCCCCGACAAAACAAATCTCAATTGGAAAACTAATAGACCTTGGTGGCGCAATAAAATTAAATCTTGGTGAATAGACAAGGAGAATGTATGGCAAGAGCTAAAGGTTCACAGACCCCCGGATACAAAGCAGCTAAGAAAGTACAGGACTCGGAACCTAATTACATAGAGAAGATCCTGAAGTATTCTCCGAAAGCTATGGATATTCTTTTTTATCATATTGATAATCCAAGTGAGAATATGAATCTTTCGTTTGGTGCTGCTAAGAAGGTACTTGAAGAACGGAATAGGCTATATAAAGAACTTAAGGATAAACTTCCGAAGGATTATATTGTTGAGCCTTCTACTAAGAACAAGGAAATTAAAGGCACTAAGAAAGAAGATGGTAATAACTTGATTACCCTTGAGTACGTACCTGACGATGAAGCTGCTGAAGGTTAGTTAATGAAGTTTTCATATAAGAATTGTAAAAATCCTAAAACTTGCAGAGATTTTCTTGTTGTCTGTGAGAAATATTCAGACGTATCAAAAGAAAGTATAGAGAGTATGGTTAATCCTGAGTATTTTTTCAAATGCCACAACAAAGAAGAAGTTGATGAAGTAAATATTTATGTTGTTTCTGAAAGAGATCTCCCGGATAGTATTATGGGGTGCAGATATTGTGGTGTAATCTTCAATGATGGCAAATATGATGGTTTTACTTTTAATTATGCTCAGTCAAGAGTAATTCATGACTGTTATAGTACTTATGCTATAGGTGATGGCGAGTACATGTTTAGTTAAAAAGATTTTCCTGTCTCTCTTTCATTTAATACCTTATTATATAAGAGAGCGGGGAAAGTGAACGAAGGAGGAGGTCGTTACGATTCGATCTAAGATCTATCCCCACCAGAAAAATCTTTTGTTAGGATGGTGGGAATTTTTGGTATTTCTGATAGAGCTTTAAGGGCCTTGTGCAGAAGTGAGTATGAATATATCAAAGAATATAAGTCTTTCAGGATAGTGAGGTGAATATGTCATTAGGTCCTTGTTCGGAACGACAAGCACAAATTTTAAAGAATAATTCTGACGTGCTTCTAATGGGTGGTGGAGCCGGATCTGGCAAGAGTTATCTACTACACCTTATAGCAGCTAATTATTTGGACTGACCTAACTACCGGGCAACTTTCATTCGTAGAACTACTCCTCAGTTAATGAAGCCTGGTAACTTGTGGGACACAGGTAAAAAAGTATTTAGTCAGCTTGGTATGCATAATGGTGTAAACTACAATCCAAAATGGAAACAAGGTGATCAAAAGTTAGTTGTGTGGGGGCATGGACCGGTAATAGAATACTCACATTGTCAACATATAAAGGATCTCGACAACTATCAAGGTTCACAGATGACAACTTTTTTGGTAGATGAGGGGACCCAGCTTGAATGGGAAATGATCTCATATTTGTTTTCAAGAATGAGATCAGACTCTAAGTATAAATCAAGAATGGTCATAAGTTGTAACCCGTCATACGATCACATGCTCAGAAAAATGGTGGACTTTTATGTAGATGACGAGGGGTTTCCTATAGAAGATAAGTTAGGTATTGAAAGGTATTTCTATGTAATAAATGATGTCCCGGTTTTTGGTGACACATCAGAGGAACTTATAGAAAGATATCCTCTAATGGCTGAAGGGTTGGATGGGGACATTATCCCTCCAATGAGCTTTTCATTTATTGCCTCAAACGTATATCAAAACCCTATTTTATTGAAAAACAACCCTCGCTACCTAAGTGCATTGAAAGGTCTTGGTGAACTTGAAAGAAAAGTACTTCTTGATGGATGCTGGAATGTCAAACCGGAAAGTGCTTCCTATTTCAAAAGAGAATGGTTACAGAAATGGGATAAGATCCCTCTTGGTAGTAAGTTCCGTGGATGGGACAAGGCGAATACCCCTGTTTCAAAAGACTCTGCTAATAAATATCCCGACTTTACTGCATGTACCGGGATGGTTAAGACAGCAGAAGGTGATATAGTGATTATAGGGGACCATCATGAAGATAACAAAGATAAAGATGATGGGGTGTACGGTAGGTTTAGAGAGCTTCCAGGAAGAAGGAATCAGATTATGTTAAGACAGGCACAATGGGACGGACCTGATTGTACCGTGGTCTTAGCGCAAGATCCGAACGGTAAGTTCGAGTTTGAGGAAAGTGTTAAATTTTTTAATAGTCACGGGTTCATAGTTAAAAAAGATCCAGCAATTGTATCCTCAAGTAAATTAACTAAATATAGTGCATTTAGTTCTGCTTGTGAAAACGGTACTGTGGGGATTGTAGAAAGTTCTTTCCACCCAGACACTCTTGAAGATTTTTATAAATGTCATGAAAGATTCACAGGTTTACGGAGTAGTCGTACTTACAAAGACGATATTCCTGATAGCACAGCATCAACCTTTGCTGTAGCATCCCAATCACAACACATCCCAATAGTTTGTCGTAACCAGATACAATCAGATACAATATCAAGAAACATTATAGAAAAGAGAAATCAATAATCAAGGGGGCAGTATTGTTTAAAATATTTGAAGGTACTCAAGAGAGTACAAACGAGAATTATAAAACCATCAATTTTAAATCTCTGAAGATGAAAGATGTCACAAAACTTTGTAAGATTCTCAACAAGCTTTACGAGGAAGGCTACAAAATTAAGGAAGAATTCTCACCAAGAGAATGTCCGAAAATTCCTCAACTGTTGAATCTCAAGTTCATTAAAGAAACCAAAACTCCAGAGAAGGAAATTTCTGTGGAGAAAGAAATTAAGACACTTAATTTCGAGGATCTTAAGACATTAGATGAAATGAAATCTTTCGCTGCATCAAATAATATAGAAATTCCAGAGGACATTACTCACTGGAGACAGGTAAAAAAATTCATCAAAGAGAATCTTTCTGAATAATTAAACTTGAGGAACACTACGAATGACTTCATATAATAAAGAACTTGCGGATTCACTTAAGAAATTTGAAGAGAGGGGTGTTTCTCGGGATATTATTCTCACTGACAATGATATCCATAAATCTGAATCTTATAGGGGCGTTGCGCCATTAACTAACCTAAGAAGGGAAGTAGGGCAACCGCATGTTGTGTCATCTAATAGGTTCATCGACGATCAAAGGAAAACTGATCTCAAGATACCAACGAGGTGGTGTACATATGATAATATGTACGTAGATGATTGCGTATATAATTCAGTTGATATCACTAATCTTTTAGTAATAACTGCCTTGTACGGAGGAAAATATGTTCCTGGACCTTCTAATAGTGAAGCAAGTAAAATAGCCGCTGACTTCGGTAATTATAATCTCAGGAACCTCAGTTATGGTACGTATCTTGAGTTCCTACAAGACGCTGCCACTGATTTAAAAGACGGTTTTAGTATTCAGTACCCAGTGTACGAGAAAAGGAAATATGGTCCATATAAAGGCTCCTGGTGCTTAAGAAAACTATCACCGAGGGATCAGAAAAGCATTTATGGGTGGGTTTGGAATAAAGATCAAACGGAACTAATGGGTGTTGTTCAAAAGCCAAGAATAACACAATCCAGACAGTTCAAGAATGTGGGTTATAAAGACGGTCTTACTCTTTTAAGCAATGGTAAAGTTTATGAGTGCGACTATCCATACATGCCCTTGAAAGAGATCCTGCACTTTAAGTACAATAGTACTAATAATAACCCTCAAGGTGATTCCCCACTAAACCATTGTTATACTGCTTGGATGGAGAAAAGATTAATTGAGGAATATGAATGCATCGGGATTGGTAAGGATCTTGGGGGTATCGTAGTACTGAGAGTCCCTTCTGAACTCATTTCTAAAGCTAACGACCCACAGAATTACCCGGATGCTGCTACTGAGTATCAGGCATTACAAGAAGATACTGCTGACCTGCATGCTGGTAGAAACTCATTTATCATGCTTACCTCTGATTCATATCAAGATAGTAAGAAATACATGTACGACTTTGAACTAAAAGGTATAGACGGCCAAGGAAAACAGTATCAGACAAGTGACATTATAGATCAGAAGAGAAAAAGCATTTATAATTGTTTTGGGACTGGCTTTCTTCTTTTGGGTCAAGACAGTGTAGGGAGTTATAATCTATCCTCAAATGCCACAAGTACTCATGGGTATTATGTAGAGAGAAATATTCTTCAGAAAATTAACGTCCTTAATAATCAATTACTACCGAGACTCCTTGGAATTAATAAAGTGTATCTTGACTACGAGGATATGCCTGTATTCCAACCTATTTCTCCTACCGAATCCAATAAAGATGAATTAAGTAAGGTCGTTCAGAGAGTGGGTTCTGTTCTTAAACTAACACCAGAAGCCCTGACTGTTGTTTATGAGGAGATGGGTTGGCCCACTGATGGTATTGATGATCTTGATTTCACAAGTAAAGGTGAGAGCAGGTCAGGCGATGGAAAAGGCACTTCTGGAACAGGAGATTCTCAAGGAGGAGGAGGCGCTAATAGTACTTCTAATATGGAAAACACAGATATGTCTAAGACATTGGTTTTTGAATCAGAGGATAATAACCAAATCACATTAATAAATACAGAGACTGGTGAGCCTATCTTTATTGATAAATAATGAAAGAAGTTCTTGTGGGAACACTCAACTAAAAGGAAAGTAAGGAAGTCCATTATGACAGAGAAGGAAGAACAGAAAACTATTATTTCAGAAGAGGTTGTACAGAAAGCTACCTTCGAGGATATGAAAGGGCTTCTTCGTGGTGCCATCAGAGAGAAGTTCATCTTCGAGAACGGGAGTTTTTGGAATGTGGATTTCGACCCGTCGAAGGTTTATTTTGATGTGGAGTATTATGAGTACAAAGACGGGAAAGAGAGGTGGTACTCTCAAACCTATTCAGTCCCTTATTCCATTGACGGTGTTACTGTATCTTTAGGGAATAACCCAAAAAGAGTGGAGAAAGAAACGAAGTACACGGAACTTAAAGATAAAAATCCCATTTTCGAAGAAGATGGTGATATCAATAAAGAAAAAGATTCTTCTTGGGTTGAAGATATTATAGAGAGGGTTTTTAAGAAGTTCAAAAAGGAAGACCCCATAAAAGATATCACAAAAGTACAAAACGGTGATTTTTATATTGAAAAGTTCAACGAAGAAAAAATGATCTCTTACGAACCTTTGTACACAAGTCCTGATGTAGCGGACGCTGTTGGTGAAGGTATGACAGAAGAGGAATCCCTCAAGATGGTAAAACAGATGAAAGAGAAGATAGAAAAAGGGGTGTTGGAGTTCAATCTCTTTCATAAAGTTAAGTCAGAATCCGCTGAGTGGGTGGATTGTTTTTCCAATCCCTGGCCTTCTTGTTTTGTTGGTGAGCAAGAAGTGCTGAAGTCTCAACCTGTCGGTGTCCTGCAATGGAAGAATAAAGAAGCCTGGGAACTAAGAAAGCAAGGAATTATTAAAGGGCCAAGTATCGAAGGAAAAGCTGGAAATAGAAGAGTTGTAGGAGAAGATGATGCCTAACAAATTAGATGAGATTAAGTGCAAAGATAAAGTAAAAAAGGTAAAAACATACCTTGAAGATGTTGATATCGCAGCGGTTGCTATGACTTCCGGTGCGGGGGCTTGTAGCCAGATGAATGACCCATACATCCTTAAATCAAAAGAAAATGAGTTAACTGAAGAACAGATCGAGATACTTAAAAAAATTGGTGAGTATAGTAAGTTAGATAAAACAATCGAGGAAGAAAAGGAAGAAACTATGGATGAAGATCTGAAAAAAGAACTTGATGACCAGAAGAAAGAAACAGAAGCCCTTCAGAAGAAACTTAATGATGCTCTTAAACTTGTCGAGAAGGAGCAGGTGGAGAAAGAGACTCTGAAAGTAGAAAAGATGATCACTGATTTTGAATTTGAAGAAGAGATGAAGACCTCTATCGCCAAGTTCATGATTAAAATTGAGGAAGAGGAGAGAGGAGATCTTATCAAAGCTTTTGCTTTCTTGAAAGAATTCACAACCAAAAAAGAAGAAACTGACACTATCGAGGACCAGGTCACTAAGGAAAAAGGATCTGATGCAATTGATGAGAATATTGAAAAATCTGTAAATGAGAAAATCACCTCTTACAGAAATTCTAAATAATAGAAAGGAATAAACATGCCTGATTTAACTAATGGTACTACAAGAGACAAATATTCTGAACTTGTAAAAGGTTATAATAAATTCGAAGATCAGTTCGGTGTGAATTATAGTAAAGCAACTGTTCCTGTGGAAGGGAGTGGTGATGTAGATAATATTGGTCTGCCTCTGATGTGGAGCGAGAGTGATGCTGCTTTTATTGAATTTGCAGCTAACGCTGATTGGGTTGCTGATACGGTAACGGCTGTCGGTGACGTAGTTAAACCAACCACACAGAATGGGTATGAGTATATTTGTACAGGTATCTCTGGTGATGCAAAAACTCACGCAACTACAGAACCTGTATGGCCCACTATCCCCGGTGTCCTTATCACAGATGATGTTGTTATTTGGCAGTGCAGAGCAGCCTACTCAGGAAATGGTATAGACTCTCCTCTTTCTGATGGCGCACATATTTGTGTCGTTATTGGCCCCGCTGAAGGTGCTGGTTTTAATTATGAAGATACCACACTTAGTTCCACAGCAGTCAATATGACTGTTATGTTTAGAGGCCCCGCTGCCCTCGCAAAAGATGGTTTCGAATGGGGATCTACTGCAGCTGCTGACCAGGGTGAATTCTATAAACAGCTTGAGAAACAGGGGATTGCTCTTATTGAGAGTGGAACTACTGTTGCTCCTACTTTTGTATAATAGAAAGGAATAAATAAATGAATATTGATGTAAGCGCAGTAAATGATACTGATGTCCAGAAAGCTATGACAACCATGCAGGGTAATCCTTGGAGCTATGTAGATGTCACAGCATCTACACAGAAAGGTCCTGTAAAACCTAAACTACTTACAGCCCTCTTGGGTGGCTATACCGAAACACTTCTTACCAAAATGTTTTATTATGACCAGATAACTAATACTGCTCAACTGCCTTCTGGTAAAAGATATGATGAGTACGGCAAAGATATGCCGAAAGACACTGCTAAAGTTAAATACTTTGAGGTTCCTTCTTTTGGTGCAAGAGCTAATGTCGCGCCTATGGATTGGTACAATAAACGTATACCTGGCTCTACTGAAATGATGAATGAGGATTATCTTACTGCTCAGATGGCTGACAAGCTTGATACTGCTTGGATGCTGCACGACGAACTTTGCTTCAGAGATCTTCTTGTATCCGATGTGAATAGAATTGATGGAGGTCCTTTTACCCAGTATAACTTCTACACTGATATTATGGGTGGTGCAAGACCAGCTAAAGTTGCTATGGAACTTGATGACACTAATGCGGATCATATTGCGCTGTTGAGAGAGCAGAAAAAAGAACTCCAGACTACTCTTGCGGGTTATGGAGATGGCGCAACAGCTATTATTGTAATCTGCGGTGATACTTTCTTTGAACAACGTCTTGATATTGAAAGAAATGAATCTCTTGGTAGGCCCTTGAAATCAAGTATAGATTTAGCTTCTATGGAAGTGGATACCTCTGATTGGGGTTCTTCTACTTTTAGGTACGATTGGTTCAAAGGTGACCAGGACGGACTTATTTACATTAATTATGGCGCTGAAATTGTGAGTGGTACTAAATTGATTGCTGATACAGATGCTTATATGCTCCCTGTAGGAGTAACTAATTTCATGGGGATGGCCTATGCCCCTGCTGTTGTAAAACCACATCTCGGACAGGAAGCTATGCAGAGGTATTCTTGGAGAACTGATGATAATCGTCAGGGCGTTACTCTTATTCAGGAATCAAACAAACTTGCTTTTAATAAAAAGCCTGATTTGATTAGAGCACTTAAGAATACCTAATGTTAGTTTAATTCCCTCTTTTATGGGGGATGAAATACTCCCCCATCTCTTTATAATGAAAAGGAATTAAAATGGCTGCAATAGATAGGGTAGAACTATTAGAGGATGTAAAATTGTACATCCGCTCAGACAATATCTTCACCGACTCACAGATCAATAAATTTATAGACCGAGTTGTGTCCGTGGTTGGAGATGATGACCAGTATTATGAAGAAGTTTTGTGTAAAAGTCTGAGAGTCATTGCTACAAACAATAAGTCCCAAGTTACTTCTTCTGGTAGTATTAAAAGCAGGAAGATTGATGATACACTTGAGGAGAGTTTCTATCAAGGTGATAATTCTGGAACTTGGGATGATTATCTGAACACTCTACCTGATGTATGTACTGGTTTTGGGTACACAGGACTGAACAACCTCAGTTTGGGTTTTATCCGTGTTAATACCGGGGAAGATGAGTCCGTGGATGATGAACCTTCTATAGATGTAAATCCCACATCAGTTAATTGTCAATCAACCTCTTCAACATTGACTTCATTATAATATGACTACACAACACATAGACAACATAGCCATAATCTGGAGAAATATACCAACAGAGTTATCTCTTTCCCCTGGTATTAGTTACACAGTGCAAAATGTCACTCCTTATCCATTAGAAATGATGATATCGGAGAGCACCCCAAGTGAAAACGATAAAGGGCATTGCCTTTATATCAACGAACCTTGGGTAGTCAAAATTGATTCGACTTATGGCCTTTATATCCGCAATCAGAAAGAAGATCCACTTAAACTTGGGAGAATTTCCGTAACAGAGAACTCACTGATTGCTGGGCCTTATACTAATACTTTCGGAACCTCAGTACAATATCCTTTAGCCACTGATAGCGATAGTGCTTATGTAAAAGATATAAACCTTGAGAGATCGGATAATGGTGATTTTACTGGGTCCGTATTGGACTACTTTAACTCCTTGACTTCCGTAAATACAAACCTGACTTCCGATAACCCAAAGAGTATAAAAATATGGTTTGAAAGGACTATATATGCTCATGATATTGGCATAGGCTGCGATGATATATCTAAAGGTTTTGGTACAGATGTAACTGTAAAACTTCTTGGCTCCGGTGAAGCAGTAAGATTCACTAAGAATTTCACATCCCTTGATCCCAATAGTGCATTACTTGAATTCGGACCCAAAGCTTTCAACGGTGTTGTCCTTGAATTCAATAATGGTTCTGAAGTGTGTTTGAGTAACATAACTATCAGAAAGGCTCAAGAAACTTCTGCCACATTACAAGGATCGACACCGGACGGAATCATCAAAAATGTTAATGTCACTGAAGATGGAGATTTAGCTATCAGTGATAATTCTTCTGGATTGAGTATTGCCGAAGGTAAAGTAACTGGTAAGACTTTTATACATAAGTTCGGGACTGCTCTTGATTTTGATAAAGGTGATGGTGAAGTTGATGTGTGGGATGGCGCTGAAGATGGTGAACCTTATGAAGCCATGACTTATACTTTTAGCACTATTGCTGATATTGATCGGATATCTGCTGAAGATAACGCGGATACGCAGGATATAGAGATCCAGGGATTGGATACAAACTGGGAGTTAATCACTCAGACAGTCACTCTGACTGGACAAACACCAGCAATAATCCCTGTGCCTTTAATCAGAGTTTTTAGAATGAAAAATGATAATTCTGCTGATTTAGCAGGACATGTGTTTTGCTTTGTGAACTCATCTACATCATCAGGTGTTCCAGATGACCCAACTAAACTTAGAGCAGTAATTCACCCGGATGCACAACAAACAGAAATGGCTATTTATACTATACCAGCAGGAAAGACCGGGTATATAAGAGATTGGTACGCAAGTAGTGCTGGCGGGAATAAAGATACAAATATTATTATACGATTAAAGACAAGGAATTTCGGTAAAGTTTTTAATCTTAAGCATAGAATGTCATGGGCCGGTACAATACCATACCAGCACTTCTACACAGAACCAGAAGGCCCTTTTCCTGAGAAGACTGATATAAAAATGACAACGGAAGTAACAGCGGTTGGTGTTACTGGCGCAGCAGTTAGTGCTGGTTTTGATATTGTGTTAGTTGATGATTAAGGGGTGTCATGGTTGAGAGGGTAAAGAATGCTTTAATCAAGGACAGATGGAACTGGGTGATCGCCTTTCTAATAGGCTCTGTTCATTTGAGTTTAACTTTCATGCACAACACTGTCTACAATATAGGGACTGATGTTGCTGGTATGAAAGTTAAAATGGAAGGACAAGCTAATTCTATTAGTAGTCATGTTACTTCTTGCGAAACCTACGCTAATAAAAATGATAAGAGGTTCATAGAATTCAATAGTAAATTTTTAGCCTCGCAAGAGAAGTACGCGGACAAAACAGATAAAAGATTAATGTCAGCAGAAAATGATATAGAGATTCTTAAATTAGATGTATCCGAACAAACTTGGCATACAAATGATATTCTTAAAAAAATAGAGAAGATTAATGGCGTTCAATAATCACACAAATAGTTTACTCAGTTCCTACGGACGGACTTTTAAGCTTGGAATCCCAACAAGTGTGCCTGATCCTACTGATCCTACTTCTACATCCACAACTTACGTTACAAAAGATATATTGGGCTATGCTGGCAAGTGGAGTTCGAAGGAAATAGATAACACACTTATTATGATGGATTCTATCCGATTAGTTATAGGCCCAGAAGATCAGAATGGTGCTATTATTGAGCCTTCACTATCTGATAAAATATTAGATGGTGATATCACCTACAATATAACTTATAAAAGACCCATCTACGTCGGTGAAAGAATAGAGACATGGGTATTAGCTTTAAGTAGATAATATGAGTAACAACCTTAAGCAATTCTTAGCTGATCTTGAAAAAGAGACTGAGCAAGTAAAGACTGAGCTAAATCAGGAGATTAAAGGCACTGCTGAAGCTGTACAAGGCTCTTTACTCTCTCCTAAAGGTCTTGGTGGTACTCCTAAACAAACAGGGAACTTAAGGGCTAATTGGATAGTTACAGTGGACTCAATGTACTCCGGTCTGGTTGGTAGTAAAGAAAATGTGGATACATCGACAAGAGATAGTAACTGGAGTAGTTTCCTGAATCTACAAGATTTGTATAGCAAGTCCAACATCTATTGGAATAATAACGTCGAATACGGTGAAGCAGTTAACTATGGAACTCCAACTATAGCTGCTCAGAATTTTAGAGAAACTGCAATTCAAGCTGGTGAAGTATGGATCAGGGGGAATAAGAAATGACACGGCAGGAAGTTAAGAAGACCATACTTACTTATTTCATTCAGGAGTTTAATGAAACTACTCCTGTTCATATAACTAACCAAGGATTCTATAAATGCACCTCTCCTCTAACTCCCTCCGAGAAACCTTCCAATGAACCGTGGATTAGATTCATTGTGAAAAATAACAACACCCAGCAGTGGACTTTAGGAAGGATTGGGTCCCGGAGGTGGGAGAGATATGGCTTCATCTCTTGTCAGGTTTTTATCCAGGAGAATACAGGGACTAACCAAGGGGATACTCTTTGTGAAGAGATTATTGGGATCTTTGAAGGAGAAAGACTTGGACAGATTTGCTTTAAAAAGGGTGTCTATGAAGAGATTGGCGCTAATGACGGTTGGTTCCAATTTAATATAATTATTGATTACCAGTTTGATGAGACTAAGTAATAACCACAACAGAAAGGAACAGAATTATGGCAGTATTCGCCGCAAATACTAATGAGACTATAATCAGTTATGCTATCGAGACAGCACCCGGTGAAGTAGACGCCGGGGCAACATGGACTGTAACAGAACCCAATGATATTGGAGATTTCGCTTCTAACATTTCTACTGTAGCAAGAGATCCGATTTCCAATGACCGCGCCCCACGTAAAGGGGCTATCACTGATCTTGATGCGACTGTATCTTTTGATAGTGATTTAACTGTAGCAAGCTTCAGGGATTTCTTTGATGGCTTTGCTTTTGCTGTATGGAAGGAACAGAATAAAGCTGAACCCACTGCTGTAGCTACCGCAGATGACTCTTATACTCATGCTACAATTACTACTGCATTGACTGCTGGTACACTGATTTTTGCAAGAGATTTCTCTCTCTCCGCAAATAACGGTGTAAAAAGAGTTGCTGCTGCGAGTACTACTTTAAAAACTCTTGTAGAAGAGAACCTTTCTGATGAAACTCCTCCTACGGGTGCAAGGTTCAATGTAGCAGGTTTCCAGGGAGCTTCTGGAGATATTCAGGTGGATACTGAAGGTAATTTAATCTCAGGTGGGACTTATGATTTCACTGATGATATTACTGACGGTAGACCCACATTTTACGTTGGGCAGTACATCTATGTTGGTGATAGTACTAATGCAGCATATTCCTTCGCTACTGCTGGTTTTAGTGGCTTCGCAAGGATCACCGCCATTGCAGCTGCTAAATTGACTCTTGATAATTATTCGGATGAGTGGACTGATGCTATTGGTTCTGCTGACACAGGTACGGGTAAAACTATCAGAGTCTACACAGGAGATTGGATCAGAACAGTTGAAGTCTCTAATGCTGATTTTCTGAATAGAACTTATCAGTTTGAAGCTGAGTATAATAACCTTTCTGACCCCACGACCGGTAATCCTGTGGATGGTTGGGAATATATTAATGGTTGTAGCCCCAATCAGGTGACTCTTAACACAGCACTTACTGATAAAGCAACTGTGAATTGGGGTTTTATTGGTCTTGATAGTGAAGCAATGGTCTATACTGCTAAAACTAAAGGCGGCTATAAAGAGCCTACTGATACTGATGCGTATAATACTACAAATGACTTCGCAAGGATCTACCTGAAGGATCTCGATAATAATGATGTTGGTGTCTATTTCAAGAACATGGACTTGACTATCAACAATAATATCACACCCGAGAAGATTCTTGGGCAGCTTGGTTCAGTTGTTAACTCAGTGGGCACTCTTAATGTATCAGCAAGTACTGAAGCTCTTTTCACTTCCGGTAGGATTACTGATATTGTACGAGCTAACACCACAGTTAAAATGAACTGGGTTTTGGATAATGATGATGGTGCTTTGTGCTTCGACCTTCCCGCTATCACTCTCGGGAGTGCTAATAAATCTTTCCCGAGGAATGAGACTATCAAAGTAACTCTGGATATTGAGGCTTTCAAGGACAACGCACTTGATTATGTTTTTAGTGTAACAGACTTCCCTCACCTTCCTGAATAATAACTAATACCTGAGAGGATAGGAGCGTATACCTCCGAAAAGAGTTTATCCCTTGGACTCTTTCCTCTCAGTTTTACAAGGGCAAATTAAATAAAATAAATCAAGGAGAATTTATGAAAATCAGAGTTGACGGGTTAGCCCCTTCCGACATCCGAGTTTTAACAGATGAAGACGAAGACATCACAGAAGCCCTTTCAATTAAGAAGATCACTATGGATCTTGAATGTGGAAAAGAGAACACTGTGTGGCTGGAATGCTATCTCACAAAAGCGGAAATCACTAAGGCCATAACTTTGTTGAAATCAGGTAAAAACTTAGAAGAAATTAAAAACAGATAATAAAGGGGTAACTATGACTGATCTTTATGCAATGTACGAAACTAACAAAAAAGAAGAAGTGGGTGGTAAATGGATTACAGAAGGTCCCGCTAAAGTAAAAATGGCCCGTATGGGTGGGAAGAATACTCAGTACGGTAAGATCTTCGAGAAGCTTTCCAAGAAATACAATATTAATGTTGAAAGTCTTAAGGATGATGTGAATAGAGAGAAAGCTGAGGACTTGGCTCTTGAGGTTTTTGTTAAAGCTGTCATCAAGGACTGGAAAACACTGAATGAGGACGATGAATGGGTTGATGGTATTCTTGTGAGAGATTCAAAAGGTAAAAAGACCATTGAACCTTATTCTCACAGACATGCTATTAAACTCCTGAAAGCTATCCCTGATTACTATTCAAAACTTACTGATCATGCAGGAAAGATGCAAACATTCTTGCTTAAACAAGAGGAAGAAGACGTAAAAAACTAACGGAAACCCTTGAGTCCGTAATTAGGAGAAAAAAGAATTCCTGGACTGAGCGAGCCGCCAAGAAGATGAAAGGTAAGCTCACCCAGGAACTTAAAGACGGACTCAAAGAGGTTAAATTAAGAAATGATCTTAGGTTCTCATGGGAATCCTTCTGGGAACTGAGTACCACAAGACATGAGCTTTTCCCCATTCCCTGGACTGCTATTAATGAGTATGCCAAAAGATGGGGAATAAATACACCAGAAGAATTTGATAGTTTTAATTTCTACATGAGATCCATGGATAATAAATTCATTGATGTCAAGAGTAAGCAATTAGAGAAACAACGAAAGAATAAGTAACTAAAGCAAAGGAATATAGATGGCTGATCTTCGTATAAATCTTGATGTCAGTGGAGTGAAATCCGGTGTAAAAGCTTTAGAAAATGCTTTCAAGAATGTTGATACTGCTTCTAATAAAATAGTAAATAGTGTCACAACCCTTGAGAAAAATATCAATATGCTCAGAGAGAGTTTTGAATCCTTTGGAAAACCTCAAAGCTCTCCGAGTAAACCTCTTAAAGATACAGAACAAGCAGCAGCTGCTTTAAATAAAGGTGTCTCCGAGCTTAACAAAGGACTAATTAACTCAACGCAATTTGCTCTCAGGTACGGGAAAGCTCTTAGTGAACTAAAGTCAGAGACTAAAAGTTCATATGGTGAGAATCTCAAGTACGAGAAGAGTATCCTTAGTGCTGCTGAAGCTGTAAAGAAATCAAATACAGCAATCAGAGAACAAGAAAAAGCCATTAAAGCTTCCGCTACTGCTGCGGATAAGTTGGCAAAGCAACAAGCAACGATTAATACTGCTACTCAGAAACTTAAAAGAGGTGTTTCCGAATTAAATTCTGGGCTTATCAATTCAACACAATTCGCACAAAGGTACGGTGCTGCCCTTAGTACCGTTAAAAAAGCTGTTAGGGACACCACAGGTGAGAATAGATCATATGTTGATTCTTTGGAGAAGACTTCCAAAGCTCTGGATGACGTAAGGAAGAAGGAACAGCAATTAGAGAAACAAACCTCCACTATGGGGAATACATTTAAAACAGTACGTGCCGCTGCGATTGGGTATGCAACTGTACTGGCTACGATGGAACTACAACAGTTTGTTTCAGATACCGTCCAGGCGGGAATAGCACTTGACTCCTTGAATAGAAGTTATGCTGCAATAACAGGAAATAGTAAAGCCGCAAGAGAAGAGATTAGTTTTGTGGCTAATACAGCAGAAACCCTTGGTCTTAGATTAGATACCCTTGAAAACTCATATAAAGGTGTTATCGCAGCGTCTAAAGGGACATCCTTAGAGGGAGAAAATGCAAGAAAGATATTCTTAGCTATAAACAAAGCTGCTGCTGTTTTAGGAATGTCCGCTGATGACACTGAAGGTTCATTGAGAGCATTAACTCAGATGATCTCCAAGGGAAATATTCAAGCAGAAGAATTAAGAGGTCAATTAGGAGAACGCCTTTTTGGAGCCTTTCAGAAAGCTGCTACTGCTATGGGAGTAACAACCCAGAAGCTAAATGATATGCTTAAAAATGGGGAAGTTATTGCTGAAGATTTTATCCCAAGATTCGCGAATGTATTAGAGAATGATTTTGCTGCTGCCGCTGTTTTGGCTGGTGATAGAGTAGAAGCATCTTTTAACAGGATGTATAATGCAACAACCGAGTTCCAGAGATTACTTTCGTCCTCTGGTATCATAGCAACCCTACAATTAATGGCAGATGAAACAACAAAATTCTTAAGGTCCCTTGATCCAGAGAAGGTAAGAACTACTGTTGTAGTTTCTGTAACCACTATTGCTGATGCTATTGCTATCTTGAAGAGGACTGTGGAGGTTGCTTTCAAAGGTATAGACATCCTTTTGCAAGAGATGAATGTGTTGTTTTGGGAATTATCTAATACGATAATTAATGGCCCTATAATGGCTTTACAAAGTCTTATAGACCTGTACAACAAAATCCCTTCTCTGCCTGAAATTTCTCTCCCTAAAGGATTAACAGATTTTGGTGAGGTAGTAACGGAACAAACAAACTTAGCGAGAGAAGCAGCGAGGATTGCGGTTGTAGATTTAGGGGAGATCCTGACAAGGCCCCTCCCAAGCAGTAAAATTATAGATTTAGTTACACAAACAGTTGCATCCTTGGACAAAATAACCAAGAAGTCACTAAAGAGTAATCAAGAACAGTCCAAGAAACTCACGGATGCTGAGAAGATGAGGTTGAAGGAAATTCAGAACTCTTTAACGGATATCTCTCAAGCAGAAAGTTTGCTACTCAAAATAAAAGAATCCGGTCTTGCACTTGATGCTAAAGGTCTTTCTCTTATGGACCAACTTAAAACTTTAGTAAGTAAGAGAACAAGCCTTGAGGATGAGTATAAAAAGATTAAAGGGGAATCATCTTCCAAAGAGTTGACTGCAAACGATAAAGTAATCAAGCAATTACAAAGTATCCTAAAACTCTCTAAAGCCGAGGCCGCACAACTTGAAAAGAATCTTAAGTTACAAGCTTCTCAGGGCAGACAGGCAGCAGATCTTTTAGAAAATATTAAAAAATCAGGTATCACTCCAGTTGGCGAATTGGCTGATCAAGTAAAACAGTTAGAAGGTTTTATAACCAAAGGACAAGCAGCAGCAGAGAAATTAGCTAAATCAACAGGTGATTCTGCACAAAAATCAAAGAATAATTTTAATGACTTAACCAACGCAATAAAAGATAATGTAAAAGAACAAGAAAAAGCTCAGAAAGCATACGAAGACTTCCTCTCTGACATAGAAGATGAAACCTCCGATGTATTCAAAGGAATCTTCGACGAAACTATAGATGACTTCAGTGATTTCACTGATAGAATGTTTGATATATTCCTCAGCATGCTTGCTGATATGGCAGCTAAAGCTATTGCTGAACCGATCATTGTGCCTATTGTCCAAGGCATTGGTGGGTATTTTGGGGTATCTACTCCCGCAGCCCCTGGTGGTAGTGCTGTGAGTAGTCTCTCTGCGTTGTCCAATATCCCCGGATTTGATTCAGTTACTGGGTTCTTGGGGAGTACAGTTCCCGGAACTGGTGTAGCTTACCAAGGGCCTGGTATTGGTGCTGCTGTAACACAACAAGGTGGTATTTCTTACGGAGATGTCCTTGGTTATGGTGCAGCAGGAAGTTTAGGTTATTCTTTATTAGGTGGTGCTTTAGGGCTTCCTCAGTCAGAATTCTCTGGACTAACTTCAGGAGCAGGTGCAAGTCTTGGTGGGTATTTAGCTGCTGGTACATCAATTGGTGGTCCTGTGGGAGCAATCGCAGGAGCAGTTATTGGAGGTGTTCTTGGTGGATTATTAGGTGATGAACCCACACCTCCGAATATCGGTATTGGTGTAACTGGCTCTCAGCAAGGTAATCTTAACCAAGGGCAGATCCTCGGTTCCGATGTATTTGATTTTGTAGCGGATATTGGTGGTGTTGGTACACAAGAAGCTAAAGATTCAATATCCAAGATAACTCTTGATTACTTCAACACAGTATTTGACAATATTAATGATACACTTGAATTGGACGTTAATCAAGCCCTACAGAGCACTTCTCTTAATATTGATGTCAAGGCAAGGGATAGATCAGAAGAGGCCATACAGGAAGCATTTGACTTACTTGTGACCCAATCCTTTGAAACCTTAAGAGAGCCTTTACTGGACCAACTTGTATCTCCTGATCTCGGGGGTGTGTTCAGTGAAGATTTCTTCAAAGGAATCCAAACACAAGGTGAGAATCTTTTTGACACATTTGTTAGATTCGGTTCCATAGTACAAGATACTGATGGGTTTGTTGAGGAGTTCACAAAGAGAACTGAGGGGCTTGGTCTTTCTGCTGAGAAAGCATTCGAAGAGATTAATACCATCAACACAGTTCTTGGAACTATTGAGCAAAGTGTCGAGGGTTTTGCTAATACTTCAGTTGTTGGTTCGATCAATGCATTAACTGATAATTGGGCAGCATTGGTTGATACTCTTGAGGATGCTAATGCAAGTACTGAACAATTAACAAGAGCGGAGACTGTAAGGAATGAAGCTCTTGGTGCTTATCTTACTGGTCTTACATCACAGAGTATTTCTCAACAGTTAACTACAGGTAGTGTTGATTTTGGTACTACTATCAGACAACAATCACTTAATTTATTTGCTGCACAAACAGCGGAGACAATCTACAGTGATTATATTAGTCAGATCAATGAAGAAGTAGGAAAGATATTTACTGAGTCCGGTAATGATATTCAGACTGTTGTTGATTATTTCAATACACTGGATCTCTCCGCTCTTGATGAAGTCGAAGATGAGTTCAATAAAGCTGTTGAAAGCTTTAAGGACTTGAGCAAAGAGATTGATAAGTTCAACGAAGCTCTTGACGAGACTATCTCATCCAATCTTCTTACTGATTATGAGCAATCTCTTGCATCTCTTAATTCCTGGTACGAAGAACAAAAGAAGACTGCGGAAGATCTTGGTCTTTCTCTTGGTAAAGTAAATGCTGCTTATGAAGTGCAACTCAGGAATCTTGAGAGACAAAGACAACAGACAATAGCTGGGTCTCAAGTAACTGTTAATGAAGCAACAGGCGCTACTACTGATGTTAATACTCTTCTGAAAGCACAAGGCATCTTTGATACTCAGGTATCAAGTCTGTTCTATCAGATCCTGAAGGATGGTATTACAGAAGAAGAATTACAAGGTGCTCCTGGGACATTCGGTAATCTTGTAATTAAAGTGGATAAGAGTGCTTTAGAAGATCAATTACAAAGTGCTGAGAGTTCTTTGTCCAGTGCTTACGAGAGCATTGTTAATGATGCCTTTACTCAGTTATTTGGGAGACAAGCCGCTGCTGAAGGTCTGAAGTATTGGACTGATGCTTTAAGGACTGGTGAAGTAGATTTCGCCAATCTTGTTCCATCTCTTGTAGCGGGTACTGGTGGAACAGGCACTGATTTTGATGCTTATATAGCTTCCGGTATAGGCAATACAATAGACCAAGCTTCTTTGGTCAGTAACCTCAACAGTGCTATAACAGATGTTGAGTCATTATCCGAAGCCCTTAATGCTTTACCTGACACACAGCAATTCGATGGTGTAGCAACAGCGGTATCCTTACTTACAAGCCTTTATCAAGAACAAGAAAGTGCTGTTAAGGACTTAGCTGATGAGCAAGACAAGCAGAACCAAGAGAGTGCTGATAGAGCAGCTGAGATAGCTGCTGAGAGGTACGCTCTTGAAACAGAATTACTTACTCTTGAAGGTGATACTGTAAAACTCAGGCAGAGAGAAGTTGAAGCTCTTTTTGAATCAAACAGAGAACTAAAACAGCAAATCTTTGCCTTGCAGGATAGACAAGCAATAGAAAGTCTCCTGGAAGCTCCTAAATCCTATATTGAGACACTTGGTCTTACTGAGTACGAGAATGAAGTTAAGTCAATAAGGGATTCCGGTGATACCTTAATTGATAATCTCATGAAGTTGGGGGCTACAGAAGAAGAAATTGGTATAGCAACTACTTATATTATTCAACAGCTTGATCAGTTGGAGCAGAGTTTTAGGGAATCTGAGTTTAATGAAGCTGCGGAAGCTTATAGAGAAGGTTTAATTAAGGAAAGAGATATCCTTGAAGGTAATCTTTCCACAGCAAAAGAGAATTATTTGTCTTTGTTGAATGAAGAACTTTCCTCGCAAGAAAGCTTAGTCTCTGGTTTGGAATCCGCTGTTGATAGTATTAAGGATTTCAGGGACGAGATTGACTTCGGGAGTTTGTTTGTCGGTACAACCGAACAATTACAGAGATCCTTACTTGCTGAAAGAACAAGCCTTTTATCTTCTGTTACAAGTGGTGATACTGACTCCATTTCTGACTTAATATCAGTATCAGAGGATTACTTGGGTGTTGCTCAGTCCTCTGCTAAAACGGAACTTGAATATGCTATAGAAGTTGCTAAGACTAATATCCTGATGTCCAATCTGGAAGGAGAACTTAGCAATCAACTCACTGAAGCTGAACAGCAAGTTTCTTTGATGAAAACTCTTATAGCTGAAGTTGAAGGTACAGATGAGCAATTAAAGGATATTAATACAGCAAGAACAGCGTACGAGGATGCTAAGACTGACTTTGATAGTACTTGGTACACAGCGGAGATTGAGAAGTTGGATAAACTTCTTGATTCAAGCTTATCCCTTGAACAATTGATGGCTAATTTTAACACAGCATCCAAAGAGAAGCTAACTTCTGATCCGTTATTTTCGGGCTTCACGCCTGGCCCTACTACTACAACAGGAAGTATTTCAAGCCCGTTGCCGGATGTCTTTGAGTTATCTAAAGCAGTAACAGATAAAGCAAAACTCCAACCCGATGGGACTTATACTTTAGGAACTACAACTGGCATTGCTTGGAATGAATTACTACCGGAAGCTACTCAGAATTTTGATCAGTACAAAAGTGTTCTTGGTTTCAGAACCGGTGGTAGTTTTAAAGCCTCTGGTCCTGCGGGGACTGACAATCTGTACTATCCTCAGATGAGGGTATCCCAAGGCGAGATGGTGAGTATTTCCAAAGAAGATTCTCTTGAAAATGTTGCTTCTGAAATGACTGAGTTGGTTAATGAAGTGAAAGAACTGAGATCGGAACAAGAAGCACAGGCTATCGCTTTAGTAAAAGTCCTTGTAAATATTGACAATAATACGGAATATTTGGAACAATGGGATGTAACAGGACTCCCTGAAGAAAGGACAACATAGTGAAAATAATTCCTCCTACGGATATAACGGATGCTATATTAATAGAGACAAATATCGATGATGTAGTATCCGTTGTTTGGAACTCAGGGACTACTTATTCCAGTGGTGATGAAGTTTATATTGCCACTGGAACTAAGAGGGATATTTATGAATCCCTTCAGGATACAAACCTTAACAAAGATCCCACAACTGAAACTACTTGGTGGAGATTCAGGTCCACTACTTACGAAGAATATAATGCAGGTACTACTTATGCTCTTGATGATGTAGTAATAGATAATACTACTCACAAGGAGTACCAATCACTGCAAGCAAGTAACACAGGGAATGCCCTTACTGATACTGCTTGGTGGATAGAAAGAGGCGCTACAAATGCTTGGAGAGTATTTGATGAGAAAGTAGGAAGTCAGACACAAAGAACGGGTTCGATATATTATAAATTGGAGCCGGGATTACTCGAAGGTGTAGCATTCTTTAATGTAAATGCATCAACTATACAGGTCATTGTAACTGACCCAACGGATGGTGAAGTATATAATAATACTCTTGAATTAATCTCCACTGATAATGTGTTCGATGGTTACACTTACTGCTTTAATCCAATCATTAATAATACAAGTGCAGAAACCACGGACTTACCTCCTTATGGTACTGCTACTGTTGAGATAATCATATCAGGAGCAACTGATACCTCAACAGTCTCTTGTGGGGAGATTGTAGTAGGAAGAGTTCTGACTTTTATGGAATCAGTTGAAAGAGGTGCTGATTTTGAGATTAAGGATTTCAGTACCAAGACACAGGACATCTTTGGTAATTTCTCCGTAACAGAAAGAGCTTTTTCAAATAAGACAAGTTTTGATCTAATGCTTGATAACTCGCTTGTGCAATACTTAAAGAATACTCTTGAGCAATACAGAGCAACACCTCTTGTTTGTATTCCAACAGAAGGGAATAATTTAGCTGGAGTATTACTTGTTTATGGGTACTACAAAGATGCGAGAGTGACCCTTCAATACCACTCTCGTTCTGTATTAACAATTAGATGGGAAGGACTTACATAATGCCAATAAATACTGACTTAGAACCCGTACCCTCAAGACAAGACCCAGATAATTTTTCTGCGTATATGGATACTTGGTTATCCAAGATTAGTACTTGGACAACTGAAGCTAATAGTACTGCTGCTGATGTTAATTCGGATCAGATTGCTGCTTCTACTTCAGCAAGTAATGCTGCTACTTCAGAAACAAATGCAGAGGCAGCAGCTTCAACAGCATCAAGTGCTGCTAATTTTGTTGGTGCTTGGAGTACACTAACAGGTGCATTAGATATCCCTGCGAGTGTCCTGCATGAGAATAAGTACTGGAATCTTGTTCAGGATATTGCTGATGTAACAACAATAGAGCCAGGAACTAATAGTGCTTACTGGAAAGTAGATGGCTTCGAGGATGTTAATGATCTTGGGACTATCAGTACAAATACTACCATTAATGTAGGGGACGGAAATGTAGTTGAATGCACAATTGCAGGGGATCTTACCTTTACATTCTCGGGGTTTGTAGCAACAGGCACTGCGGATTATCTTACTATTATTATGGAAGCTGCTGGTGATTACACAATCACTTGGCCAGCAAGTGTTAAATGGAATGAGGATACTGAACCTACTTGGAGTTCCAGTGGTAATAGAGATATTGCGTTCTTTGTGACTATTGATGGTGGGACAGCACTCATGGGGAGTAAACTCTACGAAGGAGTTGCATAATGGCCCTTAATGATTGGCTTAAAATGAAGCCCGTAGTTCCTGATCCTGGTGCTGAAGCTACTTCATTCGACGGGAGTAATGATTACTTATCTCGTTCCAGTGACTTAACCGGGAATACTGATAGTAAGACTTTTACTTTTAGTTGTTTGGTTTATGTAGGTAATTCCGCTGCTACTGCTTATCTTTATAACTCAACGGGAGGGAAAGTTGTTTTTTCATTCACAACATCTCAGTTAGATATAAATTTAAAAAATACTGTAGGAACTACTATTTGTTTACTTCGCAGTACAAATATATCCACAGGTAAAATATATGGTACATGGGTTAATTTACTTGTATCAGTTGATTTAGCTGCCAGCACAAGTCATGTTTATATCAATGATAATAATTTAACATTAACCACAGAGACATTAACGAACGATAATATAGATTTCACTCAATCGGATCATTGGATTGCTGGGCTGCAAGGCATTACTTCTAATAAAGGCCGGCTATCCTATCTCTTCCTCGATTACACATACAGGGATCTCTCAATAGAATCCAACCGCAGATTGTTCATTACCGCTGATCTTAAACCCTCCATGGATCAGAAATCCCTAAACCCAATCATAGGCATGTCAATGACAGACTACACCACAGCGCATATCAATGATTTCGGTACTGGTGGAGACTTCATACAAAATGGTGTTCTTGATCAAGCTCAACGAGGACCCAATCAGAATAACTGTGTTGCGAGTGAGTTTGATAGTACAGACTCACTTTCAAGGAGTGCGAGTTATTCATCTAAAGTTTTTACATTCTCCTTTAATTGTATGGCTGTAGGTGCGTCGCCTATAATTTTTTCAACCACAAGTAATCATTCATTTATTCAATACAGGAACGCAGATAATAAGATAAGAGTATATTTAGCTAACTCATCTAATACAACAATCTTACAGTTAGATATAGTTAGTGATACTTCCTTGGATAGAAACACTTTCATTTCTATCTCTATTGATATGGACGCACAAGTTAATTGCAGGGCTTTTGTAAATGGGGTCGATAGGTCGGGCTATATGAGTTTCTCCCTTTTTTCTACTGGTCAAACTATCGCCCTGGACACTGAATTGTATATCAGAAATGATACAAGCAGTGCAGTGATTGGGGAGTTTTACTTAGACGATTCTTACACAGACCTCTCAACAAACAACCCCTTCTGGGACTCGGAGAACAATCTCCCAAAACCAGTCAGACAAGTCCTCGAAGAAACAGGAAGCACACCATTGATCGCTATGCCAATTTCCGCTGATAACCCAGGTGAGAATCTTGGTACCAGTGGGGATTTTACTTTGAATGGTGGTGGTCTTACTGGTGCGCGAGGTGGTAGTGAGTTTTGGTCAAGGAGTGCAGCGTTTGATGGTAGCACTGGGTATTTAACTACTCAAACATTAACTAACTTAGCCGACAGTGATACAGTAACAATTGCTTTTGCAATTAAACAAACTTTTGTTGCTAATAAACATTATCTAAATTTCTCCTTCAATAACGGTGGTTTTCCAGACAGTTCATTGATCTTTTTTGATGAAGATTTTACTTTATTAAATGCCAGTGGAGTTACAAGGTATACATTGACATCATTAGGATTAAACAACACGGATTGGAATATACTTCTTTTTAGCGTCAATGTAGGGACAAGTACGCAAAATGCTTATCTTAATGGTGCCTCCAAAACAGGGTCTTTCTTGAACTCCGGTACAATACCCTTTGGGAGTACTACAGATATAGGTATTGGTGCTTTAGTTACTACAAATAGTGGTTCTGGGGGGACTGTTGCGAATTATGTCAATGGTGATATTGGTTTTGTTTACTTCACTACGGACTACATAGACTTCTCGCAAGAAACAAACCGTAATCTCTTTGTCGATCAACTCGGATACCCCAAGGACCTCAGTAAACAGATAGAGAATGAACTAATCCCGGAACCATTAATCTACATGCCATTTGATGACCCTGATAATCTCGGGAATAACCTCTATGGTTCGAACTTCACTGTCAATGGGACCGTTACCCCAGGTTCCGACGTTGATCCTAACGCATAAGGAAATAATATGAATCAAATATACGCTCATGTAATAAACAATGAAATCAAAGCCTTGAACATCAGGCGAGGAAGTTCTTTTAAAGGAAAGAAACTCGGAGCTAAATCTTCCGATGAGACATACGCAAGTATGAACCTCTTTCCTATTGTTGGTGCAGCACCTGAGTACAACTCCAAAACTCATACAGTAAGTGGTCCACAGTACACTTGGGATTCCGATACTAAGCTTGTAACTAAGGATTACACGTTAAGTGAAATCTCTCTTGAGATTCAGAAACAAAATAAACTAAAAGAACTTCATGAATATAGAAAAAAGATTGAGTTCGGCGGATTTACCCTCCCTAATGGTACATTCATTAATACTGATAAAGAAGACCAAAGAAAAATAGATGGGGCTGTATTGGGATGCCAGAACAATCCAGATGTTATTATAAATTTTAAAACATCCGTGGGTTATGCCCAATTTGATTCAGTAACTATGATCTCCATTGGTCAAGCTGTCTTCAATCATATTCAAGCTTGTCATACCAGAGAGATGGAATTGACAACAGCAATAGATAATGATATTAATACGGATATAACAACTGGTTGGCCCGTATAATATTAATAAGGAGAGATTATGAAAAGATACATAGTAAGAATAAAGAATCCACAAGTAAGAGATATCCTGGTGAATACTTTTGAGAAAGTGGGTAATCCCAAGTCTCTCCTTAATTCTATTATTGTTAGTACTGATCTCCCCAAGAACCATATAGAGCAAATACCGGGTGTTGTATCTGTCACAGAGGACTTGCCTATCACTTTCTCCGGGACTCAAACAAACCCTCCTAATTGGGCTTTACCTGTTGTATGCAATGATCCTTTTGACTACATTTACAACAAAACAGGTAAGGATGTTGATATTTATTTTGTGGACAAAGGAATCAAGGAATCTCATATTGAATTTCAAGGTATCAATAGCTCAAGAGTACAAACAATCTATTCCCAAAGCGGGGGTGATGTTTATTACACAAATACTCATGGGACTTGTTGTGCATCCCAAGCAGCAGGTAATACTTGCGGAGTAGCTAAAGAAGCTAATATTCTTAATGTTGTTGTCTGGTTGGATGTAACCTCGTATGTGTTAATAGCTCTTGATAGATTGCTTGATCATCATCTTAATAAAACTAATAACAACCCCAGTATCCTTAGTATGAGTTTTAATTCCACTGATCCTCTGTTTCTTAAGGATGAGATTAATGATTTAGTCTCTCATGGAATTATATGCGTTGGGAGTGCAGGAAATGAAACACAGTCTTCTGCACAAGCTCCTGCTTGTCATGATCATGTAATTGGTGTTGGTGCTACTGATAGTAGTAATACTCTTTGTTCTTTCTCCAACTACGGAGCAGATGTGGATATACTTGCTCCTGGTTATTATAATTGGTGCGCTGACCTTGATGGATATAGTACAACTCATTACGGATCTTATTACGGTACAAGTTTCGCTTGCCCATTAGTCACAGGAGTTCTTGCTCTTATTGCTGAAGATAGACAGATTAATGATATTACTGATGTTGAGGTTGTAACTTCTATTTTGTTAACTTCAGCAAGACAAGTAGCAGTAATTCCTTCCAACAAACCAACAACCAATAAACTTTTGTACAGCCTTCCTTCAGTACTCTCAGGGAATATCTATCTTGGTAAGAATAACCAGAATATAGATATCTCAAATAGTGGTGCTTTTGTGTTCGGTAGCGGAGGGTACGAGAGTATTAATATCTTATCCGGTGTTGTAGGAATTACAATTGATGGCCTTGTAGAACAAATTAATTTCGTGGGTGATATCTCTGAGTATGCTTTTCTACAGAGAGATGGCAAAGCTCTTATCTACAGAGATACTCTTTTGATTTCTATCATATCAGTCCAAAGTGATACTAAACTTGTCTTCAATGAGGATCATATCCTTAGTAGAGTTGGTTGGGATTTAGCTTTGGATGGAACTTTATTACCAAAGGAACAATAATGAGATTAGGAGATAAACAACGAGAGTTCACTAAGTGCATTGGCATCTTGATTAATTATGCTACCGCTAAAGGCTATGGATTAACCTTCGGGGATGCATACAGAGATAAAAGAGTACATGGTGACTCCGGGATCAAGAAATCCTACAGTAGTGCCAATTCAGTGCATAAATTAAGGCTTGCTGTCGACTTTAATTTGTTTGTTGATAATAAGTACATCTCCGATGGTAATCACTTAGTATGGAAAGAATTAGGTACTTTCTGGGAGTCCCTTAATAAATATGCAAAATGGGGTGGAAGATTCGGTGATGGGAACCACCTGAGCTTTGTACATAACGGATATAAATAGGAGAGAGTATGCAAGATCATTTGTTCGATGATAAAAACTTAGTCATTTTCTCTATATTGGTTTTAGGGATTTGTGTTATCTTTGCTCCTTCTCTTACTCCTGCTGCTGCTGAGATTGTACAATCATTCGGTACAGGTCTTTTTGGGATTGCTGTGGGGAGAGCTACTAAATGAGTAAAGAACTCTATCTCTTAGCAGCTAACAAAGTCCTTGATGTGTATTCAGGCAATTGTAAAAACAACAAAAGCACTGAGTGGAATTCTTATCTGTCGTATTATAATGATAAACCAATACAAGTATTAGCAATAGCAGGAACTAATGATTTAATGGATTGGTTCTGGAATCTTTGTCTTCTTTCAAAGAATGGTATCAAATATGGTGCTGTAGTAGCTGCTGAGAGGATCTTAGAGAGCTTTAGGAGAGTCCCTGGTGTCCCACTATTAGTTTGTGGTCATTCTAAGTCCACGGGCACAGCAGCATACCTCAGTAGTACCCTCAGTGCTGAACATTGCGTGATGTTCTGCCCCATCAAGTGCTACAGAGAAAGTACTTATCTTCCTAATGGAATTATATTTCTCGACAGGGATGACCTTGTTCCTAAAGTCGGATGGAGTAGATTTGTATTACCTTCTTGTAAGACAATCTACTTACCATCGGATAAGAAGTGGTACAACATCAAAGGAAAGATACAGGATCATGGTTTAGTTCATATAAAAGAATACATTATCAATAACATGGAGGCTTAGTATGCGCAACATCCTAACTGTAATTTTTATAGTACTCCTCGCGGGATTATTTAGTTGTAGTTCAAAGACTGTGACTATCATGCCCGATGGAACTAAGATTGTTCAGACAATCACTAATGAGAAAGCTTTTTATGAACTACAGGAAAAGTTATCCACGGAATCAAACAAAGCTCCTAAACCCATAGCCCTTATTCCCCAGAGTAATGGTACTGTTATTACGTTGTATTCACAAATACCACAACAGAAAACTAAAGCTGTACAACACAAGAATCAAATTATTAAACCCCTTGCTGATGTCATAACTAAAGGTATTATTGGTTACGCTGCTGTCGAAGTTGTTAAAGCTGTAAAATCCGATAACATTAATGTATCAGGTGAAAACAATAAAGTTACAGTTGATAAATCAGAAAGAATAGATGTACAGACTAATCATGCAGAAGATTCAAGTTCTCTGACTCAGGATAGCGACAATGATTCTTCTACTGATGATCATTCCGATAATAGTGATAATAGAACTGATGATAACTCAGTAATAGATCATTCGGACAATAGTGATGATCATTCCACTACTGATGACCATTCAGGAGAAATTACCGAAGAATAAAAATAGTTCTTTACATTCCAATCCGTTTGTTATAGAGTCCTCGTAGATCAACAAGGTTTACGGGGACTTTTTTATTTTAACAAGGAGAACATTATGGAATTCACTTACAACAACATCACAATCAATTTCAATGACAACAAAATGACTAACCTCACTAATATGTGGAATTCCACAGGGAAGGTTAATCATAAGAAACCTTCTCTTTGGTTTCAGAAAAGAAGCACAAAGGAACTTATTGAAAAGATTGAAGAAAAAGGAATAGGTCGAAAAAGCGACCTTTTAAAAACAACCAAAGGGCGTTACGGTGGAACCTTCGCACATTGGCAGATAGCATCAGCATATGCAAAGTATCTCTCTGCTGATCTTCACATTGAATTCAACAAATACATCAAGACTTATATTGTTGAAGAGGCTTACCCAGAGAAGGGTATTGTAAGGAACATTGAGAATTATAAGAAGAAATACAAAAGACTTGGTAAATCGGATGAGTGGATCAATACAAGATTAATTGGTATTACACAGAGGAATGATTTCACAAGTACAATTGGTAAGATTAAAAATCTTGGTAACCATGGTTACGGAATGATTACTGATGATATTAATCTTATGATCCTTGGGGAGACTGCTAAGAATATCAAAAAGAAAACTGGTGTTAAACAAACAAGAGATGGATTGTCTCCTTCGCAACTCATGTTGATCTCTCTTGCGGAAGAACTTGCTGCTAAAGCTCTTAACGAAAAAAGTATTGAATGCATCTCGAAAGGAGAGGCTATTGATACTATGCTTGATTCAATCCAGAAACTAAGTGAAGTTGCTGAACCTCTTAAATTTAGAAATTAATACTTGACATTACGATCTGTTTGTAATAGAATCCCCTTATGGAAATCCATTTGGGGATTTTTGTTTTGAGGATGTAAAGAGTATAATATATTAAGCGGTGTGACCTATGCATAGACAAAAAACATGCGGCAACTGCATCAATTTTGTGCGGATACAAGGATGGGGTCGTTGGAGAAATGGCTTATGTGATTGGAATGATTACAACTGCCACACTGATTGCCCCGCCGGAGATTGCAAGGGGTATAGACCAACATTTTATAACAAGCAGGCCGAAAGGCGTGTAATTCGACAAGAGCTAAAATCAATTTATTAGAATATAAAATATACAGGAGACAAAATGGGGACTACCTGTTACGTGTGCCAAAAAGAAACTAACGTCAGTATGAAATCAACAGAATTATTCGTCATGTTTGGATATTACTTTTGCTGCGAGGAATGTTTAATGAAATACATTGAATATATTGAAGAAAATAAATGAAGCCTGAAGAAAGATCAACAGAACAATTGTGCAGGCACTATGTTACATATTCTTATATGTACTACCAGCTGGATTGCAGTGTCATTTCCGACACTGATTTTGATATGTATTGCAAAGAACTTCTAAAAAGATACAATGAGATATCCGAGTACTGGAAGAGATTTATCTCAAAAGAATCCTTGACAGCTGGAAGTGGTTTTGATATAAACTTCATAGAATTACCCACAAGAATTAAAGTAATAGCTTATACTTTGAAAGATAAAATAGATACTTGTGGAAATGAAATTAAAATGGAGGATTGGTTGGGATGAGTAATAAAGATAATAATAAATTAGTATTAGCATTACAAAGCTTGCTTGAGCACTTTAGTTGCCTACCTTGCAAATCACACTGTGAAAGTTTTAATCTTAAAGGAAATTGTGAAGGGTGTGGGGCGTTACGGGATGTTGAGCATGCACAAGCATTACTTAATGAACAATTTAATAAGGAGAAACCTATGGAAGAAGAATATGAAGTAGTTAAGTCTTTTACGATTATGGATCTCTATAGGACGAGACCTTTGGTTGCTGCTATGTACAGACCTTCTTATAATAGAAACTTTTACGATATCATGGAGAATGTTTTCTCACAAGTTGATAAGGAGTATTGGGAAATGCAAGAATATATCATGTGCATGGAGGATGTTAGACAAGCTGGTTTTGTAGGGAAAGATGCTGAAGAGATGTTAAAAAGGAGAGGATTCATTAAAGAGAAGATCAAAGATATTGTTCTTGAACCAGGGATGAAAATAGTAAACAAAAGTAACAATATTGTTTTTAGAGTCTGTGCCAGTTCTGTAAGCGGCATGTTGTGGACTGTGAGTTCAAACTCTAATCAGATATATCCTTGTCAAGAAACATTACGGGAGCAAATTAAAGAGAGTGGCTGTGATTATGAGGTGATTAATGAGTAACTTAAAAAGATCAGCACAAAAGAAACAACTGGAGACGAGAAAGACAAAGCTAATAGAAGAAGTTAATGCCCTAAAAACTGATCTCAGGGAGGTAGAGAAAAGATTAAGCAATAGGAAGACCAAGATCAAGAGTATTGAAGCTTCTCTGAAAGAATTGAATACAACGCCTTATGTCTCCGAGCATGCTCTTTTAAGATATTTAGAAAGAACATTTAACCTGGATCTTGATGCTATCAAAGAAAAGATCTTAACCAAGGAATCCAAGTTATTGATTGAGAAATTAGGGAATGGTAAATATCCAATTGAGAATGGAAGGAAAATTATTGTGAAAAATAAGTGCGTGGTGAGTGTTGTATGAAATATAATCTATATGTCGATTTTGATACAGTTCTATATAGGCAGATTAAGGGCTTACAAAGGGATTATATTGAGGTTAAGCATGAACCTTCAGGAAGAACAAAGGACTTCAAGAATATAACTGAGTTCAAGGGCAGGAAGAAGACAGAAGTTGGTGGGTGGTTAGGTGATCTTAATAAATCAAGAGATTCTCCCTTCCTTCTTAAAGAATTTGAAATTATTCCTAAATCAGAAATAATTGTTGGGGATAGTATTGCACAGAAGAACGTAAGAAACTATATTAAAGAGCTTCAGGAACTTCCTTGGGCAAAGGATATAAAACTCTTGATCGGAGGTGATAACAATTTTCGGTACAGTGTTGCAAAGAGTTATAAGTCCAATAGAGGGCCTAAACCTCTTAGATTTTTGAACATAAGAAAGTGGTTCATAGACGAGTTCAAAGATATTACGACAGTTTGTGACGGTGCTGAAGCAGATGATTTTTTGAGTATAGCTGGATGGTATTATTGGAACAAAGATAAAGAGAATTCTGATTTTGTTGCCTGTCATATAGATAAGGATTGTAATACATTCCCAGGGAAACACTGGAATTATGATAAAAGAGGAGATATATACGAAGTAGATGAATTCACTGCTCATTATAATCTTGCTATCCAGTGCATTGTTGGAGATGGTATCGACGGAATTGATTCTGTCCCAAAAGCTAATGATTGTATGACCTTGAGATACCCAATAGGTAAAGGAGGTATAGGCCCAGTAAAAGCAAAGAGAATACTAAAAGGCTGCAAAACAATAAAAGAGCTTTACAAAGAAGTCGAAGAGGTATATAAATGTTATTACGATAAGGATTATAAAGAACCTTTGAATTTGACTTATAAATTAGTTCATCTTTTGATAGAAAAAGACAGGATTGATGATTTCCCATTTAGTGGATAGGAGAAGATAATGAACTTAGAAAAATATAAAAATAAACTTACAAGACCTAAACTACCGGAACGTAGTTGTCCTGATTGCAAGAGTGGTTTCGGAGTACAAGATAGCTACTGCTCTCAGTGCGGAAAGAATATAAAGAAATATTGGGAGGAAGCGACAGCAACACATTCACAAAGGATGCAAACCTACAATGAACATAGTGATGCACTGTTGACTAATTTCCAAAAAGATGTACTTGAGGATGTTGGCCTCCTTGGTCATAGAAATGCACAAAGAATTTATGAGTTTGCTTGGGCACATGGGCATAGTGCGGGGTTGCATGAAGTGTATTATTGGTTGTTAGAACTCTCCGAGTTGTTTGAGGAAGAAGAATAATGAAATTAATATTCCCAAAGAAAACATGGGTTCAATTAAGAAGAGAGGAATTGGATAAACTAAAACTCCAATATCTAATAGACTACAAACAAGGGAGTATTTATTGGGAATCTTGGAAACTATGCTGGAGATTACAAAAGAAGATCCCTGGAATGAGAAATAGATATTTTAGGAGGTATTAAATGAATAATATTTTTAGAATCATGCTTATTATGTTTCTCTGTCTGTGTCTTTGTTCTTGCACAATAAGAAAACACAAAACTGTGATTGTTGACGGTAAGGAGTACAGAGTATCTTACAGGAGGGTTTATAATTAATGGGTAAAATATACATTTACTTATACGCAATAAAGTATTATTTTCAAGGTAATAGTTGGCAATTTGCAAAAGAGTATGCGGAAAGTGTTGTGAAAGGGTTTATGAGGTGACAACTCTCTGGGTATTCTGGATTATGATTTTAATTATTTGGTTGTATTATGATTTATTGTGAGTATTTGGAGGAGGTGGTATGACTCTATATATTGGGGATTGCGAAACTAACGGGCTTCTGCACGAAGTGACTAAGTTTCATTGTATTTGTTTTAGTCCTGTGGGTAATAACAAATTTTACATTTTCTGTGACCTTGAAGATCTTTCTAATTATGATCAAGATCAGTTCAGATCGGAGGATGTTGAACCAATCTTTTTCCCGACTAATGATTATCTTAAACTCCTTAACTCCCCAAAAACTACTGGCATTTGTATGCACAATATTTACGGATATGACCTCCAGGTGTTCGAGAAACTTTCGGGGATTACCTATGATTGGGATAGTATTAATAATAGGAAGGTTAAGATTATTGATAGTCTTGTGATGTCAAGAGTTCTTTGGCCTGATAGACCCGTGGTGAAAGGAACTAAGTCTCAGCATGGTTTAGAAGCTTTTGGCATTAGGACCGGTATAGCGAAGCCTAAAGTAGAAGATTGGTCCGATCAATCTTTGGAGGTTTATATAAACAGAGTAATAGAGGATGTAAAGATTAACAAAGCAACTTATTTCATGTTGTTAAAAGAAACAAGAGATGTAGCGTTTAGTAACGGAGCTAAAAAAGGTTCTTGGACAGAAGCATTACAAATGGGTATGAAGAGTGCCTACCTGATGAGTAAACAAGAGAAAGATGGTGCTGTTTTTGCGGTGGACGATGCGAAAAGGCTTATCCACAGTATTGACCAACAAATGAAAGAAATCGCCGAAGATGTTGAACCGAAGTTAGGGGAACGTGCTCTGCCTAAAGCTAAACAACCTAATTTTCCATCACAACCTTGGAAAAAACCCTTTGATTTTAAATCACCCTTCAAAGCAAAAGGAGGGCTAAAAAAACCTGTTAATGAATATTTGAAAACTACTGGCATACCGGCGCACCAAAGGGAGGACTATATCTGTTCTATGCTGGAGAAAGAAGTGGTCGATGGTCACACCTTAATCCACAACTACATAGAAGACGAGTTACCTAAACATCCTACTCTTCTCTCACAAGCTTCAATTAATTACTGCCTTAAGTTTGGTATTAATGAACTCCAAGAACAGTTCAAGGAGATAAAAACGATATGGGGTCTAAAAATCCAAGGATACTCTCCAGATGAAGAAAGAAAACTCACTGAACCTATGAGGTTAGCCAACCAAAATGATATAAAGAATTTTTTTATATCCGAACTCGGGTGGAAACCACAACTATGGAGAACAAAAAACTTACTTGTGGATTTAAAGACAAAGCAAAACTTCCCAAAAGATGAGCAAGAAAAAAAGATTCAGAAGTATATAAAAGATATTCAAGAAAGCCCCTATAAATCACTGGTCCTGAAAGAACTTGGATACAAGAAAGACCCCGACTTTAAATCCAAAGCCTTTTATAATAGGGTGAAAAGGAACGGGAGGGCTGTTCCTTCTTCACCTCAACTGAAAAATATACGAGGGGATCTTTGTCCAAGTCTTGAAAAATTAGATGCTGGTATGGCAAAAAAGATAGTGTTGTGGTTAAGTTTAAGAAACAGAAGGACAACAATAAAATCTTTTGATAAAAACACTGGCTGGCTTAATCACCGTAGATTACAGGTAGATGGTAGGCTGCCAGGGGCAAGTACGGGGTTGACTAACACCAGGAGACAGAAACATCATATTATATGCAACATTCCTGCTGCATCTGATTCTGTTGTTCTTGGTAAAGAAGTCAGGGATCTTTTTATAAGTCCAAAAAATTACTGTTGTGTTGGGGCGGATGCATCTGGGATTGAAGGTAGGGCTATGGCAGAAGCTGCTTGGAATTTTGATAATGGAGCTTATGCAGAGATTATTTTAAACGGTGATGTTCACAATGAAAATGCTAAATCCTTTTCTAAAGCTATCGGGAGAGAGGTCGGCAGGGGAGAAGGAAAATCTCCTTTCTACGCAGGAATTTATGGATGTCAAGCAAAGAAGCAAGCAACTTTGTTAGGTGTTGAAGAGAGGTTAGGTGATGCTATTAATAAGGCTTTGTGGGAAGTTGCATGGGGATTAGAGAAGTGTAAAAATGCACTTGGTGTTTATTGGGAAAATACTGGTAAAAAATATATAATGGCTATAGATGGATCAAAAATATTTACCCGTAGTAAGCACAGCCTCCTCAATGCATATTTACAAAGTGCTGATTCTATTCTAATGGATTGGGCTTGTTGTTGGATTCATGATAAAATTAAAGAGGAAAAATTAGATGCTCAACGGTGGATTTATTACCATGACGAGATAAATCATTATCATAACTTGAAAGAGGTTCAATACGAGTTATTTCCATTAGATAAGAAGCCAGAGGAGTACAGAGATAAAATTCAATACTCAAAACCTAAACTTTTTAGAGAAGGAGAGATCCTACACTTTGGTTTACCTAAAGGGGAAGATCCTCTCCCCACGGATCAATGGATACAACACTATTCAAGGGTTGGTGAAATCTGTGTTGAAGGTATTAAGAATGCTGGGAAGCACTACGGTTTTAGAGTCCCTTTAGATGGGCAATATATTTTAGGGGGGTCATGGGGAAAAACTCACTGAAGAATTAATAATAATAAGGAGTTATATGAGAGTAGACTTAAGTATTGTTGGGAAGAAGTTCAACAGGTTGAGAGTATTAGAATTTATAGGACAAGACAAGAATAAAAAATCTCTATTTAAATGTTTATGTGACTGTGGAAATGAGGGTATTTTTAGAGGTACAGAAGTAAAAAATGGGCATACCAAATCTTGTGGTTGTTTTCAAAAAGAAAGTAGATTTAAACACGGCTATAATAATACCTCAATTTACCAAGCCTATTGTGACATGAAAGATAGGTGCTATAATCTCAAGAACCCTTATTATAAGGACTATGGGGAAAGAAATATAAAAGTCTGTGAAGATTGGTTAGATAAGGAAACGGGTTTTATTAGGTTTTTAAATTCTGTAGGCGAAAAACCTGACGGAAAATATTCATTGGGCCGTATAGACAACGATTTAGGTTATTTTCCCGGTAATTGTAGATGGGAAACTGATACTGAGCAGAATCGGAATCTTAGGAGTAACCGTTTGCTTGAGTATAAAGGAGAGACTAAGTGTGTTGCGGAATGGACTGAGATTTCTGGCCTGAATAAAAGTACCTTTAATCATAGACTACGGGCCGGGTGGAGTATGGAGAAAATTATGACAACACCAGTACATAGGCCCGAAATATATAGTTACAAAGATATAGAAGATACCTTACCTAATTTAGCAAAGATGTTTAATCTAAGTGTAGCTGTTTTCAGAAAAAGGCTAAGAAGAGGTTGGGATATAGAAGAAGCATTAGAAACACCGCAATTATACAAAAGAATAACAAAACCCTTGACAAACACAATACCAAATGATATTATCCACAAAGATTAAAAAGGAGAAACAAATGAATGAAACGAAGTACGAACTTGTAAAAGAGATTACACTAAAGGAGTTTTCGGAAAAGAATCCTTGGTTTGTGGAAGATAATTCTGATTGGTTACTGAAGCAAGGAATCATCAAAGAAGTTAAAACTTTTAAACCTTTTGAGGTAACTACAAAGATTAATACTCAAAGAGATTTAGATAATTTTATGGAGGATCTTGTTGAGATGCGTTCTGCACCAGCATTTAATCTTTATACTAAACTTTGTAACATATAAATAAGGGGGACAATGCTAACATCTAATGTAATTGCAGCTATCAAGAGGTCATTCTCAAGATCTCAAACAGCTAAGAAATTTAAAAACAAATCAATTGTACCTCATAAGACAGGTATTAGAGGAGGAAAGATAGGAGAATGTAATGTCTGTAAAGCTCATATCCCTTTGTACAAGCTCCAAATAGATCATTGTGACCCTATAACCCCTGTAATGATGCCAGCTAAGTATATGAGCTTTGTAATGCTATTCAAGAGGACATTCTGCCCAGAGAAGAATTTACAAGTTATATGCCCTGAGTGTCATGATAAAAAAAGCAAGAAAGAAAATAAAGAAAGAGTTTATTGGAGGAAACATAAGAAATTTCTTGTATGCAGAAAAGTTTGGGGTTGTAGAATTAAAACAATTCCTGTAATTAATATGAAAGATTTTGATGAAGAATGGGAAATTATGGGAGTGTTTAAGACGAAGAAAGAAGCTGATAGTTTTTCAAAGAAACTTAGGAAGTTATAAGGAGAATGAATAATGTTATCCTTCCTAAAAACCAAATACAAAATAAGAAAGACAAATACTGGGTATTTCGTCCCAATGCATAAGAAATTCTGGATGTGCATTTACAAAGACATTAATAATTGGATGCGCTACCCTACGTACCATAGTGCTTTGAGATTTATTAATAGATCAGGAGGTCATTTGTGAAACCACACATAACACAAAGAATACACCATCAAATATTTCTTCTACAAGAATTATTATCATATCAAGCTTTGGATGATAATGGGTTTGATGAATATGAACAAAAGATTGTAAAACAAAGTATTGAGTTATTTGAGGAATTAATTGAGTTGTTGAAGTAAACTTTATAATATATAATCTGGTTTTACCAGCTTGGAGAAAATCATGAATAAAGTTCAGAGATGTGAAAAGTTTTTGGTGGAGAATGGTTGGGCGTTGGAGCCTGAATCTACATTCGGGAGTGACTATACAGCCTTTTATAAAGAAGGACTCGTAACCGTTGATATCAATAGCTCTGAGATAGTTCTTGTTGGAGAGATTGGCGACTTTTGCCACCTGCCGGTTGACTATTATACTCTCATTGGGGCCTTGATGGAGTACCGGCAAATCGCAGTCAATTATGTTCCTGTAAAAGCGGTTTAGGCAAGGCTTATTCAGGAAATTATATAGAATATAACCTTTACAAAGGATGATTATGAAAAACGAAAAAGACTTAGAAAATATTGGTAATAATATCTACCAAAGTGCAACATTGGGTAATATTGTAAGAACATTTAAACAAAATCTTGAGAGTTATATAGAATTTCAGACTATTAATGCTAAACTTATGAGAGCTAAGTACGATGCATTGATTGCTGAAGGTTTTGATAAGGATCAGGCTGAGAGGATTATTAAAGAGACTAAATTGATTTAGGGGGTTTCAATGAGATACAAAGTAGAGCACAACAGGTGTAGGTGCCACCCGGAGACTTGTAACTGCGATGATTATATGATTACTAAAGATGGTGAAAAATGGGTAACTATCTTTGACAAAGGTAAGGCTTTTGAGGTTATGACTGCGATGAATTTTTATGACCTGAAAGTTTTACTTGATGAGTGATTTTTGGGAGAATGAAAGGAGATCTTGGAAAGTGACTAAGAAGAAATATGATTCTGAATATAAACCAAAAGAGACAGTGAAAGATATTCTCCAATACCCACAGAAAGCCATCCCGGAAAGAGGGCTTAAAGAAAGTACAATAAAGCGATTTGGGGTAAGAACTAAACTTAATACCCTAACACAAGAAATTGATGCGGTATATTTTCCATACAAAGACGAAAGCGGTAAAGTCACTGGTTATAAGAAAAGAGATTTGACTCTCCATAAGAAAGAGAAGTATCATTTCTCAGTCATTGGTTACGTTGGGGTTGAATCTCAGTTATTTGGTCAAGATAAGTGTAGATCAAAAGCTAAGAAGCTTTATATCACTGAAGGTGAATACGACCAAATGTCATGCTACCAAGCATACATGGAGAATGTTGGTAAGGATTATAAACAGTACGGGGTCAATGTCGTGAGTATTGGTTGCGGGACCCCAAACGCTGTTGATCACATAACAGAAAATGAACATTTTATATCCGGGTTTGAGCAGGTAGTTTTGTGCTTTGATAATGATTCTTTGAGTGAGAGAGATCTGAAAAAGAAGAATCCGGGAATGAAAGGTGCAGAAGCAACTAATGCAGTGGGGGCATTCCTTAGAGATCATACTGTCCTTAAGATTAAATGGGAGAAATGCAATAAACTCCCTAATGGAAAATTCCCCAATGATCCTTCTGACTATCTAAAACCAGAAAATAATAAAGCGGATTGGCTCTACAGGGTAATGCTCTTCAATACAGAGGAGTACAGAAATAAGAAGATTGTTGGCATACATGATGTGTTTGAAAAAGGTGAAGTCCTGGAGCCTCTTGATAAAGGTGTGTACCTTGAGTCTTTTCCTAAATTAATGGATCTATTGCTGGGGATCAGGAAGAAAGAAGATACTTTACTTTTAGCCCCTTCAGGTACCGGAAAAACAAGTGTTTGTTGTGCATTAGCTGCTGATATGGCCGAAGGCGGGGAGAAGGTAGGTGGGATACTATTAGAAGAAGGTATGAAGAGGACAGGACAAAGGTTTATTGCACAAAGACTTAGAATTCATCCTAATAAGTTTCAATTCGGGGAAAGACTTGGGAAGACTGATGACGAGGTGAGTAATGCGGAGGATTGGGTAGCAGAAAAGTATTTGTTTCTCGATCACCACGGGGCAATTTCAATAAACGAGCTTGTGGATTTATGCAAATTGTTCATTTATAAGTACAATAGAACCTTTATTATCTTCGATCATATTTCTCTTGCTTGTGCTTCCGATGGTACTATTGAAGAAAGAGCAGAACTCACAGTAGCTATGAATGCTATCACTGCTTTGTGCGAGAGTTGTGATGTTCATATTGTTGTAGTAGCGCATATTAATCGTAATGCTACTACTGTATCGAGTAAAGAGAGAGAGATCACGGAGCCTAAGTGGAAGAGAACTTTTATCACTGATGGTAAAGGTACTCAGGCATTAGAAGCTCTTGCTCACAATATTATCACTATTGACAAAGAGAGACTGCCGGATGGGACCAGAGGAAGAATTAGATTATTTCTTGGAAAGAACAGGGGCGCTGATACACTGGGCTTTGCTGATATCACACGCATGCATCCTGATACAGGGGTGTTCTACGATGCTTCTGATGAGAGATGGACACCTAATGGTTGGACTACTGATGAAGATAATACTACAGGTTACTAAATAACTCTTGACAAGCACCATGAGATGATGTAGATTACATTAAACTAAAACAAGGAGGCTTAATGGCATTAGCGCTGCACATCAAAACAAATACTGAAGATTATCTGAATGTATGGGATGAATGGAGTCTTGAAAATATTGAAACTTGGATTAAATCATTAAATATTATCTCGGATGGTTGGGAAATTGCCTTGACAGGCCCTGACGAATTTGGTATAAAGAGAAAGATTAATCGTGTGATTAATCAAATTAATAGAGAAAATAACAAGGAGAATGATTAATGAGTAGGCTTGATGAATTGAAAAAGAAAGTAATTGAAGAAACCCCTGTCACAAATAATAGTGATGGACCTTCTGTTGATTATGAAGCTTTAAACAAATACATGGTTGAGACAGTTGGCCTTGAACAAGAAGAGACTGTTATTGGTATTATCTCAGGAGTAGTGAACCTTGGCCTTCAGGAGCAGCAGGATGGTAGAGTAGAATGGAATGGCTCCCCGGAAGATGAGCAAGCTGAGATTGACAAAAACCCAAACACTTATTTTGAGACTGATTATGAAGGTAAGAGATGGAAAAGATGGCCCACTAAACCTGCTAAATCAGTAGCCCTTGTTATCGACTTCCCTGAGATTATTGTGGATAAAGCTCCTTTCTTTGGTGCTGAATCCAACCCTGCACCCCTCAGAATCTGCATGAATGGCTCTTTCTGGAGAACTGAGCTTGGTATGATGACTCTTGGTAGACCCTATCCAATGAATCTTAGAAAGAATGAGAAGACTAATAATCAGTGGTCAATGCTTCCTAATAATACGCTTTGTAAAGCTGCTGTAATGACAAAGACAATTACCAAAGGGGATGCTTTTCTTCCTCAAAACGTTATTGATTTGCTTGGTAAGTCAATGTTATTCAGTGTAAGTGTATTCTTTAATGCTAAGGGATATTACACAGAAAGAGTTAAGTTGGCTGGGGGATTAATGAGAGGACAGCAAGTTCCTGAATATGATGAAGACCTCTTATTCTATACTGATATGAATATTACTAATGATCCTGTGAGTATTAAGTATTTGACAGCGCCTATTATTAACACAATGAAACTTAGTCCTGAATATGAAGATTCAAAGATTAAACAGCAGATTGAGGATATTCATAGTTACCAGAAGAATAATAGTAAGCCCGATGAAGGTCTTCCTGATAATACAGAATACGGTGTGGATCATACTCAGGAGAGTGTACCTCCTATTTCAGACGATGATATCCCCTTTTGATATCTTCAATGATTACAGTAACTTAGGGTAAATAACTAAAAGGTGTGCCTTTGTTTCAAGAGGCACACCTAAACAAAACAGGAGGTAGTATGAGTAATAACACGAACAATAACTATGGAATTGGATTCTCAGGACTTCTTACAGTTCTTTTTATTGGCCTTAAATTAACAGGTTATATTACTTGGAGTTGGTTGTGGGTTCTCTCTCCTTTGTGGATCTCTTTTTTGATTGCTTTATTGATTGTCGGTATGGTTGTAGGTGTTGCAATTATAGCGGACAAATAGGGGGGCTTACAATGGACAAAAAAGAAATTCAAAGAAGAATGACTGCACTTGAAGGTAAAGAAATCTTCATGATTAATAATGGACAGAAAGAAATAGGAGTTATTTCAGGTTGTGATTACTACGTAGGTATTTCTATTCAGAACACATATAATAAAGACAGATACATTTATTGTTATAATGGACCTTATTCTCCACACAAAGTAATAGGAGGTGATTACTCGGTACATGATGATGAGATGGAGATATTTCTCTCCTATGCAGAAGCAGAAGTCTTTGATCAGGACAAATATATAAATGAAATAAACATAACGTCTGGTCTTGGAGGTACTCCTTCTTACGCTACATGCGCATTTGTATAAATAACTCTTGACAATCCCCCTGATCCGTAGTATATACACAGGATCAGGGGGATTTTTAATTTAAGGAGATCATATGAAGGACCTAACAAGAAATGAAGAGCATTACTATCTGTTCCAGAAAGCTGATCAATGGTGCGGTAGAAGGACAGGAAGAGGGTTCAGGCTTAATAGCAACCTAAAAGAGTCCTGGTTCTATCCAGAAAAGGAATTCAGTATCTGGTGCTATGATAAAACTATAGATGAAGGATTCCATATTTATACAAAACAGGATAAGTTCTTGACATATGATGAAATGCTTGTTATAAAGAAAAAGAACTTGGATGAGGACTATAAAGAAGAGATAAAGGGGTTGAGTAATGAGAATTAAAAGAAATATCGAGGTGCCCACAGGAAATATTTGTATTGCAAAAGGAGAGAAAGGTAAAGATTTAGAATTTCTTTCTATTGGAGATTATGGTCGGACTAAAAATGTCAAAGCTGACTTCCTTGGACTCACGGAAGATATTAATGGTGTTCCTCATGGGGAAGTAATGTCTTTGGAGGAGAAATGGGTTTTAACTATTTCATCGCAATATGGTTGCAGTATGGGATGTAAGTTCTGTGATGTCCCTAAAGTCGGCCCTGGAGTTAATGCAACACTCAAGGACTTAACTGATCAAATCGTAACAGGGATAAATCTACACCCTGAAGTTGCAGCTACGAAAAGACTTAATGTACATTATGCAAGAATGGGAGAGCCTACCTGGAATAATAACGTACTTATCCATGCCAGAGGTTTATTAAAAGAGATCAGACCTTACGTTGGTAGAAGTCTTTGTCATCCTGTTGTATCAACAATGCTTCCTAAGAACAATAAACATTTAATGCATTTCCTTCAGGAATGGTGTGAAATTAAGAACTATACCTTCAGAGGTTGTGCTGGACTACAATTTAGTGTAAATTCAACATCTAACGTACAAAGACTTAATATGTTTTCTGGGAGTTCCTTGTCACTCACTGAGATATCAGAGATAGGTAAGAATCTTCCTATGCCTGTTGGCAGAAAATATGCGTTAAATTTTGCTCTTGCTGATGACTATGAAGTTAACGCAAGAAAGTTAATAAAGCTGTTTCATCCCTCTAAATTCATGGTGAAAATTACACCCCTTCATAAGACAAACTCCTGTGTAGATAATAATATTAAAACCTCCGGCGGTTACGAAGAATTTACACCTTATAAAGAAATAGAAAAAGACCTTAAAGATGTTGGATTGGATGTTTTAGTATTCATACCTTCTTATGAAGAAGATCTTGGAAGGATAACCTGCGGGAATGCTATTCTCTCTGGTACACTCCCGGAGGTTGATTATAAGGAGATTAACTCATGAAAACACGTAAAGTACTACTACCAATAGACGTTCCAGATTCTAACTACTGTTGGAACCAGAAACAAAATATAAGATGCAAATATTTCCTATATTACAAATGCGTACTGGGATTTGAGATGGAATACGATAAAGATAATATTTGTTGTTTAAAGGACCAAGCTTGCAGGAATTTACTTTGGCTTGAGAATATAAGATAAAATAAAGGAAATAGAATTATGAACTACGAAGAAAATAAGATTTATTTTGCTAAGTGCAAGAAAGATACAGTATCTAAGCATAGCAAGGGGCAGATTATTCCATGTATTAAAAAAGTTTTTCAAGGGACTGGCGATATAGTCTGGCACACGGACGGCCCTGGTTACGATAGTTTAGGGTTTTCTTGGTCTGATTTTATGTTTAAAGATGAATTTGAAGAACCTTTTGAACTTAAACCAGGGATGAAAGTTAAACTTAAGTCTTATGATGATTGCAAGGGCAAAGAGAAACTCGGGTTCGGTTGGCGAGGAGATTTTTTTGGTTTTGGTACTACGATGTTGGTTAATCTTTGTGATGAAGTCAACGGTACCTTCAGAGGAGAAAATGGGTTCTTCTACTCAAATGAATGGATTGAAGAAGTTGTGGAGCTTTCTGAAGAAAACACCAAGAGTCTTGCTGATGTTCTTCAGGAAGAATTCTTATGGCACCCAGAACAAGGTATGATTGAAAAACCTTCTTGGTCATTCACCAGTGATAAAATCAATTGGGAGTTGGTTTGTATGGATCTAATGGAAGAGGATACACCTCTTGCTTTTATTACTAATAATGATAAACATTATATTATTGGCATATGGAGTGATGTTTTTGACTGGCAAGAGATCTTCTCTAAATATATGATCAATGATTTTCTTGATTGTCACAATACACACGATATCTTTGAAGTCTCTGATCCAGAAGAATGCAAGAAGCTTGTAAAGGAATTTACTAAAAGATATAAACAAGCTCATAAGAACAAGAGAAGAAAGGTATTAAATAGGACCAAGAAACTAAAGACAACTAAAAGCTTTAATGTATTTACATATTAATAAAACAAACCCCTTGTTAATTATTCTTGACAAGGGGTTTTTCTTTTTGTATGATACTCCAGACTTTAACAAGAAGATTGATATGAATATATTCTTTACAGATTCTGATTTAGCAAAGTGCGCCAGGGACCATGATGACAAGAGACTTAATAAAATGATTATAGAAACCGCTCAGATAGCTTCTACAGCTTTGTGGATTAACAATTGTGACTTGGCTGAGACTCTGTACTCACAACACAAAATCTACCTCCCGAGCCATGAAAATCATCCAATAACTAAGTGGTGCTCTTCTCATGTAGAGAATTTCTTTCATACAATCTCATTTCTTGTGGAATTATTGTTTGAATATACTCTTAGATTTAGTAAGACTCATGGTACATACAGGATATTTGATTCATTGTGTGATGATAATGTACTTTGGAGTATTAACACTACAGGTAACTCCTCTCGGCAACCTAACTGCACAACACACCACAAACACATCAAAGATATCCATGAAGCTTACAGACAAGAGCTTGTACTAAAATGGAGTAAACTTGATAAACATACCCCGAAATGGACTAATAGAAACGTACCTGATTTTTACCAAGAATACTTAAATAGGAGATAAAATGATAACAATTACATACGCACAATTCTTATTCCCAATAATCTTCTTACTGATCATAATCTTTGTACTATTATACACAGGAAATACGCTATTGCAAAATGCTATTTACTGGCAAGAAGAATACTACAAAGAAAAGAATAAAAGTATTGACATACGTATCTGATTGATGTATATATTAGTCATTAACTAACTTAAAGCTAAAGGAAATAGTCATGAAACTCATAACACACGAAAAGATAGTCGAACTCGACAATGAAGAATACAACCTTGTATTTTATCTTGATGATCTTGAAGAAAATCCCAGAATCTATAAAGTAGAAGTAGAGCACGAAGATGCAATCTTTGTACAGATATTTGCTGAAGAATATGCAGAGAAATACGAGCAGGATATCATTGATGAGTACTTCAGTAGTCTTAAGGACTACAATGATGATATGTTGTATGATATTTATATTGACAGAAATTATTTGTAAGGAGGTAGTATGAGATTGATAGCAGAACTTTCAATGCCAAGTAATAGTGCTTGGAATGGTAGATGGTCAGGGGAAGATACTAAATATACAAAAGTATTCACCAACTCAAATGCTAAAAAGTGGCGGGAATACATCGGAAGTTATCGGTATGATTTTGGGGATGGGTGGTGTGCGAGGGTGGTGATAAGGGAAGCTGAACATAGAGAGAAAGTTACGAATAAGTTTTGTGGGTATGAGTGGATGATTAGTTCAATTAAAGTATACAAAAAGATTAAATGTTAAAATTAAAAGATTCCAAGTAGGAGGTAGTATGAAACTTGAAAATGTATTTAAAAAGAATGGAGAATTCATTAGGTCGGATTTTGATCCTTACAGAGACAGAGATAGTGATGATAAATTCAAAAAGATATGTTGGGATTTTTTATTTGACGAAGATGGTTGTTTGAATTATAATATACACCTCTCGGAGTTTATAAACAAGAACAAAAAGTACATTTCCCCTTACTCTGATATTATTGCATTATATCATGCGGATATCCACGGAAGTAGTACAAAAGGTGCTTACCCAGCAATCTATTATTGGAGGTAGTATGAGATCATTAGAACAAAGACTAAACGATAAAGGCTATAAAACATCCCCGGAGAAAGAGAAAGAAATTATCATGGATAATGAACTTCTTTTGAGGAGCAATACAAAAGACAAAGCAGAGAAAGCTATTAAGAATCTTTGTAAGTTGTATTATGAGGACTTCTGGGATGATAATCAAGAAATCAGACAAATTGTTGAATTATTTGTGAGGAGTTTATAATGGAAATCTTTTGGCCTTTGGTATGCGTAGTCCTGAACTTTATACTCTCGATTTGGCACTTCTTGGACGATAATAAAGATGCAGGTATTGGGTGGTTTGTAGCTACATTATGGTGTCTTTGGTACTTTATTTTAAGAGGGAGTATGTAATGAAATGTAAATACTGCAATAAACAAGTAGATGTACTATCTGTATATGTCAATTATTGCTCAGGAGAATGCAGGAAGAAAGATCTTAATTATATGGAATTTAATAAGGACTTTAGGGATTTAATCTTCCATTGTAATACAGAATACGGCCTTCACAAGGTTCTGGTGAGCAATAAACAAAGACTCTGGACGGAGTTCTCTCAGAATCAATACAATAATAAATATAAAGGAGAATAAAATGAAAAATCAATTTATTTACTGGGTAGCAATTTTGTGTGTGATTTGTGGGGTAGGAACAAGTTTCAGTATAGATAGAATTGTTGGCTATACTAAAACAATTGAGGAGTTATCACAGAGAATCGATAAGCTCGAAGAAGAAAACAAACAATATAAAAATCAACAACAAAGATTAACTAAATTAGAAGAATATAACGGCGAATTTTATACAAAGATTGAACAGAGAATATCAGCAAATGAGAGAAAAGCGGAGTCCATTCTTAAGTCCTCGAAGACTATGGTTGATATCCTTCAAAGGATTTCAGATGACCATACAATACTGAGAAGTAATAATGAATTGATTTTTAAATACTTTGATATAAAATAACTGTTGACTTGTTCAATATAAGATGATATATCTTTTACAGAATTAATAAAAGGAGATTGAAATGACTGACATTAAAAAGACATACAACAAGATTCAGGAAGTATCCAAGAATGGTAAGATGTTCGGTGTTACCTTTACTAAGAAAGATGGTAGCAAACGCAAGATGAATTGTAGGCTTGGTGTAAAGAAACATCTTCGGGGTGGTAAATCCACTACAGCACATATTCCTGAGCTTCTTACTGTATATAGTCTGGATGCAGAAGGATACAGGAATGTTAGGCTTGATACTGTGCATGAAGTTCGTGGTAATGGTAAAATTTGGAGGTTTTAAGATGAAAATACTAACATCTAAATACAACACAGATATCAATATCTGTAGGATAAGAGGTTTCTGTCTGAACAAGATACAAATAGAAATCTACAAGTACAAAAGAGGACATTATACGGAGTTTATTAAGAAGATTTGTAGTAATCAGGATGAACTTCAAGAGTTTTTGGATAATGAATTTTATATAGGAGATAATAATGAATAACGAAGAATTTAAAGAAATTATGCGTAGAGAAACAACTGTTTTGTGGGATGGAGATAATGCACTCCAGGGGCTTAATATTATCTCCAAGTATCTTCCAGGTAAAAAACTATTGCAAGGGGCTGCACACGATATTATTTACTCTGTTGATGTTAACGATTTAATTTCTGCTGGTATAACAACAAAAGATGTCGAGGAATTACAACGGCTGAATTGGATGGTTGAAGATGATTACCTTGCTTGTTTTGTATAGTAAGAGATTCAAGCTGCATGAGACAAATACTGAGATTCATAGTAAGTAATTGTTGACAAAGGAAAATATTAGTGGTAATCTAAGAATGCTTTCAAGTGAATACTTGTTAGCATTCTTTTTTATTTTAATCAAGGAGAAATATGAAGCAGAACATGTACAAAGAATTGACGTATGAGAAGGTGCGAGAATTGTTTGATTATGATCCTGAAACTGGAATTCTTCTGTGGAAGAAACCTAAGTATGGTAGGAGGAAGAACGGAGTTGCTGGAGGGTTAGATAATAAAGGGTATACACAGGTTACGTATAATAAGAAGAAATACCTTGTCCATAGATTAGCTTTTTTATGGATGAAAGGTTATAATCCTGAAAATAACATAGATCATATTGACAGAAACCCTTCTAATAATAAATGGAATAATTTAAGAGAAGTTTCTCATCAATGTAACATGCAAAACAAAACCTGTGCCTATACTAATAAGTCGGGTGTTTGCGGAGTACAAAAGAGTGGTAAGTATGGGTGGGCCGCTTTTATCCGTGAAAATGGTAAATTAATTTATATTGGGTACAGCGCTAACTTAGATAAAGCAGTTATGCTTAGATGGAAAGCTGAAGTAGCATATAATTATAATGGCTGTAATGAATTCTCAGAAGCTTATTTGTATCTTAAAGAAAGAAAATTATTACCGAAACAGTAGGGTTTTTGTAAAGGCTACTTTTCTATTACTCTCTACAAATTCTTTTACTTTTAATGAGATGGTAGTTTTTAGTAGCCTATTACTCACTCCTTATTTTTCTGAAGGGTATCCATTATTAATCAATTTATTTTCTTAGAGACAGGGTGTAAAAAGAGGTCTTATTTTCTGTAGAGATCTCAGGGTTTTTGTAATTTCTTATTTTTCTGGAGCATAGGGTGTAAACAGGTCCTACTTTTTCTGTGAAGCCATAAAAATCTCACACAATAGATCTTTTAATAAGTATTCATTTATTTATAATTAATTGAACACTTATTAATTTATTTATAAAAGTACCCACTAATTTAAAATAATATCGTTACTGGTACAATTCTTGCAAATCCCTAAAATAATCATAAAAACTTTCCTGAAACAATGTTCATGGTACAATTCTTGCAATTCCCATAAACTAAACAATGTTTCACCTCCAGGTATCATTTCTCGCCTTATATCTTCAATTCTAACAGCGTTTCAGTCACCCCCTGGTATCATCATATCAACTCCATCAAAACGTGTCTTAAATTACTTGTTTTAATAGCAGAATTAAAAATCATGTTAGATAGTCTGTCACATCCTCTTAGTAATATCCAATTGTTTAACCTGATATATATTCAGTCAATCTCTTGGAATAATCCTACCTTATTATAATAGCTATAATTCTCTGTATAAAATCCCCAATGATTATAATGATTTAAAATAGTATGAAGAAATATTAAAAATTCCCTTGACGTATAGTCCCTGGCTATGTATAAATAATCATCGTTAACAAAAAAGGAAAGATCATGGAAAGAAGAAAAACAAACAGGCAACACAAAAGAACAAAATGCAAAAACCGTATAGTCCATGCTTGTGTTAATATGCTGAAACAACGAATGATTAATGATGTTAAATATAAAACCATTAAATAAAAAGGCATAGAATGAAAGTATATCAACAAATAGCAAGTAAAATCCAGGCTATCGCTAATTGTGAAAAATCAAATAATGTTGAATGGTTTAACAGACACACAGGCGATCTATCAAGACTTGAGAAAGAATATTTCCCCCATGGTTCAGGCTTTGACAGTATAGTAGGGACAATTATAGAAAAATCAAGCCGGGATAAACTATATATCTTCTTCAACTGGCATTGCATGAATGATGGTGGTTATTATGATGGATGGCTTAATCTTGATTTAATTGTAACCCCAGCTTTTCACGGATTTGATCTGAAAATTAAATGGTACACTAAATCAAATGATAATGATAAGAATAAGGTTCAGAAATATAAACCTTTGATTGAAGAATTCCTGTATGATGAATGGCAGCATACATTAAGTCAAGAAATTATGGATTAAGTGTTGACATAACGTAAACACAATATTATAAAAGACCATCGTTAACAATATAACAAAGGAAAATAAAATGAGAACAGAAACAACTAACATCTATAAGTTTGAAGAATTGTCAAAAGACTCACAGAACAAAGCTATTAATGGTTTTCGGAATAGTGAACACTACCTTTCATATGACTGGTGGGAATACACAATTGATTATTGGAAGGCAAGCCTTAACCTTCTGGGGTTCAAAAATACTGAGGTCCGTTTTTCTGGTTTTTGGTCGCAAGGGGATGGCGCAAGTTTTACTTGTGATTATATAAACAAAGAAGAAATAATTAACACAATTATTATGTCCGATTTGTGCAGCGTATCAACGGCTGAAAATTATCTGAAGAAATTTAACAATGCTGAATCATTTTTGTTTGAATTTCATTTTTGTATAGAGAAAAGCAGTTCAAGATATGTACATGAAAATACTTGCTTTGTGAACTATGAAAATGGCGGCTCAGAATATTGGTCAAACATAGCGGACGAACTAACTATTTCTATAGAGTCTCTGCGCCTTATACTTTGTGATAAAATCTATAAAGATTTAAAAAATGAGTATGAATATTTAATGTCAAGGGCTGCTATTATAGAACATATCGGGGCCAATGATTATGAGTTTACCAGTGACGGGGAGCTTCATTAATACTTGACATTGGCTACCAAACACGATAAAGAACAAGGAAACAATAATTAATATAAAGGAGATAAAGATGGCGACATACATTAACATAAAAGAAAATGGACAGACAGAAACACTTGATGAATTCGAAACATACAGTGAAGCAAAGAAAATGCTTGTTGAGTATAAAATAGCGTCATCTTATTACTCCGGGGCTTATCTGTCGTCAAGATCAACTAAAGAGTGGAAGGAAAACTAATGCAAAACCTTACATACAAAAATATATCAAGATTAGCTGAAGATTGTGAAAAGAAAGCACTTGCTAAGAAGAAAGCAAAGCTCGAGAAGAACAAAAGACAATTTGAGAAACTTTATCGGTTGTTTAATAAAGGAGGTAAATAATGCAAGGAATTAATAAAAAAGGTCTGGATATAATATGCAACAAATCAATACAACTTTATAAACTCCAATTATCAACAAAACTTAAAGCTCAACGCCGGGTATTAGTCACACAGTTGATTAGCACAGGTAATGAAAAATATACTGTAGCTATTGAAACCCTGGACGCTGAATTGAATGAAATTATGGAGGTTGAGGTATGAAAGTAAATGAATACGGAAAACAATTCTTTCTTTATGCTAAAGGTTGGTATTATAAATCGGAGAATATCTGGGATGATCTTTTGAAACTTTACGCAATGCATCATTTTGTTGCTGAAGACTGTCATTATAAACCAGAAATTTTCCACAAGGTTACTAAATGTGCACTTGAATGCGTTATGAATAATTCCAGGGATAGAAGTATTAGTCTTATTCAAAAACTATTAGAAGAATTATCCCCTAATCATTGGTTAAGGGGGTTTAATAATGAAGATTATGTATATAAATATGAAGAGGAAGTATTAAACCTTTGTTTTAGTATCATGAGTATTGAAACTATAGAGAATCTTAACCCTGAAAAAGATTGTGATTTTAATGTCTTGCCTAAAAGGAAAAATAAAACACAGGATTTTTAAAATAACCATTGACAAGCTGATAATGGTTTAGTATATCTTACCCATCAACGAAGTTAACTGAATAGCAAAGAGGCACAAAATGAAATACGAAGAATTAAACGAGAAAGTAGTCACAATGGTAGGTTCAGGAAGTTTTTGTGATGGGCTAACTATCTTGAGAGAAAAAAACAGACTTTACGCTGCCCCGGCGGTATCTAATCCCAAAAAGATAGGGTATTTTACAGAGCAGAAAATTGATAAATGCAATGATTCAGGCTATTTTTTTCTACCTTACACAGAACTAATCCGTGAAAAATTCGGTATCATGACTAAGCCCGGTAAATTCTTTAAACATTGTCTGCCTGATTCAACTGATAAAGATATTCAAAAAATGGTGGCTGAATATTACACAATGATAAATGAATTTACTGATATCTCTAAGTCTGATTTCCATTTATCAAATGATATTAAAAAGTATTACCATTCTAATATTTATGAAGGTTACGGCGGCAGTTTAGGGAATAGCTGCATGAAACATACAGAATGTCAAGATTATCTTACATTCTATGAAAATTATAATGTCAAAATCTTAGTATTAAAATCAGGTGATAAGATAAAAGGACGGGCCTTGATATGGGAAAATGTAAATTTCCCTGGATTGTGTAAAACTTTGGATTTTATGGATAGGATTTATGTCAATAACGATAACGATATTGAATTATTTAAATCCTATGCTGACAAACACAATATAGTTCATAAATATAAACAAAGCTATAATGACAAAGAAACATTTGTTTACCAACAACAACAATTTGAAGATCATATTATAATTGAACAAACAAATAGTCTTGATATTGATTCATGGCCCTATGTTGATACCATGGCAAATATGGATGATAATGGCAATCTCTGTAATATTTCTACGTCCGAATATTATATCAATTTAGAAGAAACAGACGGGAGTAACTCAGAGACTATAGGAAGGGCAATTTGTGAAGATTGCGGTAATAGATTTGACTCAGAAAATGAAGGAATTTATGTAGAAAACCATGGCCATGTTTGTGATAATTGCCAAGAGGAATATAGTTATTGTGAAGATTGCGACACCTATTCGCACTATGATAATGGTTCGTATGTTGAGGATGAACAACGGTTTATTTGTGATAGTTGTTTGAGTGAAGATTATTATTGTTGTGAAGCATGTAACAACTATCACAAATATGATAAAGACTTTGAACATGATTATAGTCATTACTGCCGGGAGTGTTTTGATGAGTTATTTGAGCAATGCGAAGATTGTAATTGTATAGTTGATAAAGACGATATCAAGTGTTATGATGATAACGAATACTTGTGTAGTGATTGTTATAATGATAGAGTTGACGCTGAAGAAACTGAAGAGGTGGCATAATGAAGATTCTCAAAGAAATGTACATGATTAACAGCGCTTCAGGTAATGAAAATGAACTCCAAATCTATATCAGAAAACAACTGGATAGTATTGGTATTGAATATTATATTGACAAATACAATCAAACATACAATTTGAATCACAAGCACAAGCCATTAGTTTCTGCCCATGCTGATCAGGTGGGAACAAAACCCCTAAGATGGATTAAAGAATCAAACGATAAAATATACAGTCATGATAACCTTGGCGCTGATGATAAAAATGGTGTATTTATTGTCCTTGAGTTGTTAAAGAAGTATCCCAATTTGAATTTCATTCTATCGAATCAAGAGGAAGTCGGTGGACTATGTGATAAATTATTGGAGCAAAACAAGGATAAATTAAAATCAATACCTTACGGGCTTATATTTGACAGAAAAGGTAACGGTGATATCATTGGAACAGGTAATCAATATTGCTGTGAAGAATTCGAGCAGGATTTGGAGGCAGTAGGTGAAGATTTTGGTTATAAAGCAAATATCGGTGTTTGGAGTGATGCGGATACTATATCGGATTATATCAGTTGTGTGAACCTTAGTTGTGGATATTATAACGCTCATACAGCTAACGAGTACACAATAAAATCCGAAGTCATTAATTGCTTTGATTTTAGTTGTGAGATAATCAATAAGATTACTAAACGATACCCAGCGCCGGATAAAACTTTCGATTATTACATGGATGAATGGACAGCGCAGGAAATGGATAGTTTTAATCATGGTTGCTGCCCATGTTGCGGAGTTGATTTTGAATATAATCTATCGCATGATTGTTATTGTGATAATTGCGGCCTTGACCTAATTGACTTTGAAAATGAAATATACTTTGAATCCGAAGATTATTTATACGATTAAGGACATACTATGAAAAATCACTACATGTTTATCTGCAAAGGCACAAAACAAAAACAACCAGGAAAGAAATTTGACAATCTCAACAATATAAAACAACATCAAAAAAGAATCATTGAGAGTAATAGGTACAGAAATGGAAGATAAACTATCCGAAAGAATTGTTGAACTATCTAAGCAACGAAGGCTTGCAAGAAAGAAACTTCAAACAACTAAAACTATAGAGATATCCGGGCAGATTAAAGAATGTAAGATAATGTTAAATTTCTTGTTGACAGACAAACATTATCTTGATATGTAATAACTATGAATAATACTAATAAAAAAGGGGAGTGCAATGATTGAAAATTTCACAGATATGGTAGGAAAAACAATTAAATCAGTTGACGAGTCTTCACAAAATTGTGTGGTAATTACATTCACCGACGATACAAAAGTGTCTGTTTATGCTGAAAGTCACTCGTCGCCTTATAGTTTTCCATACTTTGAGTTCGAAACAGAAGACTAATGAGCAAACTTACCGCATACGACCACGAAAGCATATTGTTGCATTTCTCGGGGAGATTATACCAAAGATATAATATCTTTAAGAATGCCAGAATACTACAACAGGATTTCAAGCGTCTGGTCAGTAGTGGTGAGGCTGTTAAGATGTGGGATTATGATAAGACAAAGGCGGCTTATGTTACACGGTATGAACAAGCTAAGGTGCTGTTTGTGTGGTCCCATGAACATAAGATGGCTAAAACAGCACTAACTTTGTAACTTTCTAAATGATAATGATTATCATTATGACAGGAATAGGCAAGTTTTTGGTTTTGGTTGATAATAAAACATAAGATTATTCTGCATAATACCTGCTATTAGCTTAGGCTTTAAAAATAGTGCTTTAAATTGACGTTTAGGTAAGGGTTGATACGATGGTATAGACCAATGTCTAAAACGCTCTTAAAAAGGCAATTTATACGCACTGAGCTAATACTTTTGCAATAGAATAATCCTTAGTTGATCTCCAGGATTACACAAAACTCATTGGCATCTATTTTGCAGAATGATTTGCAAAAGAAAAAACAAAGAAAAGAAAAAGAAAAAAAGAAAAGAACCAAAAGAAAAAAAGAAAAAGAAAAGAAAATAAAAAGAAAATATTTATAGGGTATAAAAGAACATTATTCGCTTCGCTCATTGTAGCCTTTCACTGCGTTAGCTTTTCTTTTATTCTTTTTACAACACTAAACCTTCCTATCTCTTGGCTGATTATGGGTTGTTTAAGGCTTAAGTTATTAAAATCTTTGTCTTTTGGACAAGTATTAAGACTTTTAGTAGTTACTTTTAAGTCTTGTGCAGTTAAAGCATTGTTGTGGGCAAAGAATGTAAATTCTGACAAGTGTATCTGGTGTTCTTTTGTATAGAAACAAATAGGTAATTTGACAGGAATAGGCAAGTTTCTACAATAGTCGAAATAACATTATTAACTTAAAATAATCGTTGACTTAGTTTCTGGTATGAGATAAGAAATATCTTAAATAAATAAAGGAGAAAACAAATGCTTATACTTTGGATTATTACAGGTTGTTTTATTGGGTTTATGGGTGTAGAGGTTATAGCTTCAATTACTAAAACTCAATGGCCAGTTTTATTAAATTTAATGGCGTCTTTTGTTGGAGGGTTTTTAGCTTACAATTGGGCTATCGGGGTTTTCTAATGAAGTACATAACGTTTAACATAATCGGATTTTTACTGGTTTTATTATTAGCTGAAATTGATGGTAGTTCAATGAGAGAAAAAGAAATCTATGTGCCGCCTGTATTATCAATAGCTATTGACAAAACAAACATACCTATTCATTGTCTGGGGATTCAATCCGATACAAGAAAGAAATTTAGTACAAAAACATTGACAAGGAATGGTCGTAGGGTTTATAATAATTGTAAGTATTAATATAAAGGATATAATATGAAAGTATTAGTGATTTTCGATCTAATCCCAGAAGAAACAAAAAAGGCTATCGTGGATATGACTCAAGAGGAATATGATTACTTCAAACAAGGTGACGGCTGTATCATCGGCACGATGGGGAATACAGATGAACAAGAGGTAATTGTGAATGTGATAAATAATGCTTTTTGTGAGGATGAAAAATGCAAAGAATATTGCGAAAATGACCAAGAGCTTAAGTATTTCGGTAAATTCGAACATCAAGAGAATACTTCGGATCTACGTGGTGTTGATTATATGATTTATTGCGGGTGCTTTCTTTAAGCTGAGGGGATGTAAAGCGATAAAATAAAAAAGGGGAATCAGATGAAGACTTTTGAATATGATGGTAAACAGTTTGAAGCGGTAATAATGAATGATCCTGGTACTTGTAGGTCATGCTCTTTCAGAGAAATGGATAGTTGCCCAAGAGACTTAACGAATTATTGTGACGATCATCCTATTGTATTCCATGAGATCAAGAAAAAAGAATTTGATGCAGTTAAGGTTGAAGAAAACAAAGAAAGTTTTGTAGTAAAACATAACAACAAAGAATACGAATTCAGGGCTTTTACTTTGATTGATCTATATAAAAAGAAATTTCATAGAAGAGAATTTATCAAGCTAATGGAAAGAATGGAGGAAATTAACTTTGGTCCGGGAGAAGAAGTTATCTCAGAAACTGAATTTCTGCACCTTCGTGTTTTGTCAAAAAATATTAGTTGGCTTATTGATAATGGCTTCGGGAAACAAATTGTCAAAGAAACGATGTTGGAACCGGGGATGGTGCTTGTGAGTGATAAACCGGAGAAAGAGGAACTTGTGTATATTAATAAGGATAAACTTATAATGGGTAAGGGCTGGATTCTTAATCGGTCCTGGTACGATAAAGGGCAGGCAAAACTTTACCCATGTAGGACACTTGAGAAATTAAATAAGTATTCTTTGTTTACATGGAAAATTAAACCCACTGACTAAGTAAACTTATTTACTGTTTAAATCCCAGTATGTTATTTCTGATAGTAACATACTGGGATTTATTATTTGTGCTTTAAAAGCACAGTATTTCTTTACTGAGGCACTACTAAACGGTAGTTTATGAAGTATCTGAATAGCAATTACTTGTAATTGAATGTGAAAATATACCAGGGAATATAATATACAATGATCTTCGGATACTGTGGTATTAGCGGGTTTGATGGGGGTATATATTGTGTGATACTATATATTGTGGTTTGTTTTTATTAAGCTATTAATTTTTTATTTAATTTGTATTTGTTTTTTATGAAACTGTTTGTTTGTTTTAAGCCCTCAATGCAATCTCCGTGCCACTAAGTTGATATATCAGTAATATACTTAAGATATATCAAAAGAATACTATAGATATATCACTGGTATACCAAAGAAATACCATGCAATAATCCTACCAATTAATCCCACAACAAAATAAATAAAAATACAAAATAACCATTGACAAGTATAATTTTGTTTGATATATAGGATCTATGATAAACAATAAATCAAATATCAATCAGGAGGACACTATGTCAAAAGATTATGCTCTTATAAATTCAATGCCGGATTCGTCTTATGATTATTCCGCTGGATACTGCCATAGAATGGTATCTTACTTTAAACTGAATCACCCCAATATGGTAAACAGTATTAAAGCCTGGGAAGATGAAGCAATAGTTAGAGCAGAACAACGGGAGAGTATCTGGGGGGAGGATCTTTCCGAGACTGAAACTACCGAAGAAACCACAACGGATCAAACAAGTACTGAATACCCCAACCTTGATAACTCCATCCCTGAAGACAGCACACCGGTTGAGATACTCACAGGACCCTTTACAGGAATAACAGCGTACACAAGAGATAATAGGCTGTTTGGTATGGTGTTTGGTCTTGCCCTTGAGATTAATCCTACAACAAAACAATATTAATTAAAATAATCATTGACAAGTATAATTTTGTTTGATATATATGATCCATCAAACAAAAACTAAGGAGCTAACGACATGAGACATTTAATCACCGCCAGCATTATAGAACTAACAATCATGGGTTTACTGGTAATGGATATGAACAATCACGGTATCGTCTCCCAGTTGTTGTTTGCAGCAATCAAGACTTACATCAACCCCGAATTGACCTGGAGTTAATAATGAAAAGACTAATCAACATATACATCATTGCACCGATTGTAGCTAATACAATCATAATATTGATAATTAATAGCTTATAGGAAAGGAATTGAGATGAGAAATACAATCAAGAATAAAACAGAGTTAAGATACACAATCAAGAACGCCATAGGCAACACAGATAGTCTTGACTACGTAGAATTTTATCAGGACTGGACATGGGATATCATGGGATGCAATACCTGGACTACTAACGATGTATGCTATAGGTGTCAGCTGTCCGAGCTTGCATGGGCAATGGATTGGGAAAGCTCAGTGGATGAGACTATAACAGAGAAATTCCGTGATTTAGAATCACATATTATTTCTTGGAACCAAGCTACCAAGGAACACCGGCGGGAGCTTTGTCCTTGGTAATATAACCAACAATTAAACCCCTGGAGTTAATTCCCCAGGGGTTTTGTTTGTCTTGTATGATAACAATGTTCACAAGAATTAACTTGCAATTCTTATGCCAGTAACAATGTTAATATTATTTATCAAGATATTTTCGATTTACCATCGTTCTTGGTATGGTTATTGCTTGTGTGTTAAACACCTAACTCTCTATTTTTATTATATATCCTAATTCTCTCTATGAAGTCTTTTATATCTTTGGTATTTTACTAATAAATAGTTCTCTTTTGCATAATTTACATTGTCTCTCCATTCCTCCATAGCCGTAGAGACTCTTGTATTCTCTTGCTGTTTTTATGTCTCTTATTTAAGAACGCCTCAAAACTCAACTTCTTAAACAAATGAACTTGGTTACACCAAGAAGCAAGATCAACATAAAACTCATGATACCGAGCACCCCAGCAACTAATATCTCTCATTACATAAGGAAGACACTTCCTCCCCCTGAGATATTTTATTCTATATATAGTTTCCCTGAGTTCCATTACAGGGTGAACATACACAAAGAATTTTAGCTTCCAATCATTAACCCATTGAAGCAATGGGAGTTTTTCGTCTAAATATTTCTTGTACTTAATATCATCAAAAGCAAAGACGTACTCTTTCCAATAATTAAGCTTCCTCAAAGCCTTTGAGTTTTCTTTATTAACTAACCTAATATCAAGACCTTGGTTGAATTGGCATTTAACCCCTATCTCCGCTATCTTATTCAGTTCCCAAAGATGCCTTTTGTACCCAAGAATATTATTATCCATGAACTTCACTTTATCATGCTGAATAATATCCTCTACTTCAGATACTTTATGAATCCTCCCTTCTTTCTTGGGGACTTTACAAAACCAACAACTCCTTACGCATCCCCTTGTAATAAAACCATAAGAAGTATCATTATAAGGGTAAATAGAGTAATCAGGTTTACATCTTTCTACCTCCTCCCCTAATGTAGTCGTTAGATCTACGCCAGTACCTCCGAAAAAGATACCATCTCCGTGGATATGTTGGATATTATTTTCAAAGATAACACTACAAAATACTTCATTGTATTTTTCTGTGGCTATCTGATAGTCCTTTTTATTTCTATTAGGAAAATAGGGGAGATGTAGCTGTTGTATTCTAACTTCGTGACCTTTTTCTTTGTAATAAGTACTTAACTTCATAAGAGCGAGATTTGGAATTGTACTGTCAGCATCAATCAAAAGAACCTTCTTGGAATCAGTATTCATTTTATTTGCCTCCTTATTTTAAAAGATTTTCCCTGTATTCCTCAGTATTATCCATTAAATAACCTTCCAAGTAATCAAAGCAAGGTAGTATAAGGTAATACAATCAATTGTTGTGATATTCTGGTCTTTGAAGTAATAAGCATAGCATAATACAACACACGAGGTCAATGAGATAATTAAGTGCTCGTACCATTTCATATTAATATTCTCCTGTAGTCCTATAGTTATCAACTAACATAACCCCGGGGTTTATACCAATCATGATTACACTTTTTAATCTCTTCTTCTTCTTTTTTAATCGCTTCTTGATATTCCAAATAAAGATCCTGTTGCAGATTATTAATTTTTTCTTTATTGTCAGTACTAAATTTCTTAAATATCTTCATTATTATCCTTCAGTTTGATTACCTTTGGTAAGGCTTACTATCTCTGATAGGGCCTGACATGCCAGAGTCCACAAGAAGTTATAGCACAATTAATAATCTCTGGCCTTTGTTCCTCTTTACACATCTTACAATATCTCTTTATAGCATTTTTGTATATCTTTTGTATTGTTCTCGATTCTACACCTGCATGACAATGTTTACAAAGGGTTATTAAATTCCCTTCTTCGTCTTCACCTCCATACCTCCAAGGAAGAATATGATGCACATGTAAAGGTGTTTCTTTTGAGCCACATTTCTTACATCTATGATTATCTCTTGCTAAAATAATATCTCTTAACTTATACCACTTTGCTGTTGTTAATCTGGATCTATGTTTAGGTGTTAAACCGCCTCTCCAGCTGGGACTATTTTCTCCTGTCCTTGGGTTTGTTTTTTGAGACGCTTTTTGTGCTTCGCTTACCATTTTTCTACCTTCTTCAGATGTTGTCCAGCACTCACAGGAACAGTACCTATGAGTTTCTATTTTATATGGGGTTACATAAAACTTTTTACCACAAGTAAGACATTTTTTATATGCACCTCTTCTTACTGAAGTATTTGAAAGTTTTCTATTATAATAACAACTTCGTGAACAATACTTCTTACCTTCTTTTACTTCATTACCACAAACCAGGCATACACTCATAATTTCCCTTTCTAACGTACGTTTACATTCTCTCAGTAAGGCTATATACCCAAAACCATAAAAAGCTCTCTAAGAGGCTAAAAACAACCTTAGAATTGATTTCTGAATAACAATCAGATCAATATCTTCTTAACATCATTCTTTTATGCTCAATATACACCATGAGCTATTTCTTGTCAAGACTATCCTTCTCCATACTCATAAAAGTCCCATCCGAGAAATCTCTATCATCAATACTGAATATTTCTTCTTTACCACAAATAGTACATACTTTTTGTATATCATATTCGTTCCAAATCTCATCCTCGTACCCTCTTGTAGCAGGACAGGAGTAACATATTTCATCATCCCTTGTTACTCTTAAATTTTGGTTTCTCCCGATAACTGCATACCTGTATTTATGCTCACAATGGGAGTCCTCACAAGCCCCGCATTCTTCCTTTGTACTCCAAGTATCCAAACACACTTCGCATTCGTAGTAAGTTTTCATCTAATAGCTCCTTTGTATTCTTTTCTTGTAATACTGTCATATTTTCTTCCACAAGCAGGACAACACATATCCTTGGGCCTTCCTCTTCCTGTTTGAACTAACTCAGGAGCAAAAATACTCGCAGGAGAGAAGCACTTACCGCAATATAATTTATTATTTCTAAGTATAGCTTTAGTCACTTTTCAACTCCTTATAGTTAATAATTACAACTGTGTCATAGTTACTTTGTCTTTTAATATCCTCAGCCATTCCTACTATCTGTGTATACGTTTCTAATTTTTTATCAGAGGTATACTCGCACATCCCGGTCCCAGAATGTGACGGCGACCAATATCCGTAAGAGATAAAGTATTTATATTCTTTAGTCATTCTTAAGCTCCTTCCTTGAGTACATATTAAATACCCTGTTGCATCCTCTGCACATGAGGTAATCTTCACCAACCCATGATTTAGTTAATACCACATTAGTGTTAGAGATGTTAGAGCGACAGAAAGGGCATCTAAGCTTCCCTCCCTTGTCTGTAAGTGCTTTTTTCTTTTTCACTTACTTCTCCTCTTTACGGGTATTTCCAAAGCATCCTTTATCTCCCACCCTTTTCTAAGCCTTTCTTTCAGTGTTGTGTATTTGATGCCCTTTTTTCTTGCCCACGCAGCCATAGACATAGACTCTCCTTCAAAACGGATTATTTTACAATTCCTCTTATTTTGAGCTTGTTCGACAGGAGAACTCCATTTAACATTCCAAGGGCCATATGGCCCATTATTATCTATCCTATCTATGGAATACTTTCTATTAGGTCTATGACCCACATCCTTCAAAAAATTTTCAAATGAATTCCTCCATCTTCTGCATACATAAATACCTCTTCCTCCATAATGATGATAATGTTTATGTTTGAAGAAGTAACACCTCTGTTTCATAGACAACCAAATGGTATACTCCTCTGTTTTTGTTTTTCCGTGTGTGGTCTGTATTCCGCTTATGTATTCTTTAAAACATAATTTGCACATAGGGATAATAGATCCTCGTAGACTTTTAATACTTTTAACAACATAATCTCCGCAATCGCACTTGCATAACCATTCAGTATCCCAAGTAGTTTTTACACCCATAGCGAAGATCGGAAGGAGCTTCCCAAACCTTTTTAACAATATATTTTGTGTTCCCTTATTGTTTACTGGCCTTTCGAAAGCATCTTCTATTTCCCACCCAATACGTATTCTTTGCCTTAAGGTAGAGAGATTAATACCTAAAGACCTTGACCATTCTTTTAAACTCTGTGTTTTTCCGTTGTACGTTATATATTTAGTTGGCAGCCCCATACTTTATATTTAACCTTTCTCCTTATCTCCTAAAAGGCTCACAAAATCACAAAGATTCCCAAACACTTTGTCTGATTTGTGGTACAATTCTTTATCATTGTAAACAACAGGATATTCCATAACTCTATCATAGAATAATTCCTGAATCAAGTCCATTCTGTCGAATATTTCATGTCAATGGTATTTATCTGTCTTTTGATTCATTCTTCGACTCCTCACAAGATTCCAACCTAAAGATCTCGTTCCCCGTGTCAGGCCCACAATCAAGGCAAGGGCAAACATCTTCATTCTCGAAGAAACATCCCTGGCACCCACCAAAACCCTCCACAAGCTCTACTTCAACTATGAATTTTTTCATGTTAACCTATTTAAACATTCTCTCTTAACCTTATCAATAAAATCAAGTAGAGACAACCTACCAACAGTGCACTCAGTACCTCCACATTTATAACTCTGATAGTACTCATCCGATAACATGTAACAATATGTGTGCGCAACAAATATCTGTTCTTTGGTTTCACAACTCTTAAATACTCTTTGTATTTTTTCCAATACTTGACTATAAGTCATCAAAATTTACTCCATGTCCAAAGTTTAATCCTAAGAATTCCTTTTCTCAATATCTCAAATAACACAATAACACAAGCACCGAAGAAAAGAAACAAAATATTTATAAACATGAAAAATAGCATGATGATGTTGTGAATATATTTTTCTATTGTATTAAGAATGTTCTGTAGTTTAGTCATTTAAGTATTCCCCACTGTTTTGCCATTGCTTCCGCGATACCTCTAAAAAACATAGATCTTCTCTTACTTCTATCTTTCCCAGGACTCATATACCAAATTCTTTGTTGTTCTTTAAGTGGTAGAGACTGCATTTCAATGAATACATTATTTGTTCCAATAAGGTTCGGTAAATTATAATTCCATAATCCTGTTTTCTTCTTCTCAGGGTGTCCAAACATATATGGCTGAATATATTGGGAAGGCTTCTTAAGATTACTTTGTGTGGATAAAACACCCACAGGATTTTCGAAACAAACCCTGTTTCCTTTCTTCTTACATAGATTCCATAACTGTTCTGTCCATTCTATACTCTCCTGTCTCTTTTTTGTATTAGAATAATATCTATTCCCAGCAACACACAGGTATGTGCAGGGAGGGTGGCAGATAATTAAGTCATAGAACCCATCTTCTGTATTTTCTAAGATTTCCACTACATCGTGCATTATATGGTCGCCGTAAAGCGACTCACTTGGTAAAATATCACAACTTATGGCATAATGGCCTTCTCGGATAAATTCATCCCTTACTATCCCAGAATACTCACACCCAACAAAAACCCTCATCAAATACTCCTAATATGAATAGGTGCAGTAACACCACTACAAAGACCAATAGAAGCTTCCAGGGCTTTTGTTATTGTACTTTCGGGA